>Ga0187873_1000159_pt1 | contig 79582 bp, 81 predicted proteins | sample June2016WEW_16_1_2_FD_133012 | JGI IMG/M metagenome (GOLD analysis project Ga0187873, IMG submission 133012) | Peatland microbial communities from SPRUCE experiment site at the Marcell Experimental Forest, Minnesota, USA - June2016WEW_16_100 | ecosystem: Environmental > Terrestrial > Soil >...
GCAGGCCTAGGACGCAGGGAGGCCGCATACCCGTAGGTATGCGGCCGACCGAGGACAACGGCATGCGCCGCGTTTGCGGGCCGCCAGACGCACAACCGTACTTGTGGCCGCGTCCACTAGTCCACTAGCCACGCCCTCCTAGATTGCCGGCGGTGCGGGCTCGCCGGCGTGCGGCCCGAGGTGGTCGGCGGCGCGCGCGGCGTCGACGACCGGGTCCGCAACCTGGGCGAAGTACGCGTCGGCGGCGGCGTGCTTCGCCGCCTCGCTCGAGAACTCCGAGCGGATCCGGGCGAGCTCGCCGCCGTCGAGGAAGACGCCGCCGCACTCCGGGCATTCGTCGATCGTCACCTCGCGCTTGACGCTCCAGAAGTGGCGCATCATCACGACCCCGTCCGTGCACCTCGGACAGACGTAGCGCTTCGACGGATCGACGACGACCACCGGGTCGCGCGGAATGTCGAGCAGCTGGTCGCCGAGCGCCTCGGATGGCTCGTCGACCTTGCGCAGCTCGAAGTGGTCGAACCAGATCCCGCCGCAGCCGCCGTCGCACACGTCGACGGTGAGGTCGCCGGCGGATCGGCTCGAGAGCGCACGACCGCATGCGGGGCAGTCCATGCCGCGGGTATCGGCAACGCCGGCGCGCGACTGAAGACCGAGCCTCCGTATGATCGGGCGCGTGGCGGGGGGCGAGGATCTGAGGGGATTGATGCGGTACTGGCCGCACGGCGTCTCCGTGCTCACGGTCGACTACGAGGGCGACCGGATGGGGGTCACCGTCTCCTCGCTCGTCTCGCTCTCGCTCGAACCGCCCCTGATCGGGATCTCGATCGGCAAGGAGGCGTCGTGCTACGAGCTCGTGCGCCGCGCCGGCGCGTTCGCGATCAGCCTGCTCGGCTCCGGCCAGGAGGAGCTCGCGCGCCGTTTCGCGGCAGGGCGGCCGCCGATCGTGCACTGGGAAGGCGTCGCGGTCCGCGAAGGGCAGGTCGCGCCGCTGCTCGAAGGCGCGCTCGGCTGGATCGAGGCGCGCACGCAGGCGGAGCACGACGCCGGCGACCACACCCTCTTCGTCGCGGACGTGCTCTCGGTCGAGCATGGCCCGTCGAGGAGCGCCCTGATGTACCGCGACCGGGAGTACCACGCCCTGTGATCGACGCCGTCGTCTTCGACCTCGACGGAGTGCTGCTCGAGTCGGAAGAAGTGTGGGACGCGGTGCGCGAGGTGTACGTCCGTGAGCGCGGCGGCCGGTACGACGCCGAAGTTCAGCGCGCGATGATGGGGATGAGCTCGACCGAGTGGTCGCGTTACCTGCACGAGGGCGCAGGCGTCCTGGACGAGCCCGAGGCGATCAACGCGGAGGTCGTCCGCCGGATGCTCGCCTCGTACCGCGAGCGGCTGCCGCTTGCGCCGGGAGCGGTCGAGGCCGTGCATCGGGTCGCAGCGCGGTTTCCGCTCGGCCTCGCGTCGTCGTCGAACCGTGAGCTGATCGACACGGTGCTGGACGTCGCCGGGCTGGCTTCCCACTTCCGCACGACGGTGTCGTCGGAAGAGGTCGCGCATGGGAAGCCGGCGCCCGACGTCTACCTCGAGGCGGCGGGGCGGCTCGGCGTCGCTCCGGACCGCTGTGCGGCGGTCGAGGATTCGCACGGCGGCATCCGCTCCGCGAAGGCCGCCGGGATGCGCGTGGTCGCGCTGCCGAACCCGGCCTACCCGCCGGACGCCGCGGCCCTCGCCGAGGCGGACGCCGTCATCCGCTCGCTGGCCGAGCTGACGCCGGAGCTCCTGGCCGGCGCGCCTCTATAAGGATGACGCGAGTAACTTCGGGCCCGACCCGCCCCCTGCTCGGCGTCCAGCCTAACGGCGCCCGCACGCCGGCGACAGATGTCCTTTTGCGCGACAGTGCGCCGACTTCGTCACGCCCCGCGCCCGGCGTGCGTCAGTCGTCGACGCGGCCGACGAGCACGCACCCGTTGTGGCCGCCGAGGCCCATCGCGTTCGAGAGCGCGACATCGATGCGCGCCTCGCGCGCCTCATTCGGCACGTAGTCGAGGTCGCACGCCGGGTCGGGGTGCTCGTAGTTGATCGTCGGCGGGAGCACGCCCTCGTGGACCGCGAGCACGCACATCATCGCCTCGACCGCGCCCGCCGCCCCGAAACAGTGCCCGGTCACCGACTTCGTCGAAGAGACGGCGAGCCGGTACGCATGCTCACCGAACACCTCCTTGATCGCCTTCGTCTCGGCGGCGTCGCCGAGCGGGGTCGACGTGCCGTGCGCGTTGATGTACCCCACGCGCTCGGGCGCGACACCCGCGCGCGCAAGCGCACTCCGCATCATCTCGGTGACCCCGACCGACTCGGGGTCGGGCTGCGCCATGTGATGCGCGTCGTTCGACGCTCCGTAGCCGAGGATCTCGGCGTACACGGGTGCGCCGCGGGCGCGCGCGGCCTCGAGCTCCTCCACGACGAGCACGCACGCCCCCTCGCCCATCACGAACCCCGCCCGCGTCGCGTCGAACGGCCGCGAGGCGCGCGACGGGTGCTCCTCCTCGGCGACCAGCCCGCGCATCGCGCAGAACCCGGCGAGGATCAGCGGATGCATGCACGCCTCCGCGCCGCCGGCGAGCACCGCGTCGGCGTCGCCGCGCCGGACCATCTCCGCCGCCTCCCCGACCGCGTGCGACCCCGTCGCGCACGCCGACACCGGTGCGTAGTTCGGGCCCCGGAAGCCGAGCGAGATCGCCAGCTGGCCGCTCGCCGCGTCGACGAGCACGCTCGGGATGAACGTCGGCGAGACGCGGTCGGCTCCGCGCGACCGCAGCACCTCGGTCTGCTCCGCGATGCCGATGAGGCCACCGATCGCCGTGCCGAAGAGGATCCCGACGCGGCCCGGCTCGTAGGCGCCGTCGAGCCCGGCATCGTCGACCGCCTCGCGGCCCGCTCCGAGCGCGAGCAACACGTTGCGCTCGAGCTTGCGCACCTCCTTCGGCGACGCCGCCTTGGACGGGTCGAAGTCCTTCACCTCGGCGGCGATCCGCACCGGGAAGCCGCTCGCATCGAAGGAGCGGATCCAGTCGACCCCGCTCTCGCCCGCAACGGCCGCGCGCCACGTCGCACGCGCGTCGTTCCCGATCGGCGTCACCGCGCCGAGCCCTGTGACCACGACCCTCCGCACTCGACGAGCTTAGACGCGCCCTGCGGAGGGCGGTTGCGGATGATGTGCGGTCATCCGACTGTGACGATCGCGGTTAGGCTCGCGTCGTGCCCGACGTGCCCGGCCCGAACGTCCCGTTCCCGCCGATGGAGGCGGAGCTCGTCTCGGAGCTGCCGGCGCAGGGCGGCTGGCGCTACGAGCCGAAATGGGACGGCTTCCGCGGCGTGCTCGAGAACGACAACGGCGAGACGGCGCTCTGGTCGCGCAACGGCCGGCCGCTCCTGCGCTACTTCCCGGAGCTGCGGCCGCTCGGCGAGCTGCTGCCGCCCCACTCGGCGCTCGACGGCGAGATCGTGATCGCGCGCGGCGGGCAGCTCGACTTCGACGCGATGCAGACGCGCCTGCATCCGGCGGAGAGCAGGGTTCGCAAGCTCGCGGCGGAGATCCCCGCGACCTTCGTCGCCTTCGACCTGCTGCTCTGGCAGGGCAAGCCGGTGCACGAGCGGCCGATCGAGAAGCGGCGCGTCGAGCTCGAGCGGGTCGGCAACGGCTTCTCGCTCTCGCCCATCTCGAGCGACGTCGAGCAGGGGCGCGACTGGCTGCAGACGCTCCAGGCCGCGGGCTTCGACGGCGTGATCGCGAAACGGCTCGGCCTCCCTTACCTGCCGGGCTCGCGCGACGGCGTCGTGAAGGTGAAGCCGCACAAGACGGCGGACTGCGTCGTCGTCGGCCTCCGCTGGAAGGCCGGCGGCCGGAGCACGATCGCAACGCTGCTGCTCGGCCTCTACCGCGACGACGGCGCACTCGACTACGTCGGCTCGTGCGCGGTCGGCGCGAAGCGCCACGACGAGATCGCAGCCAAGGTGTTGCCGCTGCTCGACAAGACGAGCGACCGGCGCTTCTCGGAGCCGAACCGCTGGGGCGCGGGCGAGCTCGAGGAGTCGCCGCTGCGGCCGGAGCTCGTCGTCGAGGTGCGCTACGACAAGCTCGAGAAGCACCGCTTCCGGCACGGCACGCGGCTGCTCCGCTTCCGGCCGGACAAGGACGCCGCACAGTGCACGTGGCGCGAGGTGCGTCCGCCCCGCCGCCCAGACGACCTCGCGGTCGAAGATCTGCTGCGCTGACTCCTCAATCGGGGCCCTTGGCACGCGACGGCTGCACGCGCTTCGGCTCGTCCGGCATCTTCGGGAAATTCGGAGGATACGGCGCCTCGCCGAGCCCCCGCGCTTCCTCGCGCTCGACCCACTCGAGCAGCACACGCAGGTCGCACACCGCCTCGTCGATGCCCGCGTGCAGATCGCCGAGACACGCGAAGCGGGCCGGCATCGTCGCGATCGTGAAGTCCTCCATCTCGACGTCGGGCAGCTCGTCCCACGTGACGGGCGCGGACACGGTCGCGTCGGGGCGCCCGCGCACGGAATACGCGGAGAGGATCGTGCGGTCGCGGGCGTTCTGGTTGTAGTCGACGAACACGCGCTCGCCGCGCTCCTCCTTCCACCATGCGGTCGTGACGAGGTCCGGCGCGCGGCGCTCGATCTCGCGCGCGAACGCGAGCGCGCAGCGCCGGACGACGGGAAAGTCCCAGTTCGGCTCGATCCGGCAGTAGACGTGGACGCCGCGGTTGCCGCTCGTCTTCGGCCAGCCGGCGTACCCGATCTCGTCGAGCACCTCGTGCACGATCGCCGCGACGCGCTTCGCTTCCGCGAAGCCGGTGCCCGGCTGCGGGTCGATGTCCACCCGCAGCTCGTCGGGACGCTCCGGGTCGCGGCGGCGCGACGGCCACGCGCCGAACTCGAGCGTCGCGAGGTTCGCCGCCCAGACGACGTGCGCAAGCTCGGTGACGCAGAGCTCGTCCGCGTGGCGCCCCGACGGAAACGTCACGCGCACGGTCTCGATCCAGTCCGGACGCCGCTCCGGCACGCGCTTCTGCCAGATCACCTCGCCGCCCACGCCCTCCGGCTGCCGCTTCAGCTGGCACGGCCGCTCGTAGAGCGCGCGCACGATCCCTTCGCCCATTGCGACGAAGTACTGCACGAGATCGAGCTTCGTCTCGCCCCGCGCCGGGAAGTACACCTTGTCCGGATTGGTGACCTTGACGGTGCGGCCCCCGACCTCGAGCTCCACGAACGGCGACGCCATTCCGGGAGTATCGTGAAAAGATGCTCGAGGACCCCAGCCCGATCCGTCTCTCGCTGGAGCCGCTCGATGACATCGTCGTGGTCGAGCCGACCGACGAGGAGGCGGAGACACGCGCCGGCCTGATCATCCCGGCGAGCGCGGAGGCCCAGTGCAGCAGCGGCATCGTCACCGCGGTCGGCCCGGAGGTGGAGGGCGTCGCACCCGGCGACAAGGTGCTCTTCCCCAAGGACGCGGGCTACGACGTCCGCCTCGCCGGCACCGCAGTGAAGGTCGTGCGCCGGCGCGAGCTGATCGCCCGCATCCACGACTGACTACTGGATGACGCGCTGCTGTCCCGGCGCGACGTCGACCGGCAGCTTTTGCACGAGCCCGTGACGCCCGTAGATCGCGAGGAAGGCCCCGCCGTGCGGCACCGGTGAGGCCGAGCTGAACTCGCCCCAGGTCTTGCCGCGGGTGTACAGGGTCATCGGCATCGTCCCCGGAGCGTGCAGGACGACCCGGTAGACATCGCCGCGCGCGACCCCGGCGAGGTAGAGCGGGTGCTGCGGCTTCGCGCCCGGCGTGCGCGACCGCCACGTGAACACGGCGGCGGCGACGAGCACGCGCGAGTTCGCGAGGTCACCGCGGGTCGGCGTCGCGCCCGGGCATTGCCACACGACAGGTGCGTCGCCTTGCAGCACGGCGGCGAGGCAGGTCTTCACCGGCGTCGAGCCGACGGTCGGAGCGGCCAGGATCGCCAGCACCCCACTGCGGTTCGCGCGGATCGCGGAGAGGACGCGCACCTTACTCGCGTCGAGGATGTTCCGGGCCGCCGCGAGCTGGGCTGCCTCCACCTCGACGGGCTGCAGCCCGGAGACGTTGACCTCGCCGTGGAGGACGGTGTAGCCGGGAGTCCAGCCCGGGGTTCCGTCGGGCCAGACCCAGCCGGCGGCGCCGGAGGCGTCAGCGGCCGGCGGCTTCGCGGGCAGCTTGATCGTGGTCATCCCGGACGCGGGGTGGTAGGCGGGTCGAGCGAAGGTGAAGACGCCCGCCGTGGCGACGAGCGCGGCAGCCACGACGGCGACCGGGATCAAGTGACGCGTAAACAGCGCCATCGACGTGACCATCGGCGACCTCTGCCGGCGCTAAACATGACTCGATCGAGGGAGTGCGGCCGGGGCGGCCGGCGGCCGCCCCGACGCTTCGTCTCTTCGTCGCTGCGGAAACGGAGAGGGCGGGATTTGAACCCGCGACGCACCTTGCAGCACGTACGCGATTTCCAGTCGCGCTCCTTAGACCACTCGGACACCTCTCCGCGCCGCTCGATGGTAGCCCGGTCAATGCCTCCCGGGAGGCCCGTAGGCGTACGGCGGGTTCGACCGACGCCGGCCGTGCAGCCGCTGTGACAGGTGTCTCGAACGCAACGTCGAAGCGGACGCGAAGCGATGGGCTTCCGGGCGCGGTACAACGCTTTCGATCGCTATCAGCGGCGCCATGCCTGGCTCGGCTTCCCGCTTGCGGTCCGGCAGAAGTACTCCGACGACCAGGGTGGCTATCTGGCCGCGGCGATTACCTACTACGGCTTCTTCTCGATCTTCCCGCTCCTGCTCGCCCTGACGAGCGTGCTCGGCTTCCTGCTCCACGGGCATCCGAAGCTCCAGAGCTCGATCGTCCACTCGGCGCTCGGCCAGTTTCCGGTGATCGGGCACGACCTGCACGTGCACACCCTCGCGGGCAGTACGCTCGCCGTCGCGCTCGGGCTTGCGGGAGCGCTCTGGGCCGGGATGGGCGTCGTGCTGTCGGCTCAGAACGCGATGGAGCAACTCTGGGGTATCCCTTTCTCGCGGCGGCCCGGCTTCCTCCGGCAACGTGCTCGCGCTTCGCTCATCCTGCTCGCAGTCGGCGGCGGTTTGCTGGCCGCGACGGGGCTCGGCGGCCTCGGCACGGTCGGCGACCACTTCGGGATCGCCTGGAAGCTCGGCTCGATCGCCGCCTCGATCACGCTCAACTTCGCGCTCTCCTGGGTCGCGCTCAGGCTCCTGACGACCAGAGACATCCCCTGGCGTCGCCTTCGCGGCGGGGCGATCGCGGCGGCGCTCGTCTACGAGGGCCTGCAGACGCTCGGCGGCTACTACGTCGGCCATGTCCTGAAGCACGCGAGCAACACCTACGGGACGTTCGCGCTCGTGATCGGGCTTTTCTCCTGGATCTATCTCGCCGTCCACACCCTCCTGCTCGCCGCCGAGGGCAACGTCGTCGCGACCCGCCGGCTCTACCCACGCAGCTTCTCGATCGCGTTCGAGCAGCCGCCGACCGCAGGGGACAAGCGAGCGCTGAACCAGCGCGCCAAGGTCGAGCAGCGCCGCCAGGACGAACGGATCGATGTCTCCTTCGACGACAGCGAGCGCTGACGCGCCTTGGCAAGGCCGAGCGTCACAGCGGCCGAGGCCGGCGCCAGGCGAGGCAGTCTGGCACGGGCCGGCTGACCGGCTGCGACCGCGCCGGAATCCCGCTCAACGATCCGGGATTCGGCCCGATAGAACGGAGGGGGAGGGATTTGAACCCTCGATCCGCCTAACGACGGATAACGGTTTTCGAGACCGCCGCATTCGACCGCTCTGCCACCCCTCCGCGGCCGGTGCATGGTAGCCGAGCAGCGTCCGAAAAACGGGTCGCACCCACGGCGTTCGCGGGTGCGCTGACGGAGAAGGAGGGATTCGAACCCTCGAGGCAGGTATTCACCCACCTAACGCCTTAGCAGGGCGCCGCCTTCAGCCACTCGGCCACTTCTCCGGGGCCGAAACACGATAGCGCACCGCCCTTTCGCGAATCCCCCATTCGCGGGAGGTCAACGGGTACGCGGAGAGCGAAGATCCTGGTGTCGGCTCTTCCCCCTTGCCGGCACCCTCACTCAAGCCCGCTGCGGCCTCCCCGGCGGGCTTTCCTTTGCTCCCTGCTCTCGCTTTACTTGACGACGAGCCTTGCGACCATGCCCGCGGCGCGGTGACCGGGTACGGAGCAGTAGAGCGTGTACGTACCGGCTGCGAGCGAGACGGTGAGCTTCGCGGTCTGCCCCGGTGAGATCAGCGGCGTCCTCGTCGCGGCGGACACGCCCGTGCCCTGGAGCGCGAGGTCGTGCTGGATCTTGCCGGCGTTCTGCACGACGAACGTGACCTTGCCCGCTGCGGGCACCGTCGCCGGCGCGGCGGCGATCTTGAACTCGGACTCCTTCACCTGCACCGTCGTCGCCGGCCCGGCCTGCTGCGCAGGCGTCTTGGCATTCGCCTTCGCCTCCCCCTCGGCGCCGAAGATCTCGACCGCGCTGATCATCGCCGCGAAGAGCACGAGGCACGCGATCACGAAGACGCCCAGACCGTTCCTGCCCGGGAAGTCGGGGCGGCGGCGCGGCGCGAGGAACGAGGACGCGAGCGCGAACGCGATGAAGCAGGCCGCGACGGCGGCGAGCCCGATCTTGTGTCCGGCCGAGAGACCTACAAGCAGCACGGCGCTATTTCATCAGATCGTCAGGCCGTGAGCAGCCGCCGCTCGTCGCGCCGCCGCCGCAGCCGAGCGAGCCCCCAGACGAGGGCGGCCAGCGCGGCCGGCGGGCTGAGCACGATCAGCGCGTAGAGCACGATCGTCCCTTCGAGCCCGAGGAAGCCGACGGCCCCGTGGAGCATCCGCCCGAGGCGGCCGCGATGGTGAGCGACGGGAACGATCGACTTCTGGGTGCTGAGCACGAGCGAGATGCGCGCGGTCGTGCCGGACGCGACGGTGCCCGTCCGCGCATGCAGGCGCTGTGAGAGTGCGCGCTTCGTCTCCGCGAGCTTGATCTGCAGCAGCACGCGCTGCGCCTCGGGGAGCGCCGGGTTGCGGAGCGCCTTCGTCAGTGCCGCGACCGTGCGCCGGAGCTGGGCGATCTGCGCCGACTCGACAGCGAAGTCGTGCTGGAGGTCCTGCACCGACACCTGCTGCGAGACGAGGGTGCCGAGCGCAGCGAGCCTCGCGATCGCGGTGCGGACGTTCTGCGCAGGCACGCGCAGCTCGATGTACGAGGCGCCGCCGCCGCTCTGCGGCGTGCGGTAGACGACCGACTGCGCATAGCCGCCCAGGGAGGTCGCGATCCGGGTCGCGGCGCCGGTCGCTGTGGAGAGGCGGTTCACGTCGGGGACGCGCACCTGAAGCGATGCCTCCGCGTGCTGGAGGCGCCCGCCGCTGCCGACCGCCGGCGCGAGCTGCTGCTCGGGGGCGGTTGCCGAGGGGACGGCCGCACCGGATCCGGCCGCGACGCCGAACGCCGGCAGCTGCTGGGCCTTCGCCCGCAGCACCGTGGGCACGGCGACGCCGCCGTGCGACACGGTCTTCCCGCCGGAGCCGACGAAGCCGTGCACGAGCGCCGCCGCAACCGCGAGCCCGAGCGCGGCGGGCAGCACAATGAGCGCGAGCCGCCGCGACGGCATCCGCACGGCGACGTGTCGGCGTGCGGGCGCGGCGGTGAGAACGCGCTCGCGCAGCGCCTCGGGCGCGCGCAGCGCCGCGCCGCGCAGCTGCGACAGAAGCTCCCTGCGCGCGGACTCCGCCTCCGTGCGCGGTGCATCGCCGCGCAGCAGGGCCTCCAGCCGCTCGATCCCGATCACGTCACTCGCGGACATCGCCGATCCTCTCCTCCAGTCGTCGCAACGCGCGGCTCAGGCGCGTCGAGCACGCCGTCTGGCTGATGCCGAGCACCCGCGCCGCGCTCGGGCCGTCGAGCTCCAGCAGCACCCGCAGCGCAACCACCTCGCGTTCGGCGGGCGACAGCTCGCGCAGCGCGTGCTCGAGCGGCGCGGACAGGGCGTCGCCGAACACGGCGTCGTCGACGGCGGCGGCGAGCTCACGCGCGTAGGTCTCCTCGCGCCGTCTGCGCCGCGTCTCCGCGCGAAACCAGTCGATCGCAACCGTGCGCGCGATCCGGCAGAGCCAGGTGCGCGGCGTGCCGCGGCGGGGGTCGAAGCGCCGCCAGGTCCGGAACGCCTTCTCGAACGTCTCCGCCGCGAGGTCCTCCGCTGCGGAGCGGTCGCCCGTCAGGAACACGAGGTAGCGGTAGACCGCGTCGAGCTGCTCGGCCGCGACCTCCGCGAAACCGGGCCGCACGGAGAGCGCTGCCGGGGCGTCGAGCGAGGTCGAGACCGCGTTCACGCCCGGACCTACGGCACCGGGGCGGCCGATCGTCACATCCTCAGCGTAAGACCGCGGGTACCGGGCTGCCCGCGTTGTGCTGCAGCGGCCGCTCACGCACCGCGATCAGCGCCGCGACGATCGCGATCAGGACGAGCAGGAGCGTGAAGCGCAACGTCGCAGACACGATGTTGATATCGGCGCGGGCGCCGCGGACCTCATCCCTCAGCAGGAGCCCGGCTGCGGCTGGCCGCCGGGGCCCGTCTCGTGCTCGACGGCCGTGCCCGCGACCGTCTCGAGGCAGTACGAGCTCGCGTCCGCGCGGACGAGCGTGACGCCGGAGCCGGGCGCCATGGTCGCGCCCGCGTACGTTGCGTTCTCCGCGTACCACGCCTGCAGGACCTGGTCGGCCGCCTGGAAGTTCGTCCCGGCGGTGAAGGCCGCCGCCTGGCTCTCCGCCTGGGTCACGACGGCCGACGACGGCCCGTTCGACTTCGACTGCGACATGAACAGATACCCGCCGACGGCGAGCGAGACGAGTAGCAGCGGCAGTCCGAGCGTGCGGCTCATGCGCACATGTATCGGCCGGAGCGGCAGCCACCATGAGCCTTGGTAGCGTGGCCGGCGTGCGCCGCTTGCTGCTGCTCGTTGCCGTGCTCGTCGGTGTGGACACGATGCTGTACTCGGCCCTCACGCCGCTGCTGCCGCACTTCGCGCACGAGTTCGGCTTCTCGAAGTCGCGCGCGGGCGTCCTCGTCGCCGCCTACGCCGCCGGCGCTCTCGTCGGCGGGCTCCCGGGTGGGGTCGCAGCTGCACGCCTCGGCGCGAGGCGCGCGGTGCTCGTCGGGCTGACGTTGATGGGGCTGGCGAGCCTCGGCTTCGCGTTCGCCGGAGGCTTCTGGACACTGTTCGCAGCGCGCTTCGTGCAGGGCGGCGGGAGCGGGTTCACCTGGGCGGGTGCGCTGGCGTGGCTGCTTGCGGCGGCGCCGCGCGAGCGTCGCGGCGAGCTGCTCGGGGGCGCGCTCGGTGCGGCCGTGTTCGGCGCGCTGTTCGGGCCGGTGATCGGCGCCGCGGCGGCGATCGTCGGGCGAGCGCCGGTCTTCGCCGCGCTCGCGGCGCTCTCGCTCGTGCTCGGTGCGTGGGCGCTGCGCCTCGAGACCCCGCCCGCGGAGGAGCCGTCGGCCGCGGCGATCGCGCGCGCGCTCCGCAACCGGCAGTTCATCGGCGGCCTGCTCGTGATGGCGATGCCGTCGCTCCTGTTCGGGATCCTCTCGGTGCTGGCGCCGCTGCATCTGGCCGCGGCCGGCTGGGGCGCGGCCGCGATCGGCGCGGTCTGGCTCACGAGCGCCGCGCTCGAGGCTGCGCAGGCGCCGTTCGTCGGGCGCTGGACCGACCGCCGCGGCCGGCTGCAGCCGGTGCGCGCCGCGCTCGCCGTCGGCCTCGTCTGCTCACTCGGCCTCGCCGCCGGCGGCCGCCCGCTCGCCTACGTGCCGCTGATCGTGCTCGCCAGCCTCGCATGGGGGGCGCTGTTCACGCCGGCGTTCGCGCTGCTCGCGGACGGCGCCGAGGCGGCGGGGTTGCCGCAGGGGATGGCGTTCGGGTTCATGAACGCCGCGTGGGCGCTCGGCGCGGTCGCCGGCCCGGCGGCGGGCGGCGCGATCGCGGGCGCGACCGCCGACTGGATTCCGTTCGCGCTTGCGGCGGTCGTCTGCGGGCTCGGCCTGCTCTTCGCGCGCACGCGATCGGGGCATGAAGGCGCCGCCGTTCTGGTCGATCGCCTGCCCCGTGACGCCGCGCGCGTCGGGCGAGAGTAGCCAGGCGACCGTGCCCGCGATGTCCTCGGGCGCGCTCATGCGACGCAGCGGCACCTCGCTCATCGCCTGCGCGTAGGCGTCCTCGCGCGTGCCGCCGATCGCCGCCGCGAGCAGGTCGATGCCCTCCCAGGCCATATTCGTGTCGACCCAGCCGGGACAGATCGCGTTCACCTGCACGTTCTCCGGCGCGAGCTCGGCGGCGAGGGAGCGCACGAGCCCGAGCAGCCCCGCCTTCGAGGCGCAGTAGCCCGTGTAGCCGGAGACGCCGATGCGCGCGAGGATCGAGGAGATGACGACGACGTCGCGGCGCTCAGTCCCGTCCGCCAGCCGGCGCTGCGCCGCGCGGACGCACGAGTACGTGCCGACGAGGTTCGTCGCGACGAGGTCGAGGAAGCGGTCGCCCGGCCCGGCCTCGTTGGGGCCGCCGATGCCGCTGTTCGCCACAAGCGCGTGCACGGGGCCGTTGGCCTCGGCCGCGCCCGCGAAGGCGCGCTCGACCTGCTCGGCGTCGCGGATGTCGAGCTGCTGCACGAACGCGCCGCCGGCCTCCGCCGCCGTCGCGTGCAGCGCGTCGACGCCGCGCGCGAGCAGGCTCAGGCGCGCACCCTCGCGCGCGAGCCGGAGCGCGATCGCCTTGCCGATCCCGCGTCCCGCGCCGGTGACGACGACGTGACGACCCTCGAGCCCTGCCACGCGGGTGAGCCTAACGACGGCTGCACCGCCGCTAAGCTGTCACCCTCCCGGGCGCATAGCTCAGCGGGAGAGCGCTCGCTTCACACGCGAGAGGTCCCTGGTTCGATCCCAGGTGCGCCCACTGAACCTGGGTCAAGGCGAACCGCCGAGGCGTCCTGTATCCTTACTTTTGACGATAAGTAAGGAGGACAAGATGGATGTTACGGCGCAGCTCTCATCGAAGGGTCAGCTGACGGTGCCGAAGGCTGTTCGCGACGCCCTCGGTCTCGCCGAAGGCGATCAAGTCGTGTTCCGTGTCGAGGGCCGGCGCGCCGTACTCGCCCGAACGCCACGTCTCCTCGATCTCGCAGGCAGCGTCCCGGTGCCCGCGGAGAAGCGCGGCACGCAATGGCAGGAGGTACGGCGGCGCACACGGGCGGCACGGGCGAAAACGCGGGCTTGAGCGCCTTCCTCGACACGAACGTCCTGATCCGACATCTGACCGGAGACCCGCCGGCTCAGGCACGCCGAGCGACGGCCTTCCTTGCGGCCGCCGACGAGCTGCTCGTGCCCGACCTGATCGTCGCCGAGGTCGTCTTGGTTCTCGAGTCCTTCTACGAGGTCGAGCGGCAGCGAGTCGCAGAGCTGATCCGGGCGGTGATCGGATTCCCGGCGATCGTGGTCGTCGATGCGCCGCTGTTGCTTCGCGCACTCGAGGTCTACGAGGTCAACCGAATCGACTTCGCCGAGGCGTACCTCGTCGCGAGCGCAGAGGCGAGCGGGGTCGAGACGATCGCCTCGTTCGACCGCTCAATCGACAGAGTCGCGACCGTTCGGCGACTCGAGCCGGCCTGATCCTGGCCAATCAGTCGAAGCGCCAGAGCGAACCTACTCCCCGTAGAACGTCACGACGGCGTTGCCGCGCTTGCAGACAAAGAGGATGCCGGTTGTGAGCGTGCAGTGCCATCCGGGCGCGGGGCCGAGAAGCGCGACGGCTCGCGCGAACCAGCAGCTGACGTTCCTTGCCGTGATCCCGCTCGAGCCCGGCTGCTGGCCGTCAGTGCCGTACTTGAAGGACCCGCAGTGCCGCGTCGTGCCGATCCTGCCGACCTGGCCGGTCGTGGCAGACGCGGCTGCGATCCCCAGCGCTGCGGCTGCGATGACGATGAGCAGTAGACGCTTCACTGCATCGCACATCATCCACGGTCGCCAGGACGCAGCACGCCGAAGCCAAAGAGCCTCCCGGCCGGCAGTCGACCCCGTCGCTCATGGCCAGGGAAGACTGAACAGCTTGGTGTTCGTCATGCCGCGCATCGCCTCGATGACGCCCTCCTTGATCCCGAGCCCGGAGGCTTTCACGCCGCCGAACGGCGTCGCCTCGGTCCGGAAGCCCGGCACCTCGTCGACGTTCACCGTGCCACAGCGCAGCTCGCGGATGCAGCGGGTGACGGCGGCGAGATCGTTTGAGACGACGCCGGCCGAGAGGCCGTAGACGGTGCCGTTGGCGACGGCGAGCGCCTCGTCGAGGTTGCGCACCCGCAGCAGAGGGATCGCGGGGCCGAACGTCTCCTCGCGGACGAGCTCGTGGCGCGCCGCGACGCGGTCGAGCACCGGCGGGACGAGCTGTGCGCCGCGGCGTCCTCCGCCGGTGAGCAGCAGCGCGCCGTCGGCGACGGCCGCCTCGACGCGCCGCTCCACGAGCTCCGCTACCGGCTCGTCGATCAGCGTCCCGATCTCGGTGCGCTCGTCCAGCGGGTCGCCGACGCGCAGCCGCTCCGCGAGCGTGGCGACGGCGACGGCGAGCGCATCGGCGACGGGCTCCTCGACGAGCACGCGCTTGACGGCGGTGCAGCGCTGCCCGCTGTTCCGGGTCGCGCCCATGACTGCGAGCGTCGCCGCGCGCTCGACGTCGGCGTCCCCGAGTACGAGCAGCGGGTCGTTGCCGCCGAGCTCGAGCACCGCGCGCCGGTAGCCGAGCCGCCCGGCGATCTCCTTGCCGACGGCGACGCCGCCGGTGAACGAGACGACCTCGACGGCCTCGTGGGCGAGCATCTCTTCGAGGATCTCCGCGCGGTCGCCGGTCACGACCGCGAGTGCATCCTCGGGATAGCCGGCGTCGAGGATCGCGCGCGCGAGCCAGAGTGCGGCGAGCGGCGTCTTCTCCGACGGCTTGAGGACGATCGGGGCGCCGGCCGCCATCGCCGGCGCGAGCTTGTGCGCGACCTGGTTGAGCGGGTGGTTGAACGGCGTGATCGCGGCGACGAGCCGCACCGGCTCTCGCATCGTGTAGGCGCGGCGCGGGCGCCCGTGCGCGGAGACGTCGCAGGCGAACGCCTCGCCGTCGTCGCGGAGGGCCGCATGCGCGGCGAAGCGGAAGACGTCGGCGGCGCGGCCGGTCTCGTACCTCGTATCGGCGAGGCAGAGGCCGGACTCCCGCGTGATCAGGCGTGCGAGCGGCTCGGCCTCGGCGGCGATCCGGGCGGCGACGCGCTCGAGCGCCGCTGCGCGCTCGTACCGGCCGAGCCCCACGCGGGCGGACGCGGCGAGGTCGAGAGCCGCGCGGACGGTGGCGCGCTCGAGCAACGGTGCCTCGCCGACCACCTCGCCCGTGTACGGATACACGACCGGGAAGCGCATGTCGCCCGTCTCCTCGCGACCGCCGACGAGGCACGCCGGCCGCAGCACCTCCTCGGCCGCGAAGGCGGTCACCCGTCTTCCCCCAGAAGCAGGAAGTGCACGTCCGCGTTCGAGGCGCCCTGCTCGAGCAGGTCGCGCTTCGTCCCTTGCAGCCGCTCCGAGAGCAGGATCGGCACCGCCTGCTCGTGCCTGCCGCCGTGGGATCGGAGCGGCCCGCGCAAAGCCGAGAGATCGTGGTCGCCGGCGTCCCGGCCAAGCGCGGTCTCCGCGTCGGCGAGCACGACGAGGTCGCCTATCCGGTCGGCAGGCAGCGAGAGCGCCTCCGCCGCCTCGTCGCGCGTCAGCACCTCCTCGACCCCCTCGACGGCCGCGACCGCCGCCCGGGCCCGCCCGAGCTCCTCCTCGCCGACGTGGATCCAGCAGGCCGAGCCGAGCGCGGCGTGGTGCACGACGTAGGGATCGGTGATCGGGAGCACGACGTGCGCGCCGGTCACGCCGGCCCGCCGCAGGACGTCGCCCAGGTAGCGGACGTGCGGCTTCGCATTCATGCCGTGGTCGGCGACGAGGCCGAGCCGCCAGCCGGCGTCGAGGTAGCTGCCGACGAGCTCGTCGAGGCGCGACAGATAGGCGTCGCTGAGCTCCTCGCCCGGGCCGGCGGCGTGCTGGACGAAGTCGGTCAGCGAGACGTAGAGGAGGTCGACCTCGAGCGCGTCCGAGAGCGCGAGTCCGAGCTCGAGCGCGTAATGGGAGCAGTCCCAGTCGTAGATCCCCGGCACGGGCCACTCGACGAGCTCGGCGACGCGGCCGTGCCCGGGCAGCTCGAGCTCACCCGCCCGTTCGGCGGAGACGCAGGGCACACCGCCCGCGCTGAGCAGGCCCCGCAGCTTGTCCTTCGTCGTCACGGCGAGCACCGACACGCCGGCCTTCCCGAAGGCCGCGTGGATCGACGGCGCCCGCAGCGCCGCGGCGTCGGTGAGCTGCACCTCGTGCCCGTCCGGCGCCCGGTAGTGGTTGCCCGGCACGCCGTGCACGGCCGGCGGCGCGCCGGTGACGATCGACAGATTGTTCGGATTCGTGAAGCTCGGGAGCTGCGAGCGGCCGGTCGCGTAGACGCCCTGCTCGACGAGCTCGCGCAGCCGTGGCACGAGGTTCCGCTCGAACGCGTCGTCGACGTACCGCGGGTCGACGCCGTCGAGGCAGACGACGGCGGTCTTCGCGGACGGGTAGACGTAGCGGCGGCCGTTGACCTCGATCGCCGTCATGCGCCGAGCTCCGCCAGCGCACGCTCGAGCGCGGTGACGAAGCCGTGCAGGTCGGGCGGCTCCAGCTCGCCCATGCACGCGACGCGGAAGATCTCGGCGGCGAGGGCACCCTGTCCGGCGTAGATGACGAACCCGGCCGCGCGAAGCCGCTCGTGCAGCGCGGCGAACGAGACGCCGTCCGGGAGCCGGACCGAGCGGATCGAGTGAGACCGCGCCGGCGCAGCGACCAGCTGCTCGAGCCCGAGCCGCTCGACGGCGGCGTCGACGATCGCGCAACGCTCGGCGTAACGGGCGCGTCTCCCGGCGATTCCCTCCACGAGCACGTGGTCGAGCGCGACGTCGAGCGCGGCAAGGGCCGGAATGGCCGGCGTGAACGGCGGCGAGCCGGACTGATCGACGTCGAGGTACGCGCAGAGGTCGAGCGCAACGGAGGACGGCTCGACGCTGCGGGCGCGGCGGGCCCCCGCGGGCGAGACGAGCACGAACGCCGCTCCCGGCAGGCCGTGCAGGCACTTGTTCGACGTGCAGGTCATGAAGTCGATGCCGTCGCCGAGCGCGATCTCCTCGACCCCGAAGGAGGAGATCGCGTCGACGACGGTTCTGATCCCCGTCGCGGCGGCCGCGTGCGCGAGCTCGGCGAGAGGATTGAGCAGCCCGGTCGTCGTCTCGTGGTGGACGATCGCAAGCGCGTCGAGGCCGGGCTCGGCTGCGAGCGCGGCCTGTACGCGTGCGACGTCGATGGGCTCGGTCCACGGGCCCTCGACGGAGACCGTCTCGATGCCCGCGCGCCGGGCGGCCTCGCGCAGGCGCTCCCCGTAGACGCCGTTCACGACGACGAGCAGGCGCCGCTCGGCGCGTACCGCCGCGCGCAGCGCCGCCTCGTTCGCCGACGTGCCGGAGCCGGAGAGCAGCGCGATCGTCCACTCGGGCCCGATGCCGGCGAGCGTGCGGAGCTTGTGCCGGATCCGCCGGTCGAGCTCCCGGAACTCCGGCTCCCGGTGGCAGACGTCGGCGCCCGCGGCGGCCCGCTTCACGGCCTCGCTCGTCAGCGCAGGGCCCGGGTTGAGCAGGACGAGCCGTCGCTGCGAGCCGTCCGTTCCGTATCGGGCCGCGACGAGGGCGTCGAGCTGCTCCGGCACAACGAGCGCGTCGGGCGCCGCCGCGCTCAGCGTCGCCGCGTCCCCGACCGCGACGACGGCCCCGGCGCCGGCGGCCCGGGCGGCGGCCACGTGGGCCGGGCTGGAGCAAAGGACGCCGACCTTGCGGACGTCCGCGGCTCCGGCCAGGCGCATCGTGTCGAAGATCGCGAAGGAATCCGTTCCCGCCAGCTCGAGGACGCCCGCAGCGAGCGGCGGTGTCGGGGCGAAGCCGAGCCAGAGCTCGATCGCCGGTCGCGTGGCGAGCTCAGCCGCGGCTGCCATCGTGCGCCTCCGGGGGACCGCCCATGACGCGCGCCGCGTGGCGCGAGCCGCTGCTGTTCTCGAGCACGAAGGAGACCGCGTCGCCGAGGTAGCGGTCGTCCGACCACTCGAGCGGAACGCCCTCGGGCGAGGTCGTCCGCCGCACCTGGCGCAGGAGCGGCGTGCCGGGCTCGACGCCGAGGAGCACCGCGTCCTCCGCGTCGGCCACGATCGCGGAGACGTAGTGGCGCGCCTGAGCGAAGACGACGCCGTGATCGGCGAGGCGCGCGTAGATCGAGTCCGATTCGAGGTCGACGGAGGCCACGCGGCGCCCGACGCTTTCCACGAACGTCGTCCGCTCGATCATCACCGGTGAGCCGCCGAGCATCCGGACGCGCACGAGCGAGAAGACCGGGTCGCCCTCCGTCACGTCGAGCCGCTGCGCGTCGGCCGCGTCCGCGTAGCGGCGGACGAGCTCGACCACCCGGCCGGACGGCTCCTCGCCCAGCGAGCGCGCCCAGGCGGAGAAGCTGAGCAGCTCGGAGAAGCTCTGCGCGCGGGGCTCGGAGAGCACGACGCCGCGGGCGCCCTTGCGCGAGGCGACCACGCCTTCCGCGCGCAGCGTCGCGAGCGCCTGGCGGACGGTGCCGCGTGACACGTCGAACTCCTCTGCGAGCTCGCGCTCGGACGGGAGCTGCGACCCGGGCGGGTAGGCGCCGGCCCGGATCGAGCGCCGGACCGCCTCCGCGATCCGGCGGTGCATCGGCGTGTCAAATGCGACGGCAGACATGTCTACACAGGCGGGGAGCCATGCTGGACACGAACCCTAGAGTCGCATTCCGGCCCGGTCAACGTGTCTAGACACGATGCCTCAACCTTGCCTCCGGATGGTCATAGGCTTGTAACCCACTCCCGCTCCGGGCCGGCGTAGCTTCCCAGCCGTCGATCCCTGTGAGGAGGAGAGCAAGCATGAGAACGACCCGTGCGGTCGCCCTGTCGGCGGCAGTGCTCGCGTGCGCGGCGCTCGTCGTCGTGACCGGCGCGTCGGCCTCGAAGTCGACCACCTGCCCCGACGGGCAGGTGCGGTTCGGCGTCGAGCCCTACGACTCCGGGCCCAAGTTCACCGGCGCCTACGCGGCGCTCACAAAGGCCGTGCAGACGAACCTCGGCTGCCCCGTGAAGCTCATCATCACGAACAACTACACGGCCGAGGTCGAGGCGATGCGGGCCAAGAAGCTCGACGTCGGCGAGTTCGGCCCCCTCGGCTACATCTTCGCGCACAAGCTCGCGAACGCACAGCCGGTCGCCGTGTTCGGGACGAAGCAGCACAAGCCCGTCACCTACACCGCCGCGCTGTGGGTGCCGTCGAGCTCGTCGATCACCAGTGTGGCCGGGCTGAAGGGCAAGACGATCGCGTTCTCCGATCCGGCGTCGACGTCCGGAAACCTGCTGCCGCGCTACGCGCTCATCAAGGCCGGTCTGAACCCCAACTCGGACGTGAAGATCGAGTTCGCAGGCTCGCACACCGCCTCGCTGCTCGCGCTCACGAACGGCAAGGTGGACGCGGGCGAGGTGAACAGCCAGCAGCAGGCGACGGCGGGCGCCGCCGGGCAGTTCGACACGTCGCAGTACCGCGTCATCTGGCGGTCGGCGCCGATCCCCAACGACCCAATCACCGTCCGGGGCGATCTTCCGGAAGCCTTCAAGACGGCGTTCAAGGACGCGTTGCTGAAGCTCACGCCGGCGCAGCTGAAGCTCGTCGACACCGAGCTGGGCGTCGACTCCGGGCCGATGATCCCCGGCCCCGACAGCCTCTTCCAGCCGATCCGCGACGTCGTGAACGCGGAGCACCTCGGAATCGGGGACATCGGCTGAGCGCTCGCCCGGCCACGGAAGGGCCGACCGAGTTCCCGTTCACCACGAGACCGGCCGGCGCAGCACCCGCCCTGGCCGTCCGCGGGCTCCGCAAGAGCTTCGCGGGCGGCCAGGCGGTGCTGCACGGCGTCGACCTCGACGTCTGGCCCGGCGAACTGACGGTCGTCCTCGGCGCGAACGGCAGCGGCAAGTCGACGCTGCTCCGCTGCGCGGTGCGGCTGCTCGATCCGGACGCCGGCAGCGTCGTCCTCTGCGGGGCCGAGCTCGTCGGGGCGCGCGGGCGCGAGCTGCGCGAAGCGCGGCGGAAGGCGGCGATGGTCTTCCAGCAGGTGCTGCTCGTGCGGCGCCGCTCGGCGGTCGAGAACGTTGCCTACGGGGCGCTCGGCGAGCTGCCACTCCACCGCTCGCTCTCCAGCCGCCTCTTTCCGGCCGAGCTCGGCGAGCGCGCTCACGCGTCGCTCGCCCGCGTCGGCCTCGCGGACGTCGCGTGGAAGCGGGCAGACACGCTCTCCGGAGGTCAGGCGCAGCGCGTCGCGATCGCGCGCGCGCTCTGTCAGCGGGCGCAGCTCGTGCTCGCAGACGAGCCCGTGGCGAGCCTCGACCCGCGGGCGGCGGAGGAGGTGCTCGTCCTCCTCGGCGAGATCGCCCGCGTCGAGGGGCTCGCGGCGCTCGTCGTGCTCCACCAGCCTGAGCTCGCCTTCCGCTACGCGGACAGGATCCTCGGGATCGTGCGCGGCGAGATCGTGTTCGACGCATCGCCGGCGTCGCTCGACGAGCACCGGGTCGCCGCGCTCTACCAGGGCTCCGAGACGTGAGCGAGGCTGCTGCGGATCCGAGCCTCGCCGGCCGCTCGTTCGCGCGTCCGCGCTCGGTGCGACGGCGGCTGCTGTGGCTTGCCGGCACGGCCGCCGGCATCGCCGTCCTCGTCCACGCGTGGCAGGACACCGGCGCCTCGTTGACCTCGCTCATCAGCGGCTTCCACAACACCCTCAACCTTCTCAGCCGCGCCGTCCCGCCGGACGGCAGCGTCCTCACCGACTCGATCCGCGCGTCGATCCTGACCTTCGACACGGCGCTGCTCGGCACCGCGTCCGCGCTCGTGCTCTCGCTGCTGCTCGTCCCGCTCGCGGCGCGCAACATCACGCCGCACCGGGTCGCGTACGAGGCTGCCCGCCTGGTGATAGGCGTCACCCGCGCGATTCCGGACTTCGTCTTCTGCCTGATCTTCCTCGTGGCGGTGGGCCTTGGCCCCTTCTCGGTCGTGCTCGCAGTCGCCGCGCACTCCGTGGGGGTGATCGGAAAGCTGTTCGCCGAGGCCGTGGAAGACATGGACATGGGGCCGGTCGACGCCCTTCGCGCCGCGGGGGCGAGCCGGCTGCAGGTGTTCCTGCACGCCGTGCTTCCGGGGATCGCCGCGACACTCACGGGGCTGGCGCTCTACCGCTTCGACACGAACGTCCGGTCGGTGCTCTATCTGGGCGCCATCGGGGGCGGCGGCCTCGGGTTCCTGCTCTACGACTCCCTGCAGCTGTTCCAGTACCGCCAGGCGACGACAGAGCTCGCTGTGCTGCTCGTGCTGCTGCTCGTGGTCGAGCGTGTCTCACTCATGATTCGCCAGAGGATCGTATGAGCGGCGCCGTGACGGAAGCCGGCGTCCAGGCCGCGATCCTCGACGGCGACGTCGTCCGGGTCGAGCTCGCAGACGGGACGCATGCGGCGCTGCACGTCCTCGCTCTCCGCGACGGCTGCCCGTGCTCCGAGTGCCGGCATCCCGTGAGCGGCCAGCGGCTGTTCGAGTCGTCGCGTGTCCTTCCGGCCGCCGGGGCGGCGACGGCGGGTGTCTCGGAGGAAGGCTCGCTCGAGCTCGACTGGAGCGACGGACACCGCAGCTTCTTCCCGGCCGCCTGGATCTGCGGGGAGGCGGCAGCCGCGGCGCGCGGGCGGCGGGCGGCGCGCGACCGGCGGCTCTGGACCGCCGAGCTCGGCGACTCCCTGCCGGAGCACCACTGGCCAAAGGTGGCCGAAGACGACCGGGCGCGTGCGGACTGGTTGCGCGACGTCGCGACGCTCGGTTTCGCCCTTCTCCACGGTGTCCCGCGCGAGCCGGGTTTCGTCGAGCACGTGGCCGGCCTGTTCGGTGCCGTGCGCGAGACGAACTACGGGCGTGTGTTCGACGTGAGCGTCGCCGTGGGCGCGACGAACCTCGCCGACACGGCGCTCCCCCTGAGCCCGCACACGGACAATCCGTACCGCGAGCCGACGCCGACCGTACAGCTCCTCCATTGCCTCGCGTCGGAGGTCGTCGGCGGGCACACGGTGCTCGTCGACGGCTTCGCGGCCGTGGAGCGCCTGCGAAGCGAAGCCCCGGATCGGCTCGCGACCCTCGCGCGCGAGCCCATCCGCTTCGCGTACCGCGACGAGAACGCCGACCTCGAGGCGGACGTCCCGGTCGTGTCGCTCGATCCGCTCGGCGAGGTCGTCGCGCTGCATTTGAACAACCGCTCGAAGGGGATCCCGCACGGAGATCCGGCGCGCGTCGCCTCCTGGTACGACGCGTATCTCGGGCTCGTCGCGCTCGTCGAGACGCCCGAGCTGCAGGTTGTCTTCCGCCTCGAGCCGGGCGACCTGATCCTCTTCGACAATCTTCGCGTCCTCCACGGCCGCACCGGCTTCGCGAGCGCGGGCACCCGCCGGCTGCAAGGCTGCTACGCCGACCGCGACGGGGTGCTGAGCAGCCTCGCCGTCCTCGAGCGGCGGACGACGTGAGCGAAGACGTCATCGACGAGATCTTCGTGCGCTTCCGGGAAGCGGGGGACGCGACGTACCTCGGCGAGCCCGTGACCGTGAGCGAACACATGCTGCAGTCGGCGGCGTACGCGGAGCAGGACGGTGCGCCTCGTGAGCTCGTCGCGGCCGCGCTGCTGCACGACTACGGTCACCTCATCCACGACCTCCCGGAAGACTCCGCCGAGCACGGCGTCGACACACGGCACGAGGAAGTCGGCTTCGCCTTCCTCGAGCGCTGGTTCCCGCCCGAGGTGACCGAACCGATCCGACTGCACGTCGCGGCGAAGCGCTATCTCGTCGCCGTCGATCCCGAGTATCGGAACACGCTCTCCTCCGCGTCGCTCCTGAGCCTCGAGCTCCAGGGCGGCTCAATGTCCGCGGCGGAGGTCGAAGCGTTCGAGGCCCACCCGCATGCAGTCGACGCCTGCCGCCTGCGCCGCTACGACGACGCCGGCAAGGATCCCTCGGCGGTGACGCGCCCGCTCGAGTCGTACCACGGCCTGCTCACATCCGTCCTACGCTGACGCAGTCGAGCACGTGACCACGGCGAGTGGGCTGACTAGTGGACGCGGTCATAAGTTCGTTCGTGTCTGGCGGTTCGCAAACCAAGCAGGCCTAGGACGCAGGGAGGCTGCATACCCGTAGGTATGCGGCCGACCGAGGACAACGGCATGCGCCGCGTTTGCGGGCCGCCAGACGCACAACCGTACTTGTGGCCGCGTCCACTAGATCAGCCTCGCTGCGCCGAGAGCAGTGACGAAGACACCGAGACCGACCCAGACGATGCCGATCGCTTCCAGCGCCGGCGCGACCGCCCGCCGGAGGATGGAACGAGACAGCGGCTCCGTCGCAGACTGATCGCGCGATCTCTCCTGAAGCTGCCACAGCAGAAGCCGCCGCGCGCCGTGCCAGTCCCGCGCGAGCAGGAGCCCTTCGGCGATCAAGAACGCGCCGAAGCCGATCTTCGTCCAGGACAGCCAGGCTGCGTGAGTGTGGAGGGCGAAGACGCCGAGGAAGGCGACGACCGTCAGGAGCAGGCAGAGGGTGAATCCCCGGTAGGTCAGATGTGCGAGGGCCCGGTCGCGAGCGCGAGTCGGCGCAGCCAACCGCGGCCGTGGAACGGTTCGAGTCCGGGCATGCTCGGCAAGCGCACGAAGTGCCCATGAGGCGAATCGAGGAAAGGCAGACACGAAGGTAGGCGCGGGCCTCGGGCCGGAGCTGCCGCACCTTAGCCGAGCCGGCGCTCTCTCTCGACCGGAGCAGATCTCCCCCGGGAAGCGGTCGCGGACAGCCCGGCGCGTCGCCTACGCTGAGGCGGGAACGGACAGCGATGCGTCACGCCAAACAGACAGCCGGTCACCGCCCCTCGCGCGTTGTCACGAGGGCGATTGTCGCCTGCTCGGCTGCTGCGCTCGTGTGCGCGCCGGCCCTGCTGACGGCTGCCGATCCATCGGCGCGGGATGTCACCGCGTTCGCGAGCGTCGGCTGGGTGCCGCACGTGGCGCGGAGCGCGGTCCCGCTCGGGCCGCTCGCGCCGCACGCGACAGGCGACCTGCGCCTCGACGTCGTGCTGAAGCCACGACATGCGGACGCGCTCAAGGCGCTCGCGGCCGCGGTCTCGACGCCGGGCTCGCCGAGCTTCCGGCACTACCTCACACCGGCCCAGTTCAGGGACCGGTTCGGCGCCTCGCAGGCGACGATCGACGCGGTGAAGCAGACGCTCCACGAGCGCGGCCTGCACGTGACCGGCGTCTCCGCGAACCGGCTGCTCGTGCACATGAGGGGCACCGCACGCACGATCGAGCGCGCCCTTCACGTCTCGCTCACGCGCTACCGGCTGCCGGACGGCACGGTCGGCTTCGCGAACCGCTCAGCGCCCGTGCTTCCGCGCGACGTTGCGGCGAGCGTGTCCTCGATCGTCGGGCTCGACTCGCTAGCCGCGATCGCGCCCGCCGGCCTCGTCCGCGCGCAGGCGGTCAAGCGGCGAACCACGGTCGCGCGGACGCCCGCGGCGAGCAGCGCCGGCCCGCAGCTGTCCACCGCGTGCGCGGCCGACGTCGCCGCGGCGCGCGAGAGCTCTCCCTCGCTTCTCACGAGCACCGACATTGCGCAGGCGTACGGCTTCACCGACCTCTACAACGCGGGAGACGTCGGACAGGGCACGACGGTGGCGCTGATCGAGTTCTCCTCCTTCCTCGCGAGCGACATCGCGACGTTCGCGAGCTGCTACGGGATCACGCCGACCGTGAACGAGATCCCGGTGGACGGCGGCCCCGGCCCCGCGCAGACGTTCGGCTTCGGCGTCGGCGACCAGGTCGAGGCCGAGCTCGACATCGAAGCCGTTCTCAGCCTCGCGCCCGGCGCGACGATCGACGTCTACGAGGCCCCGCAGACCGGCCCCGGCGCGAGCTCCCTCGACGTCTTCACCGCCGCGATCGACAACCCCGACGTCCAGGTGATCTCCACCTCGTGGGGACGCTGCGAGGCCGCCGCCGACCAGAGCCTCGTCTCGGCGGAGAACACGGCCTTCCAGCAGGCGGCAGCCGAAGGGAAGACGATCGTGGCCGCCGCGGGCGACAGCGGCTCCGAGGACTGCCTCGCCCAGCTGTTCGGCTTCCAGCGGATGGCGCTCGCCGTCGACGACCCCGCAAGCCAGCAGTACGTCACCGGCACCGGCGGCACGACGCTCGTCCCCGGCCCGCCGCCGACCGCGGCGGTCTGGAACAGCCAGAGCGGCGCGACCGGAGGCGGCGTCTCCGCCGAGCAGGCGATGCCGGACTACCAGACAGGCGCCGCCGCCTCGCTCGGCGTCGTCAGCCAGTTCTCCGCCTGCGGCTCTGCATCCGGCAACTGCCGCGAGGTCCCGGACGTCGCCGCGAACGCCGGCACACCGTTCGCGACGTACTGCACGGAGCAGGGCCGTGAGGGCTGCGCCAGCGGCGGCTGGACGGGATTCGGCGGCACGAGCCTCGCCTCCCCGATCTGGGGCGCCTTCTTCGCCCTGACGAACGCGAGCCTAGCGTGCGCGTCGAAGCGCATCGGCTTCGCGAACCCGGCGTTGTACGCGATCGCGGGGAGCGCCGCCTACCCGACAGCGTTCAGCGACATCACCCAGGGGAACAACGACCTCGGCTACCAGAACGGCCTCTACCCGGCGACGGTCGGCTACGACCTCGCCACCGGGCTCGGGTCGCCGATCGCCGGCAACGGCAGCGGCGGAGACAACGGGCTCGTCAGCCGGCTGTGCGCCAGCGCGGGGGCGGTCCCCGTGACGACGGTGACCGGAATCTCGCCCGACGCGGGACCGCTGCGCGGCGGCACGAAGGTGAAGATCACCGGCTCGAGCCTCACGGGCGCGACCGCCGTCCACCTCGGCACGAAGAAGGCGGCCTCGTTCACGGTCGTCTCGGGGACGACGATCGTCGCCGTCGCCCCGAGCGGGACCGGCAGCGCCGACGTCACGGTCACGACCAGCCTCGGCACGAGCCTTCGCGTTGCCGCCGGCGCGTTCCACTACCTGGCCGCTCCGACCATCCGCAGCCTGAGCCCGTCGACCGGGTCGCACCGCGGCGGCACCAGGGTCACCGTCACCGGCACGAGCTTCGTCGAGGCGAGCGCGGTCCGCTTCGGGGCGAAGAAGGCCGCCTCGTTCCGCCTCGTCTCGCCGACCCGGATCACCGCCCTCGCGCCCGCCGGCACCGGCAAGGCGGCCGTCACCGTGACCACGCCGGGCGGGACGAGCCCCAGGACGACGGCCGCGGAGTTTCGCTACTCGTAGGCGATTTGCATATTACGCATGGAATTGCGTAACATGCAGAAATGCCGATCGCCGCGATCATCGGTGCCTCGGGCTACTCGGGGCAGGAGACGCTCGACCGCGTGCTGCGGCACCCCGAGCTCGAGGTGGTCGCACTCGGCTCCGACTCGCTCGCCGGCGAGCCCGCCTCCGCGCTCGACCTCCGCCTGAACGGCTCGCTACCGCCGTTCGTGCCGAACGAGGAGGCGCTCGAGGCCGGCGCCGACGTGCTGTTCGTCTGCCTCGGCCACGAGCGGGCGGCCGCGTTCGAGCCGCCGCCGGAAACGGTCGTCGTCGACCTCTCCGGCGCGCACCGGCTCCAGGATCCGGCGCTCTACCCGGCCTGGTACGGCTTCGAGCATCCCCGTCCCGGGACGCTCGCCGGCTGGAGCTACGCGGTGCCGGAGCTCTCGCCGCCGGCCGGCCGCCTGATCGCGAACCCCGGCTGCTATGCGACCGCGGCGCTGCTCGCGCTGCTGCCGCTCGCAGGCGCCGTCGACCCCGCGAGCGTCGTCGTCGACGCGAAGTCCGGCGTCTCGGGCGCGGGTCGCGAGCTGAAGCCGAGCTCGCACGCCGGCTTCGTGCTCGAGAACCTTTCCCCCTACCGCGTCGGCAGCCACCAGCACGCCCCGGAGATCGCGCAGGCGCTCGGCTTCCCGGTCTGCTTCGTGCCGCACCTGCTGCCCGTCCGGCGCGGCCTGCTCGCGACGTGCTACGCGCAGCCGCTCGGCGGCGACCTGCGCGGCCTGCTCGAGGAGGCGTACGCAGACAGCGACGTCGTGCGGGTGCTGCCCGAGGGAGTCGCGCCCGAGCTGGCGCGCGTACAGCACACCGACGGAGCGGAGATCGCGCTGTACGAGGACGCCGCAACGGGCCGCGCGGTCGTCGTCTGCGCGCTCGACAACCTCGGCAAGGGCGCCGCCGGACAGGCGCTGCAGAACGCGAACCTCGCGCTCGGGCTCGACGAGACCGCCGGCCTGCGCCTCGCCGGAGTGCTCGTATGAGTGTCACGGGTGTCACTGCGCCGAAGGGCTTCGTCGCGAGCGCGGTGCACTGCGGCATCCGCAAGAAGGACCGTCTCGACCTCGCGCTCGTGCGCTCGCTCGTGCCCGCGACCGGCGCCGGCATGTTCACCGTGAACCGCGTGCTCGCTGCGCCCGTCGTCGTCTCGAAGGAGCACCTCGAGCTCGCGCAGCCGCAGGCGATCGTCGCCAACTCCGGCGTCGCGAACGCCGCCACCGGCCCGCAGGGGCTGCACGACGCACGCGCGACCGCGGCCGCGGCGGCCGAGGCGCTCGAGCTCGAGCCGGAGCAGGTGCTGATCCTCTCGACCGGCGTGATCGGCGCGCAGCTCCCGCTCGACAACGTCGTCGCGGGCGTGCGCGACGCGGCCGCGTTGCTCGGCGCGGACGGTGGCCAGGCCGCTGCGGAGGCGATCATGACCACTGACACGCACCCGAAGCAGGCGGTCGCGCACGGCGCCGGCTTCACGGTCGGCGGCATGGCGAAGGGATCCGGGATGATCCATCCCAACCTCGCGACGATGCTCGCGGTCGTCACGACCGACTACCCGCTCGAGCCCGGCGAGGCGCTCGAGCTCCTGGCCCCCGCCCTCGACACGAGCTTCAACGCGATCTCCGTCGACGGCGAGTGTTCGACGAACGACACGGTGCTGCTGCTCGCGAACGGCGCGAGCGGGATCGAGCGCACGGCCGCCTCCGACGAGGAGTTCGCGCTCTGCCTGCGCCGCGTCTGCGGCGAGTTGGCGAGGCAGATCGTCGCCGACGGCGAGGGCGCGACGGTGCTCGCGGAGATCGCGGTGCGCGGCGCAGCGAGCCTCGGCGAGGCGCGCGCGATCGCGGAGCGCGTGGCGACGTCGCCGCTCGTCAAGACCGCGCTGCACGGACACGACGCGAACTGGGGCCGCATCGCCGCAGCCGCGGGCTCGGCGAAGTTCGAGGGCGGCTTCGCCGACCTCGACCCCGAGCGGCTGACGATCGTGATCGACGGCGTGCCCGTTCTCGTCGACGGCCGGCCGTCCGGCGACGAGCCGGTGCTGACGAACGGCCGTTGCACGATCGAGCTCGAGCTCGGACTCGGCGACGGCGCGGCGACGTACCTGACGACCGATCTCTCGTACGACTACGTGCGGATCAACGCGGAGTACCGGTCGTGACGGTCGTGCTCAAGGTTGGCGGTGCGTCCGCGGGCGGTGCGACGACGACGGTGGCCGAGCTGCGTGCGCTCGGCCACCGCGTCTGCGTCGTCCACGGGGCAGGTCCGCAGATCTCACAGGAGATGGAGCGCCGCGGCCTCGAGGTGCGCTTCGTCGGCGGCCGGCGGGTGACGACGCCGGAGGCGCTCGAGGTCGTGCGCGAGAGCTTCGACGCGATCAACGCAGCGCTCTGCGCGGCGATCGGGCCGGATGCCGTCGCGCTCGCGGGCGACGAGATCGGGCTCGAGGCGGAGCAGCTGCCCGAGCTCGGGCTCGTCGGCCACCCGCTGCCGTCGCGGCCCGCGGCGGTCGAGCAGGCGCTCGCCGCGGGGCTCGTCCCCGTCGTCTCGCCGCTCGCGCGCGGACCGCTGAACGTGAACGCGGACGAGGCCGCCGCAGCGCTGGCGGTGGGGCTCGGCGCGGAGCGCATCCTCTTCCTCACGGACGTGCCCGGTGTCTTCCACGAGGGCCGGCTGCTGCCGTCGATCGGCGCCGCGCATGCGGAGGCGCTCGTCGACCAGGGAAGCTTCGCCGGCGGCATCGTCCCGAAGCTGCTCGCGGCGGCAGGCGCGGCGCGCAGCGGGCTTGTTGCGGAGATCGGCTCGACGGCGGTCGTGGCATGAGCACAGCGCTCGAGAGCGCGCTGCTGCCGGTCTACCCGCCGCCGCGCATCGGCTTCGCCGAGGGCGACGGCGTCTGGCTCACCGGCACGGACGGCGTCCGCTACCTCGACTTCGCCGCGGGCATCGCCGTCGTCTCGCTCGGCCACCGGCATCCGGCGCCGCTCGCCGCTGCGCACGCGCAGCTCGACCGCCTCTGGCACGCGTCGAACCTCTTCGCGACCGACCCGGCCCTCGCGCTCGCGCGCATCCTCTCCGAGCGGTTCGACGGCGCGCGGGCGTTCTTCTGCAACTCCGGGACGGAGGCGAACGAGGCGGCGCTGAAGTACGCACGCAAGGCGACCGGCAAGGCCGGCGTGATCGCGCTCGAGGGCTCGTTCCACGGCCGCACACTCGGCGCGCTCGCGGTCACGGGCCAGCCGGCGAAGCGCGCCGCGTTCGAGCCGCTCGCCGACACGCGCTTTGCGCAGCCGAACGACGTCGCCTCGCTGCAGGCCGCCGCCGGCGACGACGTCGGCCTCATCCTGCTCGAGCCCGTGCTCGGCGAGGGCGGCGTGATCCCGCTCGAGCCGGCGTTCGTCGCCGCCGCTGCAGCGCTCGCCGAGGAGCTCGGCGCGCTGCTCGCCTTCGACGAGGTGCAGACCGGGGTCGGCCGCACGGGGACGTTCTTCGCCTGGGAGCAGCTGGGCGTCCGCCCGCAGCTGCTGACGCTGGCGAAGGCGCTCGCCAACGGCCTGCCGATCGGCTGCCTGCTCGTGGCCGACGACGCGCCCGACGCGTTCGCGCCCGGCGACCACGGCTCGACGTTCGGCGGCAACCCCGTCTCGTGTGCGGCGGCAGCCGCCGTCTGCGCAGCGATCACGGACGAGCTGCTCACCGAGGTTCGCAGCCTCGGCGCACGGCTGCGTGACGGGCTCGCCACGCTCCCCGGCGTCGTCGAGGCGCGCGGGGCCGGGCTGCTCCTCGGAGCGGTGCTCGACCGGCCGGCGCAGCCCGTCGCCGACGCGGCGCTCGACGCCGGTCTCGTCTGCCTGACGGCCGGGCCCGACGTCCTGCGCCTCGCGCCGCCGCTCGTCGTCGGCGCCGAAGAGATCGACCTCGCCCTCGAGATCCTCACGGAGGTGATGACCGGATGAATCGCCGGCAGCGCCATGCAGCGATCCTGCGGCTCCTGCAAGAGCACCCGATCGCCACACAGAGCGAGCTCGCACAGGCTCTGCACGACGCCGGCCACGACGTCGTCCAGACCACGGTCTCGCGCGACATCCACGAGCTCGGGCTCGTGAAGGTGCGCGGCGCGGACGGGCGGCTCGTCTACGCCCCGCCCGAGGCCGCCGAGGCGGAGCGCGTCGACGCGATCTCCGTCGCGTTCGCACGCTGGGCGCTCGGCGTCGAGCCGAGCGGCAACCTCGTCGTCGTGACGACGCCGCACGGCTACGCGAGCCCGCTCGCGCAGGCGATCGACCTCGGCCGCCATCCACGCATCGCCGGCACGATCGCCGGCGAGAACACCGTGCTGCTCGTCTCGCGCGAGCCGGCCACCGGCGCCGAGCTTGCCGCGGAGATGAACGCGCTGCTGCTCGAGGGAGCGGCGTGAACGTCGACCTCCTGCGCGAACGCGGCGTGCTTCTCGGCTCGCTGCCCGTCGGCGAGCGGGTCGGCATCGCCTTCTCCGGCGGCCTCGACACCTGCTGCGCGCTCGCGTGGATGCGCGAGAACGGCGCCGTCCCGTACGCGTTCACCGCGGACCTCGGGCAGTACGACGAGCCCGACGTCGCGGCGGTCCCCGAGCGGGCGCGGCACTACGGCGCCGAGGAGGCCGTGCTCGTCGACTGCAAGGAAGCGCTCGCGTGCGAAGGGCTCGCCGCGCTCCAGTGCGGCGCGTTCCACATCCACACGGCCGGCAAGCGCTACTTCAACACCACCCCGCTCGGCCGCGCCGTCACCGGGACGATGCTCGTCCAGGCGATGGCCGGGTACGGCGTCGACATCTGGGGCGACGGCTCGACGTACAAGGGAAACGACATCGAGCGCTTCTACCGCTACGGACTGCTCGCGAATGAGAACCTGCGCATCTACAAGCCGTGGCTCGACGACGCGTTCGTGTCGGAGCTCGGCGGACGCACCGAGATGAGCGAGTGGCTCGCCGCGCGCGGGCTCGCACACGGTGCATCGGTCGAGAAGGCGTACTCGACGGACGCTAACCTGCTCGGCTCGACCCACGAGGCGAAAGACCTCGAGCTGCTCGACGCGAGCATGAAGATCGTCGAGCCGATCATGGGCGTCGCGCACTGGGACCCGGAGACGGAGATCGCGCCGGAGACGGTGACGATCGCGTTCCAGCACGGCGTGCCGGTGGCGATCGACGGCGCCGAGCTCGACGACCCGGTGGAGGTGCTACGCGCCGCCAACGCGATCGGCGGCCGCCACGGCCTCGGCATGTCGGACCAGATCGAGAACCGGATCATCGAGGCGAAGAGCCGCGGCATCTACGAAGCGCCGGGCATGGCCCTCCTCCATGTCGCCTACGAGCGGCTGCTGACGGCAATTCACAACGAGGCGACGCTCGAGCGCTTCGACGAGCACGGACGGCGGCTCGGACGGCTGCTGTACGAGGGCCGCTGGTTCGACACGCAGGCGCTCATGCTGCGCGACTCGCTCCAGCGCTGGGTCGCCGCGCTCGTCACCGGTGAGGTGACGCTCGAGCTCCGGCGCGGCGACGATTACACGATCCTGGACACGCGCGGCGAGGCCGTGACGTACGACCCGGAGCGGCTGAGCATGGAGCGCAGCGCGACGGCGTTCACCGCCGCCGACCGGATCGGGCAGCTCGCCGTGCAGATCAACGACATCACCGACTCGCGGCGCATGCTCGCGGCGCACCGCCGGCTGCGGCACGAGCCGCCGGCGCCGCTCTCCAACCCGCTCGAGCTGGGGCCGGCGGTATGACGCTCTGGGCCGCACGCACCGGTGTCGCGCTCGATCCGGACGTCGACGCGTTCCTGCGCGCCGAGGACGCCGAGCTGCTGCCGTACGACTGCGCCGCTACCGCGCTGCACGCGCAGCGGCTGCACATGGCCGGACTGCTCACGGACGCGGAGCTCGCCGAGGTCGAGAGCCGGCTCACGACGATCGCGGACGAAGGCACGGCGTTCCTCGGCGAGTACGAGGACGTCCATTCGGCGATCGAAGGGCTGCTCGGAACCGTCGGGCGCAAGATCCACGCCGGCCGCTCGCGCAACGACCAGGTCGCCGCAGCTGCGCGGCTGTACGTGGAAGACGCCTGCCGCGAGGCCGACGCGTCGATCACCGCGCTCATCGAGACGATCCTCGACGTCGCCGAGCGCGAGGCGACGACGCCGCTGCCCGGCTACACGCACCTGCAGCGTGCGCAGCCGGTCACGGTCGGCCACCATCTGCACGCGTGGGTGGAGATGCTCGAGCGCGATCGTGCCCGCTTCGAGCAGGCCGCCGCAGCGAGCGCGCCGAGCCCCCTCGGCGCGGGGGCGCTCGCCGGCTTGACGCTGCCGCTGCCGCTGCCGGCGGGCGCGATGCGCAACTCGCTCGACGCGGTGGCCGACCGCGACTTCGCACTCGACTATCTCTACGCAGCGTCGGTTCTGTTCACGCACCTGTCGCGCATCGGCGAGGAGCTCGTGCTCTGGTGCAGCTCCGAGTTCGGCTTCGCCCGCCTGCCGGGGAACGCAGCGACCGGGTCGTCGATGATGCCGCAGAAGCTCAACCCCGACGTCGCCGAGCTCGCCCGCGGCAAGGCCGGCACGCAGATCGGGCGACTGACCGGGCTGCTTGCCGTGGTCAAGGGGCTACCGCTCGCCTACGACCGCGACCTGCAGGAGGACAAGACGCCGCTGTTCGCGACCAGGCGCGACGTCCGCAGCGCCCTCGCTGCGCTCGCCGTGCTCGTCGGCGGAATCGAGCTGAACACGGAACGGCTCGCGGCCGCGGTCGCGGACCCGCTGCTGCGCGCGACCGACGCCGCCGAGGCGCTCGTGCGCGACGGCATGCCCTTCCGCGACGCACACGAGCAGGTCGCCGCGGCCGTGCGCGCCGGCACGTTCACACCGCCCGACCGGACGGCGCCGCGGCCCGCGCCCGGCCCCAGTGGCGTCGCCGCCGCGCTGCGCGACGCCCGGCTGCGACTGCAGGCCCGCTCACTCGCGCACCTGCCACGCACGCTCGTCGGCCGCGACCTGACGACGCTCACCACCTGGAGCTCCTTCGAGCTGGGGTCGGTGCTCGATTTCGCCCAGCAGCTGAAGGCCGCGCAGCGGAACGGCATCGAGCACCGGCTGCTTCCCGGCCGGACGCTCGGCCTGCTGTTCACGCGCCCGTCGACGCGCACGCGCGTCTCGTTCGCGGCGGCGATGGAGCAGCTCGGCGGCTCCGCGCTCGCGCTCAACGCATCCGAGCTTCAGCTTTCACGCGGCGAGCCGCTCGAGGACACGGCGCGCGTGCTCTCCGGCTACCTCGACGCGCTCGCGGTGCGCTGGCCGTCGCAGGCCGACCTGGAGACGCTCGCCCAGCACGCCACCATCCCGGTCGTCAACGCGCTCACCGACGACGAGCATCCCTGCCAGGCGCTCGCCGACGCGCTCACGATCCGGGAGCACTACGGCGAGCTGCGCGGGGTACGCGTCGCGTACTTCGGCGACGGGAACAACGTCTGCGCGTCGCTGCTTGTCGCCTGCTCGGCCCTCGGCGCCGAGGTCGTCTGCGCGACGCCTCCGGGCCGCGAGCCGGGCCCAGGCGCGCTCTCGGCCGCGTGCGCCTTCGGCGGCAAGGTGTCGCTGACCCAGGATCCGCACGAGGCGGCGGCCGGCGCTCAGGTGCTCTACACCGACGTCTGGACGAGCATGGGCGCCGACGATGAGCGCGAGCAGCGGCGGCGGGAGTTCGCGGGCTTCGGCATCGACGCCGCCCTGGTCGCGTCTGCGGAACCCGGCGCGATCGTCCTGCACTGCCTGCCCGCGCACACCGGCGAGGAGATCTCGAGCGACGTCCTCTACGGGCCGCAGTCCGCGGTCTGGCAGCAGGCGGAGAACCGGCTACACGTGCAAAAGGCACTGCTGACGCTGCTGGTTTCGTAGCGGCAGCACGCCGCCGGCGCGTAAATCCGCAACCAGGTTGCCGGAGGCAACCTGGTTGCAGCCGTAAGCCGTCGCCTTATCGCCCCACGGGCACCACGAGCACCGGCACGCGCGAGACGTGCAGCAGCTTGTGCGGGACGGAGCCGAGAATCGCGCCGGCGAGCGGATGCTCGCCGTGCGTGCCCACGACGATCAGCGAGGCCCCATGGCGCTCGGCCGCGTGCACGAGCCCCTCGGCCGGCCGCTCGGGAATGAGATCGACCTCATGCTCGACGCCGGCCTGCGCGACCCGCTCCGCCGCCTTCGCCGCGGCCTGCTCCGCCAGCTGCCGGACGGCGCGCCGGTAGTCGCCGGTCTCCCCGCCGTACGCGGCCGGGATCTCGAAGGCGAACACGATCACGATCCGCGAGCCGTCGAGGCGCGCGAGCTCGACCGCCTTGTCGAGCGCCGCCAGCGCGCAGGCCGACCCGTCGAAGCCGACGACGATCGAGCTAGGCACGTTTCGCGGCCGGAGCCGGGTCGAGGACGGACGGATCCGCGGTCTCCGGCCGCAGCCGGAAGAACGGGTCGGGGCTGACGAGGCGCTGCACGAGCATGAGCACGATCCCCAGCGCGAGGCCGACGATGCCGATCGCGAGCGGCGGACCGACGCCGAGCCACGCGTGACCGACGGACGAGTTCGCCGGGTTCGTCTGCTGATAGATGCTGTCGCCGAGAATCCCGAACAGCATGATCCCACCGACGAGCGGCAGCACGCCGACCATCAGGAGCGTGCGCAGGCTCCGCGCCAGACTGTGCCGGAAGTACCAGAAGCACGCGAAGCCCGTGAGCCCGTAGTAGAAGGCGATGCCGAGTCCGGTGGCGGTCACCGAGTCGGCGAGAATGTCGCCCGAGAGCGAGTTGAGCAGCAGGAAGCATCCGATCGAGACGGCGCCCATCCAGATCGTGGAGGCGCTCGGGGTCAGGTAGCGCGGATGGATGCGCGCGAAGTGGCGCGGGATGCCGCCGTGGGCCGCCATCGCGAGCGTCGCGCGCGTCGTCGGCAGGATCGTCGTCTGCGTCGACGCCGACGCGGACGTGAGCACGGCGATGATCAGCAACTTGTCCAGGTGCCAGGGCAGCACCTGCTTGCCGAGGGCGCTGAGGATGTCGTCGGCGTGGTTGTTCAGGAAGCCGACGCCATGGTAGGCCTGCGCGGCGATCGAGACGACGACGTAGATCCCCAGCAGCAGGAACGTGCTGACGACGGCGGCGCGACCGGGCGTCCGGCTCGCGTCCTCGGTCTCCTCGTTCACCGAAACGGCCGTGTCCCAGCCCCAGTAGATGAAGATCGCGAGCAGCAGCCCGTCGGTGAGCGCGCCGAACGACTTGATGTCGAACGGGTTGAGCCAGCTCCAGGACGGGTGGACGCTGCCGGTCGGATGCCCGAACCAGACGCGTCCGAGCGCAACCGCCGCGAACACCGCCAGGACGATCACCTCCGCTGCGAGCAGGAACCACTGCGTCTTCGCCGAGACCTCGATGCCGACGTAGCAGATGAGGCTCATCAAGATGATCCAGACGACGCCCGCGATGCCGACCCAGAGCCTGCTCGAGGCGGCGTGGTCGGCGCCGAAGAGCAGGAACGTGTACGAGCCCGCGATCTGGGAGAGGCTCGCCATCACCAGCACGTCGGCGTAGAGGATCCCCCAGCCGCCGAGCCAGCCGATCGAGGGGCCGAACGCCCGGGCCCCCCAAGATGAACGTCGTGCCGCAGTCGGGGTCGGCCTGGTTCAGGTACTTGAAGGCGAGCGCGATCAGCAGCATCGGCACGAACGCGAGCACCATCACGACGGGAGCCTGGAAGGAGATGCCCGCGATCGCGGTGACGAAGCCGAGCGTGGCCGCGAGGCTGTAGGCGGGCGCGGTCGAGGCGACGCCGATCACGACGCTCGACAGGAAGCCGAGCGCGTTCGCCTTCAGGCCCTTCTCGCCCACGTCGGGCACCGGTGCAGCCACCGCCACGCTTGCCATGGTGGGCGAGCATTCCATCCCCCGCGCAGATGTTCAAGAGAATGGACAATAGGAACGTGAGCGACGAGACGAATCTGGGCCTGCAGGAGTTGCGCGAGCGGATCGCCGCAGTCGACCGCGAGGTCCTGGAGGCGCTGAACCGGCGGCTCGAGCTCGTCGCCCGCGTGCAGGAGCGCAAGCAGGAGACCGGCGCGCCGCTGATCGACGCCCAGCGTGAGGCCGAGCTGCTTCAGGAGCTGACGGCGGCGAACCGCGGTCCGCTCTCGGAGCGGGCGGTGCAGTCCGTGTTCGCCGCGGTGCTCGACGTGATGAAGCAGGAGCTGCGCGGCGAGCAGCGGCCCGGCAGCCCGCAGCAGCCGCCGGCGGCGGCGCCGGTGGTCTCGAACCTCGCCGTCGTCGGCACCGGGCTCCTCGGCTCGTCGGTCGGGCTGGCGGCGAAGCGCGCCGGCGTCGCGCGCGTCACCGGCTGGGATGCCGACGGCACGACGCTCCGTGAGGCGGCGGGGGCGAAGGCGGTCGACTCGGCGTCGCCGTCCCTGCGCGAGGCGATCGCGGGCGCGGAGCTCGTGGTCGTCGCCGTTCCCGTCGGCGCGCTCGTCGAGACGACGGCCGAAGTGCTCGCCGCCGCGGCAACCGAGACGACGGTGACCGACGTCGGCTCGACGAAGCGCGCGCTCGCGGCGGCCGTGCAGGACCCGCGCTTCGTGCCGGGGCACCCGCTCGCCGGCGGCACGACAGGTGGGCCGGCCCGCGCAGCCGCCGACCTCTTCGACGGCGCAACGTGGTTCCTGACGCCGCTCCCGCTCACCAATGCCGGCCGGCTCGACCTGGTCGAGCGGTTCGTGGCGATGCTGGGCGCACACGCCGTCCGGCTCGACGCCGGCGAGCACGACCGCCTGCTCGCGCTCACGAGCCATCTCCCCCACGCGCTCGCAAACGTGCTGATGCGCCAGATCGCGCGCGCGTCGGTGGGGCGCGACGAGCCGCTCGCGCACGCAGGCGCGGCGCTACGCGAGATGACGCGCGTCGCGGGCGCGAACGCGGCCGTCTGGGCGGACATCTTCGACGAGAACGGCGACCTGATCGCGGACGCGGTCGCCGCGCACCGCGACGAGCTGGCGGACGTCGAGCGCGCCCTGCGCGAGCGCGACCGGGCCTTCTTCGAGTCCTGGATCGCCGAGGCCGCGAACGCGCGCAGCCGCATGCTCGAGTACGCCTACCGCACCGAGGCGCGCAAGCTGAACCGCATCCGGATCCGCATCCCGGACAAGCCCGGCGTCCTCGCGCGCATCACGCAGTCGCTCGGCGCGGCCGGCATCAACATCGAGGACTTCGAGCTGCGCCACGTCTCGCCCGAGTACGGCGGCGTGCTCGTCATCCTCGTCTCGGGCGCAGACAACGCCGAGCTCGCGCGCACCCTCCTGCGGCGCGAGGGCTATAGCGCCGCTTAAGCCGCCTGAAACGCTGCGCGTTTCAGGCGGGTTGGGTTTCGGCTTCGCGGAGCGGACGCCGGCGCTGAGAGAAGTGCTGCGCACTTCTCTCAGGTGTGAGTTTCGGCTTCGCGGAGCGGACGCCGGCGAAGCCGGCGTCCTTTTCTCTGGCGAGGGGCGACGGGTGCCGTGGCGCGGGCGGTGGTGCCTTCGGCATCCCCACCCGCGTGGGGGTCGGCCTCCGGTCAACGTCTGCGGCGTTGACCTCCGGCCCTGGTCCGGTCGACGAGCGGCGGTCTACACCCTCCGGCCACTTCTCACGGTGCGTAGCGGCCGCCGAAGCCCTGGCCTCCCTGGCCTTTCGTCTGGCCCGCCTTCGCGTCCTGCGCGAAGAGATAGAGCGGATGTCCGGCATACGTCACCTGCAGCGTCCCGTCCTTGCAAAACGTTCGGGCTCTCCTGGCGACCTCGGACGGGCTCAGGCGGCGGGCGGAAGCACGCGGCCGCGCACCTCGCCGAGCTCGAGCCCGCCGGCGCGTCCGCGGAGCACAACCTCGTCTCCGTCCTCGAGAAACGCGCGCTCGGATCCGTCGGCGAGCCGGAGCGGCTCCGCGCCGTTCCGGGTCAGCTCGAGCAGCGAGCCCTCGGAGCCGCGCACGGGGCCCGAGATCGTCCCCGACGCCATCAGGTCGCCGGTGCGCAGCCACGCGCCGTTCGAGGTCGCGTGCGCCAGCTGCTGCGGGATCGTCCAGTAGAGCGTCCGGGCGTTTCCGCGCGAGACCACCTCGCCGTTCAGCTCGAGCTCGAGGTCGAGGTCGAGCGCCCGGTCGCGCCCGCCGGCGAGGTACGGCAGCGCGGGCGGCTCCTGCGGCGGAGCCTCGACCCAGCGCTGCTCGAGCAGCGCGAGGGGCGTCACCCACGCGGAGATCGAGGTGAGGAACGACTTGCCGAGGAAGGGGCCGAGCGGCACGGACTCCCAGGCCTGGATGTCGCGCGCGCTCCAGTCGTTGACGAGCACGACGCCGAAGACATGCTCGGCGAACGCGCCCGTCGCCACCGGCTCGCCGCGGCGGCTCGGGACGCCGACGACGAAGCCGAGCTCGAGCTCGGCGTCGAGACGACGGGACGGCGCGTAGACAGGCTCGGCCGCGTCCGCTGCCTTGAGCTGCCCGCGGGGCCGGACGACGTCGGTGCCGCTCACGACGACCGAGCCGGCTCGGCCGTGGTAGCCGACCGGCAGCCGGCGCCAGTTCGGATGGAGCGGCTCTCCATCGGGCCGGAAGATCCGGCCCATGTTCGTCGCATGCTCGAGCGACGAGTAGAAGTCGACGTGGTCGGCGACCTCGAAGGGGAGCAGCAGCGTCGCGCCGGCGAGCGGGACGCGCGGGCCGTCCTGCTCCTGCGCACGTCCGAGGGCGTCCTGCCAGGCGGCCGGCCCCTGCGCCAGGAGCGCGTTGAGCGACGGTTGCCGGAAGGCCTCACCGAGCCCCGACAGGTCGACGACCTCGTCGCCGGCGCGGAACCCCACCCGCGGCGTGCCGCCGCCCGTCGAGAAGACGCCGAAGCCGCTCACGGCGGGAAGCTACACTCCGCCGCGGCCGGGCTCCGCGCAGTGGGAGCTTGTGAACCGCGTCAGATCCGGAAGGAAGCAGCGCTAAGCAATTCCTTCCAGGTGTGCGGATCGCCCGGCCTTTCTCTTTCGCGGGAAACCTCCGGTTTCCCGCGAATCGAGGTTGTGCTCCGCAGAGCGGCCGGCGGCGGAGCCGCCGGCCTCTTCCGGCGCGAGGCCTTTGGTCCCGTAGCGCGGCCGGTGGCGCTCTGCGTCCCCGGCCGCGTGGATTCGGCCTTCGCCCAGCGCGCCTTCGGCCGCGCTGGCCTGCGGCCCTTGTGGTCGTAGTAGGCCTGCGGACTCATCTCTGCTTGAATCGATCCGTGGCTGCGCTTTACCGCAAATACCGCCCGCAGAGCTTCGAGGAGGTCGTCGGACAGGAAGCGGTCGTGCGGACGCTGAAGAACGCGATCGCGTCCGGACAGGTGCGCCAGGCCTATCTGTTCGCGGGTCCGCGCGGCACCGGCAAGACCTCGATGGCGCGCATCCTCGCCAAGGGGCTCAACTGCGCCCAGGGCCCGACGCCCGAGCCGGACGGCACCTGCCACGCGTGCACCTCGATCGCCGCAGGCACCTCGCTCGACGTGATCGAGATGGACGCGGCGTCGCAGCGCGGCATCGACGACATTCGCGAGATCCGCGACCGCGTCGTGCTCCAGCCGGTCGAAGGGCGCTACAAGGTCTACATCCTCGACGAGGCGCACCAGCTCACGGACGCCGCGTGGAACGCGCTGCTGAAGCTGATCGAGGAGCCGCCGCCGCACCTCGTCTTCGTCTTCTGCACCACCGACCTCTCGAAGGTGCTGCCGACCGTGCGCTCGCGCTGCCAGACGTTCGTCTTCCAGCGGCCGCGCCTGCAGGAGCTGGTGACCGTGCTCGGCCGCGTCGCCGAGGGAGAGGGCATCGACGCGGCCCCGCAGGCGTTGTCGCTCATCGCGCGCGCCGCGCGTGGATCTTTCCGCGACGCGACCTCGACACTCGACCAGCTCGCGGCGGCGACGGAGAACCAGGTGACGGTGCAGGCCGTGCTCCAGCTGCTCGGCACCGTCGAGGAGGAGGCGCTGTTCCGGCTCTGCGACCTCGTCGTCGACCGCGACACGGCCGGGGCGCTGACCTTCCTCGAGGAGCTGTCTGAGCAGGGGCACGACCTCGGCCGTCTCGTCTCCGACCTGATCGAGCACCTGCGCCACCTGCTGCTCGTCCAGCACATGGGCGAAGTGCCGGCGTCGCTGCCCGTGACCGAGGAGACGCGCGAGCGCCTGCGCGCGCAGGCGAACCAGCTCGGCGAGCCGACCGTGATCCGAATGCTCGATCTGCTCGCGTTCGCGGTGGACGACATGCGCCAGGGCGGCGACCCGCGGCTCCCGCTCGAGCTCGCCTTCGTCAAGGTCACGCGGCCCGCCGCGGATCTCTCCAAAGAAACGATCGCGTACAGGCTGGAACGGCTCGAGCAGCAGGCGCCGGGCCGCGCGACTAATCAGCCCTCTAGTCCGGAGGCCGCGTTACGGACTGCTCCGCCCGCTGACGAGTCCTCTGAAGGAGAGCCGTCGCCTCCGGACGTGGATCTGCTGCAGCTGCAGGAAGCCTGGCGCCGCACGATCGTGCCCGCGGTGGCGGAGAAGTCGATCCCGATCTCGACGGTGCTCGGCGAGGCGCGCCCGGCACAGCTGGCCGGGAACACGCTGACGGTCGAGTTCCCTGCGAGCGCGTCCTTCCACCGCCAGCTCGCCGAGGAGCCGAAGAACGTGACGCTGCTCTCCGACGCACTCTACGAGGTGACCGGCCGCCGGCTCGCGCTCTCCTTCGCGGTCGGCGAGGGCGAGGAGGAGGGACGCGAGGAGCTCGAGGGCCCGGCCGGCGAGGAGCGGATCCTCGAGCTGATGAAGGAGACCCTCGACGCACACGAGCGAGAGCGAGACGGCGAATGAGCTTCGACATGAACAAGCTGATGCAGCAGGCCGCGCAGATGCAGGAGCAGGTGCAGCGGATGCAGGAGGAGGCGGAGAACGAGACCGCCGAGGCCTCCGCCGGCGGCGGGATGGTGAAGGTGACCGCGAACGGCGCCGGCCGGGTGCTCTCGATCACGATCTCACCGGAGGCGATCGACCCGGACGACCCGGAGGCGCTCGCCGACCTCGTGCTCGCCGGCGTGAACGAGGCGCTCCGCTCGGCGCAGGCGGCCGTCGGGGCGAAGGCGCAGCAGCTTGCGAGCCAGCTCGGGCTCGGCGGGCTCGGCCTCCCGGGCCTCGGCAGCTAATGGACGCGGCGGCTAATTCGCGAAGTCGAAGGCCCAGCCCCAGACGACGACGCCCGTAAGGCTGAGCACGATGAAGAACCAGAGCCAGTTCGAGAGCAGGTAGGGACCCCGCACCTTCGCAATGTAGCGCCCGCGCGCGGGGATGTCCGCTGCGGACGGCTACGCTCCCGGACATGCTGAGCCCCGCGGTCGACAACCTCGTCGCCCAGCTCACGAGGCTGCCCGGAATCGGCAGCCGCACCGCGCAGCGGCTGGCCTTCCACCTGCTCCAGGTGCCGAAGCAGGAGGCGCTCGCGCTCGCGGATGCGATCCGCGACGTGAAGGAACGCGTCCGCTTCTGCCGCGAGTGCGGCAACCTCACCGAGGAGGAGGTGTGCGCGATCTGCCGCGACGCCCGGCGCGACCACGCGATCATCTGCGTCGTCGAGCAGCCGGCCGACCTGCTCTCGCTCGAGCGGACGGCCGAGTTCCGGGGGCTCTACCACGTGCTCGGCGGCGCGCTGTCGCCGCTCGACGGCGTCGAGCCGGAGAACCTGCGCATCGACGAGCTGCTGCACCGTGTGGAGCGCAACGGCGTGCAGGAGGTCGTGCTCGCGACCAACCCGAACATGACGGGTGAGGCGACCGCGGCCTACCTCGCCGACCGGCTGCGCGGGCGGGTGAAGGTGACCCGGCTCGCGAGCGGCCTCCCCGTGGGCGGCGACCTCGAGTATGCAGACGAGGTCACGCTCGGCCGCGCGCTCGCCGGCCGCCGCGAGATGTGAGGAGCCGCAGGGAACCTCCGGTTCCCTGCGGGGGAAGTTGTGCTCCGCAGAGCGGACGCCGGCGACGCCGGCGTCCTCTGATCTGACGAGAGGCCCTGGGTTCCGGTAGCGCGACCGGTGGCGCCGCCGGCGTCCCCGGTCGCGTGGATCCGCCGAGGGCTAACGCTCCGCGTTAGCCCTCCGGCCTCCGGAGTTGCTACGAGCGACCGGATTCAGGAGGGCGGCCGTACCTACACTGTTGCCGTGACAACGACCCAGTACGAGACCGTTCCCGCGCTCGCGGCCGAGGGGCAGGCGCACGAGCGCGACCTCGTCGTGATGAAGTTCGGCGGCTCGTCTGTCGCCGACACCGACAAGATCAAGGGCGTCGCGCGACGCCTCGTGGCGGCACGCGAGGCGGGCAGCCGAGTCGTCGGCGTGCTCTCGGCGATGGGCGACACGACCGACGAGCTGATCGAACTGGCGCACCAGATCTCCGACCGCCCGCACCCGCGCGAGTACGACATGCTGATCTCGGTCGGGGAGCGCATCTCGAACGCGCTCTGCGCCATGGCCGTCCACGATCTCGGCCACGAGGCGATCTCGCTCACGGGCTCGCAGGCGGGCATCGTCACCGACACCGTGCACGGCAAGGCGAAGATCGTCGACATCCGCGCGCAGCGCATCCACGACGCGCTCGCCGAGGAGAAGATCGTCCTCGTCGCCGGTTTCCAGGGCGTCTCGACGACGACGCACGACGTGACGACGCTCGGCCGCGGCGGCTCAGACACGACCGCGGTCGCGCTGGCGGCCGCACTCGGCGCCGAGACATGCGAGATCTTCACGGACGTGGAGGGCGTCTTCACGGCCGATCCCCGACTCGTTCCGGACGCGTTGAAGCTCGCCTCAGTGACCTACGAGGAGATGCTCGAGATGGCGGCCTCGGGCGCGAGGGTGATGGCGCTGCGCTCTGTGGAGTTTGCGCGCAGCTACGGTGTGAAGCTCCGCGTGCGCTCGACCTTCGGCGAAGGCGACGGCACGTGGATCGGCGAGGAGGACCCGGCGATGCTCGAGAAGGCGATCATCTCAGGAGTCACGCACGACACGTCCGAGGCGAAGGTCTCGATCCTCGGCGTGCCCGATCGCCCAGGCGTTGCGGCCAGGACCTTCCGTGCGCTGGCCGACGCCGGCGTGAACATCGACATGATCGTCCAGAACGTCTCCGAGCACGGCGTGACGGACATCACCTTCACGTTGCCGAAGGCGGACCTGCCGATCGCCGAGCCGATCCTCGACCGGATCGCGCAGGAGATCGGCGCCGCTCGGGTCGTGCAGGATCCGGACATCGCGAAGATCTCCCTGATCGGCGCCGGCATGAAGAGTCATCCGGGCGTCGCCGCCGACATGTTTGCTGCCCTTGCGGACGCCGGGATCAACATCGAGATCATCTCGACGTCGTCGATCCGGATCTCGTGCGTCGTGCGCGCCGCCGAGGTCGAGCGCGCGGTTCGCGCGGTTCACGACCGCTTCCGCGTCGTCGTCGAAGAGCGGGTCGGTGGCTGAGCACGGCCCCCGGATCGGCGTCGTCGGCGCGACCGGCGCCGTCGGCTCGATGACGCTCGCGCTGCTCGCCGAGCGCGGCTACTCGAACGTGCGCGCGTTCGCGTCGGCCCGGTCGGCCGGCGGCTCCGTCCCGTTCGGCGGCCGGCAGCTGCTCGTCGAGGAGGCGACACCGGAGACGCTCGCCGCCGGTGACCTCGATCTCGCGCTCTTCTCCGTCGGCACGTCGGCGTCGCGGGAGCTCGTGCCGCATGCGGTGCGCGGCGGCGCCGTCGCGGTCGACAAGTCGGCGGCCTACCGCCTCGAGCCCCGCGTCCCGCTCGTCGTCCCCGAGGTGAACGGCGAGCGCGCTCACGAGCACGACGGCATTGTCGCGAATCCGAACTGCTGCACGATCCCGCTCACGTGCGTCCTGAAGCCGCTGCACGACGCCGCCGGGCTGCGCTGCCTGCGCGTCTCGACCTATCAGTCGGTGTCGGGCGCAGGCGCGCGGCGCATGGAGGCGCTGCTCGCCGAGCCCCAGGCCGAGCACGACCTCACGATGGACTGGGCCTGGGACGGCGACGAGACGGACGAGGAGTCGAAGCTCCGCTCGGAGACGCGCAAGATCATGGAGCTGCCGGAGCTGCCCATCAGCGCGACGACGGTGCGCGTGCCGGTGCTCGTCGGGCACGCCGAGGCCGTCTGGGCCGAGTTCGAGGATCCGCTCTCGCCGGAGCAGGCCACGGAGCTCCTGCGCGCGGCGCCCTCGGTGCGCGTCGTCGACGTGCCGAGCCCGAAGCAGGCCGCGCAGACCGACCACGTGCTCGTCGGCCGCATCCGCCCGGACCGCGCGGGCGAGAACGGCCTCGCGCTCTTCCTCGCGTGCGACAACCTGAACAAGGGCGCCGCGCTGAACGCCATTCAGATTGCAGAGCTCGTTCTCGGGGGAACCCCTGGTTCCCCCGAGAGCCCTCTCCTCTACGCTTGACCCGAGGCGAGTGTCAGGGAGCACTCCGGCCGGAGCGCGGTCCGGCCTGCGCGCGCGACCGTGGTCGTATCCCAGCAGGATCAGGGGCTGAGCGTTCGGACAGCGCGGGTCGTGGTGCTCCGCATCCCGCCCCGCGTGCATCCGGCCGTTCATTAGCGCCGCTGCGCGGACGCTAACGCCCGTCCTCGAAGGGACGAACGGGCGAAGGTTCAACCGCCGCCCAAAGTGCACGTCAAGGCCGGAGCGTAAGCCGGGCGCAAGCCGGCTTACGCGGAGGCGAACCCACGCGGGTCGGGATGCTTCAGCACCACGACCTGCGCCACGCATCGAAATCGCCCCGCGCCCTCGTGGGAGGCGGCGACGGTCGCGCGCTCCGGCGAGACCGCGCTCTCGCCGGAGCGCTCCCCAACCCCCGCCACGGGTACCCGGCAGAGGACGGGGCCCGCGGGGGAACCAGGGGTTCCCCCGCGACTACGGTCTCTGGGGCGCCGGCGCGGGGACGAACGCCTCACGCACGACGCGCAGCACCTTCTCGCGCGTGCCCTCCAGCACCGGCTGGAGGCCGCCGAGCTCGAGCCGCGCGAGCTCGACGCGGCCGCTCATGCGCACTGTCGCGAAGCCGAAGTCGGAGAGGAAGTCGCTCGGGAAGATCGTCTTGTGCACCAGCAGCCGCTCGTACGCCGACTCGCCGTCGCCGTAGCGGTACGCGAACGCCTCGAGCGCCCTCGCGCCGCGCTGGCGCGCCTCGCCGATCGCGGTGAGGAAGAGCGACTGCATCACCCACGGCTTCGACGTGTCCGCCAGGTACGCGCATGTCACGAGCAGGGCGTCGTCGCTCGGCGGGCCGGCCGGCAGCTCCGCCGCGCGTGGGAAGAGCCCCGACGGCCCGTACTGCATCGAGCCGAGCAGCCGGCCGTCGTCGTCGTGGTAGACGGTGCCCCAGGCGCCCCACTCGTCCTCGGTGCCCTGGATCCAGCGCCGCTTGTCGACGCGCCGGCCGCTGCGCGACTGCCACCACGTGCAGTCGTGGCAGACCGTCGGCGCCGTCTCCAGCGTCGCGCCGGTCAGACCGGCGATGCGCGTGCTCATGGACGCGGGCCGATCTCTGCGACGACGACGTCCACGGAGGCGGGCTCGACGTCCGCCATGCGCAGCAGGTACTCGCGCACGCGCCCCTGCACCTCGCGCCCGAGCGCGGGGATCGAGGCGCCCCAGTCCACGGACAGGTGCAGCTCGACCCGCACGACGCCGTCCTCGGCGGCGACGCGCACGGCGCGCCGCCCCGGCAGCCGGCTCTCCACGAGCCCGCGCACTCCGTACACCTCGCGCGCCGCATCGGCGGCGTACCGCGCGAGGATGTCGGCGGAGATCGACGCCTGGCCTTTCACGACCCCGATCGTACCGCCGCCCTGAGCACGAGCTCCGTCGCCTCGGGCCGCGCGGCGAAGCGGAAGGGGACGAACGTCGTGCCCAGCCCTGGCGAGACGTGCATCACCGCGGCCTTCGTGCGGTAGGTCCCACGCGGGTAGCGGGCCGTCGGATGCGCGAGGCGCAGCTTCCCGCCCGGGTACGGGATCGCGATCTGCCCGTCGTGCATGTGTCCGGCCAGCACGAGCTCGAAGCGCCCCGGCTCGAGCCGGTCGAGCACGCGCGGGAAATGGCAGAGCAGGATGCGGAGGTCGGCGTCGCGCGACAGCGCGTTCGGATCGACCTTCTGCAGCCTGCGGATGATCAGCCGCGGGTGCGCGCCCGCGATCCACACGCTGCGGCCGCGCAGCTCGACGAGCGCGCCCTCGTCATGGAGCAGCCTCGCGGGCGTCAGGTCGCGCAGATTTGACGCGCGGGCCTGCGGGTCGCGGGAGATCGCCAGGTCGTGGTTCCCGAGCACCGCGAACACCGGCCCGGGCAGCCGCTCGACGAGCTCGCGCAGCTGCGCCTCGCCGCGCGGGTGCGTGAGCAGGTCGCCGGTGATCGCGACGAGATCCGGCCGCCGCTCGGCGACCCAGTCCACCGCCCGCTCGACGGCGTGCACGCCGCGGGACCGTACGCCGAGATGGAAGTCCGAGAGGTGCGCGATCCGTAGCCCGTCGAGCTCGGCCGGCAGCCCGGGCAGCTCCAGCTCCAGCTCGCGCAGCCGCACCCAGCCTGCCTCGAACCAGCCCCAGCCCAGGCCCGCCGCCGCGGCCGTCCCCAGGCAAAGTCCGGCGCGGCGCCCGAAGGCCACCGCGCCGGCATCCGTCCCTCCGTACCTCATGAGATGCCGGACTGCCCGGGAACTTGCGCCCGCGCTAGACCTCGAGCTGCGCGAGAGCGGGCCGCGGATCGACGATGTGGCGCCTGAACTTCAGCTCCGACTCCTCGATCCCGGCCGCCACGCCGACGAGTTGGGCGAGGTGGAGGATCGGCAGCCCGAACTTCCGCCCCGTCGAGGCCTCGAGCTTCTGCTGCCAGGCGTCGAGCGAGAGGTGGCAGAGCGGGCACGGCGTCACCATCACGTCCGCGCCGGCCTCGAGCGCCTGCTCGATGGGCTGGATCAGCTCGCCCATCGCCGTCTCCTCGCGCGCCTGGATGATCGGGAACCCGCAGCACTTGATCTTCGCGGGATAGTCGATCGCCTCGCCGCCGCAGGCCTCGATGATCCGCTCGAGCGACGACGGCCGGTCGGGATCCTCGAAGCCCATGATCTTCGAGGGCCGCAGGATCTGGCAGCCGTAGAACGGTGCCACCTTCAGGCCCTTCAGCCCCTTGTGCGCCGTCTCCTTGAGCTTCTCGTAGCCCTCGCCCTCGGCGATCTCCCAGAGCAGGTGCCGCACGTCGACCTCGCCGCTGTACGGCGGCACGCCGACGGTCTCGAGATTCCGGTTGACGCGCGCGCGCAGCGTGTCGTCGCCCTTCAGCATGAAGTTCGCCTGGCGCAGGTTGAGCGTGCAGACGTTGCAGACGGTCAGCAGCGTGTCGCAGCCGGTTGCCTCCGCGTACGCGAGGATGCGCGCGTTCAGGTGGAGGTAGTAGTCGGGCTCCGCCTCGTGGATGTCGCCGGCGCCGCAGCACGTCACCGACTCGAGCTCGACGAGCTCCAGCCCGACGCGCGGCGCGAGCGCCTGCGTCGACGTGTCGAGCTCCTTCGCCGACAGCGAGGCGAGACAGCCCTTGTAGTACGCGACGCGCTTCATGTCGTCTCCTCTTCCTCGCCGGGCAGATAGGGCTTTGGGAACGAGCCGGGACCGTACGGGTCGCGGCCGGCCTGGTAGCCGTGCCCCAGCCGCGCGAGCGCGTGCTCGCCCTGTACGTGCCCGAGCGCGCCCTGGCGGTCCTGCTCGCGCACGAGCTTGTGGAGGTTGCGCGCCTCGTCGACGTCCTTCGCGACGTGCGGCGGGAAGGTGATGCCCGCCTTGTTGTGCGTCATCAGGCTCATCGCGAACTTCATCTGCTTCACCGTGGAGACGATCCCCTGCGTCTTCGGCACGAGCTCGGTCTCGCGGAGCCAGCCCGTCGTCTCGCTGGAGCGGATGAACCACTTCGCGTGCTTCGCGCCCATATCGCGATCGATGCCGTTGCGGATCGCCTCGGCGCCGAGCTTCGCGATCGCGTCGCGCGGGTCGACGTTCTTCGGGCAGCGCTCGTTGCAGAAGAAGCAGCGCGTGCACTCCCAGATCCCGTGCTCGCCGCTGTACTGCTCGAGCCGCTCGACCGTCGCGGCGTCGCGCGGGTCGCCGACGAAGCGCATGCCCTTCGCGAGCGCCTGCGGCCCGAGGAACTCCGGGTCCGACTCCATCGCGTTGCACTCCGAGACGCAGCAGCCGCAGTTCACGCAGAGCGCCTCCTTGTGGATGACGTTCATGCGCTCTTGCGTGATCCGGTACTCGCGCCCGTCCTCCGGCTGCTCGTAGCCCGGCTGAAGATACGGCTTCATCGCCTTGAACTTCTGCCAGAACGGCTCCATGTCGACGACGAGGTCCTTGACGATCGGCAGGTTTCCCATCGCGGAGATGACCGGGACGTGGCCCGCCTGCGCGATCTCGTACATGCGCGTCTTGCACGCGAGCACGGCGGCGCCGTCCATGCGCATCCCGCAGGAGCCGCAGATCATCATCCGGCAGCTCTTTCGGTAGCCGAGCGAGCCGTCGATCCGGTCCTTGACGATGTCGAGACAGTCGAGCAGCGTCGCCTCGTCGGGCGCGTCGAACTCGTACTCCTGGAGCGCGCGCTCGCCGCTGGGCGAGTCGTAGCGCCAGATCTTCAATGCGACTTGCACTCGCTCAACCTCCCAGCCCCGGGAGCGACCCGGTCGACGTGAGCGTCTGCGACGCCGGCGGCACGGTGACGCTCACCTTCTTGCCGAAGTCGGACAGGTCGGCGGTGAGCGTGACGAGGGCCTTCTGGCTGCCGGACGCCGTCGCGATCTTCACGCGGACGCGGTGAACGTAGCCGTCGCCGTCGCCGATCCACACGTCGTACGTGCTCGGCTGAGACGAGCTCACGGCCGACCCGGCCGGCAGCTTCGAGACGTCGATGCGCGCGCGGTAGTGCGTCGTCGAGACGCCTCCGACCTGCTCGGTGCCGACCTTTGTCGCGCTGCGCAGGCTCTGCAGCGCGCTCAGCGACTGCGTCGGGTCCTGCGACAGGATCGTGTTCAGATCCAGGCCCTGCGACGCGGCCGACTTCTTGAGGTCGAGCTTCAGCCACGACTTCCCTTTCGGAAGCAGAGCCGAGAACAGCGACGACTTCAGGTACATGTCGGTCGTGCTCAAAACCGTATCGATCGAGGCGTTGATGCCGGACGCCGAGAGGTCGATGTGCAGCGAGCCGACGTGCTGCTTGTTGTCGAAGTCGCCTGTGCCCGTGACCACGAGCTGCTGCCCGGAGGCCTTGCCGGCCACGTTGAGGGCAAGGTGCTCGCTCCCGGCGAGCGTCGTCTTGCGCGCGGCGCTCTTGACGACGTCCATCGCCGAGGCGCCGCTGGTCGCACTCGGCGCCTTCGACTTCGACGAGCCGCCGCACGCCGCCGCGGCGAGCGGCAGCGTGAGCAGAACGAGGACGAACGCGATACGGCGCATCAGTACTTCCTTTCCTGCGGCTCCCACTTCGTGAACCGCACAGGCTTCGTCGACAGCACGGGGCCGCCGTCGCGCCAGTAGACGATCGAATGGTGCAGGAAGTGCTCGTCGTCGCGGTCCGGATAGTCGTACGGGCGTGAGTGCGCGCCGCGGCTCTCCTTCCGCGCGATGCCTGCGGTGAGCATGCAGAGCGAGGTATCGAGCAGGTTCCCGAGCTCGATCGCCTGCGTGAGATCGCTGTTGAAGACGTCGCCCTTGTCCTCGACGTGGACGTGCCGGTAGCGCTCGCGCAGCTCCTCGATGATCTCGACCTGCCGCACCATCTGCTCCTCCCGCCGGAAGACGGCGAAGTTCTCGAGCATGGATTCTCCGAGCTCCTCGCGGATCTTCCAGGGCCGCTCGCCCGAGTCCCGGTCGAGCAGCTCCCGCAGCTTCCGCTCGGCATCGCGCTCGAGCGACTCGGGCACGTCGACCGTGGGATGCGAGAGCGCCCATTCGGCCGCGGCGCGCCCGGAGCGGCGCCCGAACGTGATCGTCTCCATGAGCGAGTTGCCGCCGAGACGGTTCGCGCCGTGCACCGAGACGCACGCGCACTCGCCGGCGGCGTACAGCCCGGCGAGCTCGGTCGCGCCGTCGCTGTCGGTCTCGATGCCGCCCATGTGGTAGTGCGCGCCCGGGCGCACCGGCACCGGCTCGTAGATCGGGTCGACGCCGGCGAACGTCATCGCCAGCTCGCGCGAGCCGGGCAGGCGGTCGAGGATCTTCTCGGCCCCGAGATGGCGCATGTCGAGCATCACCGAGCCGTTGATCCCGCGCCCCGCGTCGATCTCGGTCTGCTCGGAGCGCGAGACGACGTCGCGCGACGCGAGCTCGAGCGCGTTCGGCGCGTACTTCTTCATGAAGCGCTCGCCGTCCTTGTTGAGCAGGTAGGCGCCCTCGCCGCGGCAGCCCTCTGTGAGCAGGATCCCGGTCGGATAGAGCGTCGTCGGGTGGAACTGCATGAACTCCATGTCCTTCAGCGGCACGCCGGCGTGGAGCGCCATCGCGGTGCCGTCGCCGGTGCAGGCGTACGCGTTCGTCGTCACGCGGTACTGCCGGCCGGCGCCGCCGGTCGCCATCACGACCGTCTTGCCGCCGACGGTCTTCAGGCCGCCGTTCAGCAAGTCCCAGCAGATGACGCCCTGGCAGCGGCCGTCGTTGACGGCGAGCTGCCAGGCGAAGAACTCCTCGTAGACCTTGATGTCGCGCTTGCAGACCTGCTCGTAGAGCACCTGGATCAGCACGTGGCCGGTGATGTCCGCGGCGAAGATCGTGCGCGGCGAGCCGGCGGCCCCGAACGGCCGCTGCGCAAGCCTGCCGTCCGCCTGGCGCGAGAAGAAGGCGCCCCAGTGCTCGAGCTGGTAGATGTCGCCCGGCGCCTCGCGGGTGAAGATCTCGATCGAGTCCTGGTCGCCGAGGTAGTCGGAGCCCTTGACGGTGTCGAAGGCGTGGGTCTCCGGGCTGTCCTCACCCGCATTGCCGAGCGCCGCGTTGATCCCGCCCTCCGCCGCGCCCGAGTGCGAGCGCGTCGGGTGGAGCTTCGAGATCATGGCGACATTCGCACCGGCATCGTGCGCCTCGATGGCGGCGCGCATTCCGGCGCAGCCGGCGCCGACCACGAGGACGTCATGCTCTGCGATCAACGCTACGCGTCCACGTTACTGGAAAGGCCAGACACGGAGAAGCAGCGCGTCATCTGCCGAGCACGCTACCGCACGAGGGCGGCAACATGCGTCAGACCAGCGGCCCGGCCTCGGCGAGGCCGGGGTCGACCGAGCTGAGCTTCGCGAAATTCTCGCGGAACATCCGCGCGAGCTCCTGCGCCTTCCGGTCGAAGGCGTCGGCGTCGCGCCAAGTCGAGCGCGGGTCGAGCAGCCTCGTCTCGACGCCGGGCACCCGGAACGGCACCACGAAGCCGAAGACCGGGTCGGTGCGGTACTCGGCACCCTCGAGGCTCCCGGAGAGGGCAGCGTGCAGGAGCGTCCGCGTGGCGGCGATCGGCATCCGCTCGCCCTCGCCGACCGGACCGCCGGTCCAGCCGGTGTTCACGAGCCAGACAGCGGAGCCGTGCTGCTCGAGCTTGCGCCCGAGCATCTCCGCGTACACGCCGGGGGGCTGGGGCAGGAACGGGGCGCCGAAGCAGGTCGAGAAGGTTGGCTGCGGCTCCGAGACGCCGATCTCGGTGCCCGCGAGCTTGGCCGTAAAGCCCGAGAGGAAGTAGTAGAGCGCCTGCCGGTGGTCGAGCCGCGCGAGCGGCGGCAGGATCCCGAACGCGTCCGCGGTCAGCATCACCACGGAGGCCGGGTGTCCGGCGCGTTTCTCCGGGTGCGCGTTCGCGATCTGCTCGAGCTTGTACGCGGCCCGGGTGTTCTCCGTCTTCGAGGCGTCGTCCAGGTCCAGCCGGCCGTACTCGTCGATCACGACGTTCTCGAGGATCGTCCCGAACGTGCGCGTCGTCTTGTAGATCTCCGGCTCGGCGGTCGACGAGAGGCGGATCACCTTCGCGTAGCAGCCGCCCTCGAAGTTGAAGACGCCGGTGTCGCCCCAGCCGTGCTCGTCGTCGCCGATCAGGTCCCGCTCCGGGTCGGCGGAGAGCGTCGTCTTGCCGGTGCCGGAGAGCCCGAAGAAGATCGCGACTCGACCGTCGTCGCCGACGTTCGCCGAGCAGTGCATCGGGAAGACGCCTTCGAGCGGCAGCCGGTCGTTCATGACCGTGAAGATCGACTTCTTGATCTCGCCGGCGTAGAAGGTGCCGCCGACCAGCATCTCCGTCCGGGACGGATGGAGCACGATGAAGGTGCCGGTGCGCGTGCCGTCCTCGGCCGGGTTCGCCTCCAGCCCCGGCGCGTGGAGCACGAGCGCCTGCGGCGAGAAGCCGGGGAGGTCCTCCGGCTCCGGGTCGATGAACATCGTCTTCGCGAACAGCGCGTGATACGGATGCGTCGTGGCGACGCGCAATGCGATCCGGTGCGCCGGGTCGGCGCCGGCGAACGCGTCGACGACGTAGAGCGTCGCTTCGGCGGAGAGGTGGTCGGCGACCTTCTCGCGCAGCCGCTCGTACGAGTCCTCGGAAAACTCGTGGTTGCCGTCCCACCAGATCCGGTCCTCGGAGCCCGGCTCGCGCACCACGAACTTGTCCCTCGGCGAGCGGCCCGTGTGCAGGCCCGTGTCGACGACGAGCGGTCCGCCCTCTGCGAGGCGGGCCTCGCCGCGGGCGATCGCGTGCTCGTAGAGCAGCGGCGTCGAGGGGTTCCAGACGACGCGGCCCGTTGGCGAGATCCCGTGGGCGGAGAGATCCGAGCGGCCGCGAACGTCGATGGTCGTCATCGTCCGTATGGTATTCGCCATGAGCGACAGGCCGCCTCGGACGGGGCTTTCGAACGGCGTCGTGACGCTCCGGCCGTGGTCGGAGGCGGACGCACCTGCGATCGTCGAGTGCGTCGACGGCCGGGCGCGCGGGCGCGGACTGGCGACGCGGGCGCTCGTGCTGACCGCCCGCTGGGCGCTCGGGCACGAGGACGTCGCGCGCGTGCAGCTGCGCGCGGACGTCGAGAACGAGGCATCGCGCCGCGTTGCCGAGAAGGCCGGCTTCCGGCTGGAGGGAGTTCTGCGCGCGGCGCACTGGAGTCCCCGCCAGCAGCGGCGGCTCGATTGGGCCATGTACTCGCTGCTCCCCGGCGAGCTCGAATGATCCCTGTCGTCGACGGCCACAACGACGCCCTGCTGCGCGTGTGGCGCGACGGCGGCTCGCTGCGGGAGCGGAGCGAGGACGGTCACCTCGACCTCCCCCGCATGCGCGAAGGCGGCATCGCGGCCGGCTTCTTCGCGATCTTCGTCCCGGCGGAGGACGAGGAGCCGCCGGACCCGCGCTCGCGCGTCGTGCGGACCGTGGACGGGTACGACGTTCCGCTGGAACCGCCGCTGCCGTTCGCGCGTGCGCAGCGGATCGCGGCGGAGCTGGCTGCGATCGCCGACCGCGACCTCGAGCTCGTGCGGACCGTTGACGAGCTCGAGCGCTGCCTCGAGGGCGGGCCGCCCGGCGCGATCCTGCACCTCGAGGGCGCCGAGCCGATCGAGGCCGGGCTCGGCAACCTCGCGGCGTGGTTCGAGCGGGGGCTCCGCTCGGTCGGGATCGTCTGGAGCCGCCCGAACGCGTTCGGGCACGGCGTGCCCTTCCGCTTCCCCGGCACCCCGGACACCGGCCCGGGCCTGACCGAAGCCGGGCGCGCACTCGTGACCGCGTGCAACGAGCTCGGCATCGTCGTCGACCTCGCGCATCTGAACGAGCGCGGCTTCTTCGACGTCGCGTCGCTCTCGAGCGCGCCGCTCGTCGTCTCGCACGCGGGCGCACATGCGCTCTGCCCGATCCCGCGCAGCCTGACCGACGCGCAGCTCGACGCGGTCCGCGACTCGGACGGGCTCGTCGGAGTCGTCTTCGACAGCGTGATGACACGCGCCGACGGCGACCTGCAGGCCGACACGCCGCTGAGCGTGATCGCCGACCACGTCGAGTACATGGCGAACAGGATGGGCGTCGAACACGTCGCGCTCGGCTCGGACTTCGACGGCTGCTTCCCGCCCGCCGCGCTCTCCGACGCGTCGAAGACACAGGCGCTGCTCGACGAGCTCGCCGCGCGCGGCTGGTCCGACGACGACCTACGGGCCCTCGGTCATCGGAACTGGCTGCGCGTGCTCCGGGCCACGTGGCGCTGACTCCGTCCGCACGACCACGGCGACGCACGCGAGCACGAGCACGGCGCCGGCTCCGATCGTCCACGTCAGCGACTCGTGCAGCACGATCGCTCCCAGGGCGATCGCCACGACCGGGTTCACGTACGCATAGGTCGCGACTCTGCCGAGCGGCGCGTTGTCGAGCAGCCACACGTACGCGGTGTAGCCGACGAGCGAGCCGAAGGTGACGAGGTAGAACCAGCCGAAGATCGAGCGAGCCGAGAACTCGGAGAAATGCGGGTGCGTCACCGCGAGGCCGATCGGGAGCAGGATCGCGCCGCCCGCGAGCATCTCGATCGACGTGGCCGCGAAGGAGTCGGCGGGCATCGGCAAGCGGCTCGCGAGGAACGAGCCCGTAGCCCACATCAGCGACGAGCAGACGACGAGCAGCAGCGCCCACAGCGGCGAGGCACCGCTCGGGCGGACGAGCAGCGCCAGGCCGCCGAAGCCGGCGAACACGCCGCCGAGCGCGGCGCGCGGCGGCCGGTCTCCCGTGAGCGTGCGCAGCAGCACGAGCCACAGCGGCACGGCGCCGATGATGAGGGCGGAGAGCCCCGTCGCGACGTGCCGCTCGGCGACGAAGAGGAGGGCGTTGGCGCCCGGCAGCAGCGCGCCGACCAGCACGCAGGAGCCGAGCTCCGCCGCGCTCACGCGCAGAACCCGGGGGCCGCGCCGCCACACCGTGTACGCCGCCATCAGCAGCCCCGCCGCGACGAACCGGGAGCCGACGGCGAAGAGCGGCGGGATCGTCTCGCCCGCCAGCTCGATGCCGAGGTACGTCGAGCCCCAGATGACGTAGACCGTCCCGAGGGCGACCCAGACTCGGGCTCCGTGGCTCACGACGCAACACTGCCGCATCGCGCGCAGGCTGCGACGGGCGGATGTCGAATCCTCCGGTGTGGACACCCGCGCGGCCGCTGCACGCTTTCTCGACTCCCCCACGCTCTCGGACGGCACGCGGCGGGCCTATCGCGTCGACGTCGAGGAGTTCTGCCGCTGGCTCGCCGCACGCGGCACCGCGCTCGACGACGTCGACGTCCGCGTGCTCGTCGAGTACGTCTCGCATCTCGGCGCGGCGCGCCCCGGGCGCCGCCCGCGCCGCCTCGCCCCCGCGACGATCTCGCGCAAGCTCGCCGCGGTGCGCGCGTTCCTGCGCCACGCGCTCGGCTCGGCGCGGGTTCCGGACGCGCGGCTCACGCCGCGCCGCGGCCGCCGGCTGCCCGACGCGCCGCGCCCGGCGGAGCTCGAGCGCGAGCTCGCCGCACTCGAGGGCGACGGGCCGGTCGCGCTCCGCAACCGAGCCCTCGTCGAGCTCGTCTACTCCGCCGGCCTCCGCAGCGCGGAAGCGGTCGGCCTCGACCTCGCCGACGTCGACTTCGAGCAGGAACTCGTGCACGTCACGCGCGGCAAGGGTGGCAAGGAGCGGGTCGTGCCCCTCGGCGAGCAGGCGTCCTGGTGGGTGGCGCGGTATCTCCGGGACGCGCGTCCGGCGTTGGCGCACGGCGCGAACGACGCCCTCTTCCTCTCCGTCCGCGGTCGCCGGCTCGACACGAGCACGCTGCGCCGGATCACGCCGCACCCTCACCGCCTGCGGCACGCGTTCGCCACGCACCTGCTCGAGGGCGGCGCCGACCTGCGCACGATCCAGGAGCTGCTCGGGCACAGCTCGCTCTCGACGACGCAGGTGTACAGCCACGTCGACGCGCGCCGGCTGCGCCGCGTATACGACAATTCGCATCCGCGATCCTAGGGCGAACCTGCGGTTCGCCCTAGGGATTGGGTTCTGCTCCGCAGAGCGCCCGCCGGCGGAGCCGGCGGGCTCTTGTTCTGACGAGGAGCGTCGGGGCCCGTGGCGCGGCCGGTGGTGGCTGCGCCATCCCCGCCCGCGTGGATCCGGCCTCTGCGAACGCTCCGCGTTCGCTCCGGCCCCTCGCGGCACGCCGAGGCGAGGGCTCACCGCGCTCGCGGCGCGGCAGGCGTTGCGGGCCTCAAGCCGAATGCTTTTCCTCGATGGACCCCGCTGTCGAGTCCTTTCTCGCACTCGCCACGGCGCGGCTTGCTCCGCGGACGGTCGACGCTTACCGCCGCGACCTGGCCGACCTGTCGGCGTGGCTCGGGCGCTCGCCCGCCGACGCGTCCGCGGAGGATCTCGCCGGCTACGTCGCCTCGCTGCGGGCCGCGGGTCGCGCCGCGACGACGATCGCCCGCCGCGTCGCCGCGATCCGCTCCTTCTACCGGCACAAGGTGCTGCTGGGAGCGCGCACCGACAATCCGGCCGCCGCGCTCGAGCTGCCGCGCCGCCGGCGCACGCTGCCGCGCACGCTCTCGCCCGGCGAGGCCGAGCGGCTGATCGAGGCCGCGACCGGCACCGCCCCGCGGGCGCTGCGCGACCGGGCGCTCGTCGAGCTGCTGTACGGCGCGGGGCTGCGCGTGAGCGAGGCGGTCGGGCTCGAGCGCTCCGGCGTCGATCTCGAGCGGCGGCTCGTCCGCTGCCTCGGCAAGGGCTCGAAGGAGCGGATCGTGCCGGTCGGGCGCGAGGCCGTCGAGGCGCTGCGCCGCTACCTCGCCCGTGGCCGGCCGTATCTCGACAAGCGCCACCGGCCGGAGCTCTTCCTCAACGCCCAGGGTGGTGCGCTGACCCGCGCCGGCGCCTTCCTCATCCTGCGCCGCCTCGCCGCGCGCGCCGGCCTCGAGCCGGAGCGCGTCCACCCGCACCTCCTGCGCCACTCGTTCGCCACCCACCTCCTCGAAGGAGGTGCCGACCTGCGCTCCGTGCAGGAGATGCTCGGCCATGCCGACCTCTCGACCACCGAGCGGTACACCCACGTGTCCGACCGGCGCCGGCGGGAGCTGTACTTCCAGGCGCACCCGCACGCGCGCAAGAAGTCTTAAGAGCTCTCAGAGCTAGTGGACGCGGCCACTAGCGCCGCGGCTGCCTGCGCTTCAGCTCCTGCGCGACCTTCGCGGCGGCCTGGCGCAGCTGGGGCTCGGCCTCGTCGTCGCCGCTGATCCCTTCGAGCAGCACGATCGTCTCGCGCTGCGGCGAGCCGTTCCTGAGGCACATCACCGCGAGCCGGCGCACCGCCGCGTTGCCGTCCGCGTTCACGAGCATGTGCAGGAACGGGCGGACGCCGTTGACAGTGCTCGGGTGGTCGCGCGAGAGCAGCTCGAGCGAGAGCAGCGCCGACCCGCGGCAAGCCGGGCTCTCGTCGTCGAGCCCGCGGCGCAGCAGCTCCTCCTTCGCACGCCAGCGAAACTGGCCGAGCGCGCGGTAGGCGACGGCACGCTCGCGAAAGTCCGCGCTGCGCGCGGCGGCCTCGAGCTCGTCGGCCCACTGCACCCGCAGGTCCGCGAGCTCGCGCTCCGACCCGCCCAGGGCGAGCTCGTCGGCACGGCTCGCAGCTTCCGCGAGCGTCATGCCTCGACCCGGTGCGCGACGCCGACCGTAGCGGCAGCCGTCACGACCGCCTCGAGCGAGCGCTCGACGTCTTCCGGCGTGGTCCGCCAGTTCGAGACGGAGATGCGCATCGCGTGTTCGCCCGCCCAGTCGGTGCCGCCCAACCAGCACGTCCCGTCTTGCTGGACGCGGGCGATTACGGCACGGGTCGACTCACCGTCACCGAAGCGCACGAGCACCTGGTTGAGCACGACCTCGTTCAGCACCTCCGCGCCCGCCGCCTCCAGCCCCTCCGCGAACAGGCGTGCATGCGCGCAACAGCGCTCGACGAGCTCGGCGACTCCGTGCCTGCCGAGCGAGCGGAGCGCCGCGTAGACCGCGAAGCCGCGCGCCCGCCGTGAGAACTCCGGCGTCCAGTCGACCTCGTCGCGCTCGCGCTTGTCCTCCGCGTGCACGAGATACGCCGCCGTGACAGCGGTCGCCGCGCGGTGCGCCTGCGGGTGAGCGCAGATCGGGCGCGCGCCGAGGCTCTCGACGAAGTTGGCGGCGTGGTCCGCGACCTGCCGGAAGAGCTCGCGCTCGATCACCGTCACGACTTTACCCGCTCATATGTAGATTCAGCTCCGTGGCCCACCGCGTCGTTCTCATTCCCGGCGACGGAACCGGCCCCGAACTGACGGAGGCGACGCGTCGCGTGCTCGAGGCGACCGGCGTCGAGTTCGACTGGCCGACGTGATCGCCGAGGGCGAGAGCGTCACCTACGACATGAAGCCGACCCGCGGCGACCCGACCGCGGTCGGGACAAGCGAGGTCGCGGACGCGATCATCGAGAAGCTGGAGGCTGGGGTGCCGGTATGAGCGAGAGGCGGAAAATCACCGTGGTCGGTGCGGGAAACGTCGGCGCGACGTGCGCGCAGGTGCTCGCGACGCGCGATTACGCGGACGTGGTCCTCGTCGACATCAAGGAGGGCCTGCCGCAGGGCAAGGCGCTCGACATCAACCAGATGGGCGCGGTGCTCGGCTACGAGCCGAACGTCACCGGCTCCAACGGCTACGAGGAGACGGCCGGCTCGGCGGTGATCGTGATCACCGCCGGCCTCCCCCGCTCACCCGGGATGAGCCGCGACGACCTCGTCTCTACGAACGAGAAGATCGTCAAGGACGTCACGGAGAAGGTGACGCCGAAGAGCCCCGACGCGATCCTGATCGTCGTCTCGAACCCGCTCGACGCGATGTGTCACGTCGCGAAGAACGTCTCCGGCTGGCCGAAGCAGCGCGTGTTCGGCATGGCGGGGATCCTCGACACGGCGCGCTTCTCCACCTTCATCGCCTGGGAGACCGGCTCGTCGGTGAAGGACGTGCAGGCGACGGTGCTCGGCGGTCACGGCGACCAGATGGTGCCGGTGGTGTCCGCGACCACGGTCGGCGGCGTCCCGCTCCGCAAGCTCGCCGCCGAGGAGCGGATCCAGGCGATGGTCGAGCGCACCGCGAAGGGCGGCGGCGAGCTCGTCAACCTGATGGGCACCTCGGCGTGGTACGCACCCGGCGCGGCGGCGGCGCAGATGGTCGACTCGATCATGCTCGACGAGAAGCGCGTGCTCCCGTGCACGGCGTACCTCGAAGGCGAGTACGGGATCGACGGCCTCTACATGGGCGTGCCGGTGAAGCTCGGCCCGAAGGGAATCGAGCAGATCATCGAGCTCGACCTCACCGACGCGGAGCAGAGCGCGTTGCAGGCCTCCGCCGCAGCAGTGCGCGAGGTCGTCGGCGTGCTGACGACGTAGAAGGCGGCGACCTGGTCGCGAAGCGACCAGGTCGCATGTCTCAACCCTCGCCGAACCAGTCCGCAAACGACCAGGCGCGCAGACGCTCGGGCTCGAGCCTGAGCACGAGCCCGTCCCGGTCGAGCTCCGCGGGGAACGCGCCCGCGAGGTAGCGCTCGACCAGCCGCTCCGCGAGCGCCGGATAGCCGTCCTCGAGCACCCGGACCGCGCAGCGGGCCTCGACGCCGCGGTACGGCGTCGCATGCTCGGCGACGACGACCGAGGCCCGCGGGTCGGCTCTGACGTGTCGCTCCTTCACGTCGCCGTAGGCGACCGCGACGAAGAAGCAGCCGTCGCGCCACTCCTGCCACACAGGCGAAAGGAGAGCCGTGCCGTCTCGGCGGTACGTGGCGAGCACGGCGAGGAACGGCCCCGCGAGAAACGCGTCGAGCTCGGGCCCGGTGAGGTCGCTCATCGACGCAGTGTCCCAGACGGCGATACTCTCGCGTCGTGATCGAGACGCTCGACAACCGGTTCGGCGACCGCGACTACATCGTCGAGCTCGGCGCGCCGGAGTTCACCTCCGTCTGCCCGATGACGGGCGCGCCCGACTTCGGCGAGCTGACGATCCGCTACGTCCCGGACGAGAAGCTGTTCGAGCTGAAGTCGCTGCGCGACTACCTGACCGGGTTCCGTGACCGGGCGATCCTCCAGGAGGAGGTCGTGAACGAGGTGCTGGAGCAGCTCGTCGCAGACGGCGCCCCCCGCTTCATCGAGGTCGAGGGCGTTTTCAACGCGCGCGGCGGCATGACGACGCGCGTTGTCGCCAGCGCAGGCGACGGGCCGGAGTCATGGATCTCGGACTGAAGGGCCGCAGCGCGCTCGTCACGGGCGCGTCGTCCGGCCTCGGGCTCGCGAGCGCCGGGGCGCTCGCCGCGGAGGGCGCGAGCGTCGCGATCCTCGGCCGCCGCCGCGAGCTGCTCGAGCGCGAGGCCGACCGCATCGGCGCGCTCGCGACCCCCGGCGACGTCACGCTACCGCGCGACCTCGAGCGCGCGGTCGCGACAACGGTCGAGGCGTACGGCGGCCTCGACGTCCTCGTCTGGAACGCCGGCGGCCCGCCTCCCGGCACCGGCACGGATGTGACGCCGGAGCCGCTGGAGCAGGCATTCGAGCTGCTGCTGCTCCCGCTCGTGCGGCTCGTCCACCTCTGCCTGCCCCACCTCGAGCGCAGCGCGGGCGGCCGCATCATCGCGATCACCTCGCTCGCTGCGAAGGAGCCCGCCGACCACCTCGCGCTCTCGAGCATGCTTCGCCCGGCGGTGAGCGGCTGGCTCAAGACGCTCTCGCGCGAGCTCGGCCCGCGCGCGATCACCGTGAACTGCGTCGCGCCGGGCCGCATCGCCACCGCGCGGCTCGAGCAGCTGTACCCGCAGGGTCCGAGCCCGGAGGACTTCGCGGAGATCCCGCTCGGCCGCTGGGGCGCACCGCGGGAGCTCGGGGACGTGGTCTGCTTCCTCGCCTCCGAGCGCGCGAGCTATCTCACAGGCCAGACGATCGTCGTCGACGGCGGCCTGCAACGGTCCCTGTTCTGAGCTCCTCGGTACGCTGAGCTCGTGGCTCGCGCCGTCCGCGCTCTCACACCCGTCCGGATCGCGGGCGCCCTCGCCGGACTGATCGTCGCAGCGGCAGTCGTCCTCTGGCTCGTCCCCTCGAACGACTTCTTGCTGCTTCCCGACGGCGCCCATCCCGTCGCGCCGCTGGTCTCGGTCCAGGGCGGCCACAACCCGACCGGCCCGGGCGGCATCTACTTCGTCGACGTCTTCGAGCGGCGGGCGAGCATGCTCGAGTCGCTGTTCCCGTTCATCCGCTCGGGCTCGACCCTCGTGCCTGCGAGCGAGCTCGTGCCGCCGGGCGTGAGCGACGCCGCCCAGCGCCGCGCCGACCTGCGCGAGATGTCGATCTCGGAGCGGGTCGCCGCGGCCGTGGCGCTGCGCCGGCTCGGCTACCACGTGGTCGCGAAGCCGGACGGCGTGATCGTGGACGCGATCGAGCTCGGCAGCAATGCCGTAGGCAAGCTGGTGCCGACGGACGTGATCCAGTCCGTGAACGGGACCTCGACGCCGACGATCGCGCGCCTGCGCAGCGTGCTCGCCAAGGTGCACCCCGGTCAGGCCGTGACGTTGGGACTACGGCGCGGCAGCGAGCGCCTGAAGGTGTCCGTGCGCACGGTCGCCGACCCGCTCGACGCACGCCGTGCCATCGTCGGCTTCACGCCCGACCAGTCGGCCGTCATCGAGCTGCCGCTCCGAGTGCAGATCGATGCCGGCAATGTCGGCGGACCGTCGGCCGGCCTCGCGTTCGCGCTCGAGGTGATGGAGGAGCTCGGCCACAACGTCGACCACGGCTACAGGGTGGCGGCCACCGGGCAGATGGGGCTCGACGGCAGCGTCGCCCCGATCGGCGGCGTCAAGCAGAAGACGTTCGGCGTACGGGAGGCGAAAGCGGACGTCTTCCTCGTGCCCGCTGGGGAAAACGCCGTCGAGGCGCGGCGCTACGCGCACGGGCTCCGGATCATCGCTGTGAAGAGTTTTCCCCAGGCGTTGCGAGCGCTGGCAACGCTGCCTCCGAAGCGCTAGTCGGGGCGGCTTTCCCCAGCCCGGAATGTCCCGGAAATTCGTCAGTTTTCGTCCCCGGCAACGCTTTGCTTCCATGCTTTCGCGCCTTATCATCGCGGGTCGGAGCACAGCCGCACCGACAGAGCTTCCGACTAGATGGCCAACCGAACCAAAGCAACCTGCAACGACTGCTACTTCCGCCGCGCGGGCCTCTGCGCCCTTCCCGGCGAGGCGATCTGCCCCACGTTCCGCGCCCACTCGGTCGGCCTGCTCGCACCGCCGCCGCAGCCGCGCCTCGTCCCCCGCGCGTTCCCCCGGGTCCACGCAGCGGCGTAGGATCGCGCGGTGCGCTTCCTACCAAGCCGTCCGCACCTCGACACCGAGAAGCTCCAAGAGAACTGGCAGCCGAAGCTCTACGCGGGGCTGCTCGCGCTCATCGTGATCGGCGCCTACGCGATCGCGTTCGTGCTCGAGAACCGCAGGCATGTCAGCCTGCATTTCGTCTTCGCGACGGCCAGCGTCTCGCTCGTCTGGCTCGTCCTGCTCTCGCTCGCCCTCGGCGCAACGGGCGGGATCCTGCTCGCGCAGCTAGAGCGCCGTCGCCGCAGGCGCCGCAGCGCCGCGAAGTAGCGGCGCGAGCCGCGCGACGCCGTCCGCGATCTGCTCCGGCGAGACGAAGCTGTACGCCAGCCGCAGCTCGTGCTCGCCGCCGAGGTGTCCGGCGAAGAAGTCGTTGCCCTTGACGAACGTGACGCCGACGCCCTCGGCGGCGACCTGGAGGTCGTCGGCGCGGACGTCGGGCGGCAGGTCGACCCAGAGGAAGTAGCCGCCCTTCGGATGGCTCCAGCTCGCGGCCTCCGGGAACTCGCGCGCGAGCGCGGCGAGCATCGCGTCGCGGCGCATCTTCAGGAGGCCGTTGACCCGCACGAGGTTCGACTCGAAGATGCCGCGGTTGAGGAACTCGAACACCGTCGCCTGGGTCAGGAACGGCGGCGAGATGTACGTCGCGACTGCGCGCGCCTCGATGCGCGCCGCAAGTTCTGGCGGGAGCACGAGATAGCCGACGCGAACGCCCGGGGCGATCGTCTTCGAGAACGACGACGCGTAGGCGACGCGGTCGCCGCGCCCGTCGAGCTCGAACAGCGACGGCAGGTGCTCGCCCTCGAAGCGGACGAGCCCGTACGGGTCGTCCTCGAGGATGAACAGGTCGTGCTCGTGCGCGATCTCGATCAGGTGGCGGCGGCGCTCGAGCGAGAGCGTGCGGCCGCTCGGGTTCTGGAAGGTCGGGTTCGTGTAGAGGAACGCCGGCGGCGGGCCGTCGCGGAGGTCGCGCTCCAGCGCCTCCGAGTCGAGCCCCTCGTCGTCGAGCGGAACAGCGACGACATCGGCGCGCAGCCGCGAGAGGATCTTCAGCGGCCGATCGTACGCCGGCGCCTCGACGAACACGCGGTTGCCGGCCCCGACGAGCTCGTCGGCGAGGAAGCCGAAGCCCTGGAGCGAGCTCGTCGTCACGACCACGCGCGCCGTCTCGACGCCGTGGCGGGCCGCGATCCACTCGCGCAGCGGCCCGTAGCCGGCAGCGGGCCCGTACGAGAGCACGGTGCGGCCGTCACGCTCGATCACGGCGCGGGCGCAGTCGGCCATCTCCGCGACGGGGAGGCACTCGGGCGCGGGCACGCCGCGCGCGAAGGAGACGACATCCACGAGGCTCAGTCTAGATACCGGAACGGCGGCTCAGCTGCGCATCCGCTCGGCGACGAGCTGGGCCACCTCGGTCGGCGTCGTGCCGACCTGGACGCCGCGCGCCTCGAGCGCTTCCTTCTTGGCCTGCGCGGTGCCGGCCGAGCCGGAGATGATCGCGCCGGCGTGGCCCATGGTCTTGCCGGGCGGCGCCGAGAAGCCGGCGATGTAGGAGAGCACCGGCTTGTTCACGTGGTCGCTGATGTACGCAGCCGCCTTCTCCTCCTCGTCGCCGCCGATCTCGCCGACCATCACGATCAGCTCCGTCTGCGGGTCGTCCTCGAACTTCGCAAGCACGTCGATGAAGGAGGAGCCGACAACGGGGTCGCCGCCGATGCCGACGATCGTCGAGTTGCCGAGGCCGAGCTGCGTCAGCTCGTGCCCGATCTGGTAGGTCAGCGTGCCGGAGCGCGAGACGAGCCCGACGGCGCCCTCGCTGAAGATCTCCGCAGGGATGATCCCCACGTTCGCCTTCCCGGGCGAGAGCACACCGGGGCAGTTCGGGCCGATCATCGTCACGCCCTTCGGGCGGAAGTACGTGTAGGCGTGCAGCATCTCGTGCACCGGCACGTGCTCGGTGATGCAGATCACCGTTGCGATGCCGGCGTCGACTGCCTCGTAGATCGCGTCCGCGGCGAAGCGCGCGGGGACGAAGATGAGCGTCGTGTTCGCGCCGGCCCTGTCAACCGCGTCGGCGACGGTGTCGAAGACGGGGACCCCCTCAACGTCCTGCCCGCCCTTGCCCGGCGTGACGCCGGCGACGACGTTCGTGCCGTAGGCCCGGTTGCGCAGCCCGTGGAAGCGGCCCTCGCTGCCGGTCAGGCCCTGGACGACGAGACGCGTGTCGCTGTCGACGATGATCGCCACTACGAGGCCTTCACTCCTTTGATCACGAGCGTCGGCAGCGGCATCCAGCCGTCGACGATCCGGTCGCCGAGCAGCTCGCGCACGCGTGTCGCGTCGTCGCCGGTGCAGCCGGCGCGCTCGAGCCACGGCTCGATCTCGAGCGGCCGGTCCATGTGCCGGCTGTCGGCGACCTCGAGCCCCGCGAGCTCGAAGAAGCTCTCCCACTCGGCCACGGCGTAGTTCCGGACGTGGCTCGGGTCGCGGACGCGATCCGCCTCCTCGGAGGTCTCGCTGACGAAGGTGTTGTCGCAGACGACCACGCGCCCGTAGGCGACTCGTGCCATCTCCTTGACGGCGGCGACGACGTCGGCGAAGTGATGCGCCGCGAGCCGGCAGGCGACGGCGTCGAAGCTCGCGTCGGCGAAGGGGAGATGCTCCGCCGGGCCGATCACGTCGGGCTGCATCCCGGGCGCGGGATCGACGGTGACGACCGTGCAGCCGGCCTCGCGGAGCCGGCGCGCGACGTGACCGCCGCCGGTGGCGACGTCGAGCGCGGTCATGCCCTCGCCCGGCTCGCACCAGGCAACCGTGAGGTCGAGATCGTCCCCGGCCGCGTGGATCGCGCTCGTCCGGTAGACCTCGGCGCGCTGAGACCAGACGTCGCTCACCGCGCCAACTCCACCGCGCGGCGGGCGCCGTCGAGCATCGTCGCCTCCGGATAGATGTTCGGCTTGCCCGCCTCCGCGAGGATCTGCCGCGCCTCGACGGCGTTCGTGCCGTCGACGCGCACCACGATCGGGTAGCGCGACATGTCGAGCCGGTCGAGCGCCTCGAGGATCCCGCGCGCGACCTCGTCGCAGCGCGTGATGCCGCCGAAGATGTTGAAGAAGATCGACTTCACCTGCGGGTCGCGCGTGATCACCTCGAGCGCGTCGACGACGCCCTCCGCCGAGCCGCCGCCGCCGAGGTCGCAGAAGTTCGCCGGCTTGCCGCCGACGTGCGCGACGACATCCACCGTGGACATCGAGAGGCCCGCGCCGTTGCCGCAGATGCCGACGCTGCCGTCGAGCTTCACGTACGTGACGCCCTTCTCGCGCGCGAACGTCTCGAGCGGATTGGCCGCCGCCGTGTCGCGCATCTCGGCGATGTCGGGATGGCGGAAGAGCGCGTTGTCGTCGACGGTGAACTTCGAGTCGAGAGCCTTCACCTCGCCGGCGGGCGTCACGATCAGCGGGTTGATCTCGCAGAGCATCGCGTCGAACTCGACGAACGCGCGGTAGAGCTTCTCGACGATCGCCGCGATCTGCTTCTGCTCGGACGGGTCCTCGACGCGAGCGCCGTAGACGAGCCGGCGCGCGACCCACGGCTGGAAGCCCTCGGACGGGTCGACGTGGAGGCGGATCAGCGCTTCGGGATTCTCCTCGGCGACCTGCTCGATCTCGACGCCGCCCTGCGTCGTGAACATGAAGAGCGGCTTCTTCGCGCCGCGGTCGAACGTGATCGAGAGGTAGTACTCCTTCGCGATCTCGGAGGCCTGCTCGATCCAGAGCCGGCGCACGACGTGGCCGCGGATGTCGAGACCGAGGATCTGCTTCGCGGTCTGCTCGACCTCGTCGGGACCGGTCGCGAGCTTGACGCCCCCGGCCTTGCCGCGTCCCCCGGTGAGCACTTGCGCCTTGACGACGACCGGGCCGCCGAGCTCCTGCGCGGCCGCGCGGGCCTCCTGCGGCGAGTCGGCGCGGCGACCGTTCGAGACCGGTATGCCGACGCGCCGGAAGAGCTCCTTGCCCTGGTACTCGTAGAGATCCACGGCGGCTGACTCTAACGACACGTCCCGCGACCAGGTCGCAGGACGCGTCTAGAGTTGACCGTCGTGGACGCGATCGTCGCCGAGGACCTCACGAAGCGCTACAAGGCGGTCCAGGCGCTCGACGGCGTCTCCTTCTCGGTGGGCGACGGCGAGGTGTTCGGTCTGCTCGGGCCGAACGGCGCCGGCAAGTCGACCACGGTGCGCGTCCTGACGACGCTGACCCGTCCCGACTCCGGGCGCGCGCTTGTCGCCGGCGAGGACGTCGTCCGCCATCCGAACCGCGTGCGGCGCATGATCGGCTACGTCGCCCAGGACTCCGGCGTCGACTGGGAGGCGACCGGGCGCGAGAACATGCTCCTCCAGGGGCGGATCCACGGCATGGCCGGCCGGCCTCTGCACGCGCGTGTGAACGAGCTGCTCGAGCTCGTCGGGCTCGCCGACGCCGCCGACCGGATCGCGCGCGGCTACTCGGGCGGCATGAAGCGGCGCCTCGACATCGCGATCGGCCTCGTGCACAAGCCGCGGGTGCTCTTCCTCGACGAGCCCACGACCGGCCTCGACCCGGAGGCGCGCGTGGCGATCTGGGTCGAGGTCGAGCGGCTCGCCCGCCAGGAGAACCTGACGATCCTGCTCACGACGCACTACCTCGAGGAGGCGGACCGGCTCGCCAAGCGCGTGGCGATCGTCAGCCGCGGCAGGATCGTCGTCGAGGGCAGACCCGAGGATCTGAAGTCCGGGCTGCGCGGCGAGTCGGTGAGCGTCGAGCTGCGAGAGACGAACGGCCGCGTCACCGAGGCGATGCAGGTCGTGCAGGCGCTCGACGGCGCGAGCGAGGTGCACGTCGAGGGGCAGGTCGTGCGCGCACGCGTGCCCAACGGCGCGCAGGCGATCCCGGTCATCCTCTCGACGCTCGAGAGCCACGGCTTCCCGGTGTTGTCGGTGACGACCGCCCGCCCGTCGCTCGACGACGTGTACCTGCACTACACCGGCCGTGACTTCGCCGCCGAGGACGAGGAAGGACGCTGATGCCGCAGGTGCTGCGCCACACCGGCTGGATGGTCGTGCGCCAGGTGCGCAACCTGATGCGCGAGCCGATCTGGATCGCGATGATGATCATCCAGCCGATGATCTGGCTGCTGCTCTACGGGCAGCTGTTCTCGAAGGTGACGCAGCTGCGCGGCGGCGCGAGCAGCTACATCGAGTTCCTCACGCCGGGGGTCGTGTGCATGAACGCCTTCTTCGGCGGCACGTGGTCGGGGATGGCGATGATCAACGACCTCGACCGCCACGTCGTCGATCGCTTCCTTGCTGCGCCGGCGTCGCGCCTGGCGATCGTGCTCTCGCAGGTCGCGCGGGCCGGCATCACGGCGATCCTCCAGGCCCTGATCCTGCTGCTCGTGGCACTCGCCCTCGGCGTGCGCGTGCACGGCGGGGTGCTCGGCTGGCTCGTCGTGCTCGTTGCATCTGCGCTGCTCGCGATGGTGTTCGCGGGCTTCTCGAACGGAGTTGCGCTCCTGCTTCGCCGCGAGGCGTCGATGATCGCAACCGCGAACTTCGTCGGCCTGCCGCTGATGTTCCTGTCGTCGATCCTGCTCTCGACCGCGTTGATGCCCGGCTGGATCAGCAGCATCTCGCGCTTCAACCCCGTCAACTGGGGCGTACGCGCGGCCCGGAACGCCGTCGTCGTCGGCGGCGACTGGGGCCCGACCGCGGAGTTCCTGTTCTTCCTCGTGGCGGCGACGGCGGTCACGTCCGCGTTCGCGACGTGGACGTTCCGCGCGTACCAGCGCTCGATCTAGTCGCCGGCGAGCACGCAGATCACCTGGCCGTGGGCGATGCCCTGGCCCGACTGCACCGAGAGCTCGGTCACCCTCCCCGCCCGGTGCGCGTGCACCTCGTTCTCCATCTTCATCGCCTCGACGATGCAGATCACCTGGCCGGCCTCGACCTCGTCGCCGTCGGCGACCGGGACCGAGAGGACCGTCCCCTGCATCGGCGAAACGATCGCGTCGCGGCCCGCGCCGCCGGCGCCGGCTGCGTGGACGCGCTCGCGCCTGCGGCGGGCGAGCTCGACCCAGGGCGGCTCGCGGTCGACGAGGCGCACCTCGAACCGGCGCCCGTCGACCTCAACCGTCCGCACCCGCTCGACCGTCCGCCCCGGCGAGCCTTGTAACAGACTGTTACTTGGCGCGCCGAACGCGGCGCCGCCGTCGAGCGCCGCCGCGCGCGCCGCCAGCTCGTCCGACTCGACGAGGCCGTGGCACGTCTCGCCGCGGATGAAGCACTCGTGCGAGAGCAGCGCCTTGTGGAAGCCGATCAGCGTCTTCGGGCCCTCGATCAGGAACTCATCGAGCGCGCGCAGCATCCGCCGCCGCGCGTGCTCGCGGTCGGCGCCGTGCACGATCAGCTTCGCGATCATCGGGTCGTAGACGCCGGAGACCTCGTTGCCCGCGCCGACGCCGGAGTCGACGCGGACGCCGGGGCCCGCAGGCTCGCGATACGCGGTGACGAGTCCCGGCGCCGGCAGGAAGCCGCGCGTCGCGTCCTCCGCGTTGATGCGGCACTCGATCGCATGCCCGCGCAGCTCGACCTCGGCCTGCGTCACCGAGAGCGGCTTGCCCAGCGCGACGCGGAGCTGCTCGCGGACGAGGTCAACGCCGGTGACCATCTCCGTCACCGTGTGCTCGACCTGGATGCGCGTGTTCATCTCCATGAAGAAGTAGTCGCCGTCCTTCGTCAGCAGACCCTCGATCGTCCCCGCCGAGCGGTAGCCGGCGGCGCGCGCGGCGTCGATGCCGATCTGGCCGATCCGCGCCCGTAGCTCCGGGTCGACCGCCGGCGACGGCGTCTCCTCGACGAGCTTCTGGTGGCGGCGCTGGATCGTGCAGTCGCGCTCGCCGAGATGGATGACGTTGCCGTGGCCGTCGGCGAGCACCTGCACCTCGACGTGGCGCGGGTCGAGGATCAGCTTCTCGACGTAGACGTCCGGGTTGGCGAAGTACGACCGGCCCTGCCGCCGCGCGGTCTCGAAGGCGCGCTCCGCCTGCGCGGGCCCCTTGACGACCTCCATCCCCTTGCCGCCGCCGCCGGCCGCGGCCTTGATCAGCAGCGGATAGCCGATCGACTCGCCGAGCGCGAGCAGCTCCTCGACGGACTGGACCGGGTCGGTCGTTCCTGGGATGATCGGGACGCCGGCGTCCTGCATCGCCCGCCGCGCCCGCGTCTTCTCCCCCATCAGCTCGATCGCCTCCGGCGGCGGCCCGATCCAGACAAGGCCCGCGTCCTCGACCGCGCGGGCGAACGACGCGTTCTCGGCGAGGAAGCCGTAGCCGGGATGAACGGCGCCGGCCGCTGCCCGCCGGGCGGTCTCGACCAGCGTCTCGATCTTCAGATAGCTCTCGGCCGCCGGCGGCGGCCCGATCAGATACGACTCGTCCGCATAGCCGACGTGCAGCGCCTCGCGATCGGCCTCCGAGTAGACGGCCACGGAGGCGAGGCCGAGCTCCCGCAGAGTGCGGAAGACGCGGATGGCGATCTCGCCGCGGTTCGCGACCAGGACCTTGTCGAACATGACCTGGCCGTATTGTCTCGCTTGATGAGCCCTGCCGATCAGCTAACCGTCACCCGCGCGCTCTCGGTCCCGGTCGTGGTGGCGCTGTTCGCCTGGCCGTTCTCGGGGCACGCCTACTGGGCGACGGCGGTCTTCTGCGCCGGCATGACGACCGACTGGTTCGACGGGCGGCTCGCACGCCGCCACGGGCGGACGTCGCCGCTCGGCTCGCTGCTCGACCCGATCGCCGACAAGGTGCTCGTGCTCGGCATGCTCGTGATGCTCGTCGGCCAGCACGTCGTTCCGGCGTGGATGGTGGCGGCGATCGTCGTGCGCGAGGTGCTGATCACGGGGCTCCGGCAGGCGGCGATCGAGCGTGGCGTCGTGCTCGCCGCGCGTGACCTCGGGAAGCTCAAGACGTGGGCGCAGGCGATCGCCGCCGGCCTCGGCGGCTTCGCCGCCGCCGGCGCGTGGGGGACGAGCGTCGCCTGGTGGTCGCTGCTCGTGGCGGTCGCGCTGACCTGGGTCTCCGGGCTCGACTACGCACGCAGCGCGCCGAGGCTGTTTCGTCCGCGCGCGACGATCTAGGACGGCTCCAGCTCGTCCTCGCGGCGCGGCAGGAGCTCCTGCCCCCACGGGGAGGGCCGTTCCTCCTGGGCGTCGGCCGCGAGCGCCGCCTCGATCGCGGCCCGCTCGTCCTTCGTCGGCTGCGGCGTGATCTCGAGATCCTCCACGTCCTTTGCAGGCTAAAGTCTCCGCGGATCGAAGTCGATCTGAGGTGATAGTGGGTCGAGGTCTCATCGCCGCAGTTGCCGTGCTCGCGCTGGCCCACACCAGCGCCGCTGCCGCATCCGGGCAGCCGAACCGCTCGTGGGCGGCACCCGAGATCCAGACCGTGACGGCCGCCGGCCTGATGGGGACGAAGACGCCGACCACGTTCCGCCCGAACGACGTACTGACGGCTCAGGCGCTCGCCAACCTCGTCTTCGGGCTCTCGCGGGTGCTGTTCCCGCCGCCGCCGATCCTCCCGGTCGAGCCCGTGCCGCCGATCGAGCCGGTGACACCCGATCCCGGAACGACCGACCCGACGACGACGACCGACCCGACGACGACCGACCCGACGACCACCGACCCGACGACGACCGACCCGACGACGACCGACCCGACGACGACCACCGACCCGACGACGACCACCGACCCGACGACCACCGACCCGACGCAGACGACGCCGGCGCCGGTCACGACGCCGGTCCAGCCCAAGCCCCCGCCCCCGGCGACGCCGCCGGAGGTCGCGAATCCGGGTGCCCCGATCACCATGGCCGCGCTCGACGCCCGGCTCGTCTCCGCGCTCGACCTCTCGAAGGCCGCCGCCGAGTTCGCGCAGGGAGCGCGGGCCGCCGGGCTGAAGGTGCCGGCGCGCTTCGGCACCGAGGTCGTCGCCCGGCTGCTCGGGCTCCGCACCGACCATCCGGCGATCGAGGACTCGCTCGAACTGCTGCCGAACGACCCGGCCACGCGCGCCGAAGCCGCCTACTCGGCCGCCGCGGTGCTCCACTTCGGAGGCTGGGAGGTCGCCGGCGTCCAGAGCCTCGCCGACGACTTCGCGCTGCCGCAGCTGTCGGCCTGGCAGACGCGGATCCTCGACACGGCGGTCGCCCGGATCGGCATGCCCTACGTCTGGGGCGGCACGAGCGACGGCCTCGAGACCGACTTCGGCGTCCCCGCCCGGGGCGGCTACGACTGCTCCGGTTTCGTCTGGCGGGTGTACAAGCTCCAGAGCTACCCGGACGAGCGCGGGCTCGCCTCCGTCCTGCGCGGGCGCACGACCTTCGTGATGAGCGGCGAGGTGCCGGCCTCCCAGCGGATCGGCTTCGCCAAGCTCCAGCCCGCCGACGTGCTCTTCTTCGGCGCCCACGGGCCCCGCTCGAAGCCGTCCGAGGTCGACCACACGGCGATCTACCTCGGCAACGGCTGGTTCATCCAGTCCTCGGACTACGGCGTCGCGCTGGCGACCCTCACCGGCTACTACCGGCACGAGTTCGCCTGGGCCCGGCGGCCGCTGCGCGAGGCCGGGTTGGAAGGCTAGGAAGGCCCACAGGCCGCCACCCTTTCGAGGGATAAGCGATCTGCGCAGCACGATCACCCCTTCGGGTGATTCCGTCGCACCCCTTGGACTGCAGAATCTCTTTGTCTGGCGTCTCATTTATCTGGAGGGAAACATGTTGGAGTGGAAACCGCGGCTCGTCGTACTTCTCGTCGCAGCTGTGAGCCTTGCGCTGTGGGTGTCGGTGGTCAGCGCCAGTGGCGTGCACGTCATCAATCACAGCTGGTAAGAACGGCTAACACCGAGGAGGGAAGTGACGAAGGTGCCGATTGCGTCGGCGGCATGCCACGTCTCCGGGAGACGCGCGCCCTCCCCTGATCGGCCGGTCGCGGCCGCATCAGGGCGGTGAGCGCGACCGCAAAGGTCCCCTCTAGAGTTCTCGCGCTCGTGGCCCCCGTCTGTGTGGCGGGGGTCGCGACTGTCGTAGCGGCGGGGTACTCCTACGCGTCGACACCGCACTCGGTCGGTGACGTCGCAGCGGTCGTCGCGCTCTTCGCCGGCGTGGCCCTCGCCGAGCGGTTCCCCGTCCCGGTCGAGGGGATCGACTCGAGCGGCGTCACGCTCGGGTTCGTCTTCGCGGTCGCCGGCATCCTCCTCTTCGGCTGGGCGGCGGGCGTGCTGATCGCGGCCGGCGGCCCGACGGTGGCCCATCTCGTGGGGCGGCGGCCGCCCCTGCGCGTCGCCTACAACGGCTCGATGTTCGCGCTGTCGGCGCTCGCCGGCGGCCTCGCGATCCAGTCGATTCACGACAACTCCATCTACGGGCTGCTCGCGCGGCTCACGGTTTGCGCCTTCCTCTACAACTGGGTCGTCAACCTCGTCCTGATCAGCGCCGTGCTCGCGGTGGACTCGGGCCGGAGCTTCTTCAAGCTCGTCTGGATGAACGTACGCCAGACGACCGCGCCGTTCGCGCTGATGGCGTCCGCGGCGCTGATGCTCGTCGTCCTCTGGGAGCGCTCCCCGGCTTTGTCGATCGCGCTCATCGGGCCGTTGCTCGCGATCGCCCTCTACCAGCGCTCGACGTTCGCGGCGCTGCGCGCGATGCGGCTCGCCCTCACCGACCCGCTCACGGGCCTCGGCAACCACCGCCACTTCCACGAGCGGCTGCAACGGGAGCTCACGCAGGCCGAGCGCGACTGCGCGACGCTCAGCCTCTGCCTCGTCGACATCGACGACTTCAAGCGCATCAACGACCGCTACGGCCACCCGGTCGGCGACCGCGTGCTCGGCCAGATCGCGGCGCGCCTGCGCCAGGGCGGCGAGAGCTTCCGCCTCGGCGGCGACGAGTTCGCAGTGCTGCTGCCGGGCCTCGGTGAGCGCGACGCCGTCGCCGTCGCCCGCTCGATCGTCGAGCGCGTCGGCGCGGCCGAGCTCGAGCAGGTCGGCGAGGTGACCGTCAGCGCCGGCGTCGCGACCTTCCCGGTACAGGGCGTCGGTCGCGACGAGCTGATCCGGCTCGCCGACAGCGCGCTCTACTGGGCGAAGGAGGACGGTAAGAACCGCGTGCGCACGTACGAGACGACGACGCTGGAGCTCACACAGCTGCAACAGCTCGCCGAGGGCCCCGACCGCGCCGCCCGCTATCGCGCAGCGGCGAGCCTCGCCAAGGCGGTCGACGCGCGCGACGCATACACGGGCAGCCACTCGGAGCGCGTCGGCGATCTCGCGGCGCGGATCGCGCGCCGGCTCGGCATCGAGGAGTCGCAGGTCGGGCTGATGCGGCTCGCCGCGAGCCTCCACGACCTCGGCAAGCTCGCGATCCCCGAGGAGATCCTGCGCAAGCCGGGCACGCTCAACGAGTCCGAGCGGCTCGTGCTGCAACGCCACCCGCAGATCGGCTACCGGATGCTCGAGAGCCTCGGCGTCGAGCCGATCGCCGAATGGGTGCTGCACCACCACGAGCGCTGGGACGGCGCCGGCTACCCGGACCGCCTGCGCGGCGACGAGATCCCGCTCGGCGCGCGCATCATCTTCGTCGCGGACGCGTACGACGCCATGACCTCGGAGCGCGTCTACCGCAAGCCGCTCTCCGAGCGCGACGCGATGGCCGAGCTCGAGCGCTGCGCCGGCTCCCAGTTCGACCCGATCGTCGTCGGCGCGTTCTATGAGGAGCTCGGCATGGTCCACGAAAGGCTCGCCGAGCTCGCGTCCTGAGCGAACCTGCGGTTCGCTCCGGGGTGGGTTTCGGCTTCGCGGAGCGCCCGCCGGCGGAGCCGGCGGGCTCTTATTTGACCAGGGGCGAGTGGGTTTCGTGGCGCGAGCGGTGGTGCCTCCGGCATCTCCGCCCGCGTGGATCCGCCTCCGGCTAACGCGTCTGCGGCCGCGTTAGCCTTCGGCCTGGACCGTCGCGCCGAGCTGCGGCTTCAAGCTTGCTCCTAGACAACGGTGCAGAAGACTGCGACGTTCAAAGCGGGATATTCCCGTGTTTTCGGCGAGGCCGCGGCTCGGCTTTCGTCAGCGTCGTTTCCAGGGCGTCGATGAGCACGGGGCGGGTGCGGCGGGGCTCGATCACGTCGTCGACGTAGCCGCGCTCGGCGGCGGCGTACGGGTTCGCGAACTGCTCCTTGTAGTCCGCGATCAGCTCGGCGCGGCGGGCCTCCGGGTTGCCGGCGCCTTCGAGCTCGTGCCGGAAGATGATGTTGACTGCGCCTTCGGGGCCCATCACGGCGACCTCGGCGGTCGGCCACGCGAAGTTGAAGTCGGCGCGGACGTGTTTTGAGCTCATGACGTCGTACGCGCCGCCGTACGCCTTGCGTGTGATCACGGCCAACTTGGGCACGGTCGCCTCCGCGTACGCGTACAGCAGCTTGGCGCCGTGGCGGATGATCCCACCCCACTCCTGCGCCGTCCCCGGCAGGAAGCCGGGCACGTCGACGAAGGTGACCAGCGGGACATTGAACGCGTCGCACGTCCGGACGAACCGGGCCGCCTTGTTCGACGAGTCGATGTCGAGCACGCCGGCGAGCGAGCGCGGCTGGTTGCCGACGACGCCGACCGCATGGCCGCCGAGGCGCGCGAATCCACAGACGATGTTTTCCGCCCAGCGTTCGTGCACCTCGAGGAACTCGCCGTCGTCGATCACGCGGCGGATGACGTCGTGCATGTCGTACGGCTTGCTCGGATGGTCGGGGATCAGCGTGTCGAGCTCGGGATCCTCGCGGCCGCGCGGGTCGGTCGGCGCCGAGAACGACGGCTTCTCGGCGTTGTTCTGCGGCAGGAACGAGAGCAGGTAGCGCGCGTCCTCCAGGCACGACTCCTCGTCGGGCGCGATGAACTGCGCGACGCCCGACTTCGCCGCGTGCGTCGCCGCGCCGCCGAGCTCCTCGAACGTCACCTCCTCCCCGGTCACCGTCCGCACGACGTCGGGGCCCGTGATGAACATGTACGACGAGCCCTCGACCATGAAGACGAAGTCGGTCATCGCGGGCGAGTAGACGGCGCCGCCTGCGCACGGCCCCACCACGAGGCTGAGCTGCGGCACGACGCCCGAGGCCTGCACGTTGCGCCAGAAGATCTCTGCGTAGCCGGCGAGCGAGACGACGCCCTCCTGGATGCGCGCGCCGCCGGAGTCGTTGATCCCGACGACAGGGCAGCCGTACTTCACAGCCATGTCCATGACCTTGCAGATCTTCTCGGCGAAGACCTCGCTCAGCGAGCCGCCGAAGACGGTGAAGTCCTGCGAGAAGACGAAGATCTTGCGGCCGAAGACGGTGCCGTAGCCGGTGACGACCGCGTCGCCGTAGGGCCGCCGGTCCATCATCCCGAAGTTCCACTCGCGGTGGCGGACGTAGCGGTCGAGCTCGACGAAGGAGCCGGGGTCGCAGAGCCGCTCGGCGCGCTCGCGCGCGAGCAGGCGGCCCTCGTCGCGCCGCCGCTGCACGGCCTTCTCGCTGCCGGCGTGTAGCGCCTGCTCGCGCAGGTTCTCGAGACGGGCGAGCTTGGCCTCGGTGGACTGGTCGTCGGTGGCGGCCATTTGCGGGGAGCGTAACGCGCCGGGATAGATTCCCCTCCATGGATGCGCTCGACCGCTCCACCATCTGGCCGTACGACGAGCGGGGAGAGCCGCGCGAGTTCTACTACTCGCGCTACGGCCACCCGACCGGCGCGGCCGCGGAGGAGCGGCTCGGGGAGCTCGACGGAGGCAGCGCGCTCCTCTTCCCCTCCGGCTCGGGCGCAACGACGGCACTCGTGCTCTCGCTGCTGCAGCCGGGCGACACGATCGCGCTCGCGGCCGGCTGCTACTTCGGAACCGGCGTCACGTTTCAGGCGCTCGAGAAGTGGGGCCTCCGCTGCGTCGAGTTCGACCAGACCGGGCCGCCGCCGGAGGGTGTGCAGCTCGTCTGGGTCGAGGCGCCCTCCAACCCGTTCCTGACCATGCCGAACCTCGAGGCGGCCGCCGCGCACCCGGCCCCGCTCGTCGTGGACTCGACGGTGGCCACGCCCGTGCACCTGCGCCCGCTCGAGCACGGCGCCGACTTCGCCCTCCACAGTGCGACGAAGTATCTGGCCGGCCACGACGACGTCCTGCTCGGCGCGGTCGTCTGCCGCGACCCTGCTGCGGCCGACGCGCTACGCACCTTCCGTACCAGGACGGGGATCGTCGCAGCGCCGGATCCTGCCTGGCTGCTCCTGCGCGGGCTGAAGACGCTGGAGCTGCGCGTCCGCCGCCAGACCGCCAGTGCAGGCGTCCTCGCCGGCCGGCTCGCCGGGCACCCCCGGGTGCAGACCGTCCGCTACCCGGGCCTGGGCGGGCTGCTGTCCTTCGACGTCGCGGACGCCGAAACGGCCCGCCGCGTCGAGACCTCGACCCGCCTGATCGTCAACGCGACCTCGCTCGGAGGCGTCACGAGCGTGATGGAGAGCCGCCACCGCTGGGAGGGCGACCGTGTGCCGCCCGGCCTGCTCCGGCTCAGCGTCGGGCTGGAAGACGTGGACGCACTCTGGGCCGACCTCGCTCAGGCACTCGGATAGGGGCCCATCTCCGGGACGGTTCCGGGGGGTTCCGGATTCCCTAGCCCTGCCCCCCGAGGGCACACTGGCCGAAAGGCGACCAGGGGGATTTTCCGAGATGGGAAGTCAGAATCTTGCCGCCCGCGCGGGGCGGTGGAGCGCAGCGCACTGGAAGACGGCGACGCTCGCGTGGATCGCGTTCGTCGTTGCCGCGGTGGCGATCGGACAGGCCGTCGGGACGGTCAAGCTCTCCGACGTCGAGCAGTCGACCGGCGAGGCCTCGCGGGCGCAGGCGATCCTGCAGGGCGCCGGCTTCTCGCAGCCGGCCGCCGAGAACGTGCTCGTGCAGAGCCGCTCGCTCACCGTGAGCGACCCGGCCTTTCGCGCGACGATCCTGCGCGTTTCCGCGCAGCTCGGCACGCTGGCGCAGGTACAGGACATCCGCCTGCCGTCCGGCGGCGCGATCTCGAAGGACCGCCACGCCGCGCTCGTGCAGTTCTCGATCGTCGGCAAGGCCGACCAGGCCGACAAGAAGGTGCAGCCGGTGCTCGACGCCGTCGCCGCCGTGCAGAAGCAGAGCCCGGGCTTCACCGTCGCCGAGTTCGGCTTCGCAAGCGCCAACCACGAGCTGAACAACACGATCGGCAAGGACTTCCAGAAGGCGGAGCGGCTCTCCGTCCCGATCACCTTCCTGATCCTGCTCTTCGCCTTCGGCGCGTTCGTCGCGGCCGGGATGCCGGTGCTGCTCGCGTTCACGGCGGTGCTCGGGTCGATCGGGCTCGCCGAACTGCTCAGCCATGTCGCTCACGCCTCCGACGCGACCAACTCCGTGATCCTGCTGATGGGGATGGCGGTCGGGGTCGACTACTCGCTCTTCTATCTCAAGCGCGAGCGGGAGGAGCGCATCGCCGGCCACGGCGAGGACGCGCTGCACCGCGCGGCCGCAACGTCCGGCCAGGCGGTGCTCATCTCCGGCGGCACGGTCCTGATCGCAATGGCCGGGATGCTGCTCTCCGGCACGAAGATCTTCACGTCGATCGGCATCGGGGCGATGCTCGTCGTCTTCTTCGCGATGGTCGGCTCGCTGACGGTGCTGCCGGCGTTGCTCGGGAGGCTCGGGGACCGCGTCGAGCGCGGCGTCGTCGCCGTGGGCGCGGCCGGCCTGCTGCGCGTGCTCCGGCTCGCGCGGCGGCAGCCGGCCGGGCTCGTGCGGCTGCGGGAGCGGGAGACGTGGCTGCGCCGCCTGAAGGGCGACCGGCCGGAGTCGCGCGCGTGGGCGCTCGCCCTGCGGCCCGTGCTGCGCCGGCCGGCCGTCTCGGCCGTCCTCGCCGCGGCGCTGCTGGTCGTGCTGGCGCTGCCGGCCCGGACGATCCACACGAAGCTGCTCAGCTTCACCGACCTGCCGCGCAGCATCCCGATCGTCCAGACGTACATCCAGATCCAGAAGGATTTCCCCGGCGCCCAGTCGCCCGCGCAGGTGGTCGTGCAGGCGCCCGACGTGAACGCGCCGCCGGTGCAGGCGGCAATCCGGTCGCTGGAGCGCAAGGCGCTGGCGACGGGGCAGATGTTCGAGCCCATCGAGCAGTTCGTGAACCCGTCGCACACGGTCGTGCGCATCCAGGTGCCGCTCGCCGGCAACGGCGACAACGCCACCTCCGTCCGCGCGCTCGAGACGCTGCGCAACGACGTGCTTCCGTCCACCCTCGGCACGCTCGGCAACACGGCCTACGCAGTGACGGGCGAGACGGCGGGCACGCACGACTTCAACCAGACGATGAAGGCGCGC
>Ga0187873_1000172_pt1 | contig 76081 bp, 68 predicted proteins | sample June2016WEW_16_1_2_FD_133012 | JGI IMG/M metagenome (GOLD analysis project Ga0187873, IMG submission 133012) | Peatland microbial communities from SPRUCE experiment site at the Marcell Experimental Forest, Minnesota, USA - June2016WEW_16_100 | ecosystem: Environmental > Terrestrial > Soil >...
CGCCGCTGCACTGACCGCAAGAGCGCCCATCGTCTCGCCCAGCTCGCCCTGGCGATCACCTTCCTCATCACCGCCAAGCTCATCGACTGGCGAGATCGGTGGTCACCTATCCGCTGAGGCTCTTAGTCGATTCGGTCCTTATTGCAAGGCTGCAACCTGCGCAATTTCATCTGGCATGGGTGCAAGAAGGGACTAAATCGGCACTCTCCTAGGCGCCGCGCGAGAGGTAGCGCGCCGGGAGCTCGTCCTCCGGCCAGTCAAGGAGACGGCACGCCGCCTCGACGGCGAAGCGGTCGGTCATGCCCGCGACGTACTCGACGGCGGCCCGCACGGCCCCCGGCGTCCCCGACGCGAGCCCCGGGGACCGGCCGCCCGGCAGGAGTCCCGGCGCGCTGGCGTAGGTCTCGACCAACGCCTCGAGCAGGCGACGAACCCGACGTCCCTGCTCGAGGGAGTCGGGCCGCAGGTAGATCCGCTCGTAGTTCCACGCCCGGAACGCCGCCAGCGCCTCGGCGGCGGCGTCGTCCATCCCGACCGTCCCGGTCCGCTCGACCGCGCCGATCACGCCCGTGATGAACGCCGAGAGCTGCGACGCCCGCGTCGAACCACAGCGCTCGGCGACGAGGGGGGGGAGCTCTCTTGGACTTACGATCCCCGCCGCCACGGCGTCCTCGAAGTCGTGGCAGACGTAGGCAATGCGGTCCGCCCAGGAGAGCACCTCGCCCTCCGGAGTCGCCGGGGCGGGGCGCGACCAGGAATGGTTCCGCACCGCGTCGAGCGTCTCCACGCAGAGGTTGAGGGGTTGGAGCACGACGTCGGCCCCCCAGGACGCGTGGTCGAACCCGCCTTCGAGAAAGGCCCCGAACGCCTCCTCGCTGGCGTGCCCGCCCGCGCCGTGGCCGCAGTCGTGGGCGATCGAGGCGGCGTAGACGAGGTCCTCGTTGAGGCGCGTCGCACGGGCGATCGCCACCGCGACCTGCGCCACCTCCATCGCGTGGGTGAGCCTCGTCCGTTGGTGGTCGAGGGGGTCGATGAAGACCTGGGTCTTGCCCGCCAGGCGGCGGAAGGCGGACGAGTGGAGAACCCGGTCGCTGTCACGCTCGAAACACGTCCGCAGAAGGTCCGGCTTCTCGGATCTCGCCCGGTTCCCCGCCCCGACAGCCCGGGTCGCGCCCGGCGCGAGGATCCCGTCCTGTTGCGCCTCCCGCTCGGCGCGCGCCCGCGGCGGGACGGCCGCCGTCCGGGCGGAGCTCGTCGCGTGGGCGACCCGCACTCCGGACCGCGCGTCGAGGACGTGGCCCTCCATCGTCGAGGCCCACAGGGCGGTCCGATCCGCACCGTCGGCTTCGTGCGGCGAGCTCCCCCGCTCGTCCCGCGCCGACCGTCGCGTCCCCACGCAACAAGCCTACGGGCGTGCCGTCCCGGTGTTGTGCGTGTCGGGCCGATCGCAATGGCCAGAGCGCTGCCGGATTACGCGTGACGCATCAGGTGACGGTGAGCTCGCGGCGGTAGATGCGCGAGGGACCCAGCCCGGCGACGCGCGCGGCGAGGGCGGCGAACGCCCGCGCCACGTCGCAGTCCGGGTCGACCAGGGCGGCCGGACGGCCTTCGTCCGCCCCCGCCCGCACGGCGGCGTCGAACGGGATCTGCGCCAGGAGCTCGACCTCGAGCTCCCCCGCCAGCGCCTCGCCGCCGCCCGCGCCGAACAGTTCCAGGCGGGTTCCGTCGGGGGCCGAGTACCACGACATGTTCTCGATGACGCCCCGGATCGGCAGGCGGAGCTCGCGGGCGAGCGCCCCGGCCCGCTGGGCAACCCGTTCGGCGGCGGGCTGGGGCGTCGTCACGACGTAGAGCTCCGAAGCCGGGAGGTGCTGGGCGACGCTGAGGGCGACGTCGCCGGTGCCGGGGGGCATGTCGATGAGGAGGAACTCGGGGTCGCCCCAGTGCACCTCCGTGATGAACTGCTCGAGCGCCTTGTGCAGCATCGGCCCGCGCCAGGCGACCGCCCTGTCCTCGTCGACGAAGAAACCCATCGACACGCAGCGCACGCCGTTGGCGACCGGTGGCACGATCGTCGGGCCGAGGACCACCGGCTGGTGGGTGACGCCGAGCATGCGCGGGACCGAGAACCCATACACGTCGGCGTCGAGCAGCCCGACGCTGTGGCCCGCGGCGGCGAGGGCGACGGCGAGGTTCACCGTCACGGTCGACTTCCCCACCCCCCCTTTGCCCGAGGCGATGCTGAGCACGCGCCGCCCCGCCGTCGACCGACCGCCGGCCGGGTGGTCGAACTCCCGGAGGCGCCCGCCGAGCCGCTCGGATTCGTCCTGATCCATCGTCTCCGTCACGACGTCGACCGCGACGGGCGCGCCGATGGCCGCCGCGGCGGCCGTCAGGCGTCGGCGCAGTTCGTCGCGCGCCGGGTGCTCCGCCGTCGGGATCCGCACGACGGCGTCGACGCCGCTGCCGCGGGCGCGCACGTCGGCAAGCAAGCCCGATTCACCAAGCCGGCAGAAGAGGAACGGGTCCTCGACCGACTCGAACGCGCCGCGCAGCGCGGCAAGATCCTGACCGCTCATCGAGGGGCCACGCCTTCCTTGGGGAGGGGCGGGCACCGGGATTCCGGCGCACCGCAGGTAGGATACCCATCGTGGGCTTCGCTCCTTCTTCGGCACCCGCAGCGCACGCACCGGGACTTCGCCGCCGATCCCCGGCGCCGCCAACCAAGGTGCCGCTGACCCCGCCCGAACAGCTCCACGACGACGAGTCCTTCTCGGCCGCGGTCGCCGCCATCACGAGCGCCTTCGGCGACGCGACGCGGCGCCACATCTACCTGTTCACCCGCGAGGTCGACGGCGCCACCGCCGGCGAGGTGGCCAGGAAGTTCGCCCTCCACCCGAACGTCGCCCGCCACCATCTCGACAAGCTCGCCGCCGGCGGCTACCTCGAGGTCACGCTCGACCACGCCGCGCCTGGCGCCGGGCGCCCCGCCAAGCGCTACCGGCCCTCCTCACGCGAGACCGCGGTGCCGATGCCGCCCCGGCCGAACGACCTCGTCATCAACCTGCTGGCGCGATCGCTTGCCTCGCTCGATCCCGCCGTCGCCAACCATCTCGCCGAGGACGTCGGCGAGGAGTACGGGCGGTCCCTCGCCGCCCAGATGGCACCGGGGGAGTCGCAGCGCTCGATGCGCGCCGCGATGTCGGCCGTCGTCGACGCCCTCACCGCCCACGGATTCGCCGCCCGCGCCGAGAACGACCAGGCGACGACCTGGGTCGTGCGCGAGCACTGCCCGTTCGGCGAGGTGGTCCTCGAGCACCCCGTGCTCTGTGCGGTCGACCGGGGAATGGTGAAGGGCCTGCTCGCCGGGTTGTGCGGCGGCGACGTCGCGGTGCAGCTGTCGTCTCGGGCGCTCGGCGACCAGTCCTGCTCCAGCGTCGCCGGCTGAGCCGCGGCGTGGCCCGCCACTACCTCGATCACGCCTCGACGAGCGCCCTGCGGCCGGAGGCCGCCGCCGCGATCGGTGACTGGCTGACCCGGGGGGTCTTCGCCGACCCGGGCCGCGTCTACGAGGAGGGACGCCTCACGGCGGCCGCGGTCGAGGAGGGACGCCTCGCCGTCGCCGCCCTCCTCCAGGTCGATCCCCGGCAGGTCGTCTTCACCAGCGGCGGAACGGAGGCGGTGAACTGGGCGAACTGGGCGGCGCGCCAGCGGGATCCCGCCGCACCGATCGCGCTCACCGCAGTCGAGCACTCGGCGGTCCGGCTCTCCGCCGCCCGGGGCGGGCCGGCCGAGACGATCCCGGTCGACTCGCTCGGCCGGGTCGACCTCGCCGCGCTCGACGAGCTCCTCGACAGGCCGGGCGACCGCCCGTCCCTCCTCAACTGCCAGCTCGCCAACCACGAGGTCGGGACCGTCCAGCCCGTGGCGGAGGTCGTCCGGCGCTGCCGCGAGGCCGGGGTCCCCGTCCACGTCGACGCCTGCGCCGCCGCCGGGCACCTGCCGGTCGACGTCCCCGCGCTCGGTGCCGACCTCGTCTCGGTCTCGGCCCACAAGATGGGCGGACCGGCCGGGGTGGGCGCGCTCGTCGTCGGCCGGGGCTTCCGTCCGGCGGCGCTGCTCGTCGGCGGCGACCAGGAGCGGGCGCGGCGCGCTGGGATGGAGAACGTGCCCGCCATCGTCGGCTTCGGTGCCGTGGCCCGGGCCCTCGCCGCCGCGGGCGCCCTCGAGGCCGAGGCGGAGCTCGCCCGGGCCCGCACCGACGCCATCGCCGCCGCGGCCCTCTCGGTCCCCGGGGTCGTCCGGTACGGCGACCCCACCTGGCGCCTGCCGCACATCGTCTGCTTCGGCGTCGCCGGCGTCGAGGCCGAGGGTGTCGTCCTCGGTCTCGATGCTGCGGGGGTCGCCGTCCACTCCGGGTCGGCCTGCGCCTCCGAGGCCTTCGAACCCTCGCCCGTGCTCGCCGCGATGGGGGTCGCGGCGGACCACGCGCTGCGATGCTCCGTCGGCTGGTCGACGGGAGAGGACGACGTCGCCGCCTTCGCCACGGCCTTCGGCCCCGTCATCGGCCGGCTGCGGGCCCTCGCCGGCTAGCAACCCTCCCGGCGCCCGGCCAGCCGGGCGTCTAGCGCCGCAAGGTGGTGAGGTCGGCGTCCACCATCATCTCGACGAGCTCGGGGAAAGCGACCGCGGGCTTCCATCCGAGCGTCGTGCGGGCCTTCGTGGCGTTGCCGACGAGCACGTCGACCTCGGCGGGGCGGAGGAAGCGCTCGTCGACGACCACGTGGTCCTCCCAGTGCAGGCCCACCCGGCCGAACGCCACTTCGCACAGCTCGCGCACCGAGTGCGCCTCGCCCGTCGCGATGACGTAGTCGTCGGGCTGGTCCTGCTGGAGCATGAGCCACATCGCCTGGACGTAGTCCCCGGCGAAGCCCCAGTCCCGCTGGGCGTCGAGGTTGCCGAGCCGGACCTCGCGCTCGAGGCCGACGGCGACACGCGCCGCGGCGTGGGTCACCTTGCGCGTCACGAACTCGAGGCCGCGTCGCGGGCTCTCGTGGTTGAAAAGGATCCCCGAGGAGGCGTGGAGCCCGTAGCTCTCGCGGTAGTTGACGGTGATCCAGTGGCCGTAGACCTTGGCGACGCCGTAAGGGCTGCGCGGGTGGAACGGCGTCAGCTCCGTCTGGGGCGACTCGCGGACCTTGCCGAACATCTCCGACGAGCTCGCCTGGTAGAAGCGGATCTCGGGATTGACGAACCGGATGGCGTCGAGCACCCGGGTGACCCCCAGCGCCGTCGCTTCGCCGGTGAAGACCGGCTGGCTGAACGACGTCTGGACGAAGGACTGCGCCGCGAGGTTGTAGAGCTCGTCGGGATTGCACTCCCTCAGCACGTTGATGATTGAGACCTCGTCGAGCATCTCGCCCGGGACGAGCGTGATGCGGTCCTGGATGTGGGCGACCCGCTCGAAGGTGACCGTGCTCGACCGGCGGACCATGCCGAACACCTCGTAACCCTGATCGAGGAGGAACTCGGCAAGATAGGAACCGTCCTGCCCGGTGACACCGGTGATGAGCGCGCGTCGAGTCACGACCCTTTTCTAGGCGAGGGACCGGGACGCCGCAAACACCCCCCGGGCCTCCTTGCCAACAGGTGGGTCCGCCTCGCGGAACCGGGGCGCGGACGGACGCGACGGAACGGGCGGCGGCAACGTCCCGATTGGCGCGCCGCGCGGTCGACGTTGCAGGTGCGGAACCGGGGATCCGCGCTCGATTCGCTGCCAACGTCTCGCCGGGCCCGTGTGGCGGCCCGCCGAGACGGGAGACGGTCAGACCGGCCGAACGTTCGCGGCCTGGAGGCCCTTCTGCCCCTCTTGGACTTCGAACTCGACCTGCTGACCCTCTTCGAGCGTGCGGTAGCCATTCATCTGGATGGCGGAGTGGTGCACGAACACGTCGGCACCGCCCTCTTGCGAGATGAAGCCGTAGCCCTTCTCAGCGTTAAACCACTTCACAGTTCCGGTCGCCACCTCGGCGATCCCCCTTCGTTCGATTCCACCTGCTGCGAGGGAACGCCGACGTCACCGCCGCCCGCACCGACCCGGCCGATCCCTTCGGATGGGCCCAACCCGACGGTCACAAGACGGCCGCAACCACAAGGCAGTTTCTCTCGGCGCGCAGGCTACCAGCCCAATCCCCCGTCGTCACCCGGCGGCGGGGGCGACGCCGCCCCGGGCGGACGCGAGGTCGGTGCCGACTCCGATCCTCCCCGTCGTCACACCCGGCGAGGGACCGCCGTCGGCGGTCGCCGCAGTCTCCTTTGCGGGCTCCTCGCTGCCGGACTGGACGGGCGCCGTTCCCAGGTCCGGCGACGTCGCGACCGCGCGACCGGCGACGGACCGGACCTGCCGGAGATCCGCGACACCGGTCCCTCCGGTTCGGCTCCGGCGACGGGCCGGTCGGCGAAGGTCGCCGGGACCTTGACTGCCTGCGCGGTGCCGCCTCCCGGACGCGCAGGCGCGGGCGGATCGGGGAGCTTTCGCGTACCTGTGAATCCGGCCGCGGCGTTCAGCGGTAGACGCGGGTCCCGCCGGGCGTGTCCTCGACCACCCAGCCCAGCCGCTCGATCTCGCCCCGCAACCGGTCGGCGGCGGTGAAGTCGCGCGCGGCCCGGGCCGCGTCCCGCCGCCGCACGAGCTCCTCGACCTCGCCGGCGATCTCGTGGCCGCCGGCCCCGGCGGCGACGCCGAGCGCCGCGAACAGGTCCAGCACCGCGCGGGCGAGCGCTCCGCCGGCGCGCCGGTCACCTTCGTCGCCGAGCGCGTTCGCCCGCCGCATCGCCGAGAACAGTCCCCCGAGCACCGCCGGCGTGTCGAGGTCGTCGTCCATCGCCTCGCAGAACCGGCGCCGCACCTCGACGGATTCACCCGGCGAGTCGCCGGGTGCCGCGTCGGCGTAGCGCCGGGCGAGGCTGTCGATGCGCCCGAGCGCCGTCGTGGCGTCCTCGACGGTGCGCCAGTTCACCTCGACCGCCTGGCGGTAGTGCGAGCCCAGCACGACGAGCCGGTAGGCGCGCGGGTCCGACCGCTCGAGCAGCTCCGCCATCGTCATGAAGTTGCCGAGTGATTTCGACATCTTCTCGCCGCCCACCGCCACGAGCCCGTTGTGCATCCAGTGGCGGGCGAAGCGCTTGCCCGACGCGACGGCCTGCGCACGCTCGTTCTCGTGGTGCGGGAAGATGAGGTCCTCGCCGCCGCCGTGGAGATCGAAGTCCTCCCCCAGCAGCGCGAGCGACATCACGACGCATTCCGTGTGCCAGCCGGGCCGCCCGGCGCCGAACGGCGCCTCCCAGCTCGGCTCGCCGGGCTTCGCCGCCTTCCAGAGGGCGAAATCGACGGGCGACCGCTTCTGACCGTCGACCTCGACGCGGGCCCCGGCGCGCAGCGACTCGATGTCCTGGTGCTTCAGCAGGCCGTAGTCGGGCACCTTCGACGTATCGAGGTAGACGCCACCAGCCGTCTCGTAGGCGGCACCCCTGGCCAGGAGCCCGCCGACGAGCTCGACCATCTCGGCGATGTAGCCCGTCGCATGCGGGGTCGCCGTCGGCCGGGCGAGGCCCATCTGGTCCATCGCGGCCCACCACTCGACCTCGGCGTCGTGCGCGACCTCGCGCCAGTCGCGGCCCTCGGCGGCCGCGCGTTCGATGATCTTGTCGTCGATGTCGGTGACGTTCGAGACATGCTCGACACTGAGGCCCCCGAACTCGAGATAGCGCCGCAGCACGTCATAGACGAGCGCCATGCGGCCGTGCCCGACGTGGGGGGCGCCGTAGACGGTCGGACCGCACACGTAGAGGCCGACGACACCGGCATCCCGTGGCACCAGTTCGACGATGCGCCCAGACAGCGTGTCGCGCAACCTGAGCACACGACTACGGTACTAGTCCGATGCGAGCCGAAGACGAGCCCACGGCGACCGCCTTCGACCCGGAGGCCCAGGTTCACACCGACCCGGCGCGGCCCGACGCGCCGGCTGAACCGGGTGGCCGTTCGACCCGTGTCCCCGACCACCCGCAACTCGAGGGGCTCGAGGAGCGCTGGGCCGAGCGCTGGGAAGCCTGGGGGACGTACCGCTTCGACGACTCCCGACCCCGCGCCGACGTCTACTCGATCGACACACCGCCGCCGACCGTGTCGGGGGCCCTCCACGTCGGGCATATCTTCTCCTACACCCAGACGGACGTCGTCGCCCGGTTCCAGCGCATGCGCGGCAAGGCCGTCTTCTACCCGATCGGTTGGGACGACAACGGCCTGCCGACCGAGCGGCGGGTGCAGAACCACTACGGGGTCCGCTGCGACCCCTCCGTCCCGTACGACCCCGGGTTCTCGCCGCCCGAGCGGGCGGCCGGGCACCCCCGCTCCATCTCGCGGCCGAACTTCGTCGAGCTCTGCCACAAGCTCACGGCCGAGGACGAGCGGGCCTTCGAGGCGCTGTTCCGCCGGCTCGGGCTCTCGGTCGACTGGGCGAACCAGTACACGACGATCGGGGCCCTCGCCCAGCGCACGTCGCAGCGGGCTTTCCTCCGGATGGTGGAGGCCGGCCATGCCTACCGCCAGCAGGCCCCGACCCTGTGGGACGTCGACTTCCAGACGGCAGTCGCCCAGGCGGAGCTCGAGGACCGGGAGATCGAGGCGAAGTTCCACAAGGTGCGCTTCGTCGCGGCGGCGACGGGCGCGCCGATCGAGATCGACACGACCCGCCCCGAGCTGCTCCCCGCCTGCGTCGCTCTCGTCGCCAACCCTGACGACCCCCGCTACCGGGCCCTGTTCGGCACGACCGCCGTGACGCCGCTGTTCGGGGTCGAGGTGCCGATCCTCCCCCACCCGCTCGCCGACCCGGACAAGGGGACGGGTATCGCCATGGTGTGCACCTTCGGCGATCTCACCGACGTCACCTGGTGGCGCGACCTCGACCTCGCCACCCGGACGATCGTGCAGCGCGACGGCCGGCTCGGCCACGCCCCCTTCGGTTCCGCCGGTTGGGAATCACGTGACGCCGACCGCGCCGCGGCGCGCTACGCCGAGCTCGAGGGACTGACCGCCCACCAGGCCCAGCGCCGGATCGTCGAGCTCCTCGCGGCCTGCGGGGATCTCGTCGAGGAGCCCCGGCCCATCAAGCACTTCGTCAACTTCTATGAGAAAGGCGAGCGGCCGCTCGAGATCGTCTCCTCGCGCCAGTGGTACGTGCGCACTCTCGAACGCCGGGAGACGCTGCTCGACGCCGGCCGCCAGATCACCTGGCACCCCGAGTTCATGCGCGCCCGCTACGAGGCCTGGGTCGAGGGACTCACCGGGGACTGGAATATCTCCCGCCAGCGCTACTTCGGCGTGCCCTTCCCCGTCTGGTACGCGGTTGGCGCCGACGGCGGAATCGACGACGACCACCCGATCCTCGCCCACGAGGACCGGCTCCCGCTCGACCCGTCGACCGCCGTCCCTGACGGCTACCGCGCCGAGCAGCGCGGCGCACCGGGCGGGTTCGTCGCCGACCCGGACGTCATGGACACCTGGGCCACCTCGTCGCTCAGCCCCCACATCGCCGGACACTGGATCGACCGCCCCGATCTCTTCGCCCGCATCTTCCCGATGGACCTGCGCCCCCAGGCGCACGAGATCATCCGGACGTGGCTTTTCTCCTCGGTCGTGCGCAGCGAGCTCGAGCACCACTGCGTGCCGTGGCACGACGTCGCGATCTCCGGCTGGATCCTCGACCCCGACCACAAGAAGATCTCGAAGTCGAAGGGCAACGTCGTCGTGCCGAATGACTCCCTCGACGCCCACGGGACCGACGCCGTCCGGTACTGGGCGGCGTCCGCCCGCCTCGGTGTCGACACGATCTTCGACGACCAGCAGATGCGCATCGGCCGGCGGCTCGCGATCAAGATCCTCAACGCCAGCAAGTTCATCCTGCAACGGCTCACGGCCAACCCCGGCGGCTCCCTGACGGCGGAACCTCCCAGCCATCCCCTCGACCTCGCGATGCTCAGTCGCCTCACCGACGTCGTCGCCGAGGCGACCGAGGCGCTCGTCAACTACGAACACGCCCGGGCCCTCGAGCGCGTCGAACGCTTCTTCTGGACCTTCTGCGACGACTACCTCGAGCTGGTGAAGGGCCGCGCCTACGGCGTGGGGCCGGCCGCCGACTCGGCCCGGCGCGCCCTCGCCCTCGCCCTCGACACGCAGCTGCGCCTGTTCGCCCCCTTCCTCCCCTTCGCGACCGAGGAGGCGTGGTCGTGGAGCCACGAGGGCTCGGTCCACGCGGCGCGCTGGCCTGCCCAGGACGAGCTGGCGCGCGACCCCGCCGAGTCCGACGGCCGACTGCTCGACAGCGTCGGCGCCGTCCTCGGCGCGGTCCGGCGCGCCAAGACGGCGGCGAAGCAGTCGATGCGCGCGCCGGCCACCCGCGTCGTCGTGTCGGCCCCCGCCGCCACCGTCGACCTCCTCCGCCTGGCGGCCGACGACCTCGCCGCCGCCGGCGCGATCGAACGGCTCGAGTTCACGCCGCGCGCCGGCGATCTCGACGTCCTCGTCGAGCTCGCCGAACCCGGCGCCGGGGACGCCGGTTGAACCTCGGGCCCGCAGGCAGGGACATGTCCGGGCCGTTCGCCGTTAGGTTCGCGCTCGCCATGAGCACCCGACCGCCCGGCGATCCGTCTCCGCCCGCGCTTCAGTGTCCGTGACCGCCGACCCGACTGTCGGCGCACGCCCCGTCGGCGGCGCCGACGACGTCATCCGGACGATCGACCTGACCAAGGTCTACGCCGGCACCGACTTCCGCGCCGTCGACGATCCGAACCTCACCGTCGCGCAAGGCGAGATCTTCGGCCTGCTCGGCCCGAACGGCGCCGGGAAGACGACGACGGCGGGGATGCTCACGACCCGGGTCATACCGACGTCGGGCCGGGCCTTCGTCGCCGGAATCGACGTCGTCCGGCACCCCTCGCCCGCCAAGCAGCTGATCGGCGTCGTCTCGCAGACGAACTCGCTCGACCGGCAGCTCTCCGTCTGGGAGAACCTCTACTTCCACGGCCGGCTCTTCGGCATGGGTGCGGCGGAGTCGCGCCGAACAGCTGACGAGCTCCTCGAACAGTTCCAGCTCTCGAAGTGGGCCAAGGCGTCCGTCTACGCCCTCTCGGGCGGGATGGCCCAGCGGCTCATGGTCGCCCGCTCGATCTTCCACCGGCCGGCGGTCCTTTTCTTGGACGAGCCGACGGCCGGGCTCGACCCGCAAAGCCGCCTCGCCCTGTGGGGCCTTCTCCAGCAGCTGAACGGTGACGGCCAGACGATCCTGCTCACGACGCATTACATGGAGGAGGCGGACCGGCTCTGCGACCGGGTGGCGATCATGGACCACGGCAGGGTCCTCGCCCTCGACACCCCGGCGGAGCTCAAGCGGACCGTCGGCGCCGACACGATCGTCACGGTCAAAGCGACCGGAGACCAGCAGGCGCTCGAGCAGGCGCTCGAACGCGCTATCGAGGGCGTCACCCGCATGCGCCATACCGAGGCCGGCCTCGAACTGCACGTCCGGGGCGGGACCAGGCTCATCGCCCGGGTCGCCGCCGCCGCCGAGGCGGGCGGTTTCGGCGTCGTCGATCTGGCGGTCACCGAGCCGAGCCTCGAGACGGTCTTCATCAACCTCACGGGCCGGGAGCTGCGGGAGCAGTGAGCGACCACCCCGTGGCCTTCGTCCACGTCCCCGTCGCCACCCGGCCCCGGCGCACGACGCTCGCCGCCAGCCGGACGGCGCTGCGGGCGCTGCTGTTGCGCGACCTCACCGTGCTGCGCAAGAACATGTTCGAGTTCACGATCCGCACGCTCGTGCAGCCGTTCCTGCTCTGTTTCGTCTTCCTCTACGTCTTCCCCAAGATCGGCCAGTCGGTCGGGGGTTCGCGGGCAACTGACGGCGAATCCTCGTTCGCGACGGTCCTCGTGCCCGGGGTCGTCGGAATCTCGATCATGTTCCAGGGCGTGCAGTCCGTCGCCCTGCAGCTCTCCCAGGAGTTCGGGTTCACCCGCGAGATCGAGGACCGCGTCCAGGCACCGTGCCCCATCTGGCTGGTCGCCCTCGCCAAGGTGCTCTCCGGGGCGATCCAGGGCGTGATCTCGGCGGCCATCGTCCTGCCGATCGCCTCGCTCGTCCATGCCGCCGGGGTGGAGGCCCAGATCAACCTGCACTGGTGGATCATCCTCACCCTCGTGCCCATCTCGTGCGCCGCCATGGCCTCGCTCGGGCTGGTGCTCGGCACGAGCTTCGAACCGCGCAACATCGGCCTCATGTTCGGCTTCGTCATCCTCCCGGTGACGTTCCTCGGCGGCACCTACTACCCCTGGACGCGGCTCGCGCCCGTGAAACTCGGCGCCTGGCACTGGCTCCAGACGGTCGTGCTCGTCAACCCGCTCATCTACGTGAACGAGGGGATGCGCGCCGCCTTCACGGCCTCGCCGCACCTCCACCTCTACGTCGTCTACCCGGCGCTCCTCGGGTTCTGCGCGGCGTTTCTCGCGATCGGCCTGCACAACTTCCGCCGACGGGTGCTCTCCTGAAATTCCCCGGGATGCCGCCTAACGGGTGAACGCCGAGTCGGCGGCGCCCGCGTAGAGCTCGCAGGCGCGCCAGCAGTACCAGGCGGCGACCGACCGGTACGGCCGGAATGGGTCGCCGAGCGGCCCGAGTTCGCGCGCCGTCGGCGGGGGCACGCGCCAGGCGAGCCCGTAGCCGCGGCGCACGCCGAGGTCCCCGGTCGGCCAGACGTCGAGACGGCGCAGCTGGAACATGAGGAACATCTGTGCCGTCCACTCGCCGATCCCGCGCACCGTCGAAAGGTGCGCCACGATCTCCTCGTCGCTCGCCCTCGCCAGGTGCCGGCGGTCGAGGTCGACCGTCCCGTCGAGCACCTTCGTCGCCAGGTCCCGCAGCGACTCCGCCTTGTTGCGCGACAGCCCGGCGGCGCGCAGCGCCTCGTCGGGAAGCCCCAGGAGCGCGGCAGGATCGTCCGGGTCGCCCATCGCGGCGAGGAGCCGACCGTGGATCGCCGCCGCCGCCGGCCCCGCCAGCTGCTGGTAGGTGACCGAACGCGTGAGCGCCGCGAACGGCGTCCCGCCCGGAGCCCGCAGCGTCGGCGGGCCGGCGGCCTCGATCAGCGTCGCCAGCACCGGGTCGCGCGCCGCGAGCAGGACCGCGGCCGAGCGGTGGGACGGGCGCCGGGGGGCCGGCTGGGGGGGGGACACGCTCACGGTCAGAGTCTGCCCGGAACGGGGTGCGGGGCGGCAATCCGCCCGCCGGAGCCGTTGCGTCTTCGGACCCGCCCGCGGGGCGCGATGATCGAGCCATGGTCGCCATGACGACCGGGCGCTTCGAGGAGCTCGTCGCCTCGGCGCTCGACAGCCTCCCGGAGAGCCTCGGCCGCGCGATGGAGAACGTCTCGGTCTCGGTCGACCCCTACGCCCCGGCGGGCAGGCTCTTCGGCCTCTACGAGGGCGTCCCGCTCACCCAGCGGGGCATCCAGTACTCGGCGGTGCTGCCGGACCGCATCACGGTCTTCATGCGGAGCATCTGCGCCAGCTGCCGCAGCGAGGCGGAGGTCACGGCGGTCGTGCGCAAGACCGTGATCCACGAGATCGCCCACCACTTCGGGATCAACGACGCCCGCCTCGCCGAGCTCGGCTGGGCCTGAGGGGACACCTCCGACGCGACGTCCCAGCTGACCGCTCCGCTCCTCGCGGGGAACCGTCCGCCACTGGGCCGTGGGCCCGTCGGCCGACTAGCCGGGAGGATCCTTCGCGAACCGGGCGCGGATCCGTTCCTCGACCTCGGCTCGGGTGCTCGGAACCGCGAACGTGATGAGCTCCCAGTCGTCCGACGGCTCGAAACCCACGCGGTCGTCGTGGAGCACGTAGGTGCCGTCGTCGAGTGTCCGGAACCCGACGAGCAGGTGCGCCTGGTCGATGCCCAGGAACGCCGCGGCCTTGTCGAGCAGGGAGAAGACATCGCGTTTCGTCGCGAAACTCCAGCGGTAGCGGTCACCCCGGCGTTCGATGAGGATCTGCGGATCGACCGTCGACGCCTCGACGACCGCCTCGCAGACGGCCTCGAGCGGCGAGAACGTGAACGCGCTCTCGAGCAGCCCGACCCTGGTCGGTTCGGACGGTGTCTCCGACGAAGTCGTCACCGGGAGATTCTCATCGCTCAACCCGTTCTATCGCGTGAAACCCGGGCTCGCGGCATCGCCGCGGGAGTGCCCCGGGCGAGGCGAGCCGGACGCCTCGATTATCGCAGAGCGCCGCCCGGCGCAGTTTCTCGCTACGCCGCCCGCTCCCCCGCCTCGTCGCGGCAAGGACCGAGGATCGCCGCCGCGGCCTTCTGGATGCGCCCACACGAGGCCCGGACGGCGACGACTGCCGGTTCCCCCCCGCCAGCCCACGTCGCGACGTAACCGAACGAGTACTCGCCACTGTCGATCCCGAGCTGGCGGCAGACCACGTAGGCGGTGGACTCGGCCTCGAGCTCGGCGAGCGACCGGTCCTCGAAGCCCGCGTGGAGGAGGGCGTGGGCGAGCTCGTGGGCGAGGGTCTTCACGCGTTGGACCGGCGTGTTGCGGGCCTCGATCCGGATGCGGTGCTCGTCGTGAGAGCAGTCGCCGTTGACGTTCCCGGCAAAGGCGTGTTCCTCGACAGAGAAGCCCAGCCTCTGGGCGACCGCGGTGAGCCGCGCGAAGTGGCCCGCCGGGTCGTCGCCGACGAGCCGGCTGCACACGGACGGCAGCTCCTCGCCCTCGGTCTGGGAGACGTCGAAGACGGGCACGAACTTGAAACCGCGCACGACCCGTTCAGCGTCGTCCTCGGCGTCACCGGGCCGCCGGTAGACGAGCGGCGCGAGAATCCAGATCGCCCGCTCCCCCGAACGGACGAAGCGGCCGAGCCTCCGCCAGGCGCGGTAGCCCGCCACCTGGGTCGCCTCGGGGCACTGCGCAGCGATGAGGAGCACGTTGTTGAAGCTGTAGGAGTGGAACCGGCCCTGGAATTCCAGGTAGCGCCGCCATTCGTCCGAGGTCGTGAGTCGGGCGATCCCCTCGGCGAGCTGGGTGATGACCTCTGGGTGCCTGTCGTAGGCGGTCACTTCTTCGTCCCTCCGTGTCGAGCCGGTGCGGCACACCCCGCGGACGGGGTGAAGCGGCCCGACCGCCCGGTCGCACCCCACCGCCGGAGCGGGGGTCGTGACCGGGCCATCGCGGGTGACGCCGATTCGAGGACGCTGGGGAGTTCGACCGATCGACACGCCGGCAGCGACAACCCGGGATTCGTGACGATGCGTAGTCACCGAAGTGAACCGGTCGGGGCGTCACCCTAGGTGCGGCCTGTGACGCCCGTTCCCCGCTGGGCGAGGCGGGGCGACTGGGCGAGGCGGCCGGCGAAAGGGACGATTGGCCCGACCCGACGAGCCGGGCCCGGCCCGCCGGGGACCTCAGGCGCCCTTGACGATCGAAGCCCCCAGGTGCCTGGCGATGATGGCCATCCGCATGGGGATCATGTTCGCCATCTGCTCGACGTCTCTCATCCTCGGGTCCGAGTCGACGCTGGGGTCCAGCTCGTCCCGGCGCGGGCGCGGGTGCATGACGATGCTGTCCGGCGACATCTGCTGGATCCGGTCGTAGTCGACGATCCAGCTCCCGTAGTCGCGGGCCAGCTGCTCGGCGCGGACGATCTCCGCCGGGTCCTCGCCCGTGTATTCATCCGGGTTGCGACCCAGGTAGAGGACGTCCGTGTGCCGCATCGCCCCGTCGAGGTCGCCGGTTCTCGTCAGGCGGTCCCCGAGCAGCTCGACGAGTGCCGGGGGCACCGGGGCGGCGGGTGACTCGACGGCCACGATCTCCATGCCCAGCGTCGCGGCTCCGATCATGAGGGAGTGGTGCGCCCGGTACCGCTCCTGGTCGCCGACCACCGTGATCGTGAGCCCGGCGAACCGCTTGAACTTCTTGTGCACGGTGAACAGGTCGCCGAGGGCCTGGGTCGGGTGCTCGTTGTGACCGTCGCCGAGGTTGATGACGGGCACGACCTGCGCGAGCTGCCCGTAGGCCACGGCCTGGGCGATGACGTGGGCGGCGAAGGCCGGGCCGCCGTTCTCGGCGGTCCGGATGCCGAGGATGTCCGCCTGGGTCGCGAAGGCCACCCAGGAGTCCGCCAGCGACTCCCCCTTGGCCTCGGACGAGCTGCTCATACCGCTGATCAGCTCGGCGGAGCCACCGAGCTTCCGCATCGCCGAGGTGCAGCTGCCACCGGTCCGGGTCGAGGGTTGCCGCATGATCGCCTTCATGACGGCGCGGGGTAGCAGTTGCAGGCCGCGGCGCGCCGGATCCCGGATCGCGCGCTCGCCGGCGTAGGCCTCGTCGAGGTACGCGCCGATGTCATCGGCGTCCAGCTGGTGCATGGAAAGCAGGTTCTTGCCCGTGGCGTCTCCGGCGATCGGTTGCGTCACCGCAGACAGGTCAATCGCTTCCACCGCTTCGGTTGCAGCCATCATCTTCTCCCTGGGCGCGAGGCTCTGGTCAAACGGGTCGGCACGGACGCCCGCCCCGCCACCGGTCACGCCGTGAAGGCCGAGGAACGGTCCCGCAGGACGGCTTCGCCATCCCGTCATCCCGGGAACCTGGCCGAAAGTCCGGGCTCTTCCTTGGCGATGCGAATTGCACGTGACACTCCGACGGGGTCGGTCGCCGTCAGGCTAATTGCCTCCCGCCTGGCGATGGGGAACCACTCTCGGTGACGCCCGCCGGGAAAACGCGCGGAGAGGGATCGCCGGGGTCCGCCCGGCTCAGGGCGCATCGAGGTCGGTCACGTCGGCGATCGGCGTCGAGTCCTGGCCCCAGTCCGACCCCCCCGCCCAGGTTTCCCGCTTCCAAATCGGAGCCGTCGCCTTCACCATGTCGAGACAGGTCCGGGCCGCCGCGAAGGCGTCGGACCGGTGCGGGGTGGCGACCACGACCGCGACCGACACCTCCCCGACCGCGAGCACCCCGACACGGTGCAGCAGGGCGACCCGGCGCACCTCGGGGAAGCGTGCCCGCACGGCGCGGGCGACCTCCGCCATCTTCGTCGCGACGTAGGCCTCGTAGGCCTCGTAGGCCAGGCTGACCACGCCGGGACGGCCCTCGGAAGCGTCGCGGACCGAGCCGCAGAAGGTTACGACCGCCCCGCAGTCCGGCTGCGACGCCCAGGCCATCGCCTCGGCCACCGGCAGACGGTCGGCCAAGACGGCGATCCAGTCCTCGGGCTGCTCCTCGGCCATCGCCGAACGATCGTAGGCCCGAACGCACTCGACCGATCCGCCCGACGGGGATCGGGCGACCGTCACGTCGCGCCGACGCGCGGATGGCACCCCGTCGGCCCCACCCTTACGCTTTGCCAGATGAAGGAGATCCTCGCCGACATCGAACGGTGGCGGGAAGCGGGTCGCCGCGTCGCGCTGGCCCGGGTCGTCGGCACGCAGGGCTCGGCTCCGCGCGAGCCCGGCGCCGCGATGGCGGTCAACGAGGACGGCGAGGCCGCCGGGTCCGTGTCCGGCGGATGCGTGGAGACCGCCGTCGTCACCGAGGCGCTCGACGCGCTCGCGACGGGAAAACCCCGGTTGGCGACCTTCGGTTACTCCGACGACGAGGCGTTCGCCGTCGGTCTGACGTGTGGCGGGACGATCCGGCTGTTCGTCGAGCCGCTGGGGCCACCGGGGATGGGAGAAGCGATCTTCCTCGCCTTGCGCGACCGTCTGGCCGCCGCGCGACCGGTCGTGCTCGCCACGCTCATCGAGGCGGGCGCGGCCCTCGGGGCGGCGATGCTCGCGACCCCCGACGCCCCGCCGATCGGCTCGCTGGGAGATCCCGGCCTCGACGGGGCGGTCCTCCGGGACGCACTCGGCCACCTCGACGCAGGCACGACCGCGGTCCGCCGCTACGGCCCTCACGGCGAGGCCACCCTGCCGGACGCCGCCGTCTTCATCGAGAGCTTCGCCCCGCCGCCCCGCATGCTCATCTTCGGCGCGGTCGACTTCGCCGCGGCGCTCGCCAGGATCGCCAAGGTCCTCGGCTACTGGGTCACCGTGTGCGACGCACGTCCCGTCTTCGCCACGCAAGCCCGGTTCCCGATGGCCGACGAGATCGTCGTCGACTGGCCCGACCGCTACCTGGCGACGGTCGGGGCCGACCTGTGCGCCCGCGACGCCATCTGCGTCCTCACCCACGACCCCAAGTTCGACATCCCCGCCGTCGTCGCCGCCCTCGACACGGCGGCCGGCTACATCGGCGCGATGGGATCCCGCCGTACCGCCGCCGACCGGGAGCAGCGGCTGCGAGAGGCGGGCGTCGGAGCCGAGGCCCTGACACGGGTCATGGCCCCGATCGGCCTCGACATCGGCGCGCGAACTCCCGAGGAGACGGCGATCTCCATCTGCGCCGAGATCGTCGCCCTGCGCTCGAGGAACCACACCGGCGCGCCGCTCCGTGCCACGGTCGGCCCGATCCACAACCCCGTTTTCTGATCCCGACAACGCACCGATCGTCACGACCGCGCCGGTCACGGCCCGCCCCGGGTGTCCCGTCGGCCAGCCCGGGGCGGTGGGCGATGACCTCGGCACGCCTTCCCGGACTGGGGCTCGCCGCCAGCGGGTCGGAAATGGACGGGTTTGACCTGCGGTTACGGATCACGGCGCAAGACCGCGCGTGCGGCGTGGAGTCGCGAATCTGGCAACCGTTATCTCTTCATGACCGCGCGCAGATCATCGAAGGCGCGGCCGAGTCACACTGACCCACTACCAACGCTGGAACGACGAGACCGGCCCGCTAGCGTTCGAGCCGAGAGAGATCCGTTGGCCACGATCACCACCGTCGGGACCCGAGGCAGGGTCGGGGAGGCCGCCCCGCGCGTCGACGGGGTGCCGAAGGTCACAGGCGCGTTCACCTTCGCGAGCGACCTGCACCGCGAGGGGATGCTCTTCGGGGCGACCCTGCGTTCCCACCTCGCCTACGCCCGCGTCCGGCACGTCGACACCTCGCGCGCTCTGGCGACACCCGGGGTCGCGGCGGTCATGCTCGGCACCGACGTCCCGGGAACGAACCGCTTCGGTCTGAACTTCTTCGACCAGCCGGTCCTCGCCGAGGACGTCGTGCGCTACTCGGGAGAGCCGATCGCCGTCCTCGCCGCCTCGACGCCGGAGATCGCCAGGCGGGCGGTGGCGAAGATCGACGTCGACCTCGAGGCATTGCCCGGCGTCTACGACATGGAGGAGGCGCTCGCCCCCGACGCGCCGCGCCTGCACGAGTTCGGAAACGTCCTTCGCCACGTGCACATCCTCCACGGCGAACCCGACACGGCCGAGGCGGACGTCTGGATGGACGGCTACTACGAGACGGCGATGCAGGACCAGGCCGCACTCGGCCCGGAGGCGGGACTGGCGGTGCCGGCCGAGGACGGCGGCATCGACCTTTACGTCACGACGCAGTGGCTGCACGTCGACCGCGAGCAGATCTCGCCGTGCCTGGGACTGCCCGAGGACAAGGTCCGGCTGCACCTCGCCGGCGTCGGGGGCGCGTTCGGGTCCCGCGAGGACATCCACATGCAGATCCACGCCTGCATGCTGGCGCTGCGGACGGGCAGGCCGGTGAAGTTCAGCTACGGACGCGAGGAGTCCTTCCACGGGCACGTCCACCGCCACCCCTCGAGGATCTGGATGCGGCACGGTGCCAGCCGCGACGGCCGCCTCGTCGCCCTCGACGTCCGGCTGATGTTCGACGGCGGTGCCTACGCCTCGTCCTCCCCCGCCGTGCTCGGCAACGCGGCGAGCATGTCCGCCGGTCCCTACGAGGTGCCGAACGTGCGCGTCGAGGGCACGGTCGTCTACACGAACAACCCGCCCTGCGGGGCGATGCGCGGGTTCGGCGCCCCCCAGGTGTGCTTCGCCTACGAGGCCCAGATGGACAAGCTCGCGCGCCTGCTGGCGATCGATCCCGTCGAGCTGCGCCTGCGCAACGCCGTCTCCACCGGCTCGGTCCTGCCGACCGGACAGGTCGTCACGGGGAGCGCCCCCGTGCGGGAGCTGATCCGGCGCTGCGTCGCCATCCCCCTGCCGGCGCCGGAGCCCGACCGGGGCCGCGACCTCACCCGCTATCCCGGCGGGGTGGGCAACGTGACGCACGGCGAGGGGATCCGCCGCGGCGTCGGCCTCGCCGTCGGCTACAAGAACGTGGCGTTCAGCGAGGGATTCGACGACTCCGCCACAGCCCGCGTGACGCTCTCCCGCACGCCCGACGGGCCCGAGGCGGAGATCTACACCGCCGCGGTCGAGATGGGCCAGGGGCTGTACACGTTCCTCACCCAGGTCGTGCGGACCGAGCTCGAGGTCGACCGGGTCGTCCTGCACGCCATCGACACCCTGATCGGCGGGGCCGGGTCGACGTCTGCGTCGCGCCAGTCGATGATGGCCGGCGGCGCGGTGCAGATGGCGTGCGGCGCCGTGCGCGCAACCCTTTTCGAACGGGCACGGGCCCGCTCCGGCTCGGTCCCGGAAGGCGCCAGACTCGCCCTCGCCGATGGCTGGGTCGTGGCCGGCGGGTCACCGCTCGTCGAGCTCGAGGACCTCCTCGACGAACCCGTCTCGGGCGAGGCCGTCTACCACCACCGCCCGACCGGGAACTTCGACGAGAACGGTCAGGGGGACGTCCACGTCTGTTTCGCCTTCGCGGCCGAGCGGGCGGTCGTCGAGGTCGACGAGGACCTCGGGCTCGTGCGCGTCCTGCAGGTGGCGGCGGCGATCGACGTCGGCCGCGTGCTCAACCCGCTCGGGTTGACCGGCCAGATCGAGGGCGGAACCGCCCAGGGGCTCGGCCTCGGGCTGATGGAGCAGGTCCAGCTCCACGAGGGCGTGATCCGCAACCCGTCCTTCACCGACTACCTCATCCCGACGATCCTCGACATGCCGCCGGTCGTCTCCGTGGCGGTCGAGGAGCCCGAGCCCGGCTCCCCCTACGGCCTGAAGGGCGTCGGCGAGTCACCGACGATCGTCGCCACGGCGGCCGTGGTCGCCGCCTTGCGCGACGCGACGGGGCGGGAGCTGAACCGCGCCCCGGTCACGCCGGACGAGCTCGTCGGCCTGCGGGGTCCCGCGACGACGTCGGGCCCGCCACCGATTCCCGAGGTGCCCGGCCAGAAGTCGGTGCCGTTCTACTTCGAGATGAGCTCCGGCCAGCAGAAGATCATGTAGGCACGAAGGACCGATGCGGATGCGACTTGGGCGAGGCAGTGCGCCTGCGGCGGCGGGACGGCGCCCGACGGTGGCATCGTGACGTTCCTGCGGCCGACGACCTGGGCCGACGCGCTCGCCGACCGGGCGGAGCATCCCGAGGCCGTCGTCGTCGCGGGAGGGACCGACGTGATGGTCGAGGTCAACTTCGGCCGCCTCCACCCGCCCGCCTTCCTCGACCTCTCGCGGGTCGAGGAGCTGCGCGCCCTCGGCCGCAAGGACGGGCGGGTCCAGGTGGGCTCCGGGGTCACCTACCGGTCGATCATGCGCGATCTCGCCGGCGCGCTCCCCGGACTCGCCGCCGCCGCCCGCACCGTCGGATCTCCGCCGATCCGGAACAGGGGCACGATCGGCGGCAACCTGGGCTCGGCGTCGCCCGCCGGCGACTGCCACCCGCCGCTCCTCGCCTGCGGCGCCGAGGTCGAGATCGCCTCGGTCACTTCGAGCAGGACCGTACCCATCGCCGACTTCTTCCTAGGCCCCAAGCGCAGCGTCCTCGGCTCCGACGAGCTGATCGCCGCGGTGTGGGTGCCGGCGGCCACGGGGCCCCAGACCTTCTCCAAGGTGGGGTCGCGCAACGCCATGGTCATCGCCATCTGTTCCTTCGCCCTGGCCCTCCACCCCGACGAGGGCCGGGTCGGCACGGGGATCGGCTCCGCCGGCCCCGTGCCGCTGCGGGCGTTAGCGGCCGAGGAGTTCCTCGCCGGACACCTCGCCGAGACGGGAGGGTGGGAGTCGCGGCGCGCGCTCGACGAGACCGCCGTCGACGAGTTCGCCCGACTCGTCGCCGGGGCCGCCCGGCCGATCGACGACGTGCGGGGCTCGGCCGACTACCGCCGGCACGCCCTCGGTGTGCTGGCGCGCCGTTCGCTCTCGTGGTGCTGGGACGAGTTCCGGGGGACGAGACGATGAGGGTCTCGTTGACCGTCAACGGGGTCGCGCGCGTGGTCGACGGCGTCGGCGAGCAGGAGAGTCTGCTCCACCTGCTGCGGGAGCACCTCGATCTGTTCGGCACGAAGAACGCCTGCGAGCAGGGAGAATGCGGCTCGTGTTCGGTGTATCTCGACGATGTGCTGGTCTGTTCCTGCCTGGTCGCCGCCGGTCAGGCGGAAGGGGGCACCGTCACGACGGTCGAGGGATTGTTCGCCGATGGCATCCTCGATCCCATCCAGCAGGCCTTCGTCGAGGCCGGTGCCGTCCAGTGCGGATTCTGCACCCCGGGCTTCGTCCTGGCTACCCATGACCTCCTGCGACACATGCCGGATCCCGACGACGCCCAGATCCGCGAGGCGCTATCGGGAAACCTCTGCCGGTGCACCGGCTATCAGAAGATCATCGACGCTGTCCACCGCGCGGCAGGCCGCTAGTTGGCTGGTCGGACATTCTTGTCAGCCCGCTCGCAGCAGGAAATCGTCGCCCATCGATGACCACGATCAAGAGCTATCCGAACGGGCAGGGCAACGACCCGTTGACGATGATTGTCTTGCCCTCGGCGAAGTTCCCGGCGATACCGGTGAGGGTCACGTGCGAGACGATCAGCATGTAATCCTCAAGGCTCACGCCAGCGCTGCCGCTGGTGCTAAAGACCCAAACGACTCCCTTAACCGGGATCGACAGACTGAGTATGCCCGACGTGTCGACGCCGATGGTCACCGTCGCGCCGTTGAGCGTCGCTGTCCCCGTGGCCCCGGCCTGTGGGGGGCAACCCAGCGCGCTGTGGAGGATGGTGCCGGTCACCGCGCCGGTGACGGTCATGCGCGAGGGGAGAGTCGTCGTTGTGACGGGGAGAGTTGTCGTTGCGACAGGAAGAGTCGTCGTCGTGGCGAGCGGCGTAGCTGCTCCCCCTCCGCAGGATGCCAGACCGGCCACCAACGCGAGCACTGCCACCGCCCCGAGCACCTTCCATCCGCCCATAGCGACCTCCCCGACCTCCCGAAACCGTCCGGGAACACGATAATCCTGCCGAGCCGCGGCGAACGGTTCGACCTCTCCTGGAAGGACGCGCTCGGTCCCCGGCTCGAGCACCGGGGGATCCCTCATCTGCCTCGCCGAATTCGGCACCCGGGTGGTCCGCGCGGGAATGGCTTCTTTATTCAACGTCCAGCTACTTCGCCGCATTCGTCACGCGGGTGTTCCCACCGGTCGTACGCCTTAGAGGGGACCCCTGCCAGAGTCCGCTGCCAGACGCCGCCCACGGCCCACCTGGCTGGGTTCGCTCAGCACCGGGATTCGGCCGAATACCCGAATCGCGCGACCTCGTTCGACGCCGATCCAGTCGATCTAGTCGACGGTGAAATGTGTCCCCGTCAGGCCGGCGACCGCCCTCGCGAGGTTCGGCGGATCCGTGACGATGGCGTGCTTCCCGCCGTTCTCGAGGTACTCGATGACCGCCTCGATCTTCGGCGCCATGCTTCCCGCTGCGAAGTGCACGCCCTCGGCGACATACCGCCGCGCCTCGGCGAGGCTGAGATGGTCCACCGAGCGCTGGGCAGGCGTGCCGAAGTTGAGCGCCACCTTCTCGACCGACGTGGAGATGAGGAACAGCTCGGCCCCGAGGTTGCGCGCCAGCAGCGAACAACCCAGGTCCTTGTCGATCACGGCCTCGACCCCCTGGAGGTCGCCATCGGCGTCGGCGACGACGGGGATCCCCCCGCCGCCGACCCCTATCACGATGACCCCGGCCGCGATAAGCGACCTGATCGCGTCGAGCTCCACGATGCGCCGCGGGCGCGGTGAGGCGACGACGCGCCGCCAACCCCGATTGGCGTCCTCGACGACGTCCCAGCCGTCCTGCGCGCGGCGCCGACGCGCCTCGCTTTCGTCCATAAACGATCCGATCGGCTTGGTCGGGTTCGTGAAGGCGGGATCGTCCACCGCCACCTCCACCTGGGTCACGATCGCCGCCACGGGCCTGTCCATGCCCCGGCGCCGCAGCACGTTCTGCAGGTTCTGCGCGAGGGCGTAGCCGATCGCGCCCTGGGAGTCGGCGCCGCAGGCGTCAAGCGGCACCTCGTGGAGCTCGTGGGCGGCGAGCTCCGAACGGCGCAGAATGAAGCCCACCTGTGGGCCGTTGCCGTGGCCGATTGCGACGTCCCAGCCGTCGGCGATCATGGCCGCCACGTGCTGGGAGGTTTCGTGGGCCGCGATGTACTGGTCGCGCACCGCCTGGTGCATCCGGTCCTTGATCAGCGAGTTGCCGCCGATCGCGACGACGGCGAGTCGATCGCCCACGGCCTGGACCTCTAGCCCATCGTCAGCGCCATGACGGCCTTCTGGCCATGCAGGCGGTTCTCGGCCTGGTCGTAGACGACGGAGTGCGGCCCGTCGATCACCTCATCAGTGACCTCGACGTTGCGGTCCGCCGGCAGCGGGTGCATGTAGATCGCCTCCTCGCTCGCCAGGGCGACCCGGCGCGCGTCGGTGATCCAGTCGGCGTACTTGGCGATGAGCTTGGCCCCCTCGGCCTCGTCCGTCGTCGTGCGCAGCGCCCCCCAGCTCTTGGCGTAGATGACGTCGGTGCCCCGGATCCCCTCGTCGAAGTCGTGAGAGACCTCGAACGAGGCGTGCGCCCGGCGGGCCTCCTCCTCGGCCTGCCCGACGATCTCGGGCAGGAGGGAGAACTCGGGCGGATGGACGAGGCGGACGTTCATGCCGAAGCGCGGGAGCAGCAGCGCCAGGCTCTGGGGCACGCTGATCGGCTTCTGGTAGCTCGCGGCGCAGGCCCAGCTGATCGTCGCCGTGCGGCCACGCGGGTCCCCGAAGCGTTCGATGATCGTCATCAGGTCCGCCAGGGCCTGGTGCGGATGGAAGACGTCGCACTGCATGTTGAGCACGGGGACGCGGCTCGCTTCGGCGACGTCGCGCAGATACCCGTTGCCCACCAGCCAGTCGACGTGGCGGATGGCGATGCCATCGTTGTAGCGCCCGAGGATCTCGCCGATCTCCTTGGCGGTGTCACCGTGGGCGATCTGGGTGGTCCTGCTCTCGATGAACTGGGCGTGGCCCCCCAGCTGCGCCATGCCGGCCTCGAACGAGGCCCGCGTCCGCGTGCTCGAGAAAAAGAACAACATCGCGAGCACCTTGTCGCGGAGCAGCGGGTGCGCCCGACCGAGGGCGCGGTCTCGTTTGAGGTCGAAGGCCACCTCGAGCACGGTGTCGATCTCGTCCTTGGTCCACTCGGAGAAGTCAATGACGTCCCGGCCCCGGAGGTTCGTCTGCATGGTCCTCCTTCCTTTCCGGTTCCCCGGCCTAGCTCACGGCCCCGAGGACGAGCGAGAGCAGCGCCATCCGCATCACGACGCCGTTGAAGGCCTCGAACCAGTAGCGGGCGTGGCGCGTGCCGTCGACGTCGGTCGGCAGCTCGTCCATCCTCGGCAGCGAGTGCAGGATGATGGCGTCGGTCTTGGCCTTCTTGGCCATGAGCTCCTTCGTCACGCGGTAGGCCGGCGGGGTGAGCCCGTGCTCCTCGACCTCTTCCCGGGACTTGGTGTAGTCGGCCTGCACGACCGGCTCCATGTAGACGACATCGGCGTCGGCCAGGCACTCCTCGACGCTGGCGACCTCGCGGTAACGCGCGCCGCGCGCGGCGAGCTCGGCCGAGAACTCCGGCAAGAGCGACATCTCCGGCGGGTGGACGAGCGACGCCGTCATGTCGAACTGCGTCATGGCGTAGAGGATCGAGTGCATCGTGCGCATCCGCATGTCCCCCACGCAGAGCACGTTCAGCCCGTCGAGCGTGCCCTTGTCCTTCCAGATCGTGTAGAGGTCGGTGAGCACTTGGGTGGGGTGCTCCCCCCAGCCGTCGCCGCAGTTGATCACCGGCACCGAGGACCACCGCGCGGCCTCGGCCGGCGCGCCCTGCTCGAAGTGGCGCATCGCGATGACGTCGCCGTAGTACTCGAGCATGTGGACGGTGTCCTTGATGCTCTCCTGGTAGAAGTCCCCGGCCCGGGTCATCTTGGCGTCGGAGAACCCGAGCACGTGCCCGCCGAGCCGGTGCATCGCCGCCTCGGTGGCGAGCCGGGTCCTGGTGCTCGGCTGGTAGAAGGCGGTGAGCAGCGTCTTGTGGGCGAGCAGGTCCCCGTTCTCGCGCCGCTCCGCGTACGGCCTTAGCTCGTCGGCGACCCGGAAGACCTCGAAGTACTCGTCGCGCTCGAAGTCCTTGAGCGAGAGGATGTCCCGTCCGGCAAAGCTCCTCATCTTGTACCGCCCTTCCGTAGTTGAAGGCCCGTCACGAGCCGAAAGTGTCGATCATCAACCGCACGTCGCTGCCGAGCGGGTACAGGATCGGGCAGGTTGCACCCGCGGCGATGTACTCATCGACCTTCGCGCGGCACTCCTCGGGGGCCCCGGAGGCGGTGATCATCTGGACCGCCTCGTCGGGCACGAGCTTCATCGCCCGGTGGATCTCCTCGGGCCCGGCCGGCCAGGTGAGGACCTTGCCGATCTCCTCGATGAGGGCCGGGTCGACCCCGCTCGCCTTCATGATGTGGGGCTGCTGGCCGAGGTACTGGGTGAGGAGCTCGCGTGACCGGTCGAGGGCGAGCTCGCGGTTCTGGTCGAGCTAGCACACGACGAGCTGGGGCCGGTCGATCTCGTCGAGCGATCGGTGGGCGCGGGCCGCACCGACGGCGAGGTGCTCCATCGCCGACCGGTTGTAGGCGGGGCTCACCATGTAGTTGAGCACGACCCCGTCGGCGATCTCGCCGGCGAGCTCCATCATCTGCATCCCCGTCGCGCCGACGTAGATCGGCACCTGCCTCGGCGAGCGGTCGCCGTGGACGACGTCGATCTCCACGTCGTCGAGGTGCACGAAGCTGCCGTGGTAGGTGACGCGCTCCATGGCGAGGAGCCGGCGGGTCGCCTCGACGACCTCGCGCATCGCGGTGAGCGGCCGGGTGCGGTTGACGCCCACCTTGGTGGCGAGCGGCTCCCACCAGGCGCCGAGCCCGAGGATCACCCGGCCCGGGGCGAGCTCGTCGAGCGTCGAGAACGTCGCCGCCAGCAGGCCGACGTTGCGCGTCCAGATCGGGATAACCCCCGAGGCGACCTTGATCCTGCTCGTCACGGCGGCGTAGGCGGCCATCGGCACGGTCGCCTCGCGCACGAGGCGGCTCTCGGCCTGCCAGACCGCCTCGAAACCGCGTTCCTCGGCGTAGCGGGAGTACTCCATGCCCTCCCGGATCGGGTGCATGTCCTGCAGGTACAAGGCGGCCCTCATCGCTCCTCCCTCCGTGGATCGTAGGGGTGCGCCGGCGTCGCCTCGAGGCGGCCCCACAACCGCGCCGTGACCCCGACCTCGTCGGAGGCGACCGCGGCCTCGTCGACACGGGTCGAACGACCGTTTTCGACCACGAGCTCCCCGGCCACGTAGACGTCACGCACCCTGCCGGGGGCGAGCCCGAAGACCCAGTGCCCGGCGAGGTTGTCCGAGCTGATCGGCGTCGGCGGGTCGTAGGCGAGGACGCAGAGGTCCGCCGGCGCGCCCGGCAGCAGCGTGCCGAGCAGCGGCTCGTCGAAGCATCGACCGGCGAGGCGCGCGCCCTCGGCCAGGCGCGCGAGCGGCCACTCCGGCGGCGTCGTACGGTCGGCTTCCTTGGCGCGGAAGAACCCGGCCTGGGACTCGGCGAGCATGTCGCCCCCGATGCCGTCGGTGCCAAGCGCGACCCTCCCGCCCCGCAGGTTGAACGGCGAGTGCCCGACGCTGTTGTTCATGTTCGACCGCGGGTTGCACACGACCGTCGCGCCGATCGATCCGATGAGCCGGGCCTCGTCGTCGTCGACTTTGACGCAGTGGGCGAGCAGGGCGTCCTGGTTCAGCACCCCGCGGTCGCGCAGGCGCATCGCCACCCGGTTGCCGCCCCGGCGGAGGCTGTCCCGCTCGTCGACGTCGTCCTCGGCCACGTGGATGTGCACGCCGACGCCGGCCTCGGCCGCCACCCCGGCACAGCGCTCGAGGGTCCCGTCGGACAGCGTGAACGAGGCGTGCGCGCCCACCATCCCCCGCGCGAGCTCCCGGGGGCGACGGGCAAACCTCCGGTTCTCCTCGAGGCCGGCCGTCGCGCGCTCCGGGCCGTCCCGGTCGGTGACCTCGTAGCAGAGCACCGAGCGCACCCCCAGGACGGCGAGCGCCTCGGCGATCACGTCGAGCGACCCGTCGATGAAGTTCGGCGAGGCGTGATGGTCGACGATCGTCGTGGTGCCGGCGAGGAGGGCGTCGAGACCGCCCCGCACCGCCGAGGCGCGTACCGACTCCTCGTCGAGGGCGCGGTCGAGCCGCCACCAGATCCGCTGGAGGATCTCGGTGAAATCGGCCGGTGGCGCCAGCGAGTACGGCATGCCTCTCGACAGCGCCGAGTAGAGGTGGTGGTGGGCGCAGACGTTCCCCGGCACGATCAAACTTCCGCCGCAGTCCCGGGTCGGGATGCCTTGGGGAACCGCCCCGAGGCCGCGCACGCGCCCGTCGGCGATGACGAGATCGGCGCGCACGACTTCGGGTGGTGCGAGGGACACGGCGACCCATGCGCCGCACAGGGCCACGCCCGAGGCGGTGCTGGCGCGGGTCTGCCCGGCGGTCACGAGCGCTCGACCCCGGTGAAGAGCACCCCCACCCGCTCGGCGCGCCGGACGGTGCCCGACTCGACGAGCTGTGCCAGTCCGGCGAGCCCGGCCGAGCCCGTGGCGCTGACCGGGAATCCCGCCTCCCGACCGAGTTCGTGGGCCCACACGAGCCGCTCCTCCCCGACGACGACCGGCTCCCCGTGCGTCGCGAGCATCCCGCGCACGACGGCGAGCCAGTCGTAGGTCTCGTCGTCGAGGATCCCCTCGGCGACGCTTCTGGGCTCGGCTTCCCAGGGCCACATGTAGGCCGACCGCCGCCCGGCGGCGGCACGGACCGCCCGGTCGGTGGCTCCCGCGTCCGTCTCGCCCGCCAGGTCCTTGTGCACCTGGCGGAACGCCCGCTCCAACGGGTGGGCCCCGGCCGTCTGCACCGTGTGGACCCGCGGGATCCTCCCGAGTTTCCCCAGGGCACGTGCCTCGGTGAACGCCTGCACGCAGCTGCTGGCGAGCGCGCCGCCGCCCACCTGGACAACGACGTGGTCGAGCCCCCGCCCGTCCGATGCGAGCTGCGAGACGAGCTCGTAGCCGAGCGTCTCGCCCCCCTCGATCGCCAGGCCGTTGAGGTTCCCCTGGCAGGTGAAGCCGACGGCGCCCTCGTCGAGCTCGGCGAGCAAGCGGAGATACGTCGGATCCCCCGGCTCGCCGGGGTTCCGCGCGCAGGCGACGATGTCGGCGTCGAGCTCGCCGAGGCGGTTGACGACGTGGGCGTCGGCGTCGACCGGCACGAAGACCCGCAGCCGCCGGCCGGCCGCGGCCGCGACGACCGCGGCGGCGAGCGCGGCGTTCCCGCAGCTGGCGACGGCGAGCGTCGGGTGCCGGTCGGACGGGACGAGGCCGAGCATCTCCGCCACCTCGAGGTGCAGCGCCACGCCCATCAGGTGGCGCGCCTTGTGCGACCCGGCCACGTTCCCGGTCTCGTCCTTCACCCACACGCCCCCCGGCTCGACGAAGCCGAGGGCACGCGACACGACGTCGCTCCGCCCGAAGGGAGTCACCGTGAAACCGTGGCCGTCGACCCGGGTGACCGCTGCGTCGAGGCGTCGCACGAGAGCGACGAAGTCCCCGTCGCTCACCCCTCCCGCGCGGGCACGGTGGTAGCTATGGAGGAGCCCCCGGTAGCCGACGAACGGGCACGGGTCGTCCGCCTCCGCCTCCGGGAATCGCACCCGGTCGGTCGCCAGCACCCGGGTGAGGACGTGGTCGACGTCGCCCTCGGCGTGGTTCGGGCAACGGAAGGGGTATGGGTCCCGCTCCCCCGGCGAGGCGCCGCAGCCGGCGCAGGAAAGCGTGCTCGCGGGCGCGCTCAAGAGACGGCGACCCCGGTGCGACCGTTGAAGGCGCGGATGAGCTCGTCCCAGCGCGTCAGCTCGGTCCGCAGTTCCCGCCACCAGGACTGGGCCCGCCGGGCGTTGAACTCGTCGATTCCGACCCCCTGCTGCTCCACCCACGTGAAGTAACCGAGGTTGAAGATGCGCTGCCGGTCGACGGCCGTCGTCTCCAGGAGGTGGTCGGTCCCGGCGCCGAGCATGAAGCGGCCGAACGCCTCGGCGGCGGAGCGCTCATCGAAGCCCGAGGCGAAATCCCGCGCGACGATCCGCTGCCGCTCGCTTCCGTACATCTCGGCGCCGTCGGTGGCGACCGTCATCACGACGTCGTCGGGACCGAGTCCCAGGTACTTGGCGGTCTTCACGGCGGCGAGGACGTTGCAGATGCTCGAGAGGCCGAACTCGTCGAGAGTCGCGAGCACCTCGGGCGGCACCTGGCGCCGCCGGGCGAGGTACGCCCTGCCTTCCGCCGAGCCGAAGACCACCGCGAGGTGGTCGGTCGCGCGGTCGGAGACCGCCGTCACGATGTCGGTGTTGTACACGTTGTGGATGAACGGGATGTGCTTGTCGCCGATCCCCTGGATGTTGTGCTCGCCGAACCCGTTGTAGAGCATCGTCGGACACTCGAGCGCCTCGACGGCGACGATGCGCGCCCCCCGCGTCTCTTTCAGGTAGTCCCCCGCTCCCAGCGTCCCCGCCGAGCCCGAGGCGGAGACGAAGGCGGCGAGCCGCAGCGAGGGTTCGGTGGCCAGCATCTCGTCGAAGACGGCGCCGAGCGCGGACCCGGTGCACCGGTAGTGGACCAGGTGGTTCCCGAACTCGGCGAACTGGTTGAAGATGACGTTCGCCCGGTCACGCGACAGCTCGGCGCATCGGTCGTAGATCTCCTTCACGTTGCTCTCGGTGCCGGGTGTCGCGATCACGTCCGCCGGATCGGCGACCCAGTCCTCGAGCCAGGCGAAACGCTCCCGGCTCATCCCCTCCGGCAGCACGGCGACGCCGCGACAGCTCATGAGCCGTGAGATCGCCACCCCGCCGCGGCAGTAGTTTCCCGTGGAGGGCCACACCGCCCGGTTCGCCGTCGGGTCGAACTGCCCGGTGACGACCCGTGGCACAAGGCAGCCATACGCGGCGAGCACCTTGTGGGCGCGGATCATCGGGAAGCGGTCGCCGAACGCCACGACGATGCGGGCGTCGACGCCGGTGAGCTCGCTCGGCAGCACCACGTGACCCGGCACGGTCACCTGCGACGTGCGACCGGCGTCGTTGTACCAGTGGACGCGGAACAGGTTGAGGGGACTGGCCTCGTCCGGCGCCACCGCCCCGAGCGCCCGGCGGATGGGAGCGGGGATGAGGATCGGCTCGGCCAGCTCGGCGAAGGTCGGCAACAGAATCTGGCGTTCCCGGAAGCGCTCGACGGTGCGGCCGTACACCGCCTCGTCGACGATGTCATCTTCGCGTCCCAAGGTCCGCACCTGCACTCCTCCGTCTCTATTGGATCGCGACGGCCCCATCGTCGCTGCCAGCCGGACTTGAGGTCCCCGAGCCTCCTTCGACTGCTCCGCTCATCTGTCTTGTCCGACGACTTCGGCCGGGCGTCGCGCCCGACCGAGGACCCGCCCGGCGACGGCGACCCGTCCCGGGCACCACCCGCTCGCGCACCCTAGTGACCACGTGGCCCCGGCGGCGCGAATCTCGTTCCAGACAGACGGTGGCCCCCGCGCCACGCGCGGGGGCCACCGCTTCTGCCTAGAAGGACTGCTTGGCGACCTCCCTCGGGACCGAACGGAACGACAGCACGAAGTAGACGACCGCGCTGACGATCAGCCCGAAGGCCCAGCTGAAGTCGGCACCGTGGGTCCAGTTCGACAACGGCGAGGAGTACGAGGGCGTGTAGAAGGCCGCGTCGATCCACATCATCGCCGCGAACATTCCAGCTGCCAGCGATACCAACGCCTTCCAGTTGAAGCCGCCGTCACGCCAGTACAAACCACCGTGTTTGGCGGCCAACGACTTGAACTCGTAGCGGCCGCGCCGGAGCCAGTAGTCGACGATGTAGACGCCGAACCACGCACCGAGCCAGACGACGATGTAGTCGAGGAACCCGGCAAGGTCCGTGTAGAAGTTCCCCTTGAAGATCACGAGGGCCGTCACGCCACCGGAGATGATGGTGTCGATGACGACGCAGACCCACCGCTTGGCCGGAAGGCCGAGCGCCTGGAGGGTGACCCCCGAGGAGTACATGTCGAGCGTGTTGATCGCGAACAGCTGCGGCAGCGCCAGGATCAAGAACGGCCAGAAGAACCAGCTGGCGAACGACGTCGGAAGAGCGGCCGCGGCACCGGGGCCGTAGATGTTGCTCTGGAGTGACGTGCTGACGAGGTAGGCGCAGGCACCGAGGAGCTCGAGCAGGATCGACGGGATGGCCCCGCCAAGCGTCGCGGCCCAGAACGTCTTCGCCGTGGGGGTGTCAGCCGGCAGGTAGCGGGAGTAGTCCGCCGCGTTCTCGGTCCAGCCGAGACCCCCTGCCGAGACGACGAGCACGAGCCCGGTGGTCCACAGCCACCACGAGTCCGTGCCGTGCGCGTGCAGGTCGGACAGGTGGACGTGGGGAAGGACGAGGCACGCCATGATGGCGAAGACCACGACGAACACGTAGGACAGGTAGTGCAGGACCTTCGTGATCGTCGCGTGCCCGAGGAACGGCACGACGAACTGGATGAGGACGGCGATGATGATCGCGATCGTCTTGCCGGTGTCGTTGAGGTGGATCCCCTCGTGGCTGAACATCGCCACGACGACCAAGACCGCGATCACAAGGCCTTCGACCTCGAAGCCGACCTGGGTGATCCAGTTGAACAACGACGGCGCGCGGTTGCCGTTCCGGCCGAAGGCCGCGCGGCTCACCATGAACGTCGTCGTCCCCGACCTCGGCCCGGCAAGGCTCGCCGCGCCGAGGAAGACGTAGACGATGTTCCCGAGGAGGATCGCCAAGACGGCCTGCCAGAACGTCAGCCCGAAGGCGACGATCAGGGCGCCGTAGACGAGGAACTCGACGTTCCAGATCCCGCCGGCCCACATCCAGAACAGGCCCCCAGGGCGCAGCCGCCGGTCGGCATCCGCGACGTGCTCGATACCCCGCTGCTCGAGTTTGAAGGCGCTATACCCCTCAGCGGCCTCGTCGCCGGACATCGACGACCCGCCTCCCGGCGGGCCGGAGCCCATGTCCACACCGTTGGCCATCGTCGGACCTCCCTCCGTGCGCCTCGGAAAGGTCGGTCGGCCCTCGTCGTGCGCACTATCTAGTCGTACGACAGAACGTGTTGCAGGCAACCCCGTGAAACCTCCGGCACTGTATCCCTTGGACGCCGTTCCGTCGCTGTTGAATTTGTCGTCTTCTTGTTCCCCTGCGCGGCGTCCCGCCGTCACGGGCCGCCCTGCGACCCTCCCCAGGCGGCAGGGCGACCGGCCGGGGCGTGGGCCGGCGATGCCCGCCGCACCGGCGGGCGGGGCTGGGTGGGCGGTCTCGTCTTGACCGGAGACGAGCTGGCCGACCGGTCCCAACGGCCTGGTCGGGTGATGTCGGGGACGGCGATACTACGGGGCGTGGAACAGCGGACGGTCCTGCGCGGCGTCGCCTCGCCCGGCGACATCGCCGTCGAGCAAGGACACGTCGCCACGATCGGCACGGTCGACGCCCGGCCCGGCGACCGCGTGCTGCGCTGTGACGGTGCCCTCGTCACGGCCGGGCTCGTCAACTGCCACCACCACCTCTACCAGTGGCTGACCCGGGGCCGGGCGACTGCCTGCGACCTGTTCACATGGCTCACGACCCTCTACCCCGTCTGGGGGCGGATCTCGGCCGAGGACACGGCGGTGGCGGCTCTCGTCGGGCTGGGCGAGCTCGCCCTGGGCGGGGCGACGACGGTGTCGGACCACCACTACGTCGTGCCCCGTGGCGACGACACCGTCTTCGACGCCATCGCCGCCGCGGCGGGCACCGTCGGAGTCCGGCTGCAGCTCTGCCGGGGCTCGATGGACCTCGGAGAGAGCGCCGGGGGGCTCCCGCCCGACTCCGTCGTGGAGTCGATCGACGCCATCCTCGCCTCGACCGAGTCCGTCGCCGCCCGCCTGCACGACGGCGACCGCGTGATGGTCTCCGTCGCGCCGTGCAGCCCGTTCTCGGTGACGACCGACCTTTTGCGCGAGTCCGCCGCCCTCGCCCGCCGACTGGGACTGCGCCTGCACACCCACCTCGCCGAGACCGAGGACGAGGCGCGCCACTGCCAGGCGCGCTTCGGACTGCGGCCGCTCGAGTTGATGGAGGAGCTCGGGTGGCTCGGCGACGACGTCTGGTTCGCCCACGCCGTCCACCTCGAGCCGGCTGAGGTCGCCGCCCTCGGGGACGCCCGCGCCGGCGTGGCCCACTGCCCGAGCTCGAACGCGCGGCTCGCCGCCGGCCTCTGCCCGGTACGGGGCCTCCTCGACGCCGGCGCGGCCGTCGGCCTCGGCGTCGACGGCCCGGCCTCCAACGAGCTGGGCGTGCTGCTGCCGGAACTGCGCCAGGCGCTCAACCTGGCGCGGCTGCGAGAGGGACGGGCCGACGCCCTGTCGCCGGCCGAGGCGCTGGCGCTCGCCACCTCGGGGGGCGCGGCCTGCCTCGGGCGTGCCGATCTCGGCCGGCTCGAGGTGGGGGCGGTGGCCGACCTCGCCGTCTGGCCGCTCGCCGACCTGGCCGACATCCCCGACCCGGTCGACGGGCTCGTGCTCGGCCCCGACCGGCGCGTGCGCCACCTTCTCGTCGGGGGCCGCGAGGTGGTGGTCGACGGGAACCTCGTGGGCGTCGACCTCACGGCCGCGCACGGCGAACTGGCGCGGCGCTCCCGCGAGCTGTGGCGGTGAGGGCCACACCGTGCTGATCCGCGGCGGCACCGTCATCGACGAGACGGGCGAGCGTCCGGCCGACCTCCGGGTCGGTGACGACGGCCGGGTGACCGAGGTGGCGCCGGGGCTCGCCCCCCGCCCGGGCGAGGACGTGCACGACGCGGCCGGCAGGCTCGTCGTGCCCGGCGGCGTCGACCCCCACACGCACATGGCGCTCCCGGTCGGGGCGGTGCGCGTCTCGGACGATTTCGCCACCGGGACGAGGGCGGCGGCGATCGGCGGCACGACGACGATCATCGACTACATCACGCCCGAACGCGGCGAGGACCCGATGCACGCCGCGGCGAGATGGCGCAGACTCGCGGAGCCCGCGTCGATCGACTGGGGCCTGCACCTCAGCTTCACCGCTGTCGTCCCCGAGGCGGTCGTCGCCGGGGCGGTCGCGGAAGGCATCACCTCGTTCAAGCTCTACCTCGCCTACCCCGACCGCCTGCAGGTCGACGACGGCACGGTCGTCGCGCTGATGCGCTCGGCCCGGCGCCAGGGGGCGCTCGTCACCCTCCACTGCGAGAACGGCGCGGCGATCGAAGAACTCCGGCGCGAGGCGCTGGCGGAAGGTCGCACGGCGGTCATCGAGCACGCCCGCACGCGACCGCCCCTCCTCGAAGCGGAGGCGACGGCGCGCGCCGCGGTCCTCGCCGAGCTGACCGGCGCCGCCATCTACGTCGTACACGTCTCCTGCGGCGACGCCCTCGCCGAGATCCGCGCCGCCCGGGAGCGGGGGGTCCGGGTCCAGGCGGAGACCTGCCCGCAGTACCTCTACCTCGACGAGACCAGGCTCGGGGGCCCCGACGCGGCGGACTTCGTCTGCACGCCCCCGTTGCGCCCGGCGGGAGAAGCCGACCGCCTGTGGGAGGGCCTCGCCCGGGGGTGGATCCAGACCGTCGGCACCGACCACTGCCCGTTCCGGCGCGCCGACCGCCGCGCCGGGGTCACCGGGCTGCCGGGAGGCGCGCGCGATTTCACGGAGATCCCCGGCGGCCTCCCGGGCGTCGAGACGCGGCTCGCCCTCATCTGGCAGGGGGTGCGCGACGGCCGGATCAGCGCCGCCGACTGGGTGCGGATCTGCGCCACGGCGCCGGCGCAGGCCTTCGGGCTCTGGCCGGTGAAGGGCTCGCTCGGAGTCGGCGCCGACGCCGACGTGGTGGTCTGGGACCCCGAGCGACGCCAACCGCTCGGCGCCGCCGACCTCGACATGGCGGTCGACCACTCCCCCTACGAGGGCATGGTCGCCACCGGCTGGCCCGAGCTGGTGCTGAGCCGCGGCCGGCCGGTCGCCCGCGACGGGCGCTTCGTCGGCGAGGCCGGCTGGGGCCGCTACCTGGCCCGTTCGACGCTCGCGCCCGGGGGGGACCCTCCGACGGGGAGACGTTAGGCTCGTCCGCGAACCTCCCGGGAGGTACTGGCTCGAGATGGAGAGCACTGCTCGGTACTCGCGCCCGCAGTCGTTAAGGGAGGCGCTCTCGCTGCTCGAGAGCCCTTCGGCGGCGGTGATCGGTGGGGGGACGAGGTTCCGCGCGCGCGACGGCTCGGCGTCCGTCGAGGTGGTCGACCTGCAGGCGCTCGGCCTCGACACGATCTCTCGACGTGGTGACGGCACCCTCACGATCGGCGCCGTGACGAGACTGCAGCAGCTCGCCGACTGCGACGAGGCCCCCCCGGTGGTGCGCGAGGCGGCGCGCCGAGAGGCACCGAGCACGCTGCGGGCGCAGGCGAGCATCGGCGGGTGCGTCGCCACGGCGGCCTGGGACAGCGAGCTTCTGGCGGCGCTCCTCGCCTACGGGGCACGCGTGGAGCTCGCCAGCGAAAAGGGCACGACGGAGGTCACGCTCGAAGCGCTCCTTGCCCGGCTTCCGCTGGCGAGTGGCGAGGTCATCACCGCCGTCTCGCTCGACACCCGCGGTTCGGCTGCGGTCGCGCGCACGGCGCGCACGCCCTCCGACCGCCCGATCGTCGCCGCCGTCGCCCGCCGCCTCGACGGGGTGTGGCGGCTCGCGCTCACCGGGGTCGCGGCGACACCGGTGCTCGTCGAGCCGGGGGCGACGGACCGGCTCGCTCCCCCCGGCGACTTCCGGGGTTCGAGCGAGTACCGGCGCGCCCTCGCCGCCGTGCTGAGCGCGCGGGCCCTCGCGGCGGTGGAGGAGTCGTGAGACGGCTCCCCCGCCACGAGGCATTCACCGCCGGAACGGCGAAGCGGGAATCGGGCGCGGGGCGGTCTGGAGAGCTCACGACGGTGGTCCGTCTCTCGGTCAACGGCACGCCCCACGCCGTCGCCTGCGGGACCCACACGACGCTTCTTGCCGTGCTGCGCGGGCTCGGGTTCTTCAGCGTGCGGTTCGGCTCCGCCACGGGCGAGACCGGCGCGGCGGCCGTCCTTTTCGACGGCCGCCTAGTCTCGGCCGACGTGCTGCTCGCGGCCCAGGCCGCCGGCCACGAGATCACGACGGTCGAGGCGCTCAACGTCGCCACCGGCGAGTTCCACCCGATCCAGGAGGCCTTTGTCGAGGCCGGCGCGATGCAGTCGGGGTACTCGGCGGGGGCGATGGTGCTCGCCACGAAAGCGCTCCTCGAGGCGAACCCCGACCCCACCGAGGCCGAGATCCGCGACGCCCTGAGCGGGATCCTCGACCGGGAGACCGGCTACGCGAAAGTCGTCGCGGCGGTGCAACGCGCCGCGGCGATGCTACGCGGCGAGAAGTACCCGCCGATGGACCCGGTCCTCGTCGACCCGCTCGCCGGGCAGGTGGGATCCCCGCCCGCGCCGGTGCCGGCAACCGACGGCGACGTCTCGATGGCGGTGCCGCGCCTCGTCGCCTCGCCCGACGTCCCGCAGACATGCGTCGTCGGCAAGCCGGAGACGAAAGTCGACGCGCTGAAGCTCGTGAAGGGCAACCCGGCCTTCACCGACGACATCGAACCGCGGGGGGTGCTGTTCGCCAAGGTGCTGCGCAGCCCGCACGCCCACGCCCGCATCGTCGAGATCGACGACTCGGCGGCTCGCGCGCTGGCCGGTGTCCACGCCGTCCTCCACTGCCGGAACACGGCGCGCGTGAAGTACGCCTCGGGCGGCCAGAGCTGGCCGAACCCGCCACCGTGGGACCAGGTGAGCTTCGACGACAAGGTCCGCCACGTCGGCGACCGGGTCGCCGCCGTGGCGGCGGAATCGGTCGAGATCGCCGAGGAGGCCTGCCGGTTGATCAAGGTGACGTACGAGGTCCTCCCCGCCGTGTTCGACGAGATCGAGGCGATCGGGCCGGGGGCGCCGGTCATCCACGACGAGCCGGACACGGAGGGGATCTTCGACGCCAGCCGCAACATCAGCCACCACATCGAGGGTCAGACGGTCTCCGACGACCAGCTCGCCGCCGCCTTCGCCGCCGCCGACCGGGTCTTCGAGGAGACCTTCCACGTCCAGCAGGTCCAGCACACGCCCATCGAGCCGCACATCACGATCGGGTGGCTCGACGAGGACGAACGGCTGGTGCTGCGCTCCTCCACCCAGGTCCCGTTCCACGTCCGCCGGATGGTGGCGCCCCTCCTGGGACTGCCCGTCAAGCGCATCCGCGTCGTCAAGCCCCGCCTCGGCGGCGGCTTCGGGGCGAAACAGGAGATGGTGATCGAGGACATCGTCGGCCATCTCGTGCTCGCGACGCGCCGCCCGGTCCGTCTCGAGCTCACCCGGGCCGAGGAGTTCGCCTCGACCCGCGTCCGCCACGCCCAGACGATCACGCTGCGCTCCGGCGTCGACGCCGAGGGCCGGCTCGTGGCGCAGGACATGCGGGTGGTCGCCAACACCGGCGCCTACGGCACGCACGGCTTCACGGTGAACTCGGTCTGCGGCCAGCACGGCCTTTCGCTCTACAACTGCCCGGCCAAGCGCTTCCGCTGCGACGTCGCCTACACGAACCGCCCGGTGGCGGGTGCTTTCCGCGGCTACGGCGCCCCCCAGGCGTTCTTCGCCCTCGAGTCCCACATGGACGGCATCGCCCGGGCACTCGGTCTGGACCCCTACGAGATCCGCCGGCGCAACTGGGTGCGGACCGGCGACCCGCTCGACATCGTGCTGCAGCTCGGCGAGCGGGGCGGCGTCGAGGACATCGCCCCCGAGGACATGCCCGTCGTCACGAGCTGCGGCCTCGAGGAGTGCGCCCTGCAGGCCCGGCGCGCCATCGGCTGGGAGAGGCGGGGCGACCCCGCCTGGCATCGCCCGGCCGATCGGCCGAACATCCGCCGGGGCCTGGGGCTCGCGCTCGCCATCCAGGGCTCGGGGATCCCGCTCGTCGACATGGCGGCGTGCTCGATCAAGATCAACGACGACGGCTCGTTCAACATGCTCCTAGGCGCGACCGACCTCGGCACCGGCTCGGACACGGTCCTCGCCCAGATCGCCGCCGAGGTGCTCGGCGTGCCGGTCGAGGACATCCTCGTCTACTCGTCCGACACCGACTTCACGCCGTTCGACGTCGGCGCCTACGCCTCGAGCACGACCTACGTCTCGGGGGGCGCGGTGAAAAAGGCCGCCGAGGCGGCCCGGTCGCGCATCGTCGCCCGGGCGGCCCGCATGCTTTTAGTCGACGACCCCGGGACGATCGAGCTCCACGACCGGCGGGCCTGGGCGGCCGACGGGCGCTCGGTCGCGATGGGCGACATCGCCCTCAACGCCCTGCACACTGAGGACCAGGAACAGATCATGGGCACCGCCTCGCACGTCTCGCCCGAATCCCCGCCGCCCTTCGCGGCGCAGGCGGCCGAGGTCGAGGTGGACACTGAGACGGGCCAGGTGACCGTCACCAAGCTCGTCACCGCCGTCGACTGCGGCGTGCCCATCAACCCGGTCACGGCGAGCGGCCAGGTCGAGGGGGCGATGCTGCAGGCCCTCGGCTACGCCCTCTGCGAGGAGGTCGTCCTCGACGGCGAAGGGCGCCCGCTCAACGACCGGTTCGGGCCCTACTGGATCTTCCGCGCCGACGACACCCCGCCGATGGAGGTCTACCTCGTGCAGACGATGGAGCCCTCCGGCCCCTTCGGGGCCAAGGCGGTGGCGGAGATCCCGATGGACGACGTCGCGCCGGCGGTGCGCAACGCCATCCTCGACGCGACCGGCGTCGCCATCAACACGATCCCGTTCACCCCCGAGCGCGTCTGGCGGGCCCTGCAGCAGGCGAGGTGACCAACCCGCCCCGGCCGCCCCGCCGGAGGGGGACGGGCGGTCTGCGTCCGGCCGGAAAGGCCCCCGATAGGCTGCGACGGTCGAGGGGGCAGGGACTGACTTGGTGACGCCGGACGGCTCCGACGGGCCCGGGGGGATTTCGTTCGTCCTGAACGGCAGCCCCGTCGAGGTGCGCAACGACCATCCCCACCTCCTCGCGGCGCTGCGCGAGGAGCTCGGCGTCACCTCGCCCAAGGACGGCTGCTCGCCGAGCGGGCAGTGCGGCTGCTGCACGGTGCTCGTCGACGACAAGGCCGTCGTCGCCTGCCAGGTCGCCCTTTCGCGGGCCCGGGGCCGTTCGGTCGTCACCCTCGAGGGGTTCGACCCGGCCGAGCGCCAGCGCTTCGCGGCGGCCTTCGTCGCCGCAGGCGCCCTGCAGTGCGGCTTCTGCACCCCGGGGATCGTCGTCCGCCTGAAGGCGCTCCTCGACAAGAAAGGCTCCGGCCTCACCCGCGCCGAGGCCGCCCGGCACCTCGGGGCCCACCTGTGCCGGTGCACCGGGTACGCCAAGATCCTCGACGCCGCGGAGCTCCTCGCCGCCGGCTCGCCGCCGGCGATCCTGCCCTCCGGCGGCATCGGCGCCCGCGCCGCGCGCTATGACGGCGAGCGCCAGGCGCTCGGCGACGGCGGCTTCGTCGACGACCTCCGCCTGCCCGGGATGCTGCACGGCGCCCTCCGGCTGGCCGACCACGCCCGCGCCGAGGTCGTGCGGATCGACACCGCAGCCGCCCGCACGCTCCCGGGGGTCACGGCCGTGCTGACCGCCGGCGACGTGCCCGGCGAGTTGCGCGTCGGCATCTCCAGCGCCGACTGGCCGGTCTTCATCCCCGTGGGGGGCCGGACCTCGTACCTCGGCGACGTCCTCGCGATGGTCGTCGCCGACACGCGCCAGACCGCCCGGCGGGCGGCCGCCCTCGTCGAGGTGGGCTACCGCCCGCTGCGCCCCCTCACCGACCCCGTGGCGGCGCTGGCGGACCCGGAGGACGCCGCCTGGCAGCTGCCGGGCAACGAGCTCGCGCGCTGCGGCTACCGCCGGGGCGACGTCGACGCCGCCCTCGCCGCCTCGGCGCACACCGTCCACGAGGTCTTTGCGACCCAGCGGGTCGAGCACGCCTTCCTCGAACCGGAGTCCACCCTCGCCGTGCCGGGCGACGACGGCCGCCTCCACGTCTACTCCGGGGGCCAGGGCGTCTGGGACGACCGGCGCCAGATCGCCTCGGTGCTCGCCCTGCCCGAGGAGGCCGTGCTCGTCGAGCAGGTCTCGAACGGCGGCGCCTTCGGGGGCAAGGAGGACATGTCGAACCAGGCCCAGACGGCGCTCGCCGCCTGGCTGCTGGGACGCCCCGTGAAGTGCACGCTCTCCCGGACGGAGTCCCTGCTCCTGCACCCCAAGCGCCACCCGTTCCGGCTCGAGTACTCGGCCGGATGCGACGCCGCCGGCCGGCTCACGGCGCTACGGGCCCGTCTGATGAGCGACACCGGGCCCTACGCCTCGGTCGGGAGCCACGTGCTGGAGCGCGCCGCCGGGCACGCCTCGGGGCCCTACGTCGTGCCCGCGATCGACGTCGAGGCCGTCGCCGTGCGCACGAACAATCCCGTCGCCGGCGCCTTCCGCGGCTTCGGCGCCAACCAGGCCCAGTTCGCGATGGAGGGGGTGATCGACCGCCTCGCCGAAAAGGTCGGGCTGAGCGGCTGGGAGATGCGCAGGCGCAACGTCGTCGCGCCGGGTGCGGTCTGGGGCCCCGGACAGGTGATGGACGCCGGGAGCCGGGGTGCGCTCGCCTGCCTCGAACAGGTGAAACCCGCCCTCGACGAGGCCGTCGCCGTCGGCAAGGCGGTCGGACTCGGGCTGGGGTTGAAAAACGCCGGCCTCGGCAACGGCGCCGTCGAGGTGGCCCGGGCCGTCGTCCGGTTCGACGAGGCCGGCGGCGTCGAGGTGCGCCACTGCTGGACCGAGATGGGCCAGGGGATCCACACGGTCGCCCGCCAGGTCGCCGTCGAGGAGCTCGCCATCCCGGCCGAACGGATCCGGGTCGTCGTCGACACCTCCCGCGAGCTCGGCGCCGGCCAGACGACCGGCTCGCGCGGCACGTTGATGGGCGCCGGCGCCGTCGCCGACGCCTGCCGGCGGGCCAACGAGGACGGACGCCGCCCGAACGTCGACTACGTGGGCGAGCACCGCGTCGACTGGACCAACTCGCTCGCCGAGGGGCTCCCCCACCCGACGGTGCATGCCGCCTTCTCCTTCGCCGCCCAGCTCGTCGTGATCGACCGCGCGACCGGCCGGATCGAGAGCGTGCTCGCCGTCCACGACGTCGGGCGGGCGGTCAACCCGATGCTGTGCGAGGGTCAGATCCAGGGCTCCGTGCACATGGGGCTCGGCTACGCCCTCTCGGAGGACTTCCCCGCCGACGAAGAGGGCCGGCCCCGCAACATGACCCTGCGGAGTCTCGGGATCCTGCGGGCCAAGGACGTGCCCCCGGTCCGGGTCGTCCTCGTCGAGGAGCCCCAGCCGCGCTCCCCCTACGGCATCAAGGGGATCGGCGAGATCGGCCTCGTGCCGACGGCCGGCGCCGTGGCGGCGGCGCTGCACGACCTCGACGGGACCTGGCGGGCGTCGCTGCCGATGTCCGGGCCGGCGGCGGGGACCGTCGACACCTCCGACGACTGAGGCCCGGCGGTCGGCTCAGCCGACGGCGACGTCGACGAGCGAGAAGGCGGTGACGTCGAACAGTCCCCGGTCGGTCATCCGCAGCTCCGGGATCACCGTGAGGCCGAGGAACGACAGCTGCATGAACGGCGCCTCGATCGTCAGCCCGAGCCGGGTCGAGACGACGTCGGCGAGCTCGTGCACCTCGCCGGCGACCTCGCGGGCGTCCTTGTCGCTCATCAGGCCGCCGATCGGCAACCGCACCTCGCCGATCACGTGCCCGTCGAGCATGGCGACCTGCCCGCCGCCGATCTCGACGAGGCGCGCCACGGCGGCCGCCATCTCGGCAGGACCGCTCGCGTCCCGGGCGCCCACCACCATGCAGTTGTGGGCGTCGTGCGCCACGGTCGAGGCGATCGCCCCCCGCTCGAGCCCGAAGCCGGCGACGTAGCCGAGGCCGATCCTCCCGGTGTGGTTGTGGCGCTCGACGGCGCCGATCCGCGCCACGTCCTGGGTCGCGTCCGCCACGTCGACGATCAAGGCCCGCGTCGAGAGCGAGCGCGACTCGATGCCGATCACCCGGGCCTTGCCGGAGGGAGCGGGGAACTCGAAGACGGCCGGCCCCGGGAGCTCGTCGAGGTGCACGGAGTGGAACATCCACTCGGGGGCCGGGGCGTTCGGCACCACGCCGGGCACGATCTGGCCGTCGACCGCCACGAGCCGGCCGGCCTGCCAGACGCGAGTCGGCTCGAAGGTCGAAAGCTCGTCGAAGCAGCAAACATCCGCCTGGTAGCCGGGGGCGAGCCAGCCGAGGCGGTCGAACCGGTGGTAGTCGGCAGGATTCGCCGTTGCCAGCACGAGCGCCTCCTCGACCGGCAGGCCGGCGGCGACCGCCAGGCGCACGCAGTCGTTGATGTGCCCGTCGTGCACCAGGGTGTCGGGTTCGCGGTCGTCGGTGCAGAGGGCGACGCGGTCGGTGCCATGGGCGAGGACCGAGGGGATGAGGTCGGCGAGGTTGCGCGAGGCGGAGCCTTCCCGGATGAAGATCCACATCCCCTTGCGGCGCTTCTCGTCGGCCTCGTCGACGTCGGTGCACTCGTGGTCGGATTCCACGCCGGCGGCGAGGTAGGCGTCGAGCGAGGGCCCGCGGACCCCCGGGGCGTGCCCGTCGACCCGCCGCCGGCCCGCCGCCGCGATCTTGGCGAGCACCTCGGCATCGCCCCGGATCACGCCCGGGAAGTCCATCATCTCGGCGATCCCGATCGCCCCGTGGCGGTCGAGGAGCTCGACGAGCTTGGCGTGGTCGAGAACGCTCGCCGGGCTCTCGAAAGGCGACGCCGGCACACAGCTCGAAGCGCAGATCCCGAAGGTGAAAGGCAGGTCCCTCGCCGCCTCCGCCAGGGCGACGACGCCCGCGACCCCGAAGACGTTGGCGATCTCGTGCGGGTCCGCGGCGACGGCGGTCGTCCCGTGCGGCAGCACCGTGCGCACGAACTCGTCCACCCACAGCTTCGTGGACTCGAGGTGCATGTGCGGGTCGATGAAGCCCGCCGTGAGCGACGCCCCGGCGACGTCGACCACCTGGACGGCGTCTCGGGAACCCCAGCCGGCGATCACACCGTCGGCGATGGCGAGGTCGGTCACGACCCACTCCCGGGTGCCCGGGACGAACACCCGGCCCCCCTTGATGAGGAGATCGGCGGGCTCGTCCCCGCGCGCCACGGCGAGCACCCGCGTCGTGCCCCTGCGCTGCAGCATTGCAACGACTCTAGGCCCGGCCCGCCAGGAATCGGCCGACATCTGCGACGTCCGCCCGGTGCTCCCCGGCTGACCAGGGCAAGGCCCCGGCGCCCGCTCTGTACGCTCGCCGCAAGGGGCGCGGCGAGGGGAGGCTTGGCGTGGCACGCAGCCGGACGGGACACGACGCCGAGCGCGCCGTCGCCGGCGTCGTGCTCGCGGCCGGCGAGGGATGGCACTTCGGCGGTCCGAAGGCCCTCGTCCGTTTCGCCGGCGAGATGCTCGTCGAGCGCTCGATCCGGACCCTCGCCCAAGGCGGCTGCCGACCGGTGTGCGTGGTGCTCGGCGCCGCCGCGGCCGAGGTGCAGGCGGCGTGCGATCTCGCCGACGCCGTCGTGGTCGTCAACGGGGCCTGGCCCGACGGCATGGGCGGGTCCTTACGGGTCGGGCTCGAGTCGGCGCGGCAAGCGGGGGCGGGAGCCGCCCTCGTCGCCCTCGTCGACCAGCCCCTCGTCACGCCCGCCCTCGTCGCCCGCCTGATCGCCGCCTGGCGGGGCGGCGCCCGCGCCCCCGTCGCCGCCTGGCGGGGCGAGGGCCTGACCCCGGCGCTCCTCGACCGCTCGCTGTGGGAGGTGGTCGCCCTGCACGCCGTGGGCGACGTGGGGGCCCGGGCGGTGCTGCGCGCCCAGCCCGAGCTCGTCACGCTCGTCGACTGCGACGACGTGGGGGCGCCCGACGACATCGACACCCCGGCGGACCTGCGCCGGCTGGAAGGCGGCCGGCCGCAGTCTCCCGCGCCGCCGCCCTAACGGTTCCAGGTCCCCGATCGCCCGCCGGATTTGTGCGCGACCACGAGATCGTCGACGCGCACATCGGGGTCGACCGGAAGCACCGCGCCCACGATGGCGAGCGCCGCCCCGGCGCAGGCGGCGAGCGCCTCCATCTCGACGCCCGTGCGCTCCACGGTCTCGACGGTCGCCGTGATCGACACCGCGGATCCGCCCAGCGCGACCTCGACGGCGATCGAGTCGATCCGGATCGGATGGCACAGCGGGATGACCGCCGCGGCCCGCTTGCCGGCGACGAGGCCGGCCGACCGGGCGGTCGAGACGATCTCGGCGCCCGCCGACGCGTCGCGCAGCAGCTCCCAGCCGGGCGCGGACATCCGGACCGAGCAGGTTGCCCGGGCGACGCGGTGGGTGGGGGGCTTGGCGGTGACGTTGACCATCGAGGCCCGGCCGCGCGCGTCCACGTGACTGAGACCGCCCTCGGGTGGCACGCCCACGCGACGAGCATCGCACCCCGGCCGGCCCGCCCGGGCCGCGACCGACCCGAGAGCCTGGCCGCCCCCCGCTACGCTGCGCCAATGCCCCTTGCCGCCAAGGTCCTCACCGTCTCGGACGGCGTCGCCGCCCGAACGCGCGAGGACGCCGCGGGCCCCGCGCTGGCGGCGCGGCTCGAGGCGGCGGGATTCGCGGTCGCCGCCCGCGACGTCGTCGCCGATGACACCGCCGCCATCGCGGCGGCGCTCACCGAGATGGCCCGGGACTTCTTCGGCCTCATCGTCACGACCGGGGGCACGGGCTTCGGGCCCCGCGACACGACGCCGGAGGCGACCCACCTCGTCATCGAGCGCGCCGCGCCGGGCCTCGCCGAGGCGATGCGCCGGGCGGATCCGCTCGGAAGGCTGTCGCGTGGCGTCGCCGGGACGGTCGGCGAGACGCTCGTGCTCAACGTGCCGGGATCGCCCGCCGGCGCCGTCGAGCACCTCGAAGCCGTGCTCGATGTGCTGCCCCACGCCCTCGAACTGCTCGCCGGGGGGCGGCCGCACTAGGCCATCGCCACCGGCCACCCGACGCCGTGGCGCGGCTACCCGCCCGGGGGTGCCTCCGGCTCAGCCGCCCGACACCGGCGGCAGCACCGCCACCTCGTCGCCCGGTTGAAGCGGCGTGTCGGGGGGGGCGTTGCGGCCGTTCACCCAGACGCGGGCCGTGGCGAGGACCGTGACGAAGGGCGCGCCGTAGCGGGAGCACGCCACCTCCAGGAGGTCACCGACCGTGTCCCCCGGCAGATCGTCGCCGCGGACGCCGGCCGCGTCGCCGGCGCTGCCGAAGAGGCGGAGGCGGGTCATCTAGCCCCCGATCATCGACATCGAGCGCGCCGGGCGGATGAACCCGGGCTCACCGATCCCGTGTCCGGCCCGCTTGCCCCACACCGCCCGGCGCAGGACGAGCGCGATCTCCTCGTCGGCGGCCCCGCCGCGCAACAGCTCCCGCACCGAAAGCTCGTCGTCGTTGAAAAGGCAGTTCCGCACGGCTCCGTCCGCCGTCAGCCGCAGGCGGTTGCAGGTCCCGCAGAAAGGCTGGGTGACGGTCGGCACCACGCCGATGCGGCCCCGGCCGTCCGTGAAGCGGTAGACGGTGGCCGGCGCCGCGTCCGCGCCCCCGCGCCCGACCGGCTCCAGTGGCGAGTGGGCGCCGAGGCGCGCGATCACCTCCGCCGAAGGCACGACGGCGTCAGCGTCCCAATGGCCCTCGGCGTCGAGGGGCATGAACTCGATGAACCTCACCTCGCGCCCCGTCGCCCGGGCGAACTCGGCGAAGTCGACGATCTCGTCGTCGTTCACCCCGCGCTGGAGGACGACGTTCACCTTCACCGGCCGAAGTCCCGCCTCCTCGGCCGCATCCATCGCCCCGAGCACCCGGGCGAGCTCGCCCCGGCGGCGGATCCTCGCGAAGCGGTCGGCGCGCAACGAATCGCAGCTCACGTTGACGCGGTCGAGGCCGGCCGCCCGGAGCGCCGGGGCGAGGCGGGCGAGCACGGTGCCGTTCGTCGTGAGCGCGAGGTCCTCGAAGCCGAGGGCGCCCAACCGCTCGACGAGTCCCACCACGCCGGCCCGGATGAGCGGCTCCCCTCCCGTCACGCGGACCGCTCTGACCCCGAGCGAACGGGTGAGGCGCGCGACACGTTCGATCTCGTCGAACGTGAGGATCTCGGCGCGGGGCAGGAAATCCTGGTCCTCGTCTGGCAGGCAGTAAGTGCAGCGGAGGTTGCAGCGGTCGGTCACCGAGATCCGCAGGTCGTTGTGCACCCTGCCAAACGTGTCGACCAGAGGTCCCTCGACGGGCATCGCGGAAAAGTCCCGGCGCACCTCCGGTCGGCGGCCGAGACGAACGGGGGTCGCCACGCCCGCCGTCACGGCGCGCCCTCCTCCCCCGCCGGCGCCAGGCCGTCGGCGTCGAGCAACATCACCCGGACGCGGGCCCCGCGCCTCACGCCCTCGCCGTCGGGGAGGAGTGCCAGGGCGTTGGCCTCCGCCATCGCCCGGAGCAGGTGGGAAGCCTGCCGTCCGGAAGACCGCACGTGCACCCTGCCGTCCGTGTCGAACCGGGCACAGACCCGCGCGAGGTGCAGCTTGCCGTCCAGGGCCCGACCGAGGTCTTCGTCGGCGACGGCGTCCACGGCCGGCCGGTCGAGCTGGCGGTGTCCCGCGATGCGTCGCAGCGCCGGGCGCACGAAGAGCTCGAACGAGACCAGCGAGGACACCGGATTCCCCGGCAGTCCGAACACCGGCGTGCCCGAGGCGGCGAGCACGCCGAAGGCGAACGGTTTCGCCGGCTTGATCGCCACCTGCATCCATCGCATCTGCCCGTCGGTCAGCTTGTCGAGCACGACCTTCACGTAGTCGCGGTCCCCGACGCTCACCCCACCGGAGGTGACCACGACGTCACAGGCGGTCGCGGCGCCCGTGAGCGCCTCGGCGAGACGCGCCTCGTCGTCGGCGACGATTCCCAGATCGACCGCCGGGAAGCCAGACGCCTGTACCAGGGCGAGCAGCGCCGGGCGGTTGGCGTCACGGACTTGGCCGGGCCGCAGGCGTTCGCCGAGGGGGACAAGCTCGTCACCGGTCGAGAGGACCCCCACCCGCGGGCGTCGGTGCACAAGAACGGCCCCTTTCCCGAGGCTCGCCAGCACGCCCAACTGCGACGGGCCTAGAACGGTCCCCGGCCGGATCACGACCTCGCCGGCCGCGATGTCCTCCCCGGCGCGACGGACGTACTCACCTGGTTCGACGGATCCGTGCACGACGACGGAACCGTCATCCTCGGTCGTCGTCCGCTCGACCATGCACACCGCGTCGGCACCGGCGGGAATCGGCGCGCCGGTCATGATCCGCACCGCCTCACCCGACCCGACGGTCATCCCCCCCACCTGACCGGCCATGACCGATCCGACGACTCTCAGGTGGGTCTCGCCGGCGGCGGTGTCGGCGGCGACGAGGGCGTACCCGTCCATCTGCGAGTTCTCGAACGGCGGCACGGGCCCGTCGGCGACAACGCGCTCGGCGGCGACGGATCCCAGGGCCTCGCCGAGGGGCAGTCGGACCGGCGGCGCCGGCGCGACGGCCGACAGGACGAGGCGGCGGGCGTCGGCGAGCGGGATCAACGGCCGGCCGTGCCCGCGTCGCCGACGGGTGACGCTTCCTCGACGCGCATTCGGCCGCTCACACCCCCGCTGAGACGATGCCCACGACCGAACTTCGAGCGGTCGCCACCTGGTCATCCTATCGACACACCTCCGCGAGACCGCCCGTCGGCAGGGCCCGACAAGCCGGCTGGCCGGCGCGGCGACGAGCCTGGGACGCCCGTCGGGAGTCCGTCACTTTCAGGCTTCCCGCGGCCAGACGGCGACCGCCTCGACCGGCAGCCCGACGCGACAGCGCGCGCCGACGATCACGCCCTCGGCGCCCGATCCCCGTGCCCGCAGCACGAGCCCGTCGCCGAGATCCAGCGCGACCTCGCGGTTGGAGCCGAGATCGAGAACGTCGACGACGAGCGCCTCGACGTCCCCCTCCGATCCGACCACCACCTGCTCGGGCCGGATGCACCACCACAATGGTGCGCCGGGAGCCAGCCCGTCGGTCCGCGCCTCGAACACCGCGTCGCCGCACACGACCCCGCCGGAAACGCGGGCGGTCCCGGGGAGGAGGTTGGCGATGCCGAGCAGGCGCGCCACCTCCGGCGAGGACGGCCTCCCGAAGACCTCGCGCCGGGTCCCGGCCTGGAGCAGGCGCCCTTCGGCGATGACCATCACCTCCGTCGCGAGCAGCGCCGCCTCCTCTGGGTCGTGGGTGACGAGGACGGTCGCGATCCCCGTCTCGCGCTGCAGCTGGCGCAGCTCCCGGCGGAGATCGGCGCGCACCGGCGCGTCGAGCGCCGAGAACGGCTCGTCGAGCAGGAGCAGCTGCGGCGAGCGGCTCAGGGCTTGGGCGAGGCCAACCCGCTGGCGCTGCCCACCCGACAGCTCGTTCGGCAGTCGGTTCTCGAGACCGGCGAGACCGAGCCGTGCGAGCCAGTAGGCGGCGACGGCGGGATCCGCGCCCGACCCGAAGAGCAGCTGCCCCCAGACCGTGAGATGCGGCAGCAGGGCGACGCCCTGGGGCAGGTAGCCGATACGGCGCTCCTCGACGGGCAGGCGCGACACGTCCCGGTCCCCGTAGTGGACGGGACCCGGCGAGGCGCCGTAGAGGCCGGCGAGGCAGCGCATCGTCGCCGTCTTGCCCGATCCCGACGGTCCGAGGATGGCGAGTTGCGTCCCGGCACCCTCGTGCGCGAGCCGGAGATGGAACGAGCCGAGGCGGAGCCGGAGGTCGAATGCGACCGGCCGGCCCTCGACTGCGGGGGGTGCGGCGGGTGGGGGAAGCTGCCGCACGACCCGCCGTCGAGGACGGGGCCGGACGCGGGTGAGGGTGACGACGACCACGGCGAGCCCGAGGGCGAGGGCCGTCGGCGCCTCGGTCCCCGCCAGCCCGCTGGCGCTGAACTGCACCGAGGTGAAGATCGGCAGCGTGTACGGGTGGTAGGCGAGGATGACGGTCGCCCCGTACTCGCCGAGCGCGCGCAACCAGGCGAGCAGCAACCCCGCCCGGATCCCCTCGGCCGCGCCCGGCAGGCCGACCTTCCAGAACCGTGCCAGCTCCCGGTGGCCGAGCCCGGCGGCGAGGTCGAACAGCGCCGGGTCGATGCCACCGAAGGCGGAGCGCGCCACGAGGACGAGGAAGGGCGAGGCGACGAAGGTCTGGGCCAGCACGATGCCGGCCATCGAGTCGGTCAGGTTGCCGTTGAACATGCTCCCGAGCGTCGTGTACGGCCCGACGATGTAGATGAGGAGGATCCCCGCCATGAGCGGCGGCAGCGCCAGCGGGAGCGACACGACGAGGGTGACGAGAGAGGACCACCGGGACCTCGAGCGGGCGAGCAGGTAGGCGAGCGGGATCCCGAAGGCGGCGATCAGCAGTGTCGAGATCGTCGCCGTGATGGCCGACGTGTAGAGGGCCGGGTAGAGGCCCGGCACCGAGAACCCCCGCTGGTGCGAGGTCGCGAGCCGGTCGACGAAGGCACCGAGCGGGACGGCGAGGTAGAGCGCGAGCAGACCGCCGAGAACCAGCAACGGGCTGTTGCGCCATGCTCGCCGCCCCACGCCGACGGAGCCTTCCCTAGGAGACGAGCGACCGCAGCTGCATCGGCACCGCGGAGTTCGGCCCGGAAAGGATCGCCGGGGAGTCGACCGTGAGACCGAAGCCGCGCAGGATCGCCGATCCCTTGGCGCCCAGCAGGAACTTCACGAAGGCGACCGCCCCGTCCTCGTGTGGCGCCCGGTTCACGACGGTGACCACGTAGGGGTTCGTGAGCGTGATCGAGCCGAGCGTGACCGTCGGGATCTTGGCCGCCTCGGCCTCGACCCCGAAAAAGAACGCCCCGTCGAGCTGGCCGGCCTGGAGGCGACCGACGAGGTCCTCCTCGGGGAAGACGTCGGAGGTCTCGGTGGCGAGCACTCGGAGCGTCGGCATCCTCTCCGACCTCGCGACCTCATCGAGGGCCGTCGCGGCGAGGACGCCCTTCGGGTCGATGACCGGGTCGGTGCGCCCGAGCCTGAAACCCGGCATGGTGACGACCTTGAACCACGGCTCGATCTTGAAGTACTTGGCGAAACGGCTTTGCGGGTTGTAGCCGAGGAGGAGGGGCGTCGTCCCGAACTGCGCGTACCAGGAGACCCAGTCGCCGTTTCGTGCGCCCTCGAGCGAGACCGCCGACTTCGAACCGGCACTGACGAAGACGTCCGCCTTCTGGGTCTCGCCCTGGATCTCGGTGGCGAGCGCCGACGAGCCGGCGGAGAAGCCGACGAACGAGTAGCCGGTCGCCCTGTCGAAGGCGGTGCTGACCTTGGCCATCGTGTCGACGAGGGACCCGGCGTAAAGGACGTACACCGGCCCGCCACGCGAGCTCGAGGCGACGACGGGGCCGGAGCCGGGGATCACCGCCGCGAGCCCGAAGACGGCCCCGGCGGCCATGGCCGCCACCGCCCACCCCGTCGCCCGCTGCCGCGGCCAGCCAGGCGCCCCGAACGCGAGATGCTGCCCGTGAACCGGCGAGTGCTGTGCAGGTAAGGACATGCCCGGCCCCGTTCCACTAATCAACTTGTGACTAGTGAACCTAGCCCGGCACATCCCGGCGCGGTGCCGTGCCCACCGACCCGGCGCCACCCTCCCGCGCCTCGATCAGCCCGGCGAGGAAGCTCGCCAGCGCCTCCGCCGAGCTGAGCCGCCAGCGCGCGAGCGTCGCTTCGAAGCCCTCGGCCCCGGCGAGCTGGTGTCGCAGCCCGACGAGGATCGGGTCGAGCCGCGCCGCCTGGACTTCGAGGAGCCCCCGGGGATCCCGGCCGGCACGGTCGATGAGCAGCAGCTTCACCAGCAGCTCCGACCGGGCGTCGCGCACGTGCGCCACCGGCTCGGCGAGCCAGGCTTCGAGCGCCGCTCGCCCCTCCGGCGTCGCCTCGACGAGGCGCCGCTCGGGACCGCGCTCGCCGGGGACCGAGCCGAGTTCGCGCACGAGCCCCGCGGCCACGAGCGAGGCGAGCGCCCGGTAGACGAGCGGCCGCGGGACAGTCCAGATCGTCCCGATCGTGCCGTTGGGCGCGCAGGCCCGGCTGAGCGCGAAGCCATGCGTCTCGCCCTCCGCGACGAGCCCCAACACGGCCCACTCGCCAAGCGACAGGTCCTTCGGCGGTGTCACCGGCGCCACCCTAGGTGCCTCTACACCGGGGGTCGCGGCCGTGGCGAAACCCGGGGTCCGGCTCCCGCCTGACGACCACGATGGAAGTGGAGGCGATCACCGCTCGAACCCCGTCCCCGGCGACAGAAGGAAGCGTCGCGGCGGAGCCCCCGGTGATCACCGCGACCACCTCCCAGCCGACGGCGAGTCTGATCGTGACGACACACGTGACCGCTCCCGGCCCGACGCAAACGACCGTGGCGGACAGCTGACTCCGGGCGCTGATCCTCATTCCCGGAGAGAATCTTCCCTGGTCATCAGGTTGTCGCTGCTGCGGCGACACTCGGCAGGACCCTTGTAACGGGTAGGGTGGGAACCTACGCTCCCTGGGCCGATCGCGGCCGAAAGACCGTGGAAGGAGCAGGCCCGCAATGTTGAGCGCCCTCGAAATCGCCCGCCAAGCCGAGCTGCAACCCATCGAGGAGATCGCCGACCAGATGGGGATCGGCCGCCATCTGCTCGAGCACTACGGCCAGAGCGTCGCGAAGATCAAGCTCGAGGCCATCGAGGAGCTGGCCGACCGGCCCCGCGCCCGCTACGTCGTCGTCTCGGCGGTGAGCCCGACGCCGTTCGGCGAAGGCAAGACGACGATGACCCTCGGCCTCGGCCAGGCGATGCGCCTCATCGGCAAGCGCGGAACCGTGGCGATCCGCCAGGGCTCGATGGGACCGACGTTCGGCATCAAGGGGGCGGCCGCCGGCGGCGGCTACAGCCAGGCCGTGCCCTTCGAGACGCTGGCGCTCAGCCTCACGGGGGACATGCACGCCGTCACGGCGGCCCACAACATGCTGGCCGCGATCATCGACAACCACATCTACCAGGGAAACGATCTCGGCATCGATGTCCATGACGTCACCTGGCGACGTGTCCTCGACGTTGACGACCGGTCGCTGCGCAACGTCATCATCGGTCTCGGGGGCAGGGTCGACGGGATCCCGCGCCAGACCGGGTTCGATATCACCGCCGCCTCGGAGGTGATGGCGGTCCTCGCCCTGTCGAGTTCGCTCGTCGACATGCGGGCCCGCCTCGGCCGGATGATCGTCGGCTACACCCGGGCCGGCGAGCCGGTCACCGCCGACGAGCTGCGGGGGGCGGGGGCAATGACGGTCATCATGCGCGACGCCCTCAAGCCGAACCTGCTGCAGACCCTCGAGAACACGCCGGTGATGGTGCACGCCGGGCCGTTCGGCAACATCGCCCACGGATCCTCGTCGATCGTCGCCGACCTGATCGGCATCCACTGCGGCGACTACCTCATCACCGAGGCCGGTTTCGGCGCCGACATGGGGGCGGAACGCTTCTTCAACATCAAGTGCCGGACCTCCGGCCTCGAGCCCGACGCCGCGGTCGTCGTCGCGACCGTCCGCGCCCTCAAGGTGCAGTCCGGGCGGCACCGCGTCGTCACCGGGCGGCCGCTGCCGGAGGCGCTGCTCGCCGAGAACGTCGACGACGTCCAGGCGGGGGCGGCCAACCTCGCCAAGCAGATCGAGAACATCCGCTGCCACGGTGTCACCCCGGTCGTCGCGATCAACGCCCTGCCGAGCGACTTCCCCTCCGAGCACCGGGCGATCCAGGAGATCGCGGAGTCCCTCGGCGTGCGGGTCGCGCTCTGCCAGCCGTTCACCGAGGGCGGCAAGGGTGTCGTCGAGCTCGCTGAAGCGGTCGTGGCGGCCGCCGAGGAGCCGAGCCAGTTCCAGCTCCTCTACCCGGCCGAGATGACGCTGCGGCAGAAGATCGAGACGATCGCCGCGCGGATCTACGGCGCCGAGGGCGTCGACTACTCCCCCACCGCCCAGCGCCAGCTCTCCCGCTACGAGGCGCACGGACTGGGGAGCCTGCCGATCTGCGTCGCCAAGACCCAGTACTCGCTCTCGGCGGACCCGACCCTGTACGGTGCGCCGACCGGTTGGCGCCTCCCCGTGCGGGAGGTGCGGGCGTCGGTCGGCGCGGGTTTCATCTACCCGATCTGCGGCGACATGTCGACCATGCCGGGGCTCAGCTCGACGCCCTCGGCCTACGAGATCGACATCAACGACCAGGGCGAGATCGTCGGGCTGTCCTGAGGGTTGGGGTAGGCGCGCCCCGATGGCGCGCCGCTCGAGCTCGGCGCACCCGGCACACGGACAGGGCCAGGGGTTCCTGGGCGCCTGATTCCGGTTGGCGCGGGTCCGTCGTGGGGCGACGGGAGAAAGCGGGCCGTGGTGGCCGCGACCAGCTCGCCTTCCGACCGGGGTCGCCCGCCAGGCCCGCCTCGGACGAAAAACCGCTGCAACCACGCCTCACCGCCCAACGACCGCGCCGGGCCCTGCACCCTCGGGGCGGACGCGACCCGTCGCCTTCCTCATCCCGCCCTTCCTCCGGGAGCCAATCGCTCGAGGCCGGCGACGTTCGGGCGCCGGCGGCGGGAGCGTCGTCGGGGTGCCGTTCCCGCACGTCGAGGAAGTGGACGTGCCGTGAGATGCCGCGGGTGATCCACGCCTTGTCTGCCCCGAAGAAGGCCGTTCGCCCCTCCGGGCCACGGGTCGGTCAACGCGGATCAAGGCGACGTCCTCGAGTCGAAGCTGGCGGGCGACGGCCGAGCTATATAGGGTATGTCCATCGCTTCCATTGACATACTTCTGAAGGACACGCCCAGGCGGTCGGAAAGGCATGCCCATGGCCATTGCTGACGACATCACCCAGCTGATCGGGAACACGCCACTCGTGCGTTTGCGGCGGGTGAGCGAGGGGGCGGCGGCCGAGATCATCGCGAAGCTCGAGTTCTTCAACCCGGCCCACAGCGTCAAGGACCGGATCGCCGTGTCGATGATCGACGCCGCGGAGCAGGCGGGACTGATCTCGGCGGACACGACGATCGTCGAACCGACGAGCGGCAACACGGGGATCGCCCTTGCCATGGTGTGCGCGGCGCGCGGCTACCGCTGCATCTTCACGATGCCCGAGACGATGAGCAAGGAGCGCCGCCTGCTGCTGCTGGGCTACGGGGCCGAACTCGTGCTCACGCCGGGGCCCGAAGGAATGGCGGGTGCCATCGCCAAGGCGAAGGAAATCGCCAGCGGTGAAGGCAAGTTCTTCGTCCCCCAGCAGTTCGAGAACCCCGCCAACCCGGCCATCCACCGGACGACGACCGCCGAGGAGATCTGGGCCGACACCGAGGGACGCGTCGACATCTTCGTCGCCGGCGTCGGAACCGGGGGCACGATCACCGGTGTCGGCCAGGTGCTGAAGGAACGGAAGCCCTCCCTCCGTGTCGTTGCCGTCGAGCCGGCGGCATCCCCCGTGCTGTCCGGCGGAGCAAAGGGCCCCCACCCGATCCAGGGGATCGGGGCTGGATTCGTGCCGGCGGTCCTCGACGTGGACGTGATCGACGAGATCATCACCGTCGAGAATGACGACGCCTTCACGACCGCGCGCCGGATGGCGCACGAGGAAGGGCTGCTCGTGGGCATCTCCTCAGGAGCCGCGGTCTGGGCCGCCCTGGAGGTCGCGCACCGGGCGAAGAACGCCGGCAAGCTCATCGTCGTCGTCGTCCCCTCGTTCGGCGAGCGCTACCTGAGCACGAAGCTCTTCGAGGGACTCGGCGACTGACCGTGTTGACGGGCGTGCGACAAGACATCGCCTCGGTGCGGCAAAGGGATCCCGCCGCTCACTCGAAGCTCGAGATCGTGCTGTGCTACCCGGGGCTCCACGCCGTCTGGGGCCACCGACTGAGCCACTGGATGTGGGCCCACAGACTGAAACTGGCCGCCCGGGCGATCTCCGCCTTCGTCTGCACCTTGACGGGCGTCGACATCCATCCGGCAGCGACGGTCGGCCCGGGGCTGTTCATCGACCACGCCACCGGCGTCGTGATCGGCGAGACGGCCGAGATCGGCGCCGACGTGACGATCTATCAGGGGGTCACGCTCGGCGGGACGAGTCTCGAGGCCGTCAAGCGTCACCCGACCGTCGAGGACCGCGTCACGATCGGCGCCGGGGCGAAGCTGCTCGGGGCGATCACCGTCGGCCACGACAGTCGCATCGGAGCGAACGCCGTCGTCGTGCACGACGTGCCGTCCAACTCCATCGTGGTCGGAGTGCCAGGACAGGTCATCGCCCGCAGCCGGCCCCACACGGCGGCCTCGCCGCCAGACTTGGACGAGACCCTGCTGCCCGACCTCATCGGTGTGAGCCTCGCGATGTTGCAGAAACGCGTCAACGAGCTCGAGAAAGTCGTGACCGGCCACGTCTCCGTCGCCCAGCTGCACCGCTCGGCGTCGGGGGTATGGTCCGGAGACGACTTCTCGATCTGAGCATCAACAACAGCACCCTCAGGGAGGTCAGCTTGTCAGAGTCCGCAGCATCCGCCGCCGACAGGGTGCTCGACTGCGCTGGAATGTCGTGCCCGCTGCCGGTCCTTAAGACCGCGCAGGCGATCAAGGACCTCGCGCCCGGACAGGTTCTCGAGCTCCTCGCGACGGACCCGGGAGTCGAACCGGACATGCGGGCATGGACCAGGCGAACGGGCAACGAGCTATTGAGCGTCAGCAAGACAGATGAGGTCTTCCATGTGCTCATCCGCCGGGTGAAATGACCGGGACCGATGACCTGGACTAAAGAGTCGCCCACCAAGATCCTCTACGTGCACACGCACGGGATCGATGACCCCGGGCGCTGCGCGACGCCGTTCTTCCTCGCGTCGGCCGCGGCGGCGATGGAGTTCGAGGTCATGATCTACTTCACGATGTTCGGGCCGACCCTTTTGCGCCGGGACGTCATCGACAAGATCGGCCCCAAGGGCGATCGGGGCCAGCCCCTGCGGCACTTCATCGAACAGGCCACCGGTCTCGGTGTCCGCCTGCTCGTCTGCCAGCCGTCACTCGACCTCAACGACCTGAGTCTGGATGACCTGATCGACGGGGTCGAGGTGATCGGCGCGGCGACCTTCAACGACCTCGCAGCCGCCGCCGACGCCGTGGTCAGCTTCTAGTCGGCGGCGAACATGACCACCGTGCCTCGCCAGGAAATCGACGCCCACTACAAGACCTGGAACGTCGCCGGCCACGCGGACGTGCCTCACGAGGTCAAGGTGCGCCTGTTCGAGCAGGTGAAAGGTGACTTCCGGTTCGGCGACTACCTGCACGGCTGCTATGAGTGCGGCATCTGCGTCGGCGCCTGCCCGTCCGCCAAGTTCTACGACTTCAGTCCGCGCAGAATCGCGCAGGCGGCTGCGCGCGAGGACGTGGACCTCGTTTACCAGCAGATGCAGGAGGACATCTGGGAGTGCTCGCAGTGCTTCTCCTGCGTGCGTTGCCCGCGCGGCAACAACCCGGGCGGGATCATCACGATCATGCGGGAGGTGGCGGTGAAAAATGGCCTCGCCTCCGCCAAGGAAGCCCTTGTCGGCTACTCCCGGATCATCTACAAGATCATGTCCACCGGGACTCAGGTCTCGCCGGACATGCTCGGAAGGGACTCCTTCCCCGACTGGGGACCGGAGACCGCCGACGTGGCGGACAACCTCGACCTGTGGCGTCGCGCGCTGCCCCCCGAGACCATGCACACCACCTCAACCGGCTGGTCCGTCGCCGAGAGCACCCTTGTCGAGCTCTACCTCATCTGGATGGAGACCGGAGTTCTCGACATGATCGCCGAGGTCGACCCGGGCCTGCACACGATCCTGCTGGAGCTGATGGAGGAACGCCTCGAGGAAGAGGGGATCGAGCCGTGACGATCCCCTTTGAGGCCCTGCGTCGCACGAGAGCCGCCGATGAACCCGTCACCGACCGGCGCGCCCTCGACGATCCCCGTGCCGAGCTCCTCGAACTGGAGCGCCGGGGTGAGCTGATCGTGCAGAAGATCGACCGGGAGGCCGTCTCGGTGTCGACGAAGTACGGACGCGTCAAGCGGATCCAAAAGTCGCACCTGTGGCATCACAAGTCCTGCGGCCAGTGCGGCCACATCCCGGGCTACTCCACCTCGATCTTCTGGGTGATGCGCAAGCTCGGCTACGACTACCACGACCCGCACGACCAGACCTCGTGCACTGCCTGGAACTACTACGCCAGCGCGACCTCCAACTCGGCGGCTCAGGCCGCGGTCGCCGTCCGCAACTTCGCGGCCGCCTACGAGACCGGATACTTCCCGCTCATCCACTGCGGCACCTCGTACGGCCACTACAAGGACGTGCGCGAGGAGCTCATCCGCTACCCCGAGCTCAGAGCCCAGGTCCGCGCCGTCATGGCAAGACTGGGCAAGCCGCTCGTGCTACCAGAGGAGATCGTCCACTACTCCGAGTGGCTGCACGCCCTGCGCGGCGAGATCGCCGCGCAGCGGGTGCGCGACGTGTCGCAGATCGCGGTCTCCGTCCACCCGGCGTGCCACTACCACAAGATCGTCCCGGGCGACGCGATCTACGACCCGGACATCTACGGCGGTCAGCGCACCGCCGTGGTGACCGGCCTCGCCGAGGCGCTCGGAGCCACGGTGCGCGACTACTCGACCTGGTTCGACTGCTGCGGGTTCGGCTTCCGGCACATCCTGGTCCAGCGTGACTTCAGCCGGTCCTTCGCCACACTCCGCAAGATCGAGGTCATGAAAGAGGAGGCCGACCCCGACGTCGTGCTGACCCACGACACCGGGTGCGTCACCACCCTCGACAAGAGCCAGTTCGCCGCCAGGGCCCACGGACGCAACGTCGGGCTGCCGGTGCTCAGCGACGCGCAGTTCGCGGCGCTGGCGTTGGGTGCGCACCCCTACCGGGTCTGCCAGCTGCACTGGCACTCCGCTGACTACCGACCGCTCCTCGAGAAGATGGGCATCGACTGGGAGAAGGCGTGGGCCGAGTTCCAGAGTGATCTGCGCCGCCTCGAGTCGGGCGAGAAGCGCTATCTCGACTGGGATGACGCCGACGGCGTCAACGACAGCAACCGGCTCGAGAACTCTCCCGACAGGGACACACAGAACAGTTGAGGTGACAAATGTCGTCGACCACGATCGCCGTCATCGGAGGAGGACCCGGAGGGCTGCGCGCCGCGCAGGGAATCGCCGACCTCGGCCAAGGGGTCGTGCTGGTCGAGAAGCTCGATCACCTCGGGGGCTCCCCGATCACCCAGAGGTACTACAGGCTGACCCCGCGCGGTGAGCTCGCGCAACCGCAGATGCAGCGGCTGATCGACCTCGTCACCGCCAATCCGCTCACCGATGTCCGCTGCCAGACCGAACTCGTCGGCATGACGGGAGAGCCGGGGGCGTTTGCCATCACGCTGCGCGACGCACCGACCGGAAGCACCGAGACGGTCGAGTGCGGCGCACTCATCGTCGCCACCGGGTTCAGCCACTTCGACCCGGGTCGAGCCACCCAGATGTACGGGTACTTCGAGTTCCCCGACGTCATCACCCAGCCCGACCTCGAGGCCATGCTGTCCGATCACCGGGTGCTGCGCCCCTCCAACGGCCAGCCGCCAGAGCGGATCTGCTTCGTCCAGTGTGTCGGCAGCCGCGACCGGCAGATCGGCAACGAGTACTGCTCGAAGGTCTGTTGCGGAGTGGCGTCCAAGGAGGCGACCGAGATCCGGCAGCTTCTTCCGGACTCGAAGGTGCTCATCTTCTACATCGACATGCGGACGTACGGCTACTGGGAGAACGAGATCTACTGGCCCGCGCAAGAACAGCACCACGTCCAGTACGTCAAGGGGCTGATCACCGAGGTCCTGCCAAAGGGTGACCGCCTGCTGGTGCGCGGCGAGGACACGACGATGGGTCGGCCGATGGAGGTGCTCATGGACCTCGTCGTGCTGTCGGTCGGCATGGAACCGTCACCGGGAACCCGCGAGCTCGCCAGGCTGCTCGGGGTGCGACAGAACAAGTTCGGCTTCATCGACGCCGTGGGTGCGCCACTCGATCCCGTCACGACCGACCGGGAAGGGGTCTTCGCCTGCGGTGCGGCGCTCGGCCCCGCCGATCTCGAGGACACCGTCTCCTCGGCGGCGGCGGCGGCCATGAGGGCCGTCGGCTTCCTGCGGTCCCGCGCCGTCGCCAAGGCAAACTGAGGTGACGGTTCCCGCGATGGTCGGTCCCGTCGTCGACACGCTGAGCGCCCAGGAGTTCCAGCGCGAGATCCTGGAGCGGATCAGCGACACAGAGCTGCAGGTCATCGCCCGGGACGTCGAGCGCAAGTCGGCGGCACTGCGGGAGCTGTGCTCGGGAACCTCGCGCCCGTCGGACCGCGCCACGCTGCGCCAGGAGCTGCGCTGGGTGTTCGCGACCCGGCGGCGCGCCGACAGGATCCTCGACCTGGCCGGACCGGAGGCCCTCGCCGCGGCCATCGGTGGGCTGCTCGGCGACAGCGATCCGGTGCAGGACAGGCTGGACCGCTTCGTGGCCACATGGGAGAACCTCGTACCGGAGCCCGCGCCGGGGAGCTGCGGCTTCGAGCTGGCGGCCGAACTGCTGCACTTCATGTCGCCCGACCGGTACTGGTTGTGGACGAGGTGGATCTGGGATCCGGACACCCGGACCGGTGCACTGGCTCTCGTCACGACCGATGACGTCGACCTCGGCGAGGGGGACACAACAGGGGCGATGTACCTCACGGTCGGGCGGGCGACCGCCTTCCTCGAGGAGACCGGCAAGGCGGCGGGTCTCACGACGGCGGGTCCCGGTCTTTTCGGCGTTGACGTCCTACTCGCCTCCGTCTACGCGGTGTACATGTACACGGTCCTGCGGCTGCGGATGAGCCGAGAGTTCAACCGGGTGATCCCGCCACTGCCCGATCTCGTGCGCCGCCTGCTCGGCGTCGACGACCGGGAGTCGTAGAACCGTGCCGGTCGGAGGACGCAAGGTCCCGCCCGTTGTCGTCGAGAAGGAGACGGCCACCGTCGCCTCCACCATCTCGGGACGCGAGGTCGAGCTCGGGGCGACGTGGAACCGGATGTTCGAGCCACGGGTCCTCACGAACTACGGCCCCGACGGCTTCGTCCCGATCTCGGCGCTGCCCGGTGGAGAGTCCCTCGAGTGGTGCTTCGGCTGCGGCAAGTGCATCCCGGCCTGCCCCGTCGACATGGTGGGCGACTACGGCCCGCGCAAGCTCCATCGCAAGGTCCAGACGGGCACCGATTTGTTCACCGATTCCGACCTGTGGCTCTGCACCGCCTGCGGGAACTGCCTGCGAGTCTGCCCGAAGCGGGTCGACATGCTCACGGTCATGCCGGCTGTACGCGAGGTCGCGCTGGCCGCCGGCGCGGTGCCGGCCGAGTTGCAGGACGTCTTCGAGAAGACCTTCCGGCAAGGCAACGCCCTCGGCCAGAGCCAACGGCGGCGGGCGCAGTGGGCGGACGCCGCCGGGGTCCCGGTCCGGATCCTCGCCAAGGACCCGGCGCCCGTCGACGTCCTTTTCTACGTGGAGGACTACTGGAGCTTCCACCCCCGCGGCCAGGAGGCGGCGCGCGCCTTCGCGAGAGTCGCGACCGCACTCGGCGTCGATTGGGCGATCCTCGGCCCGGAAGAGAAGACGCTCGGCGACTCGCAGCGCCTCGCCGGCGAAAAGGGCCTTTTCGAGGCGCTGGTCGAGGACGCCGCGGCGACGCTGGCGAACTACGAGTTCAACCGGATCGTGACACCCGACCCACACGCCTTCAACGCGCTCGTCAAGGAGTACCCCGGGCGCGGGCACCGCTACGAGGCGCTCCATTACACGCAGCTGCTCGCGCCGCTCGTCGGCCAGATCCGGTGGGAGCGGGAGCTCGATCTCAAGGTGACGTTCCACGACCCGTGCTACCTGGGGAGGCAGAACGGCGAGTACGACGCCCCCCGGACGCTTATCGAGGCCATCCCCGGCGTGCAGCTGGTCGAGATGGACCGCTGCCGCCAGAACGGCTACTGCTGCGGTGGCGGGGGCGGCGGCATGTGGCTCGACGGCTTCACGGGCGACCACACGAGCGAACGGCTGTCCGAGCGCCGGGTCCGCGAGGCGGCCCAGACCGGGGCCGACGTGCTGGCGGTTTGCTGCCCCTACGAGGTGTCCCGGTTCTCCGACGCCGCCAAGGCGACCGGTCACGACGAGCTCCGGGTCTGCGACGTCATCGAGCTGGTCGACGAGGCGATGCGGGGCGCAACGGACCATGGCTGAGCCGCTGCGCGTCATCGACTTCGGATCCCGCCCGCCGTTGCGCTCGCAGACGCTGTGGCACGCCGTCGGTTACGGGGTGTCGGCCGGCGCGCCGGCGACGCTCTCCTTCGTCCGCCCGGCCGTCCCGTACGTCTGTATCGGTTTTCACCGCCCCCTCGACGAGGTGGACCCCGACTTCTGCCGGGCGGAGGGCCTGCCGGTCCTGCGGCGGATGGTCGGCGGCGGTCCGGTGTACCTGGACTCAGGCCAGCTGCTCTTCCAGATTTGCCTGCCCGCCGCCTCGGTGCCGGCGGTCCGGCCCAAGGCCCTGCGCCAGCTGCTCGAACCCGCTGTAGCGGCCTTCCGCGCCGTCGGGGTGCGGGCCGTGCTCGACGAGGACTCGGAGATCTGCCTCGGCGACGCCAAGATCTGCGGACACGGGGCCGGGCAGATCGGTGACGCCGTCGTCGTCTGCGGCAACCTGATCGAGCGCTTCGACCACGCGCGGGCGACGCGGGTGCTCGCGATGACCGATCCGGCCCAGCGGGATCAGACGCTCGCCCTCATGCGCCGCTTCGTGGCCGCGACCCCGGTCGATCCCGTCAGCTTCCGGGCCGCCATGGTCGCCGCCTACGCCGCCAGGCTCGGGCTCACCGCCCGGCTGGGGGAACTGGACGACGTCGAGCACGCCGCGCTCACCTCGCTCGACGAGCAATTCGTCAGCAACAACTGGCTGGCCGGACCGGGCCGGCCGGGCCCGCAAGCCGGTCCCGGACCGGTCGCGCGCCAGGTCAAGGTGCGCGCCAGGATCTGGACGCTTAGCGCGACCCACGAAGGTGCGCAGGTCGCGGCCACCGTGGTTCGAGGAACGGTCCTCGCGGCACGACTGCACGACCCCGGACTCAACGGTCTGGCCGTAAGAGCGGAACAGGCCCTCGTCGGGATCCCGCTGCGGTCGGTCGGCGACGTGCTGGCGGGCTTCGGCGACCCCGGACGAAGGCTGGCGGCCGCCTTCGCCACAGCCGAGCCTGAAAGGTCGTGATGGAACCGACGGCGCGCCTTGTCGTGGCCGGCTTCCCGCTCGCGCTCGACCGCCTCTACCAAGCCGAGACGCACATGTGGGTGCTCCCGACGGGACCCGGCCGGGTGAGAATCGGGATGGACCCGGTCGGCCTCGAGACGAGCGGCAGCCTCGCCGAGCTGTCCCTTGACCCGGTCGGGACCGAGCTCCACGCGGGCCGGCCGTTCGGCCAGCTCGAAGCGGCCAAGTTCGTTGGCCCGCTCCTCAGCCCGGTTTCCGGCGCCGTCGTGGAGACGAACGAAGAGGTCGTCGCCGACGCGAGCCTCGCCGTGCGGGACCCGTACGGGGCCGGCTGGCTGATCGGGGCCAGCCTGGGCGACGCCGATGCCGAACTGTCGGGGCTGCTCGCCGACCCGACCGAGATCACCACCTGGTTCGCCGCCAGGATCGCCCGTTACCGGCACGAGGGCGTGATCGCGCAGTGACCGGCGCGCCGACGGTCCCGACCCCCGCCGGGGTGCGACGGGCGAACTTCCCCAACGTGATGGACTTCTACGCGCCCGGACTCAGACGCTGGCAGACCTCCGAATGGGTCCCGGCCAGTCCCCGCCGGTTCCTTGCCGTGTCGGTGACCGGCTCGGCCTGCGCGCTGCGCTGCGACCACTGCCACACGAAGTTGCTCGACGGCATGACGTCGCCCGGCGCGGGCGAGGACCTGTACACGCTGGCGGCACGACTTCACGAGGAGGGCTGCGAGGGCCTGCTCGTGTCCGGCGGCTCCACCCGCCGCGGCGCCGTCCCGTTGCTGGCGCATCTCGGGCACATCCGACGGATCCGCGAGCAGCTCGGGATGAGGGTCGTCGTGCACTCGGGCCTCGCCTCCCCCGAGCTCGCGGCCGGGCTCGCGGCCTCCGGCGTCGACGGGGTGATGATCGACGTCATCGGGTCCGACGAGACGCTGCGCGACGTCTACCACCTCGACTTGACGGTCGAGGACGTGGACCGCACTCTGGGGCTGCTTACCGACAATGGGTTGCGGGTCATCCCGCACATCGTGCTCGGCTTGCACTTCGGACGTTTTCTCGGCGAGTACCGGGCGCTCGAGATGGTCACCGGTTACCCGGTGTCGACCCTCGTTCTCGTGGTGCTCGTGCCGCTCGCCGGCACGCCGATGGCGCACGTGGCCCCGCCCCCGCTCGACCGGGTGGCCGGGTTCTTCGCCGCCGCCCGGCTGGCCGCGCCGGATACGACGATCAATCTCGGCTGCGCCCGTCCGCTCGGCCCCGCCAAGCGCGCGCTTGACGACGCCGCGATCGATCTCGGCCTGAACGGCATCGCCTACCCGGCCGAGGGCGCCATCGAGTACGCGAGATCGCGCGGCCTCACTGTGCGGCTCGTCGAGTCCTGCTGCTCGCTCACCTGGAGCGGGGTGGACGATCGCGTCCCCGCCACCGTGTCGGTGGCAAGGTGAAGAAAACCTGGCGGCTCCTCGCCGACGACGGGGTCGGGGCGGCCGACGGCCTCGCGCTCGACGAAGCGCTGATGGGCGGGTATGCCCGGGGCGAACCGGACCGCCCGCCCACGCTTCGCCTCTACAGCTACCGCGACCACTGCGCCCTCGTCGGCCGGTATCAGAACCTGGAAGCGGAGATCGACCTCGCGGCCTGCCGCCGCACCGGCACCGAGGTTAACCGCCGACCGACCGGCGGTGGCGCGATCATCATGGGCTCGGGCCAACTGGGGATCGCCTACCTGGACCGGGCACCGACGGTCAAGCGGCCCCGGGAGATCATCGAGGAGTTCTCGGCGGCGCTGGCGGCGGGACTCGCCCGGTTGGGCATCACCGCCAGCTTCCACGGCAAGAACGACCTCGAAGTCGGTGGTCGCAAGATCGCCGGTCTCGGCCTGTTCGTCGACCCGGCCGGCGCCATGCTCTTCCACGCGAGCGTGCTCGCCGACCTGGACGTCGCGCTCATGGTGCAGCTGCTGCGGATCCCCGCGGCCAAGCTCGCCGACCGCGCCTTCACGGCGATAAGCGCGCGGACCACGACCGTCGCGGCCGAGACCGGCGCCCCCTGCGACGCGGCGACACTGCGCCCCGCGATCGCCGAGGGGTTCGCGACGACCTTCGGGGTCGACCTCGTGCCCGGAACGCCCGACGAGGAGGAGCGGGCACGTGCCGGGGCTCTCGCCACCGGCCGGTACCGGTCGCAGTCCTGGTTGAACGAGCGGAGCGTCGCGGTGGACGCCAGTGGCTCCGCCATGGTGAAGACACCAGCCGGGCTGGCCAGGATCTTCCTCACGACCCACGGTGACGTGGTCAAGAGCGCGATGGTCGTCGGGGACTTCAACGAGCTGCCACCGGCCCTCGCGGCCATGGAGTCCGGGCTGCGCTGGCAGCGCCTCGATCACGGGGCCGTCGCCGCCGTCGTCGCGGCTTCCGGCGCCGCCGCCGCGCTCGGGGTTCCCGCTGAGCGGCTCATCGCCGCCGTGATCGAGGCGGGCCGGCAGGCGGGCGAACAGGCGACGGCGCCCGGGGGCGGGAGTGCCCGTCTCGGCGCCGAGGCGAGCTGAGGAGGAACGGCATGGTGGTCCGCGAGCGCCCGACGCCGCCTGCCGCCCCGCGGCCGGTCAAGACCAGCCCGGAATACGTGCGCATCTCGATGGCGAGCGCGATCACGCTACAGATGTGCTCCGGCCGGTTCAGCCGCGACTTTCCGTTCGGGGGCATCAACCTCCTGCTGAACTACGGGGCCGGGTGCCGATCCGACTGCGGCTACTGCGGGCTCGCCCGCAGCCGTCCGGGCGACTACGCGGACAAGTCGTTCATCCGGGTGGCGTGGCCGCTGGTACGGACCGACGAGCTCGTGGCACGCCTCGCGCGGTTCGAACCGGCCCTGACCCGCCTGTGCATCTCCATGGTCACTAACGGTCGCGCCTACCGCGACACCTGCGAGATCGCGCGTCGGATCACCGAACGAGTCCGGACGCCGACATCGGTGCTCGTCGCACCGCCGAACATCACGCGTGCGCGGCTGGAGAACCTGCGTTCGATAGGCGTCGGGATGATCGGCGTCGGGCTCGACGCGGTCACGGAGGATCTGTTCCGGGCGGCCCGCACCGACGTCCCGGCCGGCGGTCTCAGGTGGGATAAGTACTGGGAGGTCATCGGCGACGCGCGCGAGATCTTCGGACCGTGGAACGTCAACGTCCACACCCTCGTCGGCTTGGGTGAGACCGACAAGGATCTGCTCACCTTGTTCGTCAAGCTCCGCGACCGGCAGATCTCGACGTACCTGTTCTGCTTCAACCCGGAGCCCGACTCCCGGATGGCCGCCCGACCGCAACCGTCACTCCGTCGCTGGCATCGGGTGCAGCTCGCCAGGCACCTGATCGAGACGGTCGGCTACGGACTGGATCGCTTCGATTTCGATGCCGCCGGCGGGATCGCCCGTGTCGACGCCGACCGGCCCTTCCTCGAGGCCGTCGTCGACGACGGCGCCGCCTTCATGACCAACGGCTGTCCGGGTGACGACGGAGGACCCGGGTGCACCCGGCCCTACGGCTCCTACCGGCCGACCGAGCCGTTCCGCGACTACCCGTTCGCGCCCTCAGCCGGCGATCTCGCGGAGATCCGCCGGCAGCTGCGGCTGGGCGATCTCAGCGAATGAACACGATGGAGGTGGCCTGAGGTGCGAATCGTCGTGGCCCTGAAGACGGTTCCCGATCTCGTCGAGGAGATCGAGCTCACCGCCGACGAGACCGCCATCGAGCGCGAGTACCTGAAGTTCGCGCTCAGCGAGTGGGACGCCCAGGCTCTCGAGGAGGCACTGCTCCTCAAGGACACCAGCGGGGCCGAGGTCGTGGCCGTCGGCCTAGCCGACGACCCCGAGATCGACCAGACCCTCTACACGGCGCTCGCCAAGGGGGCGGACGCGGCGGTCAAGCTCACCGACGCGGGCGCCGCTTCCCGCGAGCCGGCGGCGATCCCGGTCGCCGCCCGGGCCGCGCTGCTGGCGGGATACCTCGCCTCCGAACCGGCCGACCTCGTGATCTCCGGCGTGCAGGCGGCGGACGACCCGGACGGGCAGCTTCCGCCGACGCTCGCCGCACTGCTTGACCTGCCCCACGTCTCGGTGGTCGTAGCCGTCGAAGCATCCGCCGGCTCGGTCACCGTGCGCCAGGAGTTCGCCGGGGGCGTGTCCCACGAACTCGAGGTGCACCTGCCCGCCGTGATCGGTGTCCAGTCCGCCCGGCAGACCCCCCGCTACGCGCCGATCGCGCGGATCCGCCAGGCGATGCAGGCCGGTGGACTCACCGAGCTGGCGGTGACGTCCCCGGGTCCGGAAGAAGGCGTCGTCCTGCGCCGGATGCACCGACCCGAGACGACCGGTCGGGCCGAGATGCTGACGGGCAGCCCCGGAGAAGTCGCCGACCAGATCGTGGAACTGCTTCGTGACCGTGGCCTCGTGAAAGGGTGAGTGTCGCCGTGAGCCGCAATGTGATGGTGCTCGCCGAGCACACGACAACGGAGATTTCCGAGGGAACCTACGAGCTGATCGGCAAGGCGCGCGAGCTCGCCGAGGCGCTCGGGGGCCTGACCGAGGTGGTCCTTTTCGGCCCGTCCGAGCTCGCCGGCCGGCTCGGAGGCGCCGATGTCGTCGTCTGTATGGAACACCCGGCCCTGGCGGAGTACCAGCCGGAGGCCTACGAGCGGGCGCTCATGGAGGTGCTGTCACAACGATCCCCGCGGCTGTTGCTGATGTCCAATGCCACCGTCGGCTTGGACCTCGGGGCTGCGCTCGTCGTGCGCTGGCACGCGCCGTTGGCCGCCTACGTCAACGCCCTGGGGATCCGTGACGGCACCGTGACGGCGACGGCGAAGATCCTCGGCGGGAAGGTGCTCGCCGACCTCGAGCTGCCCGGGGACCGCGCGATCGCCACCGTCCTCGGAGGCGCCTTCACCGCGGAAACAGGCCTGTCCCCCGCCACCGAGGTCGTCGTTCTCGCCCCGCCGGCCGGACTCGACACGCTGCGGATGTCGCTTCGCCGGGTCATCGCGGCAGAAGCCGGTGACGTCGACATCACGACGGCCGACATGCTCGTCTCCGTCGGCCGCGGGATCGAGTCAGCGGACAACCTGGAGATCGTGACGGAGCTCGCCGACGCGCTCGGCGTGCCTCTCTCGGCGTCCCGACCGGTGGTCGACGCCGGATGGCTGCCGAAGACGCGCCAGGTGGGTCAGTCGGGCCTGAAGGTGAAGCCCCGCGTGTACCTGGCCCTCGGCATCTCGGGAGCCCCCGAGCACCTGGAGGGGATGCGGAATGCCGAGCTGATCCTCGCCTGCAACACGGACCCCGGCGCGCCGATCTTCGATGTCGCCCACTACGGGACGACGGTCGATCTGTTCGATCTCGTCCCCGAGCTCGTCAGCCGGGTGCGCGCCTTGCCATGACCGCCTCGCGTGGCGTGCTCGCCACGGCGGTGACCCGCCAAGTCTTCGAGGGCATCAGTCCGCTCGGCAGGGCGGTCTTCTACGCGCTTTCGGCGGTGGCGGTGGCGACCTTCTGCTGGGGGACCTGGCGTCGGGTCCGCAAGTACCGGATGGGAAGGGCGGCGGGGCGCGGACCGAGGATCCGCGAGGCACTGGCCGGCCGGCTGCGCTCGATCGGATCCGGTACGTCGGTAACCAAGAGTGACCTCGCGGCCGGAATCGCCCACTTCCTCATCTTCTGGGGCTTTCTAGTCGCCCTCCTGGCGACGATCATCCTCACGATCGACACCGACATCGTCCGGAACGTCTCGCGGCTCGTCTCCGGGCACGAGGACAGCTTCTTCCACGGAACGTTCTTCATCGTCTTCACCTTCACCGTCGACACAATGGGATTCGCGTTCCTCGTCGCCCTCGTCTACATGGCCCTGCGCCGCGGTGCCCGCTGGCGGAAGCGGCTGAGCTACGAGAGAGCTGACAAGCCCGTCGGCGGCTACTCGCGCGCGGCGATGCGGCAAGGCGACTGGCTCTTCCTTGCGCTGCTCCTCGCCATCCTCGTCACCGCCTACCTGCTGACCGGCCTGCGGATTCTCGGCCAGCACATGCCGTGGTTCACCGCGCTGAGCCCGTTCGGCCGGGCCGTGGCCGAGGTCTTCTCGGCCTTCGGTGTGACCTCGACCCAAGCACTTGCTGCGCACACCGTCATGTGGTGGGTGCACTCCACACTCGCGCTCGCATTCATCGCCTACATCCCATATTCCAAGGCCATGCACCTGGTCGTCGACGGGGCGAACCTGCTCGCGACGGACCGCTCGGCGACACTCCGGCTGCCCGCGCCGGCGACCGCCCATCCGGGATACGCGGCGATCTCAGACTTCACCTGGAAAGAGCTCCTCGACTTAGACGCCTGCACAAAATGCGGCCGTTGCCACGAGGTCTGCCCGGCGACCGCGGGCGGAGCGCCGCTCTCGCCACGCGACCTGATCCTCGACCTGCGCCAGTGGGTCGACGTCTCGACCGGCGGATTCACCCTGCTCGACCGGGAGCGCAGGCCGGAGCGCACCGGTCCGCGCTCGGCAGGGGACGGCGCGAGAATCGCCGGCGACGTCATCACCGCCGACGCGCTGTGGTCCTGCACGACGTGCATGCACTGCGTCGACACCTGCCCGGTCGGCATCGAGCACGTGCCGACCATCGTCCAGCTGCGACGCAGCCTGGTGGACGAGGGGACCATGAGCTCGACCCTGCAGCAGTCGTTGCAGAACCTCGCCACCCAGGGCAACTCGTTCGGGAGGTCGGCCAGGATGCGGAGTCGCTGGCTTAGGGAGCTCGACTTCCCGGTCCCCGACGCCCGCAGCCAGCCCGTGAAGTACCTCTGGTTCGTCGGCGACTACGCCAGCTTCGACGAACGGCTGCAGGAGACCTCCCGCATCCTCGCCCGGATCCTGCACAAAGCGGGCGTCGACTTCGGCCTCCTCTACGACGGGGAGCGGAACGCGGGCAACGACGTGCGTCGTGTCGGCGAGGAGGGCCTGTTCGAGATGCTCGCCGAGCACAACATCGCGGCGCTCTCCGGGGCCCGGTTCGAGGAGATCCTCACCACCGACCCGCACACACTCAACGCCCTGCGCAACGAGTACCCCGGACTGGGGGCGACTTACCGGGTCCGGCACTACACCGAACTCCTCGCCGAGCTGCTCGAGAGCGGGATGATCGGCGCCCGGCCCCTCGGGCACCGCGTCACCTACCACGATCCGTGCTACCTCGCCCGCTACAACGGCGTGACCGAGGCGCCGCGGCGAATCCTGCGCGCGCTCGGTTGCGATCTCGTCGAGATGCCGCGCCACGGCGCCGACACCTTCTGCTGCGGCGCGGGCGGTGGCCGGATCTGGATGGACGACGATCTCCTCACGGAGCGCCCGAGCGAGATCCGGATCGCCGAAGCGCTCGGCCTGGACGTCTCCCAGTTCGTCGTCGCCTGCCCGAAGGACGCGACGATGTTCGCGGACGCCGTGAAGACCGCCGGGGCCGAGGACCGCCTCGCCGTCCGGGACATCACCTTCCTCGTCGCCGAGGCGCTCGCCGAGCCGGCCGCATCGGGCCCGGTCGGGGTGACCGTGCGATGAGCGGCCGCCTGCCCGCCGGTGCCGTCACGGCATCCCGGTCGGCGCCGCTTTTCGCGGGCGGCCCGCCGGATCACGGGAGAAGACCACCAGGAACCGAACGGGAGTTGGGGCGATGACCTCAGTCAACAACTGCGATATTCCCGACGATCTGTACTACGTCGTGGAGAAACACGTGTGGGCGCGTCCCGAAGGCGAGCTCGTGACGGTCGGGATGACCGACGTCGCCCAGCACATGGCCAAGACCATCGTGGCGGTGACACCGAAGGCGGTGGGCGCGGCGGTGAAAAAGGGGCGCAATATCGCGACGGTCGAGAGCGGCAAGTGGGTCGGCGCCGTCTCCGCCCCGGTGAGCGGCGAGATCGTCGCCGTCAACGAGGCGCTCGCCACCTCGCCGGGCCTCATCAACTCGGACCCGTACGGCGCGGGCTGGGTCATCCGGCTGCGACCGACCGACTGGGGGGCCGACGCCACCGATCTCGCCACCGGCCCGACGGGCGTCGAGGCCTACCGCCGCTTCCTCGAAGCCGAGGGCATCTCCTGCGAATGAGGGCGGGCCCAGGGCCGGCCCACGGCCCCCGTGACCGCCGCGGATCCGGCAATCCCGGGCCGACGCGAACAAACTACAGTTCGTCTATCGCATCTAGGACATTGCTGCACTAAACAACGAGAGGGCGCCTTGGCCGCGGCTTTCCGGCCCCGGGCCGATGACACCCAGTCAGGGGAGAACGACATGGACGACACGGACAGGAAGGTCACCACCACCGCCGACGCCTCCGACGGCGACGAGCCGAAGCGAATGTCCGTCATCTGCTGGAGCAACGACCTCGACCGGGTCTGGCCGGTCATGATCCTCGCCACGACTGCGGCCGCTTCGGGTCTCGAAGTCGACGTCTTCTTCACGTTCTGGGGGTTGCGGGTGCTGCAGAAGAACGGTAAGCGGGTCACCGGCGACAACTGGATGCAAAAGGCCGAATCGTTGTTCGACCGAGGAGGGAACGAGCACCTCAAGCTGAGCAAGTTGCACTTCGGGGGGATGGGTACCTCCATGATCAAGATGCTGGCGAAAGAGCACAACGTCGCCAGCGTGCCCGAGCTGATGGAGATGGCGATCGAGGCAGGCGTGCGACTTCATCCCTGCCAGATGACCATGGACCTCTACGGGTTGAAGCCCTCCGATTTCGTCGACGGGGTGCAGCCCACGCTCGGCGCGGCGAGCTTCATCGACATGGCCGCCCGTTCCGACATTCAGCTCTTCATCTGAACCGGCACTCCGACGAAGGAAACCCGGCGATCCGAGCAGGCGAATGTCCACTGTCGCTACTACACTGAATCAGTTACAATAGTGGAGAATGGCTGTACAACAGGGGCGCCCTGGTCGGTGGGTCACGGGGGTTGGAATCAGCCAATCCGGGCGACGACCGGGTCACCTTGGCGCCGGATGTCACGCCCGCCCCGGCGGACGGGTGCCGACGCCGGCAGAGATGGCGTTCGACCCGGAGGATCGTTGGCAATGCGGCGCACACCATTGCGGACCTCGCGCCAGATGACTCCTCCGGCGCGTGACGGCTTCCACACGACTCACGACCTCCCGGTCAGCACACCGGGGCAGTCCCCGAGGGAAAGGTCCGGCAATGCCCAGATCAGCGACAAGTAGCACGCCGACGAATCTCGCCCTGAGCGATACCGCGGCACGTCAACTCGCGAATGTCTCGAAGAGCACCGCGCAGCTCGACACCATCACACCGCGATGGCTGATCAAGATGCTGCAGTGGGTGCCGGTCGAGGCCGGAAGCTACCGGCTGAACCGCGTCAAGGACTCGGGGGTCACCACCGTCGCCACGTCGGCGCGGGATGGAGCCGAGCTGCCGACGACACACCTCGGCTACTACGAGACACCTCGTGAGTACTTCCTCGACACGGTGGCCACCGTCCTCGACGTCCCCACCCGGATCTCTGACCTGTACGGCAGCCCGTTCGACCAGATCGCCGAGCAGGTCCGGCTCACGGTCGAGACGGTGAAGGAGCGCCAGGAGACCGAACTACTCAACAATGCCGGCTTCGGGCTGCTCGCCTCCGTCGACGCCGACCAACGCTTCTCCACCCTCACCGGTCCCCCGACCCCCGACGATCTCGACGAGCTGATCACCAGAGTTTGGAAGGAACCGGCGTTCTTCCTGGCCCATCCCCGCGCCATCGCGGCCTTCGGCCGCGAGTGCACGCGCCGCGGCGTCCCGCCGGCGACGGTGAGCATCCACGGCTCGCAGTTCATCACCTGGCGCGGTCTGCCGATCGTCCCCTCCGACAAGGTACCGGTCGTCGGCGGGAGATCGAAGGTGCTCCTGCTGCGGGTCGGCGAAGAGCGCCAGGGCGTGATCGGTCTGTATCAGCCGGGACTGGCTGGCGAACACTCGCCGGGGCTCTCGGTGCGCCACATGGGCATCAGCCGCGATGGCGTCGCGTCCTACCTGATCTCGCTGTACTGCTCGCTCGCCGTTCTCACGCCTGACGCGCTCGCCGTGCTCGACGACGTGGAAGTCGACAAGTTCCATGACTACTCGCCCAAGTACCGCTGAGGGCGTCGACGCCGTCCTGTCCGGCCCGCCGGACGAGCTGACGCTGACCCGGCTCGTGACCGAGGCCTACGGCGCCATGCCGGGTCACGAGCCCCGCCCGGCATCGACCCCCGAGTACCCGACCGGCGAGCGCCCGACGCAGCCGGGACCGAGCCCGGTCGAGTCCAGGCCGCACGCGGTTGCCTCCGGCCACGCGATTCCCGTCGAGGTGCCCGGGATCGAACTGCCTGACGCGGCGTCGGGGAACCACCGCGCCACCTCCGCGACGGCAGCGCCGGCAACGCCCGCGGGTCAGCCGCCCGCCGACTCGACACCGGAGCTTCCACGGGAGCTCGCGATCGAGATTCTCCGACCCGCGAGATCCGACCGGCCGGGTCCGGCGTTCACGCTGCCGGACATGAGCCCGGCCCGTGAGCCGTCGTTCTACTTCATCGAGGATCGGCCCCGATCCCGAGAATCGGAGGCCCCCGTCGCGACGGGGGCCCCCCCGCACCTCGATGTCGAGGCGGTGAGACGGGACTTCCCGATCCTTGGCGAACGGGTCCACGGACGACGGCTCGTCTGGCTGGACAACGCGGCCACGACGCAGAAGCCCCAGGCGGTGATCGACCGGCTGGTGGAGTTCTACTCGCACGAGAACTCCAACATTCACCGATCGGCACACTTCCTTGCCGCACGAGCCACCGATGCTTACGAAGGCGCGCGGTCCACGGTCGCCGACTTCCTCGGAGCGCCGTCGGCCACCGACGTCGTCTTCACCCGGGGCGCCACCGAGGCGATCAATCTGGTGGCGGAGACCTGCGGGCGCAGCCACGTCGGCCCGGGTGACGAGATCGTGATCTCGCATCTCGAGCACCACGCCAACATCGTGCCCTGGCAGCGGCTCGCGGCCGAGACCGGCGCGACGATGAAGGTCATCCCCGTCGATGACGACGGCCAGCTGCTCCTCGACGCCTACCGAGACCTGCTGAGCGACAGGACCCGCCTGGTCGCGGTCGCCCACGTCTCCAACGTGACCGGGACGATCGTCCCGGTCCGCGAGATCGTCGAGATGGCGCACCGGGTCGGTGCGAAGGTCCTGATCGACGGGGCCCAGGCGGTCGCGCACCTGGTCGTCGACGTCCAGGCCATGGACCCCGACTTCTACGTGTTCTCGGGGCACAAGGTGTTCGGGCCGACGGGAATCGGCGCGCTCTACGGAAGGTCCAGCTGCTTGGAGAAGCTGGCCCCGTGGCAGGTCGGCGGGAACATGATCTCCGACGTCACCTTCGAGCGGACCCGCTTCCAGCACCCGCCCACCAGGTTCGAGGCGGGCACCGGCAACATCGCCGACGCCGTCGGGCTCGCGGCGGCGCTCGACTACGTGAACCGACTCCGCCGGCCCGCGATCGAGCGCTACGAGCACGAGCTCATCGGGTACGCCGTCGACGAGATCCGCACCGTGCCCGGGCTCCGCCTGATCGGCACCGCTGCCGCCAGGGCGAGTGTCCTCACTTTCGTGCTGGAGGGCTGCCGCCCCGAGGACGTCGGCTCCGCCCTCGACAGGGAAGGCATCGCGGTGCGCGCCGGCCACCACTGCGCCCAGCCGATCCTGCGCCGGTACGGTGTCGAAACTGCCGTGCGGGCTTCACTGGCGCTGTACAACACGCATGCCGAGGTGGACCTCTTGGTTGCGGCACTCCACAGGCTCGCCACGGCCGCCCGGAACCGCCACTGACGCGTCGTTCTGCCGCGTGTGGCGAGGTCACGGAAGCGTCAAGATAGGGGCATGCGGATCTCCTCCAAAGCCGACTACGCCATCCGGGCCGTCGTCGAGCTCGCCACGCTCGAGGACTCCTGGCCGGTGAAG
>Ga0187873_1000183_pt1 | contig 73131 bp, 132 predicted proteins | sample June2016WEW_16_1_2_FD_133012 | JGI IMG/M metagenome (GOLD analysis project Ga0187873, IMG submission 133012) | Peatland microbial communities from SPRUCE experiment site at the Marcell Experimental Forest, Minnesota, USA - June2016WEW_16_100 | ecosystem: Environmental > Terrestrial > Soil >...
TGCAACAAAGTTTACTGCGATCCGCGATTGACGGCGCGGCTTTTGCACGGCTTCCATTAAAATTTTAGGTTGATATTCCACGACAACAGTGTATATTCGACGCATGACAAAGTGTCGTGATAGCAATTCTGCCCGTCGCAAGTATAAAGCCAGTCAATTATGCGACTGCGGAAATCAGCGGACACCCGGATTCAAAACCTGCAAAAAATGTCGCCGAAAGCGGCGCAATTATAACCGCCTAAAGCGCGCTACTCCTGAAGGAATGCGCAAAACATTGGGATATAATCGAAAGAGTTATTATCGGTTAAAGGAATTGATTTTTTCAGTATACGGCACGTCGTGTAAATGCTGTGGCGAAGACAAACGGGAGTTTTTAACGCTCGACCATCTTGAACCGGCGGGAAGCCGCCATCATGAATTGCGCTGTGGCGTCGGGCTGTTTCGCTGGTTGAAGAAGCATAACTTTCCGGCAGGGTACCGCACGCTTTGCTTGAACTGCAACTTTGCAATCGGGCATTATGGGTATTGTCCGCATCATCATAAAAGTGTATACGAAGGATTGAATTTGCTGTCAAAATATCGAAAAAAGTGAAAGGAACTATGAAACTTGTAGCCAACGAATGCGCCAATTGCCGAAGGCCCCTTGGGTATGTGACGCCGGAAGCACTCCAAATTCCAACATTTTGCATCTTGTGCGCCGCTGACAAGGAAGTAATGAAGTTGTGTTCTCGCTGCGGGCGCGTGCTGCGGGTACAGTACAGCTATCCGGTGGACATCTGGACAACTGGAATTTATCGAACATGGATGTAGATGCTGAAAGTGGCAAAGCCTTTTTGAAACGGCACGTCGACCTTGCCAATGATTTGCAGGTGCAGACGCTGATGGCCATGATCAACGCCAAACTGGAAGGTCTTATCGCTGGCTACGTGTTTGACACCGTGCCTGAAGCCAGCAATCTGGTGATAAAAGTGCTGGAAGCATGGATGGCTGAAGGCCGGATTTCGAGCTACAGCATGACAGTGGAAAGGTCTGAAATCATCGTCAACATGGTGATCCCACCGACAGCGATTAGAACTGAAATCAACTATGTGATTGGCCCATGAGCGATGTGCAAGACAGGTCGACGCGGAATCCCAAAGAGTATGATCATCGAGACTGGAACCAAAGCGGAGTTCAAGCACTGCCTCCTCGATCAGGTATGGACATGGGAGTTTGTGTGTGGCCACGTCATGGTTGCAGACGCGGATTATGCGGGAGAATACAATCGTTTGATCCGGGAAGGCTTCAGTTGCCCGTTTTGCCGTACGCCGGGCAGTCATTTGGTGTTTGTGAACACACCGCCAATGAATCGATGATCGAAGAAGGCACCATGCAGGAGTTTAAGCGGTCGGTCTTGGCCGAGCTTCCCGCGCAGCCCAAAGTCGGTGAAATCTGGCGGACGGAGATTTTTACAGCGATGTACGATGTCCAGATTGACCGAATTGAACAAGATTTTAAGCGAGGATGGTGCATTATTTTCGGGGTACTTGGCTATCCCATGCAAAAAGATGCGTGGTATCGAATTCCATTGGAAGATTTTATGGAGCGGATTGAGACCGGCAAAGCGGAGCGTATATGCTGACGATCCCGGAAACCGGCAATCGTCGTAAATTCAAGCACTGGGTTTTGGCCAACGTCAAGGTCATTTGGTGGTCTCGTTGTGGTTGCCGCTATTTACCGGCGGAGTATTACGCGCCAGTTCCCACATCCGATCTGTGTCCCCTGCACGAGGCCAAGGAATTGGAGCGCTGCATTTTTATGATGCTTTATGGTACGGGTGCCGAGCGACAAGTACAAGTTCTTGGAGAGCATGTTCATCGAAGCTGGCTCCAGAGAAGACTTCAAGCATTGCGTATTGAACGAAGTGCTCAAGTACTGCTGCGTTTCGTGTTGGGACTGGTACCTGCCCGAATACGAGCGCAAAGATTCTGGCCGCTGTCCAATCTGTGGGCCTGATGCAGAACGATATGTTCAGTGCGGGGAATGTCTGCGCGTCTGTCACGAATTCGAGATGGCTTCCAACGGGTGCCTCTGCATCGATTGTGAGGAGTGGCACAAAAAGCATGATCGTCGAAAACGGCACTAAAAAAGAGTTTAAGCGCTGCCTGCTGAAAGCGGTCGAGCATCAGCGCTACCCTTGCGGCCACGTGGAAGTGGCGGAGTACATCGATCATCCCGACGGCGGCTGGATCGGCACGCTGGCGATGTACTGCCCGCGCTGCATCGATCATAACCGGTACAACGTCTGCGTTCGGATGTATCCGGTGCAGCCCGTCAATTAAATTATCATGACCTACACGGTCAGTAATAATGGAGTGTTTACGGTATGATTCCTGAAACCGGCAGCCCAAAAGAGTTCAAGCACACGGTTCTTGAAGACGTGGAACTGGGCTGGTGTCTGGCTTGTGGCCACTACAGCGTGCTTGACCCGGCGCGGGCGGAATTGCATTTTTGCTGTGGTTGCACGCTCGATAAAACGATCAGCACGGTGCGCTTGGGTGAGCGCACTGTATACAACATCAACGTTACGAATGTGCCGGTTGCTCAGGTAAAAGTGCTACTCAACAACTGGAAAAAAGCTTTGCGCCGATGATACCTGAACACGGAACCAGAGCCGAATGCAAACGCTCGTTGTTGGGCAACGTGGCCTTGACCCAGTGTTGCAACTGCGGCCAGCCGTTTGTCCGGCAGAACCTCGAAGCCATCGAACCTTTTTGCCCATCCTGCTATGAGATCATCCACGGCATGTCGACGGCCTTGGACTACTATTTGGATCGGTTGAATGGAGTGCGCGCCCATGATCCCCGAACACGGAACCAAAGTTGAATTTAAGCATTCGGTTCTGACGGAATTGCGGGCCGTGGCGTGCATGGCCTGTGGGATGATGAATGTCATCGGCGTCGGCGACAAGCACATCGGGTTTTGCCCGGAATGCTGTTCGCGCATGAGTGCGTGGAGTGCGCCGCAAACGATAATTTATTGTACGGCGGTCGAAGATATGTTGGTGGATCGTGACCCGATTTCCGTGTGGCCGTCCGTCCCGGCACGGGAAGCGGAGCAGCAGGGTGGACGTTGGATTGATGCCCAAGATGATTCCTGAAACTGGAACCTTTTCTGATTTCAAGCGCTGCGTTTTGTCAAACGTGGAGCTTGACCGCTGTAATGCGGGCCATCGGTTCGTGGCGTTTGAATCCGGCTACGACGATACGTTGATCTTTCAATGTCCGACCTGTAGCTGCCGGTTCAAAGCATGGCGAGACGCCAATGGCCGGTTGGTTCATCGAGCGCTGTTGTCCACAGGATGGACGGTGGAGTTAGAGCAGGATTTGCAGGCGATGTACGGCATTGAACCGGAAAATTAAATGATCCCCGAAAACGGCACCAGACAAGAGTTTAAGCAGTGGGTCTTAAACGACCTTTGGGCGTGGACGTGCAGCGATGGACATCAGATCATACCGGAATTTGAGTGGGTGCGCAAAAATGAGAAGCCGCCCAAAACTTATCACGGGCTATTGTTGTGGCACTGTAACCTCTGCAAGCATCGATGGTGGGGCTTGCAGGCCGAACTGAGGATCGAGCGTGGTCATCGAATACGGCTCAAAAGAAGAATTCAAGCGCTACGTGCTGGCCGAACTGCACGCGTGGACGTGCGCTAACGGCCATCACATCGTTGTGGCCCGCCCGCCCCCAGACATGAATTGGGTTGCAGCGGCGAAGGAATACGGGCATTTATGGGGCTGCGATTTCTGCATCCTTGCCTGTCACGAGATGCTTTTTGAGGCTGACAATGATAATTGAAACCGGCAGCCGGGTCGAGTTCAAGCACACGGTCTTGGCGACGGTGCGGGTCTGGCACTGTGTCTATTGCGGCAGAGGTTTTACCATCCCGGCAGATTGGACAGAGTGGTACGATCTCAACACCGACGAACTTGACATCCGTTGGTGTCCCGTTTGCTGGGCCGATTATCGCAACGGTAACCAACAAAGAGAATCCGAATGGATGTCAATCGAATGCCAACGGCTGCTCACCACATGATCCCGGAAACCGGCAGCAAACAGGAATTTAAGCGGGCGGTGCTGGAAGTGGTGCAAGGTTACGCCTGCGCCGCTTGCGGCTGCGGAGAGACATACGACGCGGAGTGGCTGAATTCAAGTTTACTCGACTCCAGCCATTGGAAGTATCTCATTAAAGCGTTTCCCGAAAGGCTGTGCCACCGATGCAATGAAAGGGCCTATCCGCGTATCAGCGTCATCACGGTTGATACCTGTGGCGTATGATCCCGGAAACCGGTCATAGGCAGGAGTTCAAACGGATAGTGCTGGACGTGGTCGTGGTCGAGCACTGCCCCAAGGGACATCCGTTTGTTGCCATGAACCACTGGGATCAGCGTTATCCTTATCAGTGTCCGTTGTGCGGTGTGTGGGGCTATCTACCGCATCCGAGCATTGAGCATTTGAGATTGTACTATAATGATCCAGATTCCTGAAACGGGCAGTCCCAAAGAGTTCAAGGCCGTGGTGTTGCGCGAAGTGCGCCGGTGCCAATGCCAGTGTGGCAAGTGGTTTGTGCCGGGCGTCATCGGCTCAAGCTACTCGTGGGATCGGCACTATTGTCCTGATTGCGTCGGAAAACTACGCGATGTATTGGCGTTGATACCTGAAATCCTTGCACCCGATTATGATCCCCGAAGATGGCTCCTTTAAAGAGTTCAAGCGCGGTGTGCTTGAAAACGTGAGGATACAGCGCTGTGAAGCCTGTGGCCATCCCAAACCGCTGAGTCTTGACGACCTGTTCTGGGAGGAGATGAGCGGCATTGAAATCGGCGTATTGCTTTGGTGTGAGCACTGTCATGCTTATGAGACTGTTGATATTTGTGGCACTGGGCCAGTACGACAATGATCCCCGAAGACGGAACCAAAGCCGAATTTAAGCGGGCGGTGCTTGATTTCAGTGCCGGTCTGCGCCCTGAAGTGGGCGGCTATTATCTGTTGTTTTATGGCAATGGCTTGGAAAATCAATGGTTAGAGAAGGTGCAGGTCAAGGTTTTCAGTCGGGGTGTGGTGATGCTTGAATACGGAAATAAACTTTCCCAAACAATGAGCTTGCAGGCGTGGCTGGAAATGGCCTATTTGAAAATCATTCAACCCGATGATCCCTGAAGCAGGCAATCCCAAAGAGTTCAAGCACTGCCTGCTGAATACAGTGGTCACGGACATGTGCGTGTGGGGACATTTTGTTGTGGCCCTCAAAAACAGGGACATCAGGTCGTTCTGGGAATGCCCGATATGTGGTACACATCACTGGAGGATGGCTGCACCGATGCGCCGTCATCAGCTTTATGATGACGACATACCTCGTGCGCCTCTGCTTAGCGGTCGGCTGCGCGATTGAAACTACTCGGCGAAGGCTTGTGATGACGACGCCTCCAGTGCGTTCAACGCGGCTTGGATGCGTCCATTGAGGCCCGCCACCAGCTTCAGGTCTTCTGGGGTTCGTGAATTGAGGCAGCAGACGTTGTGGAAGGCCCGGCGCTCTTCCAGTGTTGTGGTGGCCCATACGGAATTGACGGTGACCATCACGGGATGCTCTGGTGGCAACACGTGGCCGGTGGTGGGATCAAGGACAGCCGGGCGACAACCGGGGCAATCGTCGTTGAATTGGGCAATGCTCATGGCGGGGTCAAGGCGATGTCGAGGTAGGCAAAGAACCCGCCCAGCAGGCATAGCGCCGCCAAAAGGACGAGCTTCCAGCACCACGACAATTTGGTTTCAGTAAATTTTGTTGCTGACAAAATCATGAAAATATCACGAACGGCATTTTTGGCTTGCTTTTGTTGTATACATTGGATATTGGTCTTTAGCTATGCTAAAGACCACCGCCACAAAAAGTCAAGAAGTATTGTTTCCGGCGTGGTGGTTGGAGTTTTTGGATAACTTGCAAAAATGCCCTCAAATTGCAGACGCTGCCCATAATAGCAGGCGTCTTGCTCGCTACGAAATTCGATGTTCATGAAAAAACCCAAACTGTACTGGCACATCCATCATCGGTCATTGCTGGAGCCAGCCACCGAGCCAATCAGGAATAGGATCAAGTTCATCCGCGAAGAAAAATACGCGTCGGAAGTGCCCATCCGGCTGGAGTGCCTGAAGCCGGTCAAGCGCCCAGACCTGCTGCCACGAGAAGTCAGGTTGGCGGCGGCAAAATTGGGGCCAAATGATTGGGACGCGTCGTGGTGCGTGTTTGCCGATACAACCCGCAGACATTTCAAGCGTATCATGGCGCGCCATCGCAAAGAGTATCCCAAATGCACTTGTGACCCACACGGACAATTGATATTCCCCGGTTATGGCCGATAAAGTCACGCTCAAGCGCCTGAGCATCTGCCCGTGCGGCTTTCCAGTGCTCAAGGACGAAATCCCGCTGGGCACGGAGTATGAGATCGATCCGGCTCAAACCGATCATTTTACGTTTATTTGCGGCGGTTGTGGCAGGCACATATCGATTGAAGGCATCTGGGTTGAATCACGGGAGCCGGGAACAGAGGCTGGATTCCTGCCCAAACTGATCTTTGAATCTGAAAAGTAAACACTGTCAATAGTATTGTGCAGGTGGTTTTGGGCTGTTATGCCATCAACTTGACCTGTATGGCACAAAAATTGGCGGCGTCAGTATGCACACTTGGTTGGTTTGCAGTTGGTTGTGCATTTGGCTTGCTAATTAGTTGGCAATTGATTGGCAATTGATTTATCCGCAATGGAGCGGCGGTTAGCTGTGGGATCGTCGTTTAATAACAGGTGGCATGATTTGTGATGACCCGGCGGATAGTGACACGGGCACTGAAAACAGTTCTGTGTTTTCAATAATACGGGTCTAATGCCGCCATCCACAGCGAGTTTTGCCAGCGTGGAACGACGTGGCCGGGTTTTATTGTTACCGGTGAGGAACAAACCATCGGTCTGGTATCGTTTGGCGTCGCTTGCTTTTTTAAACAGGGGGCAGGTGGACGCACGCGCTGGCTGTTCTTTACGCGTATGAGCAGTAAGAGGCCGGGACGCAAATGCGTGGTGTGCGGTGCGCGGGTTGTCAACCAGAACCCAAAGACCGTGACCTGTGATCCAATCTGCACCAAGGCGCACCATGCGGGCCGCACGCGGCAGGAGCAGATCGAGATTGAGTATGCGGCCAACGCCGAGATTCCAGAGCATGACGGTACCGGCTGCCGGTATTGCGGTTGCCGTTGGTGCATTTGCGAAGAATGATTTGGATTGCAATCCAATTTCACACTGTATACAAGTAAACGAAAGTTCCAATTCATTGGATAAATTATGATAAACAAGTTGCCAATAATCGGATGGGCGATTTCGCTCATTGCCAACATCTCGCTCTCAATCCCGTTTTGGATCGCATGGACGGTCTGCGGAATCGGAGCCAAGTACTTCTACTGGCTTCCGCCGGTATACCAGATCATCCCGTTCTGGAATTGCGTCGGCCTGTTTGTCTGCATCAGCATCATTAAAGGCGCGCTCATTCCGACGCTCGCCACCGTGTCCAACACCAACAAATAATGTTCAATGCCACCGGAACCACCAGTCAATGGCATGAAGCTGATCCCGATGGGGATGCCGTTGATGTTCGAGGCGTGGGCAGGCTGCGTGGGGTGGGCGGCTGAACAGAAGGAAGTTCGCGAAAATTTTACCACAGTAACTGGTTTTAAGTTGGAGCACTTGATCGGGCGCGCCTCCATCGACGCGATGATCGACAAGGCCACCGGTTACGAGCAACAGGTCTTGGCGGCGTTTTGTGATTACGTCACCGAACACATCTGGGGCCAGCAGGAAAAATCAACCGTATGACACCGACCGCAGCAGAATACGAAGCCCAACTGGAGGCCATGGCGGAGAACGCCCGGCGCTGGCGCGCTGCCAACGCCGACAAGACGGTGCTCGTTCAGTTTAATTTTCCGCCGTTCGTGGCATTGATTGCGCCGATCAGCGTGGCCGTCAAGAAAGGTTTCGTCACCACCAACGATGCCGGGCTGGAGTTGCTCAAGGCGCTCTGGTCGTGGGATGCCGACACCGAGCCAACGGTACTGATGGTGCGGGCCGCTATCGAATATGAAAAAACAGAAAATCAAAGTCACCAAGATCGAAGTCAGCCAGACCGACCCCCAGACCGACGTATATCAGGTTGAGATCGTGGCGGAGGACAACAAAGGCGCGTGGAACGAAACCTTCAACACGCCCGAACTGCTTCACGCGTTCCTGCGCGGCCTGCGCGTGGCCACGGCCATGCTGGGCGAGACCTTCGCCATGCGCGATTACTGGGAATTTCACCCGGATAGCTGTATACACGATCTGCCATAATGCCTCTGATGTGAAAACGAAGATAAAATACTGCAAGTGCGGTTGGACTTTCTTGGCGCGTTCGTCCAATGCGCCCTGTAAAATCTGCGGGCTGCCCATCAAGCCAAAGAGAAAGAAGTGATATGCCGCGTAAATCCGCCAAAGCTCTGCCCCACTGTCCAACGCTGGAAGAAAATTACCTCTTTGAATTTTGGTGGGTGACTTCCATCATCGGCGGCATCAGCGACCGCCTGCTGGTCAACGCCCATAAATTTAACTATGTGCCGCCCGACGAGATGGACGAATTCGTTGAACAGGCCATTGGTCGCCTGCGGCAATTCCAGATCAAATACCGCAAGCAGTACCGCAAAACCAAATTTCCGCTGGTCAGGTAAAAACAATATGACATCAACAACTTTGAACGCTCTGAAGGAGGTCATCACCCATTGGCGTCGGCTGGCTACTGGCAAAACACAGCGATACGAGGGCATCGGCCCCGGAAACTGTGCGCTGTGCCACTTGTTTAATAATGCAGCTTTCAGTTGTGTCGGCTGCCCGGTGCAGCAAAAAACAGGTCGGACGGGCTGCGCCGACACACCCTATCGCACAGCAGAAGTTGCTTATTTTGATTATGGGCGCAATTCCAAGAAGTTTAGAGCAGCGGCCAGAGCCGAGTTGGAGTTCCTGAAAAAGCTGCTGCCAAAAAAGCGTATACACAAATGAGCAAGTGGGTTATGCTTTGGATTAGCACCGACGGCGATTGAGATATGTTTTACTGTGATCCATGCCGGAAAGCAGCGGACTGGCCGATCTCCATGGCCAAGTCCGTGGGGCCGTGCGAAGTCTGCGGTGAGGTTCGCGAGTGCTACGACGTGCCAACCCGGCTGTTGCCGTCGGTTGAGTTGAAGCCCAAGTCGGAGCTTGGTGTCCGTTATATTTATAGGTGTCCGAATTGCCACCGCGAGGTTGTCGGCATCCCGCCTACGAGCGAAGCGCACGGCGTGATTGACGGGTTGCTCTGCCCGTGCTTTGCTGAAATCGGTTTGAGTGATTTTGTCCGGGTGGAAGTTGCGCCCATTAAAAAATAACGAAATGAACCGCTGGACGATATGATAAAGATATTTTTTAGTGACGCCGTTGTTTATGGCAGACCTCTTATGTTCCATAGGCTTTTTAGCGGGAGGGCAGCCCCAAGGAGGCTGGGCAGGTTTTGGAGTTTTGTTCGCCCTCAACACCATAGCCTTAGCGGTCTTATTAGTTGGTTGGTGTGTCTCAGACGACCGTTTGTCCAAACAATAATTTATGAAAGTACCCACGGCCAAAGAATTGACGGAGCAGTTGATACCCAAAGCTTACCGCATTCCGATGTTGAGCGAGGTCGGTTATGACCGGGTGACCATCGAGGAGCGCTCGACGGAGGACAGTGTGCGCCGGTGGGCCGTGGTGTGCGCCGGTTCGGTGCTCAACAAGGAAGGCGGTTGGGAGTACGAGCCAATGCCCAGCAGCCGGAACGAGGACTTTCTGGATCGCTGCCGGTACACCACGCTCGAATCCGCATGTGAACAGATCGTGCGCTGGCTGGCGACTAAACCGGAAATGAAGAAAGAGGAGGACAAGCATGACGGAACATGACCGTATACGCCGAGACCGGGCGCTGGCCTGCAATCGCGATGATCTCGCATCCTTGGGCGATGCGCTGCGCGGCCTGCAATCCACTGACGACCCCTCGCTGGTGCCGCTGTACGACGAGCTTATGACCCGGTATAACGAGTTGTCCACGGCCAAAAAGATAATCCATGCACCGGTTGGCTCGACATCAACACGCGCACAACATTTGGTGTGGTGTAAGAAACGCGCTCTCGAATACTGTGACATGGGAGAGACGAGCCAAGCTTGGGCAAGCATGGTCAGCGACATGCGAAAAGACCCTGCAACCGAAAATCACCCCGCGTTGGAACTCGGCACGATCCTGTTGCTGGGAGGTCTCAACAGCACCCCGATGGAAATGCGTAAATTCATCGAAGGGTTTAATTGATGTCGAACTAAAGATCACGAGGATACGTATGTCCCTGACCATCGATTTAAGAAAGGAAAAACATGACCCTAACCACAGACATAATCCAAGCGGAAGCCGACGGACTTCGGGCGACCGGCATCGACCAGTTGCAACGGAACCACAACGAGTACATTCGCGCCGCCAAGACCCATCTGGATTGCGCCGTCGTAATTCAGCGGTTCGGCCCGCTGCCAGAAGGCTTTTGCCACGCCGGTTGGCCGTGGCCGAAGCAATACTGGCACCCGGAGCGGTTCGACGCCCAGAAGCACGTGCTGCGCGCCGCCGCGTTCATGGTGCTGGAGTTCGAGCGGATCGACGAACAGAACGAGGCGTTTCTGGCGCTTAAACATCAAACCCATACCACCGATGCCCCGGCTTAAATGTATCTGGTGTATGCAGCGCACGGGCACCAAGCCGTGCGAGCACTGTGGTTCCACGCAAGTAGAGAACATGGACGCGCCCCATACCTGCGAATGGAGCCGCAAGACCATCGACACGGTGGAGTGCAAAGTATGTGAGCGGACAATGTCCATGGAGGAGTATTTGAAACATGCTGCGTCTTGAATTATTTAAACAAGGCTGCGATTTTCGCTGGCGTTTCCGGCGCGGGCGGCGCACGTTGGCATTTAGTACGCCACGCATGAACAAGCGGTCAATGCGCCTGTCGCTGGTGGCGTTGCTCAAGGATATTCAGGCGGACGACTTCATGGTGTACGACTTGACGAATGAGACGCCGACCAAGAAACCACAGCCGAAGAAAAATGGGTAAACTGGCGCGTCTGCCCGTACTGGCGCTTGTCGAGGAAGGAACGCGACAGGATTTCAAGCGTTGTGTTCTTGCATACATCCCGAAGTACCGGAAGAATCGGGCCAAAAGAATAAAACGTAGACGCCGGTGATACTATGAAAAGCTCCACTGCTCGACAAATACTTAAAATCTACCAGTGGGTCGGCATCGGCCTGCTGGTTGCCGCTTGCCTTGGGTTTGCGGCGTTTATCGTTGTCATGTTCTTCAAGGACTGGAAGATAATGACGTGCGTTACGGGTTCAATCGCCATGCTGATCGGTGCTGCATGGCTGTGGATCGAGGCTGACATTGACAAAAATAACCCTGATTAAATCCAGTATGGCTGTCTACGTGGACGCGGCGGTGTGGCCCTATGGACGGATGATCATGTGCCACCTGCTGGCCGATACTGAGGAAGCGCTACACATGATGGCTGACCGGATTGGCGTGTCGCGCCGTTGGTTTCAGCACCGGCGGTATCCGCACTATGACATTTGCAAAGCGAAGCGGGCGCTGGCGGTCAAGTACGGGGCCAAAGAAATAAATCGTAGACAATTTGTGGCCATGGCTACAAAACTTAAACATGGCGCTTGATCCTGATGCTTTTAAATTCATCGATGTTGAAGAGTTCATCACCGTGGACGGGAAGCAAATTCCAAGCAAAGGTGTTCGTTTGGTTCACATACTCACTAAGTTAGATTTTGGTGTGTATTTTCAAGCTCAGGTTCGCAGCATGGAATGGAAAGCCGCCTACATCGTTCACGACAAGTATCGCCGCAAATACAATCTGGCGCACGAAGACTTGGTCAGTCTTCGCGAATTCGCAGAAGATTTTTCAGCCGAACGAAAACGGGCGGGTAAGTCCCTGAACAAAGATTTTTTGATCCAAGAACTTTCAGCAGAACTTAAACGTAGAGTTGCAGCAAAAGGAGGTTAATTATGCCTGATCCAAAACTTAAAACCGCGATGGAGGAAGTCAAAGTTGTGCTCGCCAAGCACGACATCGCCGGGGTCGTCCTGCTGGCTTCCCAGACCCACACTGAATATCTTTACGAGTTTTCGACCTCGTGGAGTTGCGCCAAGATCGAGGGGGATCAACTGCACATCAAGGCCAAGCGGGAACACTTCCCGTCGAAGGAAGCGCATGTCAAATGTGTAACCGAGACCGTGGGAATGCTCGCGGGATTCGGTGACGTGATGGCGCAGGCGCTGGATGCCATGACACGGGTGTTGAGAGCGTTGGGCCAGCAGTTTGAAATTGCCCACCAAAGCAGGCACGAACCACCGCACCCAACTCAGTAAACGCGAGTGCCGGAACTGTCCACGGTATTGGCGGCTTGGGCACCGGCAACATAGGGGCCGGTAATGCTGTACACTCGGCCCAGCGTGGCGACGCCGGTGAAGACTTGGCCGTGCATCCCATAGCCGTCGTCGGCTGAGCCAGTGCGGGGCGTACCGCCCATACCAGCGGCATTGGGGCCGCACCAGTTTGAATCGTTCATCTGTGATGGCATACACTAAATACGATGTTCCAGCAGTTCATAGAAGAGGGGAGCCGGAATGATTTCAAACGCTCCGTGCATCGAGCATTGGGTGCGTGGCATTGCGCCATCTGCTTTGAGCCGCTGACTCATCTGGAAGCCAGAGCGCACAGTAAAAATGGGAACACTGCCGATGTCGTCTGCAACCAGTGTATCAACAGCAGCAATCCTCAGTTTCAGCGATGGGCCAGAGATATTGTATTCAGCGGTATTGGTGGCCACCAGACCAGACGGCTATATTAGGCTGGTTTTACGCATTAAATTCTTCTATTGACAGATTTCGTGGCATCGTCTACATTGGTGTATATGGATGCCAAAACGTTAGAAGAATGCAGGCAGCGTTTGATTGCTGGCCTCAAGGCCAAATATCCCAAGCACATTATTGGCCGCACGGCTCAAGGTGAAATAACCCGGCGCATTCCCACCCGCTATCACGTCGGCAAAGGTTCCCACAATCATCCCGGCAGGGGCCGCGTGGTTGTCCGCAATGTGCTGGCTGCCGTGTACGACCCCGCCAATTATCAACTACCATGAGCAGCACCAAATCAACACCGCTGGGCCGATTCATCGATGAATTCGGCAATCACATTTCCACTGCTGGTTTGGCCAAGATCAGGGCCGAACATGCCGCGTTGCGCGGCAGCAACGATGTGCTCAAACGCGCCGTGGCTTATCTGGTTTTAATGGGAGCCACCGAAGGCAAGTATTGGGATGAACCAACGGTAAAATGGGCACGCGATTTAATGATCGGAGAACCCAGAACAGGCGGCCAACTGGTTCACGATGCTCTCAAAATTTTGACGCGGCTGGAAGCCGCTCAATCCGGTAAACGCAAGAAGAAAGGGAACGCATGAACACAACCCCGATACCCAATACCCAGATGCAGGAATTTCACCTGCCGCAGAAACCCTACAGCGTCATCGACGCCATCAACCGTCATGCTGCCGGTCAAGGCAGTGTTGGTTGTGCAATCGCGGCTGCCGATGCCAACTACAACGGCCATGCGATCATCATGGGCTGGAACAATTACCGCCGCTATTATATCTGTGAGCATCACTGGGGCGAGCGCGTCGTTCATGCGCGGGGCACCGCCGAGGAAGTGCTGCGGGTCGCTGTTGATGAATACAAGCAGCAGGGCCGGGGCGCTACGCTCAACGTGTGGCTCAAGCCGCAGGACGCCCATCTGGCCGCCAAATACAATCTTCTGCCGGGCAGGGAGGCATCCCCGCAAACGTGGCGTACTCCACTCCATGCTGAATTGCTTGGGGCCGCGATGTACGAACGGAACGGTCTCTGCCCGGCTTTCGCTTTTCTGGCCAACAGCCAGACGGTGGAAGAATACCGGCTCAAAATCAAAGCGTTCTTCGCATTGCACCGGAGAATGGTCGCCGCCTAAAGCGCAAAATAAACCAGATCAAACAACATGAAACCAACACCCGAACAGATCGCCAAGCTGCCCAAGTGGGCACAGGAGCACATCAAAGACCTCAGCCGTGAATTGGATGCGGCGAACGCCACTCTTGCGCGGATGGCCGACGAACAGACGCCGTCGCCGTTTTATGTCGATGCGTGGTATTCGACGCCCCGCGTCAAGCGGTTCATTCAGTCGCCCACCAACCATTTGACCATCGAACACGCGGGCGTGCATCTGGAAATCTTTTTGGCCCCGGAGCGCGATGGGCAGCGGCTGTACGGCATTGAGCTTCAGTATTCTGCCATAGATCGCACCATCGGGCATTCCACGGTGGCGCTCATGCCCCGTGGTATCGGCACAATTCAATTGGTCACCAAGGAGAACATGCGATGAGCCTGAGCAAATTAGCCAAACGGTTTCGGCCCGTCAAAAAGGGCAATGTTGAAATTGACCGCATCACCGTGACCAAGCTGGACGCGCTGATGTCAATGATCCATGGCAGTCCGGCCTACGAGGGCACCTACGCTCGCCTGCGCATCAATGGGACGGTCGTGATGTCCGATACCCAAATGGAGCGCCGGACGAATTCCGAGTTCCTGTATCGGGCGCACGGCCACGTCCTGCTGGCCGGGCTGGGCTTGGGCATGGTTTTGGACGGGTTGAAGGACAACATGGATCGAATCCAGTCGATTACGGTCGTGGAGATCAACCAAGACGTGATTGATCTGGTGGCCAAGCACTACAAGCACCCAAAGATCAAGATCGTTCAGGGTGACATCACGACGTGGATGCCGCCGGAAGGTATGAAGTACGACGTGATTTACTTCGACATCTGGTCGGAAATTTCCGAGGACAACCTGAAGCTTATGGCCCAACTGGGCCGCCGTTTTGCCAAGTACAAAAACCGCAACAATCCCAGCGTCTGGATGGAATCTTGGTCGCGCCCGCAGATGCGTGCCAATGCCCGTTCTTCATTCCGGGCCTTTTATTGAGCAAATTACCGGTTGAAATATCGGGCGCGACAGCGTATACAAAAGAAAATTATGAAAGAATTAACAGCGGAAAATGTCGATGCCATCTTCATGGACTGCCTGTTCGCCGAGGGCGAGGATACGGCTGATCCGGTGATCGTTAATGGCATCCTGCACAATTTCGGTTTTCATCGCGGGCGATTGGCGGGCCACAAGCAGGAGATTGCGGAACTGCTCAGCAGTTTGCCAGAGGGATTCCGCACCGATAAAGGCGGCGGCTGGAGCTTCCTGAATGCCTGCATGACCAAGGACGGGCGGCAGTGGGGTGAACACCGCAACGTTGAACAACTGCTGGTCGTTGAACAACTGCTGGTGCTGGGCATTGCCACCGGGCAGGCTTCGATGTTGATGCCCCGCGAAATGTGGAAGGCCATGCCCGGCGGGATGCCGTACTTCTCGATTAAGATCGCGCCGGATGCGCTCGTGCCGATGGACAAGTTCAACAAGGTCTTTGATCTGCTCGTCTCCATTGGCGGCGCGCCAGAGTCCATGCGGACGGACTTTTTATTGCATCACACCAATGATCCGACCGACGAGTACCGCTTCCAAGGCCATCTCGGCTTCGGCGGCAAGTATCGGCGCAAGACCAACACCGTGGACTGCTATCGCGAGGACGAAAACGAGGAGCGGCTTAAAATCATCGAGCGCCTCAACGCCGAACTGGCCAAGCTGTCATGAGCCAGACCGAACATGATCTTCATTTGCGCAAGCCCGTCTGGACAGGCCGGGAGAATTACCGGGGTTACACCATCGCCGAGGCCAATAAGCGTGGTGGCAAGGCTGGGCGCAACAAGAATCACACCAGCACCATTCAGGTGCGTTATCCGCTGGTCAAAGGCTATCTGGTCAAAGGCCAGTTCCGATATACGGTCGGTTCGCGGGACGAGCAGATCGTGGCTGTGGAAAAAGCCCGGCAGCGGATTGATTCGTTCTTTCAACCAGCATGAAGTTTTTCATTCAGTACAAAGGTTACGTCATTGCTGACGCCAGTAAAAGCGGCGGCAAAGCGGGCCGGGGTAAAAACAGCACCAGCACCATTCAGGTGCGTGACCCACTCTCGACCGGTGGGTACTTGTTGCACCATCATTTTCGGTATAAGGTGGATTCGACGGAATCGCGTGAACGGGCTGTAGCCAAAGCGCATAGCTGGGTGGATGGCCTGCAACCTACCAAACTGTGAAAACGCGCAAGCATCACAACAATAAAGGTTATCGCCAGATCAAACGCGGCAAAACCGTGGAGCAGGTGCGCCGTATTGCTGCCAAACTGGGTCTTCCCTACGCCAATGAAAGAATTTACCGATGACGAATACGTTGGCTATGGTAAGCTCGTCTACGACGAGCCGCTTTGCACGTGGCTGGCCGAGCACGACCTGCGGCTCCGGGGTTACAAGCGTGTTGTCATTCCCCACATTCGCACGGTCGGGGAAACCGAAAAACAAAAGGGTGTGCCCGTGTTGTCCGATTGGAAGGCGGTCGTGGCCAATAACGTGGAGTTGATGATCAACAGCATCCGGGAACTGCCGCTGTTCTTGTACGCTGTTTGGAACTTTGACGGCGGTACGAAGTTGGTGCCGTTTATAGTTAGGCAGGGGACGTTTGTTAAGACGCATTTGCGGGATGCGGCCAACAAGCCCGTGTATGTAGACGTGGTCGAAGAAGAGCACATCAAACTGATATGAGCGCAGCCAAGATCAAATTCCGGGAGCATCGAGGTACGCTGGCCGAAGCCATGGAAACGGTCATTGAAGTGGATGCCAGTCTCGCGGCGTTGGCATCGCTGCTCAAGGTCAAACCCAAGCAGGTGAAGGTCGAAAAATACATGTACGATGACCGCATCGGCTGGGATACGCACATCGTGACCGTGGATGGCGAGGCGGTCGGCTTCACCAACGGCCCGGTGCATTAAACTTTCCTATTGACACGCATAGCCTACGCGTATACATTGCACGTATGCCTGATCCAATTTTTGAAGTCTTAGCGAACGGAACGGTTGCTGCCGAGCAGGCTGGGCAGATCAATTCCGGCGACGCGGAGGCGTTGCGCAAGGAAATGCAGGAAGCCGCCGCCTTGGAAGAATACGGCGGGCGGGAAGCTCCGGTTGAAAGAAACAGGCTTTTAAAAGCGCACAAGACCGCTCACATAAGAATAAAACGCGAGCGGGTTATTCTTTTCGGCAGTTGTTTCATTGTTGAATCCGAAACCGAGTCGTTTCGGGTCTTGGCGCGCATCTTGGGCTATTTGCTGTTGGATCGAAGTCCGTTTTTAATTTCAGAGCGGAAACTTGCTTGATATGAAAAAATCAGAGGAACGTGCCGACGTGGTCATTTTCGAGAAGGCCACCCGCAAGGTTGATGCCGTGATTGGCAAGGACATGAAGCGTTGGCCCGGTTACGGCTCAGGCCGTAACACCGCCGAACTTCGGCTGCAAACCGGGCAGGAAAAGGTCAATGACCGTTACGACGTGATGATCGTCCCGGCGGGCAAATACAACAAAGGCGACGTACTGCCGGACGAACCATGAGCACTCAAATCCAATTAGAAAGCGGTAATTTCGTGCGTGTGCGTGCCGATCACCCGGATTGGTGGCGCGCTGGCCGTGATGCCATGGTCAGCGCGGTGGATACGGGTGACGGCACAGTGGGATTGTTTTTCGGTTACGACCGCTATAATCAGCCGCAGGGCTGTGAATGCGTGGGCACCGAACTTTGGCATCTGTCCGAGCTTGACCTGATGACAGTTCATTAGCATGAGCCGTGATTACCGCCCAGTCAGAATGCACAACGGCAAACCGACGTTCGTCAATGTCGAGACCTTCAATGTAAATTCATGGGGCACGGACTTTTGGGGTCGCGTTTTTCAACTCGCTGACCTGCCGGTCTTGGAGGAAAGTCTTACCGGGGAAGTGCGACGCACGATAAAACACGAGTATGCCGGGCAGGACTTGGAAGCCGTGCGCCGGGTGATCGCTTTGCCTGATTTCAAGTACCGGCTGCTCGGCGCAATTGAACTGGCGCTGCGTGAATTTGGGGATGAACAGGGCACCGAGGCGGCGGGCTGGTGCCAGAGCGCCATTGCGCCCTTTTTTTCATGGTGTCGCGACCCCCTGACCGTGGCCGTGGCCTCCGATTATTGCCCGCGATACAACGAACCAGAGGAATTGATATGCCAGACGAAAAACCCAAAGTAAAAAGGGGCTACCAGATCGGTGACCGGGTGGGAGCCATTATGTCCGCTGACAAGGACGAAGTTCGTATCTTCGGCTATGGTCAGTACATGGGCGAAGAAGTTCCGCCCCCGGAAATTACCATGTTTGGTTTGTCGCTGGCCGCAATGGGCCACACCAATCCCAAAATTCTGCTGGACAGCGGCAAGGTCGTTTGGGGTTGTGAGTGTTGGTGGGGGCCAGAAGATCAGGTCAAGGCCAGCGTCCATGACCGGAAAGTAATGGAATTCGACATCGAACAGGAGCGCGTTAAAGCCAAAGCAGGTTAACCCAGATAAATTATGAGAAAAATACTAATGCTGACACTCGTTATCGCGTATGCAGCTATTCTGGTGCTTATCATCATGACGGCGCGTACTCAAGAAAAAGTCAATGCCCGGCATAAACTGGAACTTCAAATGCACGACATCCAGAAGTATCAGGAAGGTTTTGCTGACGGCATGAATGCGACCCTGCGCCACGTCAAACTGGCCACCAATGTCGTGGAGATCGCGCCCATCTTGGAGGAGATGAAGCATTGATTATGTTGCAGTTTATCCGCTGGGCAGCTTTTGTGATCGGTTGTTTTGCCCTGTACTGCGATCTGCGGGCTTTGCTTATCCTTGTTGCGCGGCATCGCCACGGTTTGCCACCCGATCTGGCGTACTGGCTGGCGCTGGCGGCTGCATCGGCGGTGTTGGCGCTATCCATGGCCCTCGCCTACAGGAAAGAAAAGGATAAGCATTAAATTTAACTGTTGACAATTTCCTGCTAGTTGTATACGTTGCTGAACCGGTATGAAAAAATTAGCTTTGCGCCTGTACAACCTTGACCGGCAGTTTTTCAAGGCGATTTTGGTTCTTGGCTTGATATGGGCGGTCTGCTGGCTGTTCGGACGAATTCATCCGTAATTCGCCCGCCTCAGCGGAGATGCTTTCTGGGTTGATCGCTCTTCGTGTGGCCCTCCGGGATTGGGGGCGAGGCGGGCATTTTGTTATGAAACCACAATCGAAAAAAGAGTCCAGACTGCGGGGCCGATTCATGTCGCCTCACGATGTATGGAACAACGGCGACCAAGCCAGACGGATCGCCCGGCGGCGCTGGAAGCGTAAAACGCACAAGCTCCAACGCAAAGAGGCCAAGCGTGAAATCGTTTCTGCCTAAACTGACCAAAGATGAAGCTGAACGACGGCAACGATTGTGGTACGAGATGCTGGGCGAATGTGAGCCGGAGATGCGCGCCGCCATACAGGCCGATCCGACTGGCACCGATGCCATCGGGCTGGCCATCATGGTCGAGATCAGGGCGGTGGCTGAGGAAAAACCAAGAATAAGAAAATGAAAAATTTGACCGACGCAGAAATTAAACAACTTGCCGTGGATTTTCACCACGGAATGATTTTTTGTGACCGGCACGTTGCCCGACCGGATGATCTGCCGATGGTGTTCATGATTTTGAACCTGATGGATGAAAAAGCATTCAAGAAACTCAAAGCCGATTCGCCCGGATTGATTTACGAGTATCTGGAGAAGGCGGGGCCAAGGTCGATCAACGGGATGCCGATCTTTTTTTCAATGCGCATGTTGTCATCGGCGGATACGGTCAAAATGTTTAAGTTGGTCGACAAACTGAAGGCAGCGGAGAAGGCCGTATGCGAAAAACCAGTGTAAAAGATCAGATTTACGATATGTACTTCGGCAAAAAGTTTCAGCCGAGGAAGCCCGATGATTTTCGGCGCACCTTTCAGTTGATCATCTATGCGATAGGCCGGACGGTCGAGGAGGCGCTGAAAGAGCTTGGGCGCACCAATCACTGGAACGGTGTATACGACATTAAATTTCAGACTGAAGTCGACAAGCCCTGCGAATGGTACGTCCGCTTCACGATAGGCGAGAGCCGCACGAGTATGAAAGCTGCCGGGGAATACGTCACCGGCGGCGTAATTGTAACGTGGTGGAAATGACTCACCATCTTGAAATCGAAGAAGGAGACCGCCAGATGATATTGCTGGCGCTGGCGAAACTGTCACTGGAACGCCCCGGTTGGGATGCTGCCCTCAATGAACTTGCTTTGAAGATGGACAACCGGGATACGAAAGGCCGGGCGGAGATGTACGATAACTTCCGGCAGTACAATTATAAGCCTGCATGACCTCTGGTAACGCGGAACCACATCCTCGAAGAAGTTTTTTCGGTCAGCACGCCAAGATCATGGTGGGCATGTTGGCCAAATCCGCCAAGCTGCTCAAGTCGTTCAAGCTGCTGAAGGTTTTCATCTCCATGATCAGCATGGTGCTGTTCAGCGTTTGCGAATCGTTTGCCTTGGGTCTGGCGATGGCTGTAGCCCTGTTGCTGTTGATCTTCCTGCATGAAACGGGCCATGTGCTGGCACTCAAACAAAAAGGCTTCGGCCTGCGGCTGCCGATCTTCATTCCGTTTCTGGGGGCAGTAATCTTCGGCCCGCGTTTGAACAACCGGCACGACGAAGCCTACGTGGGTCTGGGCGGGCCGTTGCTGGGTACGATTGCAGCCATGGTTTTTGCACTGCCCTACTTGTTCAACGGCCAGCGTTTCTGGTTGTCCGCGTCGTTGATCGGTGTCGCCATCAACCTCTTCAACATGATCCCGATCTCGCCCTTTGACGGCGGGCGGATCACGCAGGCCACGGACTACCGGCTACGCTACCTTGGTTATGGTTTGCTGCTGGTGTTTACCGCCATGGTGGGTGAACCCGGCATGTTGATTTTGTGGATACTCGTGGTCATGGACATTGACCGCTGGACACACAGGCGTAAGGCGGTGGCGGTATACTCTATTTTCTGGGTCATGCTGCTTTTAACCTGCCTTAATGTTGGTCATCATTTCTGGGCGAACATGGTCGATTGCTCTTTCGGCGCGTTCATCGCGGCCCTTTATTGGCTGGGCGAGTGGTTCCACCGGCGGATTCGGCGGCGGGAGGGTAGTACGGTTGAGGAACCAGACCAAGACGAGCGGCCCGAATTGCCGACCAAAGATCGGTGCCTGTGGTTCGTCGTCTGGCTGGCACTGCTGGCCATTCAGGTTGTGTTGATGTGCGGTCAATATCGTTTGCTCAAGCCGCACTAAAAATTTCGTCAATAAAAGATTTTTAGTGCTTGCCAAACCGCGCAGCAGTTGTATACAGTCCTCCCGAAGTTCACGGACAAAATAAATCAACATCAACCAAAATTATCAGATGATCACACTCAATCAAAAAGTTAAAGACAGTGTCACTGGCTTTGAAGGCATTGCTACCGCCATCAGCACATTTTTGCACGGCTGCGCGCACATCTGCGTCACCAGCGCCAAACTCAAGGAAGGGGCCATCCATGAGGAGTGGATCGAGGAAAGCCGCCTCGACAAAGACCTTGCCAAAAATCCGCGTCCGGTGCCCGCCGTGCTGGGCACCGAAGTTAAGGACACGGTCACTGGCTTCAAGGGCATCGCCACCGTGCATACCGAATTCCACAACGGCTGTGTGCGCATCGGCGTCACGTCCAAAAAAGAGCGCAATCCGAAGACGGCTGCGCCGTTGGAACTGCATTTTGACGAGCAGCGACTGGGCGTCAAGAGCAGCACCAAGGAAGAGTCCCCCGGCGGCCCCGGCGCGGTTCCACCTTCACGCGATGTGTCCACGCGGTATCATCAGCCATAAACCTGCTGACGCTGCCTCCGGCGGCAAAACCAAAAATGCCACAAGTATTTGTTCAGTTGCCTTCGGGCCAAACGTTTTCCACGCAGGTTCCCATCGAAGAAATGGAGGCATTCAGCCAAGTGATGCACATACTGGCTGAAAGGCTCCATCTTCGCTTGGGTATGGCCGCAGGGATACGGCCCATGGACATCGAACTCCTTGAAGAACCTAAACCCACTGAAACCAAACAACTGAAAGCACCAGACAAATCTATGCCACCCGGCAACTACACCAAAAAATCTATGAACATGGCCGACGTACAACCTTCAACCCTTACACCAACACCCTTCCGTAAATCAGCGGATGACGAAGCCAACGACGGTACGACCTTCAAGGAAGTGCGCATTCTCCGCGAAGGCACCCAGATCATCATTCCCGAAGGAATGTCCTACCCCGAAGCGCATATTTGGCTCAAGCGGCAGGAAGAGGCCGAGGAAAAGAAAGTCGCCATCTTCGACAAAATTGCTTGCTATCCGCTGGATGGCATCGTGGCGGTGATGCGGGCGCTCAAGGAAGTATACGGCTTTGCCAGCTTGGAAGACACGCCCGGCTTTTTCGGCGAAAAAGAGCCACCAATGATGGTTCAGGTGCCGCTGGCCAACGGCGGTTTCGAGACGGCTCCGCTGGGCCGGATCGCCATCCCGAAGTGGGAAGGTGGCTTCTTCGATACTGAACTGGCCAAGGATGCCGCCTTGGTACTGCGTGGCGAGATCAAGCGCAAGTTTGAGCCAGAGGTCAAGCGTATCATCGCATTGGCGCGCCAGCGGCTCAAGGAGCAGAGCATTTACAAAGGGCAGGCGATCACCATTGACCTGTCGTTCATCGACGAAGACCGGCGCTTTAATCCCATTAACGACGCGCCCAATTTCATCGACGTGAAGAACGTGGATGAAAATATGCTGATCTTGAACGACGTGACGGACTTTGAACTGCGGGCCAACGTTTTCACCTTGATCGAGAAAACCGAGGCGTGCTTGCGCAACAACATCCCACTCAAGCACGGCTGCCTGTTGATGGGGCCGTACGGCACCGGCAAGACGTTGGCGGCTCGCGTGCTGGCCTCCAAATGCGTCCGCAATGGTTGGACGTTTATTTACCTCAAGAATGCCGAGCAGCTTGCTGATGCGCTGGTCTTGGCGCAACTGTACGCACCGGCGGTGGTGTTCGCCGAGGACATCGATCAGGTCATGAGCGGCGACCGCGACGGTGACATCAACGAAATCCTGAACACCATCGACGGCGTGGACACCAAGGACAAGCCGATCATCACTATCCTGACGACCAACAAGCCCGAAGACATCGAACCGGCTTTTCTACGCGCCGGGCGCATCGACACGGTCATCAGTTTGGATGCGCCGGATGGCAAAACCTCGGTTCGGTTTGTGCAGATGTTTGCCCGGAACGATGACGGCCATTCGCTGCTGGTCAAGGACATCGACCTGACTGAGGCGGGCAAAGAACTGGCCGGGTTTGTGCCCTCGTTCATTGCCGAGGCGGTGCAGAAAGCCAAGCGCTTTGCGATTCATCGCGAAGGCACTGAAATCATGGGCAAGGTCACGGCCAACGATCTGGTGCTGGCGGCCAAAGCGCTCAAGAAACACATTGAGATGGTCGAGAGCGAACATAAGCCCACGTCTGAGCAGCTTCTGGGCGAGGCGGTACAACGGGTTCACCAATACCAAACCACTGGCGCTATCGACGGACGCGCCAGCCAAAATGGAAACGGAGAGTAAACATGAACCAAGTCAAAGTTAAAAAAGACGAACTGCTGGAAATTCTGTGCAGAAATCGCGCCGAACACCGGGCCATTTTCTTGAAGGCACAGGAGAAGTACCGGGAAGTGGCCATCAAGGAACTGGATGCCCAATTGAAGGCAGCGCGCAACGGTAAGCCGTTTGTGTTGGCCAGAATTACACGGCTGGTGCAACCACAGGATTACACGGCCCAGTATGACCGGGCGATTCAGATGCTGGAAATGAGCGTGGACGACACTATCATCATCACGGCGGCTGAATTCTCCAACTTTGTGCAGGACATTTGGGATTGGAGCTACAAGTGGGCAGTATCCAATTCCAGTTACGTGAAATCAGCCAAGCTTGATGCGCTATCGGCGGAGGACTAAAAACACGGCGGAGTGCCCGGTTTTCCAAGGCGGCCCGTACTTCCCCAACCCTTGCCGGGCCGAACTGCTGGGCACTCCGCTGCTCTTTATGATCCCCGAAAGTGGCACGCGCTACGATTTCAAAGCGTGTCTGCTGCGGGCGGCGGCGGGGCTGCCGGTGGAGGGTTATTCCTACGTAATTCCCAATCATCGTGATCCAATGGCGGTTTTGGCCGTCTCTGGCTACTGGGTTCACATTATCACCCTTGATCTGTATACATCAACGTCGTATTATATGGAAGCATGGCTGCAACACGCCGAGGAAGGTTTGATCCGCCGGACGGACGAGCCTTGGCACGACCTGTCGGAGACGCGTAAAGTCATGTTTATATGAACGAGAGCACGACCAAATGGGAGCCATGGATGGACAAGTTGCTTGATCTTCTCAAGCACGTATACACGACCAATATGACTCAGCCCGCCAAAACGGGAGCGCCGCCACCTGTAGCTATGATTGACGCCCAGCGCCGGTGGACTGAAGTCGAACCGACAGTGCGCCGGGAAATTGAAGACGCAAGAAACAGCCCAGCCATCATGGAGTTGTTGAAGCGCTGGTATCCGCAGGTATTTGAATGAGCATCAGTGCAAAACAGGCCATTCGACGCGTGAAGGAGTCACGCGCCGGGTTGCCGTCTGCGCCATGGGAACCTTGGATGCAGCGGCTCTTCAACAACATCCGCAGCCGCTTTATTGAAGAGCGGGCCTATGGCTGGACGGACAAAGCCGGTCAGGTGCATCCACCCATGGGTACGGAAGCGGCCATCGAGGCGTGGCAGGTTCAGGTCAACAGTATGAAAAAGCGTATACAGACTGATCCAAAGATACGGGAACAGCACGCTGAACGTTTAAGCCGTCCCGGTTCTTCACCATTGAAGCCGCATAAATTTACATGAACGCAAAACAGACGATTCAGCGTTTGCGGGAGCATGACGTTTTCAGTGATCCTGATTTCGACAATCCCGACTTGTGGGAACCTGATCCGGTGGTAATGGAGCGGGTTATGGGCGCGATGAAAGACAGGTTTATTAAGGAACGTGTTGCAGGTTTTACCCATCCAAGCGGTGGCGCATCTTATCCTCCTGTCTCACGAGAACAAGCTGAGCAAAGATGGCTTGCGGCTGAACCTCACTTTCGAGAAGTTTTGAAAACGTATGATCCTAAGATCAACCGCCAACTTGGAGGTTGGCGGCGTAAACAGCTACCTACACAATCAAGCGCAATATGAACGCCAAAGACACGATCCGTCAGGTCAGGGAAGACCAAGAACCTCCGCCTGAAGAACCCGCCCCGGCGACGCCCGCCGTGCCCACAGCCTCCGCTCCGCCTGCTGCCGAGCCTGTGGCTCCAGAAGCCGCGTCAGAGGGCAACTGGGAGCCGTGGATGCAGCGTGTGCTGGATCAGGTCAAGAAACGTTTCGTCGACGAGCGCGTGAACGGATTTACGAGTCCGGTTACGCAGCAGACGTATCCGCCGGTCTCCCGCGAGGAAGCCGAAGCTCGTTGGTTGCGAGGGCCGGAAAAGCGCTTTCGGGATGTACTGATGACGGACGAAGAACTTCGGGCCAAATTTGGTGCTCCTCCCGCACCACCTGCCGGTGCCCCCGCAGAGACTGCGGCAGCCGAACCTGCTGTGCCGGAACCGCCAGTCGAAGCACCACCGGCTGAACCTCTGCCAACGGAACCACCGCCAGTTTAATGACTTTGTACCGGACAGGCCGCGCTGAAACGCCTGATGGCTTCTGGACGCCTGACCCGGAGTATGCCCATTACATCCGTGTTGGTGACCGGCCAATGATCAAGGCCGAGTTGCTGGACACGGCTCGTGTCAAAAAACTCCCCGGCAGTCCCAGTCCCGCCGTCATTGATCGCGAACGCGCCATCGGGGACGCCGACGTGCTGGTTTTCGAGGCATGGGACTGGGACACACAGGAATACGTGGTGTTGAACACGGCGGTACTCAGCAGTGTCGAAGCTTTTGGTGGGTAGTTACAAAGAGGCAAACGTTTGGGTTAGGGTTGCAGCGCGGCTGGTTTGATTCCCAGCCGCGCTGTTTTGTTTGACAGGGTGTGAATCAATTGGTAAACTAATTACCAATTAAATATGCCACAACGAGTCTTACGTGTTGATATTCAGGTAGATGATGTTTTCGTAAAACAGATAGACGAGCAGGTAAAGGCCCAGTGGGGCCAAATGACGAAGGACGAGCAGGCAATTGTTGGTGTGCTGGTGAAGGCCCTCAATGACGCTCGTCAGGTCAAGACCAGCGAACTCTATGCGGCAGCTTGCCCGATAAGTTCCTCACTGGACGACATCGTGGGATCGCTGCGCACCAAGCATCACATTCCAGTGATTGTGAGCGTTGGCAGCGGCGGTGGTTACCGGCTGCCCATCAGCCGGGCAGAGTGCAATCTGTACTTGCAGGCGGAAACAGCGGTGCTCTACCGGAAAATCGAAAGGCTGGTGACTATTGGCCGTGCCATGGCCGAGTATGGTGCCGTCAAGCCGGAAGGCATGGACAGCCTCATTACGCTGTTCAAGGCGCATAAAATGCAATCCATCGACGGTCAATCACTTTTAGCCCCCAAGCATGAGCGCCGACGCCGATAGCTCCACTCAACCTCCCAGCCCGCCGGTGGTGCCTGAATACGAAAGGCGTCCCATCCCCTTTAAAGGCAAGGCCAGCAAGGAATTTGTGCGCCGGTTGATTGCGACAGGCCGCTACACGGTCAATACACTGGACGGCACGCCCATCACGGATTGGAAGCGTCTTTTTCAAGACATCCACGAGCCGAGCGCCGCCGATGCCTTGGACGGTGATAAGCCAATACCGGTAGCTGACGTGATTCAGCCTTCGCCGCCAGTGATTCAAGTGCCACGAGCCGCCCCTTCGCCCCGTATTTTGATACAATCCCCGGCGGTCATTGTCGGAAACAAGAAATACACGAACCGGCAGTTGGAACATTTTGGTGATGCACTGGTGGCGCTGACCGGGCGGGTGATGGTGCATGAACTGTGCAGCACGGATCAGCGGCTGTATTTTGATTTTTCGGGCCAATTGATCCGCAACAAGAATCTGGGGCACGGTGATACGCGCCGGGGATCGGCGGCAGAAGTTGAAATCGGCCTGTGCTACGTAGAGTCCGGTTTTGACGCCGCTTCAGAGTGCGCCCGCGCCATCATCGAAAAAACCGAGTCATGGCAAAACCTTGTAAAATTTATGGAAAGCAAAACTAAATCATTGGATAAAAACGCCGTCATGAACGAAGTCAAGGAGACCGAGTTCTTTTGTCTGGACGGGAAGTGGTTCCAGTGGCGGGATATGGGACAGCAGCAAAAAGTCAAAGTCCGTCAGCGAAAGGTTGCCATTGCCCAAGCGACCCGTAACGAAGCTGACGAGAAATGGTGGTCGAATGTCCGAATTCTCTGAGTCACAGCGTAAGTGGGAAAAGCGGGTAAGACTTTTTAACCTGCAAAAGGGGCTTTGTTACTGGTGCCACAAGCCCATGCGGTTGATGCAGGGGCACGTCCGGCACCAGCCGCAGCCGTCCGATCTGGCCACCTTTGAGCATCTTGATTCCCGTTATTCCCCGGAGCGCGGCAGGCACAGCGGGGAGAGACGGGTGGTGCTTTCACATCATGCTTGCAACCACGCCTACAACATTGTCACGGAAAAACAGGTTGGCATTGAGGAACTCCGGCGGCGGTCAGAATGCGGCAGGATACGCCAGCGGAACCGGAATACGGCCCCAGTGTATAAAAATATGAATTGCGATCCTCAATCGTAACCGCTATTTGTATACACATGAATTTGCTGGGCGGAGCCATCCATCAAGACGCGCTGTCTTTGCTTCAAGACCCGTTTGCATCGGCGCATATTACGGGTGTTATGCTGCGATGGTACAGGATCGAGGGGTGGCCCGATCATCCGCCAGTGATTTATGCCAACGTGACATTTAAAAATGGTAACACCACCGGTGAACACAAAATCGAGGCGCGGACGATGGGCGAGTTGATTGCCAAGGTGCAGGCTTTTATCGAGACTTTGCCCCGTGTAACGCCGTAGCTTTTTACCAGTTGCCTTTGAGATAATCCACAATGCGCCAGCGCTTTCCTGTGATATGATCCACCGCTTCACCCCGATGCAACGCTACCGTCCGGCGTTTGTCGCCGCGCATTCCGCTGCCGATTTGGTCGCGGCGGATGCCATTGGCCTGCTGGACGGTTTCGTGCTGGCGGGCCTCCCACAGCCGGGCGCGCAGGACGGCCAGCGCAATTTCCCGGTTTTGGTGCTGCGACCGCTCGGTCTCGCAGCGGACGTACAAGCCGGTGGGTCGGTGCCTGATCTGGATGGCGCTGCTGACTTTGTTGCGATGCTGGCCGCCCGCACCGGAACCCCGGCAGGCGGTGATGTCTACGTCGGCCATGTTGAGCGTAAGTTGGCCGGAGGTCGGTTCTTCCAAGACAGCCACGGTGACGGTGCTGGTGTGGACTTTGCCGGTGCGATCTCGCATCCAGCGGTGGCCGCCGGATTCGTTTTGGAAGACTTGTTGGGCAGTAGCGCCGGTGACGCGCAGTGCGGCGAAGCCGGGACGGATTTCGACCGCTTCCAGTCAGAGACCGGCTTTGGAACAGAGGCGAGAGTACAGCTTGGATTGCTCGACGACCAATTGTTTGGCATCATCACCGCCTTCGGCGGCCCGAATTTCAATGACGAGGTTCATGCCGTAAATTACCACACAAATTAAGGATGTAAACAAAATGAGTGCTGAAAATAAACTGGATAAAGTTCAGGTCGGTGACAGCGTCGAACGATTAATCGGCGGCGTTGGCGGTGCTGTTATGACGTTGAAAGTGACCGGCGTCACCAAAGACCGCATTTATTGCGGCCCGTGGGAGTTTAGCCGCAAGAATGGCGCGGAGATCGACGAGGACATGGGCTGGGACGAGCAGGCTACCGGTTCTTTCATCAAGCCATGATCCCGGAAGAAGGAAGCGCCAGCGATTTTAAGCACGCGCTGCTGCACGCATTGCCGCCGATACCACGTTATCGCGAATTGCACTGGCTGGACAACCCAATCGTCAAGTGGGGCGTCATGCTCAACGGGAGCATGGGTGCGGATCAACTTCTCCTGATGCTCGTTGATTTTGTCTATGGTGTCAGCACATGGACGACGTGGATGCGTCTTCCAGTCAGTATTGTTCAATTTGGCTGCGTGTGGCTGTTGCTGGTCTCTCACCGCCACGGTGAAAACAGACGGGCCGTTATTTTTGAAGAATTTCGGACGTACTATGACCGAGCCAAAGAAGCTGGTGCTTGGTGGATTATGGACAGCGTCGAGCAGCGGATGGCCAATATGATACGGCGCAGATCGTGCAACTTAATCACCGACTGGCGAGTCCTCCGGCGGAACAAGCGCCGTGTGGAGACGCGTCAGTGTCCGTGCTGCAAGCAGATCAGTTATGGACGGCGGTCGCAGGAAGAAGGAGCTTTCTTTACGGAGACGGTATACACTTTTTTGGAAATCTGTCCTCTGTGTGGCTGGGACTGGACTTAACCGGATTGTGATTCAACCCGCGCACAAAGACACACAAGAGAGCCAGCGGCAAAGATTTTCATTTGGGGTGGTCATGAATTTTTACGAATACATCGCCAGAAACAAATTACTGATATTCCCAAGGCACTTAATCCAGCCGCTATTTTCCAGTCCGCTGATCCAAGTAAAATAGAAGCAATCAGAAAAAATAAAACTCCCACATATCCAAATATAGCGTTATTTTTCATAAGATTTTGCGCGTGTTGTCATGGGGCATCAGTCCAAGTATAAACATGGTTGGTTAAGTGAGGATATACCACCTGCACCCCGACAATCAGAGGGCCGACAATTTGAAAAGTTCCATTGTCGTAAATTTGTCCCGTAACCAGATTGCGCGCTTTGTTTTGAAATTGAGTCCCGGCGAAACCCCCTCCAACCAGAATCAGGGTCGTGTTGTCAGATGTAATTCCGGGCGTTGTAGAGGCCCCCAAAAACCCTCCGACCCTTATTGCTTGTGATCCTGAGTTTGTGCCGCCGGGCAAATAAATGGATGCCCCATTCGCAAAGTCATTGGAAAGAAGAATTCCGCCAACGAGCGTGTTCGGCACCTGTTGAAGCAAAAACAGGCTTGCATTGTTAGATGGAACCAAAAAGGAAAATGTGCCGGTCGCAGGGCCAACGAAGTTCGTCTGGAACCACAGATCGCGAACGTTGTAATAGTTGCCGGATGGCAACGTTACCGCGACATTCTGAGCGACATTGCTGAAGTTGAAGAAGGCAACCAGATTGCTCGTTCCTATAGTTGGCGGAACATTTGTAGCCGGATAAGAACCAAGGGCGCGGGTAAACACCATCGCTTGCGTGTTTGACGAAATCAGCGTTCCCGGCGAACACAAAGGATTTTTAATCGCTGCATTCACTTCCAAGTTTGTGAACGGGAAAAGGTTGATGGGATTGGTAACTCCTGTCAACCAGACATCGCCCGGCATCATTGCGCTCATAGTCACAAATGCTTGCTGGGCATTCGTAGTCATAACCAACTGACTTATTCCGCAGGGAACGGCTCCAATGCAATCATGCAGAGAAAAATAATTCCCGATGTCTCGTTCAGATGTATCTTCGAGAAGAACTTTTCCGCTGGTAGCAACCGCTTCCACAGTATATTGGTCACCGAAAAACGGCACCCCAAGAACCGACGAATTGAAATTCAATGATTGGCTTCTCGCATCTTTGACCAGAGTGCTTGTGCCATAACCAACGTAATTTACTGACCCCATTAACAGCATGGAAGGATTGTTTGATAAAGTAATTCCAAGCCCGTATTGGCCAACCTGATTGCCAGCATTGAGGATGGCGGTCGAAAACATACTACCCGATACTTCCGGCCTGCCGACACAACCATCCACAAAAATTCCATCTAACCCCCAGAGCATGAAATCAACTACATCCTGCTGCACATAGTTTGCTGTCGAGCCGGGAAAACCCGCGCAAGTGGTCAATCCTCCAACATCATAGATGATGACCTTTATACCAAGAGAGTGGGCAAAGGCGGTGATGTTGGTTATGCCATGCGGGAACTTAGCCGGGTCGGGCACAAGATGGCCACCAATTCTGGCCGTTGCCATCCAACCATCATCAATCTCAAAGTAATTGTAACCAGCCGCATAAAGACCGTTGGTGTACATCCAATATATTTTGTTGGTTGTCCATGATTCGGTATGGTTGGTTTCAACTTCAAACCAATCCGAGTAAAGCAATATCGGCACAGGTTCCATCTGGCGCATATCAAGGTGGTTATCCACAACGATTGGGATATTCCCGCCGGATTTTATTTTAAAATTGTCGCCCTTGAAATTACCTTGGATACTTCCGTCATAGCCCAAAAATTGAATCCCGGTTGTGTCACCATAAATGTTGAAAATGTTTGCCTGAGCATCGAAGCCGGGATAATTTGGATAAGAATTGAAGTAAATCTTTTTTCCGCTACTGCCATAAACTGCCGGGTTAGTGTCAACATATCCCCCGCCTTTTAACACCCACGCATTCGTCGCCGTGGTGGAGTAGCCAACTGAAAGATTGGGAGCGTTGGTATTGCTTCGGGCCAACTGGTCGTTGAAGTTTGTACTAGAAACAGTATTTGCTACACCGGCATTTGTTGCATAGCTGGAAGGCCCATTTACGTTTCCATTTAGAGTGCCTGTATAAATGTTTGCAAAAACCACGTTTACAAACGTTAATACTAAAATCAACAAGATAGTTTTTCGCATAAAATCAGTTCCAGCCTCCTTGGTAGTACTGCCATTGTTGGCCATTTGTGTCTACGACGATGTATGCCAGCGTTACCGGTGGATTTTCCGTTGGTGGCCCCGCATAGTTGATGTGGGTATCGGCTCCGCTGCTGGCGTCGTCGGCTGAACCGGGATTGGGTACCAAAGTCACCGGCATACCGGCTGTTTTTGTTGTTGGTGTGCTCATGCTGCTTTACATGTAATTACAGGTACCGGATGCGTGTTTGCAGCGTATACAGTTGCAGCCGCTCCGGCCTGTTCATAAATCATGTAGTAAAAACGGGTGTGGGATAAGAGAGCACCGGCAAACTTGGGACGGTCGGAACCACATCCGCCACGGGAGTCAACACCCCGCTGGAATTGGGATAAACGACGGAGGGCGCTACATTGAGCGTGCCCGAAGCATTGGTGATCGAAGCAGTCGCTCCTGCTGCCATGTTTTGAATCGTAGTCCCGTTATAGAGACTTGTAGTGCAAGGACTTTGATTGTCAACCGCGATCAAGGCCACCGCACCGCCGTCAATGATGCAGTTGTAGAAATTGACCCTTCCGGGCAGACCACCAACCAAGTAGTTGGCGGTTATTGCCCCACCACCGCCCGCAATGCTGGTATGCCTGAAATTCAGGCTCGAATTGTAAACATTTACACTTTGGCCAAGGGGGCAACCGCCGTCCAACACTAAAATTCCATAGTTTCCGTAAAGAGTACAATTCACTATGTTCCCACTCAAGGCTCCCACCGTGCCGTGGCCCGATTCAATGGTATAGATAGGGTGATCGCTTAGACCCGCGTGCGTCCAGACTACGGCACCCGTCTGGTATCCATCTTTCAGGACAGTTGTGTCTGGCAGCATCCATGGGACGGGATCAAGATAGAGATCGTACAAAAACATGTTGGCGCTGCCAGTGTCCCCCAATTGAAATTCCCGTCCCTCAATGAACTGATCGGGCCGGTCATAGTAGCCGGTTATTTTCAAACCGGCGATGACCGAGCCGTTTGCTCCCAAACGAATCACGGCAAAAGTGCCCCAAGTGGAACCGTCGCAAGTAAAGAGTAACTGCGTGCTGTTGCTGCCAGCCCCGTAAACGGAATTGCTGGAGGTTCCTGCGTTTCCCGACAAGGATGTCGAGCCATTGCTTAAATCCAGATAGATGTTTCTGGGATTGGCCCACAGCGCGCCGCCGGTATCGAAGGTGCCGGGACTGATCCAGAGATCGGCGTTCGGAAGCAAATTAAAAGCATCAACTGCCTGATTCAGCACCGCTCCTCTGGAACCGGCAGTCGGAGCGCCGTATCTGGTTCCGTTATAAATGCAGCTACCATCGTCATCCACAGTCGCCGGATATGTCGTCCAAGTACTGGTGTTTTTATTAAAAATGGCCGCTCCACCGTAAGCCATGTGGAAAGCAAAGAAAGTACTGCTTACAGAGGACGCTGGTTCTGTCGGAACATACGTTACAGGTACGCCGACACTACTCGACGTGACGAACGCTGTCGGCGCAATACCAGACAGATCATCCAGTACGAGCGTTACATCCATTCCGGTTTCTAAACTTGTCGGTGTGGTCATGGTCTTAATGCAACACTTGGTACCAGCATCCCACAATGGTAGTACCACCACTGCCAGACATGTTGGTTACGATCACGGTGTCATTTGAGTTGCAGAATATCGCAGCTTTGTCTACAGTCTGGGAAGTCCCTGTAGGGTTTTGCAATTGAAGGCATACATGGCTAACGGTGTTGGTTAGCCAAGTTATTTGAGTGTTGGTTACAAGAACGGAAACAGATAAGAAACCGGCAGCATTAACTGTTACAGGGCCTCCCGATTTTAAAAATGATGCTGGACTGTTGGTAAATAAAAGACCGGTCAAATTTGTCAACCCCTTACCATTGCCAATAAAATTGGTAGCCACTATAGTATTATTGAAATTGGTTCCAGCTACGTTAGTTGGAGCATTAATTGGAGGATATTGGCCAGTAACGCTGGTCGCTGGAATGTTAGTCACCATCGACCCATCACCTTGGAAAAAGGCAGCGGAGTCGGTGCCAACCACACTAATCAGTGGGAATGAACTGCCAACTGACCAAACTATCGGCGATTGAGTCAGATCAACATACGAAGCGGTGAACGGGGCTGAGACCGTGTACGGAGGGCCGGAAATTGTTCCAGCGATAGCCGTGTCTGGAAAGGCTTGATGTATTTGGGGGTTTACGAGGTAAAATTGACCTGCCGAACCAAGCAAACATTCAAATCCGGTGGACTCAAACTCGTCATCATACGAAATAAAGTGACTGAGACTGCCTCCCGGCGAATAGTATCCAGCCAAGCATCTGTAGAAAAAATTGCCCCTGAAATTATAGTAACCTTGGTTAGCATTGGGAGTCACAATGAAAACCGCGCCAATGGAGTAAAGAGACGTTGAATCCCAGTCGGTTGACACGGTGGTATAGCCGTTTCCGCCAAGATTATTTCCACAAAACGAAGCCTGATTATATTCACAGTCGAGATGGTCTATATCAAACTCGACGGCTGCAAGCCCAAGCATGTGATTGCGGGAGAAAATGCTTTTGTCGGCTGATTCCGTTATATGAATCACAAGATTGGCTTTATCTACCGCTTCTCCAGTTGTGGGGGTGACTAAGCCAATCACAGTCCCGTTGACTTGATTGTTGGTCATAAACCCCCAATAACCAAACCAATCGTCTTCAAATTGGAACCTGTCTCCGCCGTCCATGAAAATCAGGAAGTTGGTCTGGTTTTGAAGGCTCGAAATTATCAAGTTTCGGATGGTCAAGTTCTGGCTGTAAAAAGAATCACCCGAACTAATCATCTGAATGCAGGGGTTGGTCAGACAGACCAAGGCACCATAAGTGAAAGATGGCGCATATAGTTCAAACGACTCAATTCCGGCCCCGGTGTTGGTAAATATGATCGGGTCTGGGGAGTAGTTGATTCCCAAAACCTCAATGCGTCCACCGCCCACCTGAAATCGATTAGTCTGCTGGTAATATCGCAATGCGTTCACCGCCAGTTGGACATAGTTGCTGCCACGCCATGGCCCATACCATAAAGTTGAATTTGTAACCTTATCAGTAAGATTAGTCCATGGACACACGTAAAAAACAGGATTGGCGTTTGTGACAGTCTCAATTCCAGACACGGTGGCTATTAACCCATCAATTCCGGGAGGCGTAGTCAGTTGCTGCACAGAAGGACTAGCAGCAAACAGAATCGTAGCCGCAAACAGAGTTAGAATTATAACGCAATTTTTCATACCCATTTTTGATATTTAACAGACCAACCAAAAAAAGCACCAGTACCGTCAGCCGAATAGGCTGTTGACGGCGAATTGACATCGGCAGGTTTCAAATCTTCAACATTTGGGTCAGCCGTGTAAATAACGGGTGCGTTTCCGCCTCCTGCGGCGGCTGCGGCGCTACCGGGAGTCGGCACGTATGTTACGGGCATTTTTGCTGTGCTCGATGCAACGGTGCTCATCTAAACTAATTACAGGAGGACGCGGGCTTTGCGGTTGGGATCAACTAACGGGATCACGATTTGTGAAGGCTGTGATTTCGATGCTGTGTTTGGCCACGAAAAAGAGTGAGAAAATTATTTTAACTTAAATCTTGCAGCCAGAGGTTTTTTGGCTGTATACAACACATAAACCAATATGGCTGATTTTTGCAGGCAATGCAGTATTGAGAAACTTGGCGAGGACTTTGGCGATTTGAAGGGCCTGAGCACGCCGGAGGACACGGCCAAGGAAAAATTCATGGAAGTGCTGTGCGAAGGGTGCGGGCCGACCTACGTCGATCATGAGGGCGTTTGCCGCTCGTCGGATTGCCTGTGCCATCACGGCGCGGAATACGGTTCTAATCCCACATGAGCACAGAAACAAATCCTGCTGAATCGACTCAAGCACTTGTTCCGGCTGCGGTCAACACCACGACGGTTGTAGATGCCAAGGCCGAAGTTGACTTGTCGGCGCAGACGCCGGTGGAAATGCTTCAATGCCAGACGACCTTGATTGAATGGTGCAAGCGCAAGCTGGCCGTGATCTGTACCGAGCGTGATGAACTGGAAGGCGCATACAAGCACGCAATTGCGCACAAATGGAAGTCCGGCGTGCTCAAGCGGCACTGGGAACTGGCCGCCAAGCGGGTCGAGTATTACAAGAAGATGCTGACGGCGTTGGAAGCCGGGTACTACATCGTTCCCAATTTTCCGGTGACATTATTTGCCATCCGCACTGATCGCAAGAAGCCTGCCCGGATCATCCGCACGGAAAGCTATGTGCCCAATTTGAGTCAGGATGCCCGTGCGCTTCCTGTGGGCGAAGGTGACTACAAAAACCCAGTTCCTACGTTGCGTCAGAGCGAGCAATTCAAAGATCAGCACGGACGCACCGTGCGCAACTACTGGGTTGACAAATGGGACGAACTGGAATTTCCGGCGAACATGGCCAAGCTCCACATCATGGAAGCGACCACCCACGCAATGCAGTTGAAGGTGTTCGACGAACTGGGGATGCTTCCCGCCGACCGGCAGCGACATCCTGATCCGATTCTCGTTGGTCGAATTGTCGATCCACGTCCGGTAGGTTATGGGCCGAAAAAGTTCGTCACTTTTATGATCGCGTGGCATTTGGACACTGGAACGTTATGAAACACGATATACAGGCGGCAGTGGACGCGCTGAACGACGCTTTCAGGCGTGATCGGGTAGCTGTGGAAAATCTGATCCGGCACCGCGTTGACTGCAATCATCAGTTGGCTGAACACCCCACCGTACAAGTCCGGGCCTATCCGGGTTTGGGTGAGGCAGTGGACAGCTATAGCGCCAGCACGCTGGGCCTTTTAAATGGTGTTTTGGAGCCGTTGACCGGACAGCGGGTGGCCATTGTGGTTGAGGATGAAACGCCGGAAGCGCCGGGTAAAATGCTTGGATTTACTGTATACAAAAAGTAATCCGTTTAGATGAGCATAAAAATTATAGATGAAGATAGGGGCAGAACTAAGGGAAACTGGGGTGATGTTTTTGTGGTTTGTACTTGGATCGGACTTTTATGTGGATTTATACTCTTGGTATACAAGTATTTAATGAAGTAAAAGCATGAAAACTCGACGTAGTTTTATAAAACAGACAATGAGCGCAATTGCCGCACTTGTCGTCATGGGGCCAGCTTTAATTGAACGGCAACCAGAATTTCCAGACGAGGAAAACGGAATAGAACTCAAACATATTTACCGAAACGGAAAGCGTGTGCGTATGCGGCAGCTTGAGTGCGGCGATATTTTCGAGGTACGCTTCATTTCTTCTGATTTCGACAGCAAGCGAGAACTTTATCGGGCAGTATCTAACGCGTATACAACCGAGTTAAACGGCGTTAAAATTTGGAGTATTACCGTGGAAGGTGTTCTGAAACACTGTTCTTAACGGCATGATGAAAACTATTGGAACTTGCTCGATTTGCGGCGGCCCTGTTCAGGTGCCGGAAGAAATTACATCCGAAACCACTTCAACGATGCCCAAGTGCGCCAATTGCGGCGCAACGCCGGAAAGTCCACACGGCCCCACACTGAAAATGAAATCATCGGGAACTTCATCGCTGGACGAATTGCGCAAGACGCTGGATACGGTCGTTGACCGCTGGTGCCCGAAGATCAACAAAAACGCCAAGGAAGCTCCGCCGGAATCCTTTGAGCAGCGGATGGCCAAAGCCCTGCTCAACATCAACGCGTTTGAAATTGATTACCGACGGGTGCTGGCTGGAGGCAAACCTTTGAATGTTGATTATCCGCTTCCATTTCCGGTTAAAACCGAGTAGTATACAACCATGCTTGACCCTGACGATCTAACGCCGACTGAAGCCAAACAGCGGTTGATCAAGCTGGCTGTTCGCCCGCCGATTTTTAAGTTTGGTGCCGGGTATTACAATGCTGAAAGCGTCGTCAGCGTGTGCGCGCACGGTACTACCGGTATCAATACATTTGGTGTTTATATTCGTTATCGAGATGCGGAAAAAAGCACCCATACCTTTCACACTGTCGAGGAAAGAGATACTTTTATAGAAAAATTTGCTGCTGCATGGAAGGAAGCGCTATCCCAGCTTTACGAATGACAACTGCAATCGAACACGATCCTAAAATTGATCCGCAGCCCGGTGATACCCTCACCGCCTTTAACGGGCGGTCGCGCAAGGTGATTCGTCGGGACAAAAACTACATCTGGTATTTGCTCGACACCGGTAAAAAGGAGCATAAGTGCTGGCTGGGCCAATGGCTGGAGTGGACACAACAGCACGTCCCGTGAAGATCACCGGCGCGGCCCAATGGACAAGCACCAGACGTTGGCGGGCAACACTGTGATTGTTTTCATGGCTGGCCACAGATATGAGTTGAATCCTGACGGTGACTTTGTATACAGTCCGTCAGGAAACAATTGACGACGCTGCTCCACAAAGTCATCGATGCCCTTGGCAGGCTTGGCATTGCTCCTGCGGTAATGTTGCCGGAGGAAGGATCGAAGCACGAGCTTAAACGGGCCGTGCTGGCGCTCTATGCGGTTCCGGGGACGTTTGAGATGTGTACCACGTGCCGTAACCATGGCCAGCGCTATCGAGGCGCGCATTACGGTCAGGCGGCTTTGGCGGACACGAAGGGCTGGTTTTACTGCGACCGCATTGTTGAAGCAGAAACCATCGTCCAGCCGGTTGAAGGTAGCTGCCACTGGTATAGATCAGGTGGTAAAACGCACCGAACCCCGTTGCCGGGTGTACGCCAAGCATTGAACCCGAACTGGCGGCCCGGCCCCGTTCTTGAAGGTAAATGAAGACTCTATAAAAAGAAGTAGCTATGGCGGTTCCATTCAAAATTAAACCCGGTACGAAGTTGGCGGCCCTCCCGGTCGAACAGCGTATTTTTCTGCGGTTGGTGACGGTAAAATCGCGCCAGAATCAGATTGCCAGCCTTAAAACAATCGCGACTGAGGTTGGCTGTACCTTTTTCGAGACGATGAAAGTCGTCGAAGCGTTTCAAACAGCGGGCGTAATTTCAAACATCCAGCCCATTGACGTTTCGGATTTTCGTTTCGACATGGACGCGGAAGTCAAAAAAGTTTTGCTGCAACATGCGGCAAATTACAGCAAGCACTTAAAAGCCAAGGCACTCCGGTTGGACAGAAGAGCCGCCGCAGGCGTGCCTCCGCCTACACCACCGCCCGCGCATCTGCCGTCCATCACCAAGGAGCAGCGCGAGCCGTGGATGGAAAAGGCCAAAGTGCTGGCGGCCAAGATCAATCGTCCACTGGTGGACACCAAAATTGCCAACTGTATTGTCCGGGTTGGCGTGGAAAACGTTGAACGGCTGATCGATGAAGCCATTCCCAAGGCCACCCCTGAGTTTTCGGCTCGACGGATATTCTTTGCTTCCTATACCGTGCTCCGAGACCAACTGATACCAGCAAAATGATTCCCGAAGAAGGCACAGCCCGCAATTTTAAACGGGCAGTTTTGGCGCAGGATGTAGATAAAAACTACATCATGGATTTGGTGCGCCAGCACGAGGAAAGCACCGGCTTTTGTTCATTGGCCGGGCACATGCGCCATTGTTCCACGACGTATGCGGAGATCATGCAGTACGGTCGGATGGCCCTGCCGGGTATTTTTCAATGGATGTACAACAAGCGGGTAAATCACTGCTACTCCAGCATGGCCGTCATGCTGCTGTTAATGGACATCGTCAAGGAATCGCCCTATAAGCCGGAGGTCGAAGGTGGCTTTGCAAAGTATACCGTCGCTGACGCCGATGATGCGTGGCTTGCTTGGGGCTATGAACACGGACACCTGAACAAAACAGAGTGCCCTCTGATTCCAATTGAGCGGAAAAAGTGGGTGAATCCCATGCCTGCGGTTGAGCGCTTTTTGGGTGTGAAACAGGAAAGCAGATGGCGGCGTTTGCTGTTTTGGAGGAGCCGATGACTGAAGTTACCCCAGAAGATGCTGTGTTGCTGGTCAACGAGGTTCAACTGCTGCGTAAAGCGCTGGCAGAGGCCATGTTCAACCGGTCGCACGTGAAGGAAACCTGCGTTGATTACGACCCGGCGGGATCAACGTACGATCTCGACTGGATGCCCCACGTCAAGGAATGGGCGGTATTGTGCGGAGTTGATCTGGAAAAATACGATCCATTCTTTTATAGTCGTCACTGAGCTATGCTGCCTGAAGAAGGATCACGTCAGGAATTTAAAGCGGCGACCCATGCACAACTGGCCAAATACGGGATATGGGACACGCGGGACAAGTGCTGGATGGGCAACGACGAAGGGCCACTGGTGTATACCGAGGAATGGATGGCCAAAGCCGCGTTGACGATTTTGTCCGAGCAATTCAGGACAACGCGGTTTCGCAAGAAGATGTTTTGGGAAGACCACGTTGTGCTCAAAGACGAAGTGAAACCGCACATGTCGGCGGTCGAAGCCATCCGGCAGATCGAAGGCACCAACGATGGTAGCTAAACCAAGAGAAAGGCTTAAATATGAATCAACTTTTGTGTCATTTATTTGGCGATTTTTTCCTGCAATCGGATTGGATGGCCTTGAACAAGTCGAAGCGGTCATGGCCTTGCCTCGTCCATGTCTGCTTGTACGCGTTGCCCTTCCTGCTCCTGACGCATTCGTGGAAGGCGCTGGCGATCATCGCCGGGACGCATTTCATCATCGACCGGTTTGGTTTGGTTCGATACGTCATCTGGTTGAAGAATCATATTGATGGCCATGGTTTCCCAGCGTGGAAGCTCTGCTCGCGCACGGGTTATTTTGATGAGCGCACGGAGGACGAATTTACCGTCAACTTTACCACGGCGTTGAGCCAGTCAGGAAACGTGGTTGTCCCGCCCAAGGAATTCGACGAAAAGATGGATTTGCTTCAGGCGTACATGGCGGCCAAAAAGACCCATGCACCCCGTCCGCTGTTTATCACCGTCTGGTTGACCATTATCGCAGACAACAGCCTGCATTTGCTGTGCAATTTTCTGGCCCTGAAATACTTTTAAGATGGCGCTAAATTTTCTTGATGACGGTTTGCTTAACGTGTATACAGGTGTCGCATGATCGAGATCAATCCTGAAAACTACTACATTGGCATGTGGTTTTTTGAGCTTCCCAAGCATTTCAGCCGGTTTGGCAACGGCGGTGACTTCATGTTGTGCGTGTCCCGCAAAATGACGGAGCCGACCACATGGAAAATTGTTTTTCGGTTTCGGCATAAAAAGGATGACCGCATCTGGGACAGCGACGACGAAAAAAGCTGGTATAGCGCCACCGCCACCAACAAGACCGAGGCTCAAATTGAGCAGGACATGCACAACTACATCAAGACCATCGGCGTGGTGGCGCACGAGATTGGTGACTTCTTTCCAATTCACGGGGACGGTGACGAGTTTGCCCGCAAGATAACTGAAACCCCTCCACCTTGGATGCACGCCAAGCACCTGACCAAAGAGGAGGCCAAAAAGGAATGCCTACAGTCGGACTCAAGCACTACGTCCTCGTAGGCAAAAAAGTTGTTGCCTTTAACACGCTGGAAGCGTGGATGGCTCACCGTATAAATCATCCCCACGACGATCCTTTGATCGAAGTGACGCAGGTCGGGGACATGACAGTTTCAACCGTTTTTCTCTCCATTGACCACAACCATTTCAGTCCGGGTGATCCGCCAATTTTGTTCGAGACTATGATTTTCGGCGGCTGGCTGGATGGGAAACAACACAGGTGCTCCACCTATGCGGAAGCTGAAAAGATGCACGCGCAATGGGTTCGGGAGGCCGAAGCCGTGCAAAAACAACTGGCTAAACTGGCCTTGATTGCCACCACCTGCGATTTAGGGCTACCGGCGGCCAGTAGTTAAAGGTAATCCTATGAGTGATGCAGATTCATTGAAACTGGACACTCTGAGCTTGTACGAATTCAACGGACGGCCCGTGGCCATCCGGCCCATCAACGGCATGGGCAAGTGCAACCTGTGCAATAATATCGCCAAATGGACGATTTTCGAGTTGTGGGGCGGCAGGCGATTCGACGATGACGCCAAGGAAGTGCTCGTTGTCTGGCATTGGTGCGGCCAGTGTGACGAACCATTTCCACCGATCAATTCCGTGCGCTGATTTTTCGGGTTCTTACCCGACATGGCGCTTAATCCTGTCACTACCTCAATTTTCGGCGGCCTGACGCTGGCCAGCATTCTGGCTTTGGCGTGGGGCTGGATTCGCGGCGTGGGCACCCGTTTGATCAGCCTGTTTATTGTCACGGTACGCATTGACGGCTCTCCGGTGCTGGATGCGGTAGCGGGTTATTGTTGGGCGACGATGCGACGGACTCCCATCGGGCCGCGAGACTATGCCGGGGACAATCTGTTTGTGCGCCCGGTGGCGCGCACTATTGGTATTGCCTACGAAATGCTGGGCAAGGACGCCATTTTATTTTGGTCGGGCTGGCGGCCAATCCTTTGTGGCTTTGGAGCACAGACCGACGGCGGCTGGGAAGGGGGCGTGCCAAAAACCGAAAGCAAAAATTTCAAAGCCACGATCCGCTTCATCCGGGGTACCTTTGACCCGGATAAGCTGATTTTGGAGGCGCTGGATCGGTATAATAAAAACGACGCCAACGGATACGGCAGCAAACGGCGTTTTTACATCGACCGGGTTTTTGGGTCAGGTGGACGCCGGGGTTACGGCAACAAGGACGAACCTGCCATGCCCACGGCTGCCGGGTGCAGTTCCAAAGGCATCAATGACCGGCGGATGAATGAATCGGTGCGCCTGCTGCGCTGGAAACGGGACGAGATCGGCGTTGAAATCATGGAAGTTGTTTCGCCTTTTGATGTGCTGTGCTACCCGGCGGAAGTGCTGGAACTGGTGGAGGAAGCCCACCGCTGGAAGGTGAGCGAAAAATGGTACAAGGAACGCCAAATCCCGTGGCGGCGCGGCTGGCTGCTTCACGGGAGGCCGGGCACGGGCAAAACCTCGTTGGTGCGCGCCGTGGCGCAGACTGAAGATTTGCCGGTTTGTATTTTCGATTTGACCAGCATGTCTAATCGCGAATTTGTGAACTCGTGGCGGCAGATACTGACCAGTGTGCCGTGCATTGCTTTGATCGAGGACATCGACGCTACGTTTGACAAGCGCACCAACAAACTCAGCGAAGACGGCGGCGGTCTGACCTTTGATTGTTTGTTGAACACCATCGGTGGCATTGATTCGGTGGATGGCATCTTTCTCGTGGTGACCACCAACCACGTCAACGCCATTGACGAAGCGCTCGGAATTGCAGGTACCGGTCAAATGACCACCCGACCGGGCCGGATTGACCGGATTTTGGAATTTGGCCCGCTGGACGAACACTGCCGCCGGGGTGTGGCCAAGCGCGTACTGCGGGATTATCCAGCCGAGATTGAGATTGCAGTGTCGCAGGGAGGGGGCGAAACTGGAGCGCAGTTTCAGGAGCGCTGTGCGCGAGTTGCACTGGCGCGCTACTGGAGTGACAAGGCGGCTATTTAAGGCGGCAGGTTTGAAAACGTATTTGACCATATTTTTAGCGGCTCTGCTGCTCGTGTCGTGTGCTATACGGCAGATACCGACCGGCCCGCCGTTGCCCTTGCCAGCGGGTGGTAATAAAAGCGTCAGTGCCATTTTAGCGAGTTTGGCGGTGCCGGTCGGCCCGTCATTGGCGTCTACCGGAGTAGTTGTGTCGGTTGTTCCGCCAACTAATTTTACGCTTTATGCTACCTCCAATTTGTTAACACCGCGCACCAACTGGACTTTAATTGCCACTGGATATGCCAGTATAATTGTGCCAGCCAGTACGCTAAACGTTTTTACCAACAAGCCAAAGTGGGTGCAGGGGCTTGAATGGGACATAGCCACCAATCCGGCTGTGGCAGGCTACAACCTTTACTATGGCCCGGTCAGTGGAGTGTATACAAACCATGTAAATGTTCCTCAATCGGATTTCTGGACTAACAACGGAATCTTAGAAACAAACATGGGTGTTATTGTTTCAGGTTTGTCTCCGGCACAGTGCTACTATGCGGCTACGGCGTATTCAACCGACGGCCTTGAAAGTTTACTTTCCCCTGAAGTATCAGGAATGCCGCTTTTGATTTATGAGCCATTGGCGGTTTTCTTTTGCGCGACAGCGCCGGTTAAAATAAGTTTAAAAATCACGCCGCAAAAGTCCAGTCCAATGGCATCTTTCCGAGTGCGAAACTTGAATCGTCTTGTTCCGCCGCGTCAGATGCGTTGAACATTTGACATCGGGTCGTCACCGTATACATTAGGCGCATGATCAGCGAGTTCAAAGGTGATTACCGGTTTTTGTCTAATTTTTACGCGGCATCCGTTTATCTGGATGGCATTTTGTACCCTAGTGTTGAACATGCGTTTCAGGCGGCTAAAACCGAGAAGCGGCAGTGGCGTGAGAAAATCCTGTTGGCGTCTTCGCCGGGCATCGCTAAAAAGCTGGGCAAAATCATTCCCAGAGAAGATTTTAATCCCCATTGGAACAAGGTCAGGCTGGAGGTTATGGCCGACCTGTTGACGCAGAAATTCTTTGATGCCGATCTGCGGGCCAAGCTGTTAGCCACAGGCAACGAGGAATTGATCGAGGGCAATACGTGGGGTGACACGTTCTGGGGTGTATGCGACGGCAAAGGTCTAAACAAGCTGGGCCAGCTTTTGATGGTCGTGCGGCAGATGTACCGCGTCATCGAGGGCAATCCACAGTACGAGGAGGCTCTGCCCGACCGTTTGAAGTGATGTGGACAGTAGTGAAATGGAAATTCGACGATGCTGTTTTCAAGCGCTGGTGCAGCGATGTCATGATGTGCTGTCAGCCCATGCAAAACTATCCGGCCACGTACCGCGACATGGAATTTGAAGCCAAAGGCGGTTACTGGTGGTTCAACGGAAAGCCTTACGCTCTGCTGGAAGACCTCTATAAAGCGCTGACCACTTACGACGAAGAAATCAACCGGCTAGTGGCCACCGTTGCCGATAGTTAGAGCGTGACGCCGCGCTGCCTAGTTTCAGCTTTGCTTGATGCCGTGGATGATGTTAATCCACGTCAGTACCTGTCTGATGTGCCAAAGGGATTGCTGTTGGAGATTCGGGGCGCACTGGAAAAATTGGGTTGGCGCTTTGTGCAGATGTCGAAACCCAACGAAGCTCAATACGAAAAATTGGCGCGTTTCACTGAAGGAAAGACTTTGCTGTGGATTTACGTCTGGCAGGCAAAATTATACGCGTATTCCAGTGTTCATTGGATCGGTGTAGGCTGGAAGCCGCAGGACGAAATGGAACAAGAGGCGGGACAGCCTGTTGAAGTTTTTGCCCAAGCAGTTGATAACGAGTATTCGCCGCCGGAGCATGGAGACGCGGACGACATCCATCTTGAGCCACCCGGCATGGACGAAGCGTTCGATCCTGATGAAATTAAACCCAAAGAATTTCTCCGAAAAATTCCAGAGCGATTCATGGTGGAAATCTGGGTGGATGAAGAGGACGCGCCAGAGGGAGTGCCACCTGTGACAACGGATGCTGCGCCATACTTTGCTACCAAGTCTGATAAATTTATTGAGAACGTATACAGCAATTGCAGACGACGAAACGATTCGGATGAACTCGCGCTAATCAACTTTGGTTCGGAAAATCCAGAAGATGTTCAGTCGTTGAGAACCATGGAAGGCACGGGGTACATTGCGGAATATATTGATCGTTGGGGGACATCGGCTTCGATGACTGTTTTCCAGAAAGCACTGGCGCTTTGGATACGACGAGCGCGCCCTGATTTAGCCCACAAGCTCGGATTGACGGTCAATGAAGCGCTCGATCCTGACGAGATAAAGCCCAAAGATTACACCAAAGGGATGACCCCGCGTGATTTGAAGATTCAGGGTCGACTGATTGTGATTGCCAATCCAGAAGACACTGGCAATCCACTGGTGGAATGCCCGATCTGCCATTTCCGGGGGTTGTTGATGGATGATTTTTCGTATCTGGAGGCTGGATTCAACGGCATCAAGCCCGGCGACGAAGATGATCTCGATTTGCAGGAGTGTGGCCGTTGCAGGGCTAAATTGGAATGGCGGCACATCCCAGAAGTTGTGGAGTCGATTGACCCGGATCAGCCGCCTCCAGCCAAAGAACTTTTCCGGCAGTTGCCGCAGTCTTTTGAATCGTGGCTTAGAGCGCACGGTTTTGAAGGACGCGAGGACAAGGAATTTGTGGCTGATCCAGAATTGCCGGTGATACAGGGGCAAACCGTAAGTTATCCTACTTTTGAACGTAACACTACTGATTTTGTTTACACGGCAAGAAAGCAGGAGGACGGTCTGTGGACAGTGTCTGTGGCGGATTGGCGTGAGGGCGAAGACAACATCAAAGGAACTCAAAAATTTGATCTTTCGGAACTCGAAGCCAAAAAGTTGATACTTAGTTGGATTAGACGACACGGATGAATGCGCACAACATTGTAAACCGGTTGCTGGAAGTTGGCCCGGACGAACTTCGTCCGAAGGACTATTTGCAGCACATCAACCTGCTGTACGAGTACCACGTCACCGTTGACTTGCCCACGCCGGAAGAAGGATATACTGCGGTTGTGATCGTGCCGCTTGCGCCGCCCGCTGGGACTGAACCTGACGATGAAATCGATGAAACGATTTGGGTGGAACAGTTTTTCAATGCCATTGACGCGCTCAATCGACCGGATTTGGTGCCCAAGGATGACGTGTCTTACGTCATCAGTATTCAATACATCGGGCCTAAAAATGTATGAACACGCACGATCTTGTAAACAGGTTGCTGGAAACCGACCCGGACGAAGTTGATCCGAAGCATTATGTGCGTATGGCGCGTCCGCAGCAGCGGCAGAGATTTTTGAAGGGAGAACGGGTAATGCTCAACAAGCGCGGCTGGCCTCGCGAAAAAGCAACTGTGGTTACAACAACCGACGATCCAGATTCGGTTTGGATACACGTCGACGGATTTGAACCCGGAGACAATCTATATTTTTACGCCGCCGAGCTTGAACCGCTGGTTGAATCGCGCCTTTTTTAGTTAAATTTTAGTGTTGACAGAGTGCCGGTTATTGTATACGGTGCTTTGAGCATGGACGATAATTTCGATAAAGCGTTAAGAGATGCTGCGGTTGCCGCCGTCAACGGTGTTGGCGTGATTGCCAGCGCGGTAAAGTACTTGCACCGATTCACCGAGGCAGTTGACACCGGTGAAATTGTCTGGACGGATAAATCCACCCCCAAAGGTTCTCGCGGCTTGGAGGGCAAATCCACGGAGTTCAGCGCCATGGTCGTTCAAGCCAACACATCAGAGGGGATCGACCATTCTGGCGTCTTTGTGCTCAATCATCCCGCCGAAGTCACGGTCGTCGTCATGCCCAAAGACATGGCCGTTTGGGTTTATCGCAAAGCCACGGCCAGCCGCAACTGATATGAACGATACCCCCTCAACGTTTGCCTCGGCGTTTCAAAAAATTGCGGAGATCGTGCGCATCCACGACCTGTACGAAGGGTCGCCCTGCTTCAATCAGCGGCATCCTGACGATACGCTGATCGCGTATGCCCAGCACGGACTAAGCAGCGTCGAATTGACTTTGGGCGATTGCCGCGCCCTTGTTTCACCGCGCAACGAAATCCGCGTCATCATGCCCTACAAGTGGAACGGACTGTGGGTTTTTGACGACCCCGCCACGGGATTGAACAAGGAGGCTTTCGTGTCCGGGGTGGACACCATCCTCGACACGATAACCTCCAAGATTCCTGATGCGGAAAACGGATTCATCTGCATGTTTTCCGACCGGCCATTTCCGGGGACGATCATCGAATTAACGTGGTTGCGCGGGGACGAAAGCGGCACCGGCGACTGGTACTTTTGCGAGCAACTCAAAATGGAAGGTTGGTTCTGCCCGGCGCTGCTGCGCTACTTTGCCGAGCCTCCCAAGAAAATTTACGGCGCTTTCCGGCCACGTGGCGGGAATATCAAAACAAACAGTAAAACAAAACATCAGACAAAACTATGAAAGACACCAAACTACCAACCATAGCGTTACCAAGTGACTTGGCCCTCTGTGTGGACGCCACCGGAGCCATCTGTGACTATCAAGGCGGCGAGGAAGCAGGCAAGAAGCAGGTGACAGCGGCAGAACTGGATCGCATTGTGGAACACGCCCGGTACATGCACGACCAGCCCAAGCCGCCCAAGACCATTAGATCAGTCACCGGCGGCCATACGGTCAACTTTTCCGTCGACAATGACGGTGGTGACTATGATGGCAAATTGGGCGACGTGTACATTGGTTGCGAGCACGTTCCGTATGCCGTACTGTTGCGGGCGCAAAAGGCCAGTCTTGCCGTGCGTGCGCGCAAAAACCGGCAGCAATAATCAACGCGTTGAATTGGCCTGCCAACCTCTGTTGGCAGGCCAGCAATGAACCATGAGATACGTTTTTGTAGGTGGCAATTTTGACAATGCTGGCGGCAGACCTTCCAGTCTTGCGGCAGCGCTGCATCGCGGCGTGGCCGACGTTCTCGGTGCAGAGGGTATCTTTATCAATGGCGGCGGACTGGAGAAATTGCAAGAGGCCAGTGCGGCAGCGCGTACACTCGGTATTGCGGTGATCTGGATTGCCAACGTGCCCAACGACGCGCCCAAAACCACGGTGCGCGAGATCAAGGCCCAGAACAAAACCTGCCTGTTGGTGACTTCCAAGCGCGTGGTCGAAAAGAATTATGATCTGGCGCAAATCATCCAGCACGCGCTTCACCTGAAGTCCAATCTGGTCGTTGTATTCACCAAGCAGGATAGCCGTTATCGCGCCCGCTTATATGATCCGTTGGGCAATTTGTTTTACGAGTCCATGGATTTTACGGACATGGGCCGTGCCATTGGCAATCGTCTGAAGTTTTTAGCGACCGTCCTGCGCATTGGCACCGAGCGGATTGAAGGTGCCGTACCGCCAGTGCCGGAAGAAACCGGATTTTTTGATTACATCCGCACGGCAGCGCAGCAATTCAGTGGGCTGTTGCCAGTGCCCAAGATCGTTGAGCGTTTCGTCGGGAATGCTGCCTTTCGGTGTAGTCACGGTTTTCCCGCCTTTCGGGATGGCGACATTGCTTTTATTTCACGGCGCAACATCGACAAAGCATCCATTGGTGCGGATGGATTTGTGCCGGTGATCTTGACTCCGGGGTCGGGGCCAAAAACTGTCTACAAGTATTTTGGTGAACATAAACCTTCCGTAGATACTCCGATACAGGCGCATTTGTTCGCGACTTATCCACGCATCAAATACCTGATTCATGGCCACGTTTACGTGGCTGGAGCCGATTTTATTGACACCCTCTGGCCCTGTGGTGCGTATCAGGAAGCGGGCGACATCGCGGAAAAGATTTGGGATGGTCACGGCCCGGAAAATGTCACCCGATTTGTATTGAATTTGAAAGGCCACGGTTTCATTGCGGGAGCCGACGACTATCGCTATTTCGAGTCACTTAAATTTGTGGCTCGACCGTTCCCTGAACCTTATATCGAAACCAAATTATGAAAACTTTGTTTGCAGTTATTGCTCTGCCTCACGGTACCAACGATCCTACCGCGCAGATGATGCACCAAACCCTTGAAATGGCCAGAGCCAACGCGTCGTACGCCAGCGGCCAGATTGCCGAACTACAACACCGCATTGACCGGCTGGACACGGAATTTCTGATTCTGGCACTCGCCTATCTCCTGCTGGCAGCGGCGGTTTGGTGGTTCCTTAAAAAGGCAGAATGCCATGATTGATCCTGCCGAAGCTAAGATGATGCAGCGCTGGCCCACCTTGAGCGCGGTGATGCAGGATATGCACGCCGACATTCCGCTTTTGATGTTGTCCATCTACGAGCCGAAAAAACGACAGGCTCCCGGCACGTATCACAGCAGCAAGGAAGTTGCCGTCGGGCTGCATGTGATGGTCGGTGAGAATGCAGAGGACATCGCTTCCGGCAGACCGGTGATACCCCAACGGATTACAGCGCAGGCGATTTGTTACGAGGTCATCAACCAAGATGTGCCGGTTTACTACGTGGCCGACGAGTTCATCCGGGCGGTGGCGGCGACGGAACTGCCCAAAGACCTGCGGATCGAGGAACTGAAGTGGCCCATGCCGGGCTTGGTTTTTGGATTTCCAGCGAAATTCATGCACGATTATCTGGGTATCGATACCTGCTATGTATACGCGTGTCAGCAATGGAAAAAGCCGATGACCTGCAAGTACTTTCCCGGCGCGCCGGAGATCGAGGCGACACAGGACAAGGTGTCATGGATGTGGTATGCGTGGAAAAATGGCCGTATGGAAAATTACGTGTCCAGTTACTGGAACGAGACCTTGGCTGACGCTATCACGAAGGATTTTGACTATACCGACTGGACAGGTGCCCCGGCAAACGTGGTGGCCAAGAACAAGGAAGCCACCGATAAAGTGTCATTGTTGATGCTCAAACTTCTGTGCGTACTCAACTGGCGTGATGGTCTGGTTGGCAAGGAAAAAGTGGATCGTCCAGCCAAAGTGAAACGAGGCGTGGAACGCCCGGCAATTTGGGCACCCATCATTATCGGAGCCAATTACCGCATGGTGCGCCAGAGCGACGGCACCGGAACCCATGCCAGTCCGGCGCTTCATCGCCGGGCCGCTCACTGGACGTATCAAGTGATCGGCAAAAAGAGCGAATTGGTGCCGGTGGCCCTGCTGCCACGCACGGCGGATGGCTACATAGACTGGGCCAACGCTGATGAAGCGGCCAAACAGGGATTTTGGAAGACCCATAAACGGATTTGGCTCGATCATACTTTGGTTGGATTGAATAATGAATAAGCGCTGTCGAGGACTGTTTGGGCTGATTTTCGGCCATAAGTTTAAGCCGCGCTACAACACGGCCAGCGTGGATTCTCATGTTCATCATCCGCCGTCGACGGCTGAGGATTTGGAGCGCCTTATAGATGCGGCTCCGATAGGCGAGGAGATGGAAGCGTTGGATACGTTTGAACGAATGTTAAGAAACGGCAATGACGTGACGGAAAAGCAGTATGTCTGCGATGTTTGTGTCCGGTGTGGCGAAGTAATTAGACTATGAGCAAAGCGAAAAACATAGTGGATGTTTTGACTGAAACTGATCTTGACCAGCCGGTGCCGCCTCCGCCGCAGGGAGCCGACGAGCCGACCGGCGAACACTCTGAACTTTTTAAACACTGGGATTCGATTCATGCCAAATTTCTCCAGTTGAAGACCCTGCGTCGGAAAGCCGATGCTACGTGGGACGAACTTCGTTGTGTGGTAGAACTTGAGCGCGAACTTGCGCGGTACGGCAAAAAGCGTAAAGATGTGAAGCGATTTATCACCGGTGAGCAGCTTCATTATTCCGGTACCGGCCCGTATGCCAAAGGAAAAGCCGCTTTAGCGGCTAAAGGTTATGGTTTGCGGTCGGCGTACAGGAAACCGAGTGAAGGCCAAATGGCCATATTGCCGACCGATTATGTCGGTGCGGAAATGAACGACGACAGCGTGGTCTGGTTTGACAAACCCATCAAACCGTTCACGCGGTACAAAGAAGAACCCAGTGAAAAAGCCCCTTCAACACCAGCACCAGAAGTTTGACCCGGACGCCCTCGATTTCTACGTATGGGATCATCTGAACGTAACCGAGCGGTTGAAGCGCTTGGAGTTTAATCTTAATAAATCGGCGAGCAGCAATCATCTCAAGGCATACGTTCGAGATGTTCCACTGGCCAGAGGCTACAAACACGAACGGTCAAAGCGTCCAGCAAGTTTTTGCCGGATATTTGTGAATTGTGGCGCGGATGGTCACGTTTTGGACAACACGTTGACGACTTGGTTTGCTTTTGGATGGTTTCGGCGCGTGTCGGGGCGGCGCGGGATCAAGCATGTGTTGGTGGTGACGCCAGACGGTGAATTTACCCGGCATTATTCGATACATGAGCACTCTGATCTGGAAGAATTTGAAACGGAGATGATTGGCATCATTCGTGTTCTGCACACGCATTCGTTTGAAGATATTAAGGAGCTTTATGTTTTTATGGATGCTTGGATAGAAAGGGCGTTTTCGAGACCACTACTACCTGTAAGCTTGAATGCCAGCCGGGTTGAACGGGCGTTTGCCACCATCAATAAGGAGCCAGATTCACCGGCAATCGTACGGATGCCAAAATCAAGATTGACGCGTTATCGGATGGGTCGTCCGTTGGTGCGCCAAGGTTCGGTGAGGTATCGTGGAAGATGATGTCGTAGTTAAGGCAATGGTCAAACTAACTGCTGCCGAAGTCGTAGACAAGCTGCTGGAATACGCTGGAAATACACCTGTGCCTGTTGGTGGCGCAAGTGATCCGTGGCGGCAAAGCGGTTTTAAAAAGTTCAAATTCACGGCCAAGGACTTTTTGGGTCAACGGGCGTATTCTGCGCAGGTACCAACAGTGGAGCCGGACGAGCAAACCTCAGCCATCTCGGCTGAACCTAAAGCAAGCAGGCCGACGATTAAGATTAAAATACCGCCTAAAGCGGAAACGCCGTCGTTCAAGCACGATTTGACCACTCGCTTTAAGTGGCATCCTCAAAAAGACGACAAAACAAGCGGCTGAACATGAGCACCAGAGCACGCCAGATGGTATCCTTTTTGCTGGAAGATGAACCGACGAGTGCGGCTCCTCTATCCAGCACGCTGCAACCGGTCGAAGACCAGCCGGAAGTTTACGGTGTACATTCGTCGGATGGCCGGTGGCTGGGCATGATCAGCAAGCACATGGAAACCAACCTGCCGCCGTCCATGACGCCGGAGGCCAAGGCCCGGACGCTGCAAAGTCCTTGGTTTGCCATGCCCCGGCGCGCTCCCCAAAAAGATGGCTTTGCCACGCGTGACGATGCCCAGCGCTACGTGGAGCAGACGGCCATGAGCGCGGTATCGCAGTCGTGAACACCCCGCGAGCACAATTCATCGTTTCCCGCCTGCTGGAAGCTGATCCTGACGACGTTGACTTCAAACAGCAAGTACTTCACATACCGGGTTTTTGTAAAAAATGCGGTAGTGACGTTGACCAATCAGGATACTGTGCTGATTTAACCTGTCCATTCAGTGATTGGCCCCAACAAGTGGAAGAGGAAGAAATATACCATACACCACGAGAAGAACTGGAACGAAAATACGGGATCGTTTCAAAGCCCAAATATCGTAACGAAGCGCTCGATCCTGATGACATCAACTTCAAGCGCTTCAGCCTCAAGCACGGCCACAAGCCCTGCCGATTGGTATCATCGTGGGATGGGTGGAAATGCGCCTGCGGGCGTTGGAGCATGGTGACCAGTCCGTTCGACATGACCGGCGTGGAGAAAAAGCGCGCCAAACAGGAATGGGCAGACCACCGGGATCGCGTGCAACGAGTCAGGGAAGCCATCGATCCCGACGAAGTTGACCCACGGGTTATGCTTAAAAAGCTGCCCGGTCACTACTGGATCGTATCATTCGAGGGAGCCAAAGACGTTGAGGGTAGGGATATTGAAGTAGATGGCCCACCGGCGCTTGACTATCCGGTTCAAGCTGTTTCCAAGGAAGATGCTGAAGCGCTGGCGCGAGCGGAGTTGACGAAGGCCGGTTATGATCTGGATCAGGCCATTTTAATTTACGCGGGGGTTGCCGAAAAAGGGGACTGGGATCAATTAAGGCAGATATGGGTCGAATTGACTCAGCAGGATATAGAGCGCGGTAAATTCGGAGCAACATGGTCTCACCGTTGCGCTCACTGCAACAAGCGGGTCAAGCAGGAACAGGGCGTTTTGGTGGATGATACCGGGGGCGATGTTTGTGGTCATGCGGGTGGCAACGAGCCACATGAACCCAAGTAGAGGCGATTAAATTTTTCTATTGACATTATTGTCATACCCGTATACATTACTGGTATGAACGCGCAAAAATTGTCTGATAAAATCAAGATAACTCCCATCAAGCGGGGCCAAACTCTTTACATGCGGTTTTCGGGTGCTGACGTGGGTTCATTTCAGTTCGTCCGCTGGCAAACAATGAAAATGCACACCGGCAGGGAAGATACCCATAAACCGGGCGTTGGTTGCGTTGGACGTTCAAGCTGGCGCTTTTCCAAATGTATCATAGGCAGAGTCCCAAAAGGACTAAAGCGCGGTCAAGACCTGCTACGCCCCTATTGGGATTTATACACCAGCGAACGCGGAGCACGAACGCACAACAAGCGCTATCTGGTCAAACGCCCGCCGGTTGAACACGTTCGTAAACTTCAAAAGCGAAGAAAATAGTGTCCTTTAGGGGTTAACGCTGTCCCCATTATTGGTATAGAGATATTATGAAACAAGCATTCGTAGAAAGCCGCTGGAGCGACGAAAAACGCGAACGCGTTCGCGTCGCCAATGAAATTATTGTCCGGTATCAGGCCCAAGGTCTCAAGCTGACGTTGCGCCAGCTTTATTACCAGCATGTCATCGCCAACCTGATCACCAACGAGGAAAAGTCCTACAAAAACCTCGGCAAGCTGATCAGTGACGCCCGGCTGGCCGGGCTGATTGACTGGGACGCTATTGAGGATCGCGTCCGGGTGCCCAAATCCCCGCCGGAATTCGAGGATTTGGATGAATTGCTGGACGCCGCTTTCCACTCATTTCGGCTGCCCCGGTGGGCGGGCCAGCAGCACTATGTTGAGCTTTGGGTCGAGAAGGATGCCCTTTCCGGCGTGCTGCTGCCCCTTGCCAACGAGTTTCACGTCACGATGATGGTCAACAAGGGCTATTCCAGTCAGAGCGCCCTGTACGAGGCGGCGCAGCGAATGATCCGCCACGAAAATAACGGCCAGACTTCCATTTTGTTTTACCTCGGTGATCACGACCCCTCCGGTGAGGATATGGTGCGCGACATCCGTGAGCGGTTGCACATGTTTGGGTCGGAAGTGATGGTGCAAAAGCTGGCCCTGACGATGGAGCAGATCGAGGAGTATAACCCGCCGCCCAACCCGGCCAAAATGAGCGACAGCCGGGCTTTGGCGTACGTTGGTCGGCACGGCAATGAGTCGTGGGAAGTTGACGCCTTGCCGCCGGAAGTTCTTGGACAGGTGATCCGCGAGGCGTTCAGTCACGTTTTGGACGAAGACAAAATGGACGATGTTAAAGCCAAAGAGGAAGAGGACAAGAAACTCCTACGGACGGCGGTTGCGTCCTTGCGTGCGGACAATCAGAAAAAGAAATGATAATTGTCCTCAGAATCTGGTCTACCCGAAAACGACGGCTGAAGTGGAAACGTAGGCTCAGGAAACAATACCAGCGCATGGTCACTAACCGTGTGCTGGTGCAACATCTGGCCGAAAAACTCAAATGCCCGCCCGAACAATTGGCTCAACGTGTCGAAGCGCTCGTGCTCGACATCGAAACTAAGCACATCAGGCTGAAAAATGACGTTTAATTTTTATGTTGACGAATTTAAAGCGCGGTATACAGTTTAGGCATGTTCGTTTGGTTTGTACGTATTTTCGTAACCGAGTTCGTGTACGAGGCAACGATCCGCTACTGGGCGGCTCGGTTTGCGAAGTACGTCCACGTCCAGATCAAGCGGTTCATGGCGGACAAACGGAAGATTGCTTACCGTCCGTCGATTAAGCTGGAGAGACTGTTTTCACTGCCCGCTGATGGTATTTTGCCATCAGCGGGCACCTTATTGTAGGCGGTAGTTAGCGTGTGAACGCTAACGCCTTGTTTCAACGCAGGTATGCCGCCCTTGAATACCGGCCCGCTCCAATAAACGGGAGCCACATCTGGTATTGGTCGCTGCTGCCGCTGCCCGACGAAACCCACGCGCTGGCCACGGGCCACGCTGAAAACAAGGGCAAGGCGTCCATACAGGCCCGGCAGGAGGCACGTAAGCAGGGCTACGCCATCACCACCATTCGCGTCCGGCACGCTCAATTTGCTGAGGCAGCCGCCCAGCGTATACACAAGCTGATGGCGCTGCGTGAAGCTGATCCTGACGATGTTGATCCTCGTCATTATGCGCGCAGCACCTTTAACTGGCTGAAGACGCTGGGTGAACGCGGATTTGCGCTGGAAGCATCGAGACAAGATTCTCCGGGTTTCTACTTTAAAAACATAGGCAATTATCAGTTGATTGTCTGGCCCAACCACAGCCATTTCGGTGCGGGGGAGCCGCTCGATGAACTTACTGTGCAAGTGTACACAAGTGAGAATGGCAGATGGGAGCTTACAAGTTCCAAATACGTTGAGCGCGCATTGCTGGGAGTGCGCCTTGATCAATTGATAGCTGAATTCAGCATCAAAGAGGCACTTGATCCAGATGCCGTTGATCCCAAGGCGTACACCCTAACAACGCCAGATTTCAGGTTTGCTAAATATGCTGACTGGTACGCGGTCTTAACCGATGAACATGCACTCTGGAATAATGGCCTTGGTAAAATAGGTCTGAACAAGTCTGGTAAATGGCGGGTTATTGACGCTACGGGCGTTCCAACAAAAATTTTCAAAGGTAAAACATATAGTACAGCCATGGATGTAGCCATGGCGTTGTGGCTGGAAACAAACAAACGCGTGACTGAAACTTTAGACCCTGACGCCGTTGATCCGCGTCAATTTATTAAAACCACATTCGAGACCAAGGCCAGAGTCGACAAGCTCATGTGGGCTATGGACAGTGTTGGGTTGCGCGCTATCGGCGTCTGTCGCCACGAAAATAAATGGCGTGTATACGGCCATGTTTACGCCACAGCACGGGGAGCCAAAATCAAGGTCAATAAGGCGCTTAATCAGTTTGGTCTAAAACCCAACGGCCCTGTGACTTGGGTGCAACTGTCGTTTGATAATCAAGCGGCGGTGAATCGCGGATTTGAATTTGAGTTACCGCGTCACGCACTTGAATACAACACGGCTGCCCATGACGCGGTCAAGCCGCCGGGCAGCCGTACGTTTCTGCACGTCTGATCAGGCCGGGTGCAGTTGGCGAGCCTGATAGCACTCTTGCGCCGCGATCTTCGAGGCAACGCGCTCGGCGAGCAGGGCTGTGGCCTTGTCCCGAAGCTGTTTGAGCGCATGGTTGGGGAAGAAGCCCCACTGGGTCTTGTGCGCTTTGGCGATGGCCTCGTAGCGCTGGGTCTGCGCCGCGTTCATCTTGACACCGCCGCGCCGTGAATCCTCGAACCACCGGGCGAATTTAACGTCTCGGATTTGCTGGCTGAGGGTTTGGTAATTGGCTTTCCACTCGGAACGCCAGCGTAAGTATTCGTCTTTGGATGTGAATTTCATAGGTTTTGTTTTGTTCTTTGTTATATGGATAAAAATGCTGAAAAATCAAGGCAGTTGGGCATGTCAGTTGGTACGGCCAGTAATCGTTTGCGGAAAATGTTGCTTTATATGCTGGCAGTAAAAGCCGGTATGGCTACATGTATACGCTGTGGAAAATTGATTGCTTCCGTGAATGATTTTACGATTGATCATGTTAAACCGTGGCTGCACGAACCAAACGCCATCGAACTGTTTTTCGATCTCAACAACGTTGGTTTTAGTCACATGCGCTGCAATCTCAAGAGTAGGCGACAATGTCTGGTTGTGCGCAGCAGTAAGAGTTTCTTCAAAGGTGTTGAACTTGATCCTCGTGGAAATCGCAAACGGCCTTGGCGCGCTGTGATCTATATCAACAATGGCCGTAAAAATTTTGGATACCATGCAACGCCGCAGGAAGCTGCGGCTGTCTTTGACGAGGAATCTGTGCGCATATTTGGTAAGATGGCTGTCACAAATAAAAGTCTCGGACTGTTGTGATGTTTGTAAGTGTCGCGGAGGGAACGGATCGAACGTCCGACCTCGTGAAACCTGTGAAGGCTCCACGCGCTCTGCCAACTGAGCTACCTCCGCATTAAATTGGCGGGGTGGGTGGGGATCGAACCCACTTAGCACAGCACTTGCGTACTGCGGCATTGCCATAATGCTACTTCCCACACGTTCTCTCTGGTCTGCGCTTTTACCCCAAGGGCCAGTTTCCTCTGTGTGTAATGCACCCCGTAAATTGGTGAGCAAGGGTGGAGTCGAACCACCAAGTCGCACGGTTAGGATTTCACGTTGTTCCAGCGATTTCACGCGTATACTTTCGCCGTCTCGGTTGTTAGCCGTAGTTTTCTCCGTGGTCTGCATTGTCCCATTCTGCCACTTGCTCAAATTGTTCATAAAACTTGAAGTCTCCTTAAAAACGGTGTGAGTTGTTCTTCAGTGGCCGGGCCAAATCCGAGCGCCGTGACGGTCGGCTCACCATTGAAGAAATTTTTGCAGCCTGAGTCAATGATCAAGCAGTGGGGAATACCCGCCTTCTGGGCTTCTTCCTGAGCGCGCCGGAGGGTGTTCAGGTTGCCTTTGAGACAGACCTTGGTGCCGGGCGTGGGATGCTCGCTGCTGTAGACAGCAACGGCGTCAGGAGTTTTGCGGGAAGCCTCGATGAACGCTCCGAGGTAAGCGTGACCGGCCTGTGAAGCTGTCTTGCCGGGAGACATGCCTGCATCCGTGCGCACGAGCGCGTAGAGCCGGAGACAGGAACCGTTTGAAACCTATGTATCTTTCATGTGCGCCAAATAAACCATAAGTCAGGAAGGTTGTCAACAACTAATTTTAACAAAGTTAAACATCGAACTTTTTCTTCAAAATAGCCTTGATTTCATCAGCTATTTCGCTGATCGGGCGTTCGGTACTAATCTCAGACACACTGGGTTCTTTGGCAAAAAGGCGCTTGTACACCTTTTCCATGTCCTCCTCGTATTGCATGGCACACTCCTCTTTGCTGCCTTTGTAGCCGATGTCCCGCCCGGCGCTGTAGTAATACACGCCTTTTTCGCGCAGCAAGCGCTCGACCGCTGTGCGAATGGGAACCTTGCAGTAAAAGACCACGTCGGGTTTGCGCCAGTCCTCGTAAATGTAATCGAGGATCGCATCGTTGACGCCGCGCAGGCTGTCACGGACGTAACTGGTGTAATAGTAGCGGTCGCAGATTACGACTTTGCCTTTGTCGAGGGCGGGCCGGACGATGTTCTCGTAGCGCCACGTGAGGTCGGCAGCGTGGAGCAGGCTGAACAGGATGGGCGAAAGTTCCTTGTGCTTTTTGGCTTTGTACAGCGCGCCGTTGAGGATTTCCGATGAATTCCATTTGGTGGTCTTGACCTTGTAGCCGCGTTCGGCGAGCCAGCCGGTCAGTTTCCTGACCTGCGTGGTTTTGCCCGCGCCGTCGATGCCCTCGAAAACGATCAGCAGGCCGTTGCGTCCATACTTGCCCTCGGCTTTTGATTCGGCAATTTTGCCGATGGCGAACGCCCGGTCAGCCGCGTCCTTGATCTGTACGTGGCAGTTGAAAGCCAGTTCGCCGATCTCGGCCACTTTCGTCCATTTGACGTGTTTGGCATCGTCACCCCGGCGGGCACTGGCGTCATCGTCTACAACCGTCCAGTAGAAGTTGTCGAAGGCATCCCGTTCCGGGATGAATACGCGGTCAAAGTAATGAAGTTGGGCGGCCTCAATACCCGTTTCTTCTTTAAGTTCGCGCTTGGCTGCGTCCGTAAGCGCTTCGCCTTCATTGGCATGGCCGCCCGGCGCGCCCCACTTGCCTGCTTCCGGCGGATTTTTGCGCTGCACCAACAGGACTTCCGGGTCGTCCGGGTTGCGCAGGACGACGACGGTCACAAAGCGGTGCTGGTCTTCAACTTCTTCCAGCAAAGCGCGGACGATGGTTTCAGCGATCACGTTTTAACTACACCAACTTTGTAAAGGGCGTGGGTTGGCCTTTCAGCGGGAACATGACTTCATACGCGGTGCCACTATAATCGGGGCCTAAATTTCTGGTTGTCATTCCGTGGATGTCAATTTGAAGATTCAGTTGTCCCGTTAAAAACACATGTAGCCAGTTTTCAAGCCTTTCTTCGGTTGTCCATTCGGTCAGTTTTACGTGAAGTTTAAGGATGTCGGCGGCCCTCTTGTACGCGAGCGTAAGAATGCCTTCGTTTTGCAGGGCGTGAACGATTTCCTTGATGTCCGCCGCCGGATCAACGCGCAGCATTTCCCGTTTCGGATTGATTTCATCCGGGCCAACTTCCAGCAGTTGGTTTACGATTTGTGCGGCTTTCAATGGTTGGCCTTTCGTACGTTTTCCAATTGTTGTAAATAGGCGACAACACCCTTCAAGCACTTAAACTCATACGTGCCCCCGTGGGCAGGCACGTTAGGACAGTTGACGATCAAGGAGTATTCGCACCACTGCCAGCCTTTGGCGGGTTTGGTCGGGTAACGAAGGCAGACCCACGTCTGATTTTCAGCTTCCACCCGGCCATCGACTGGTATTCCCGCCAGACGCGCCATGTCCAGATCGCTGGGCAGCAGACTGAATTCGTCATTCATGCCATTCATATACTCAGAGTGACGGCACCGTTGATGTTGACTGTGTTGTGGTGGCCGTGGGTGGTCGTCGTGAAACGGATGGTAAACGTTGTCAACGACAAAGCCGGAGCGATCAATGATGCCGGGGTGTTTTGAAGTGTCGAAAACGCGGCTTGAGAAGCGATGGTTTGGCTGGTGGCCAATCCGTTGTCGCTAATGAACACTGTGCCGATATTTTGGTGATCAGCGCCCGCGCTGAAAGTCATGCTGCCGGAGAAAGTAAACAGGATGCTTACGTCGGCATTGGTCGGATTGCAGACAGTCGTCACGATGTCGCCCAACAGCGTTTTGTTGCCAGTGGTGTTCGCGACGATACCGTTTACGGTCGTGCCCGTGCCGGAAATGGTTACTCCGGCGGCATAGGGGCCGCCTGTCCAGATCAAGTCGTGAATATCCGAAGGATTGCCTTGGCAGTTGTATCCCGTCGGAGTGGTTCCGCTGGGAGTGACGGCTGCTTCAGCTTGAGCAATCAACTTTTTAGACTGGGCGGCGCTTTGCGCTTCAATGATGTAGTCGGGTGTCCAGAATTCCGATTGGGCCACGTAAATGCCTTGATCGATCATCCAAGGAATGCAGGACACAACCACCGGCACGGATTTGTCGGTATCGTAGTAGGAGGTAACCGTGCCGTTGCCGTTGTACGCGAGACCATACGGAATCAGCGCGTGTTTGCCGATGTGTCCGGGCAGGGATTTGACGAATGCACCAACCTGTTTCACGTTGCCACCGGTATAGGCGGTGTCGATATTGGTGTCGCCGAAAAAGGTTTCGCCGACTGTGTAAGTGTTTGTTCCGTAAAGAACTGGCCCGGATACGACTTCGTATTGCCGCCCGTCAACAATGCCCAGCGTGTTGTCAATGTTTGGCACTTCGCGGAGCCGGGGGTGCGTGGTTTCAATGAAGGACATCCAGTTTTCGGTGGCGTCTGGACTCCACTTTGAACCGGAATCGCGGAAGGTCGGCAGGTTGGTGCCAAAAGCAGCCACTGCCGTCGCGTAGTCTTGCTGGATGACCCGCTCGGCCCGGTCGACACATTCCTGCCGCCAGCCAAAAAATTCGTCAGCTACCGGCGTGGGGGTATAGGTGCCAACGGTCTGAATCTGAATTTGTTTGAACTTGATCGGCATCTGAGCTTCGGCAGTCCAGTTGGCGTTGAACGTGAGCAAATTGATGCTGTTGGTGGAATTGAATTCAAAGCGCATGACATCCGGCTGGAAGGCGGTGCCGGTTACATCCACGTAGGAGAGGGCATTGCTGCCGAACTGGCCCTGAACTTCGTAATGGCCGGTGGTGGTATCGGATTCAAAGATGATCCTGCGCACGTGCAACTGGCCGGTGCCGTATGTCCAGAATACCGGGAAGGAGAAAGCGCCGGTATTATCCACATCAAAACCTGCGGGAGCCGTTTCGATAACTGTGCCCGGCACGCCGCTGAACGGTTCGGGAACGATGTCCTGAATAACGTTGACCGTGTTGGCTCCGTTGGCGGCGTATTGGGCTTTGATGCCAAAGCCCGTGGAAAAGCCGGACAGGTCGGTGTAGGCGACGGTGGCTTTCCAAGGGCCGGGAGTAAGAGCCAGTTGAAAGTTGATGGCGTACTGCCGGATGGACGAGGTCAATGATCCGGCTTGGGTGTAAGTGGAAGTGCCAGAAACACCGGAGAAAATATCTCCCGCCGCATAAGTCTGTCCGCTGTAGACGATGCCATCGCCGTCTTCCACAAGGTACTGTTTGCTGGCGATTGAACCGGAAGGTACGTTGATCTCGAACGTCGCTCCGCCGAGGGTACCTGATGTGTTGGTGATGTTTTGAGCGCCTGCGATTTCAACGGTCGGACAAGGCACGGTTAAGACGCTGACGCGGTAATTGGCGGGCTGGAGCACACCGGCCATGCTGAGGGACAACTGGCCCGGCGCGGTCAAGCTGGCCGAGTCTGCCTGTGTGGTGCCGCCGCTGGCGGAATCAGTGGCGGTGAATCTCAAGAAAGCAGATGTGTCGTTGATCTGTTCACCCGCCGGAATAATCAGACCGGCCTTGAGCCGCCAAAACTGGGCGTCCTTCTTTTCCGGTATTTCAGGCAAGGTGGTGAGTAGTTGTCCGGCATCGATGCCGGGGATCGTCATCGCGTAAATCTGCGGAACATGGATGGAGTTGACGGATTCCCGAATCCATTGGAGCGTTCGGTTGGCGATGCTGTAAATGAGCCGGTTTCGGTTGGGCAGGGCGGGTTCCGCTTGCCAGACGCGATCCACGCCGTTGTCACTGGCCAGCACGTATACTTCAGGTTCGCGGTAGCTGATAGTTGGGCCGTCGACCTTGACATAAATACGCAAAGCGTGGGCGAAGGGATTTTTCAGCACCTGTGCCAGATTGGCTACGTAGGTTGCCAGCAAATTGTCCCGGTCGGCAAGGTTCTGGTCGGGCAGCTTGAACAGGTCGCGGTTGAGGGGCAGCGCCGGGTTGATGTCGGCTTTGACGGCTTGACTTTCAGCCAGCGACCACGCGGACGTGTCGGGAAAGATGGTTCCGGCGGAGTCAATTCGAGAAATTGGCGGATTGATAAAAGCGGACTGGCAGGCTCGTGCCAAGATTTCGTATACCAAGGCATCGCGACCGTACAGGTCGCTGTCCGTGTAGCGGGCGGCGTCCCACGGGATGGAGGAATTTTGCACGTGGCGCACCAAGCTGGCGGTACCGGCATCACTGATTTCGTCGGCGTCAAAAGGCAGGTCTTTGACCGCCGGGCCTTCCAGTTGGGGTTTGATCGCCGGATAATTGTAGACGTTGGAAATCTGAATGGACGTGTCGGCGATGGCCGCACCGACGACAATGTCCCGGTCGGCCAGTTCGCGGTCGCGCTGTTGGTAAGTCAGCGGATTAAACGGCAGATCAGGGTCAAGCGGGATCAGCGTGCCTTGGGAAGGCGCGTCCACTGCGCTTTCCCAGTGAATCGTGTCCCGGATGGCCAAAACCAGCGTACTTTCAAGTTGTCCACTCATGGTTGTAAATCGGACTTTATTGATAAAACTTCATGGAACCGGTGGCGCACACCGACAGGTCAAGATTGCTGGTGTTGTTGGCAATCAGTATTCGGTAAACGCCGGGACTCTTCATCACTTTTCGTTTGTAAGGATTGAGCATGGCCGTGCCGTTGGTGGTGATTTTGACGTAGGCCAGTGGACTGGAGATCATTGGGCCAAAGTACAGACCAACGCTGCACAGTCCGAATGCCGAGTTAAGGTAGACTGGAATCTGGCCGAAAGTCAGCACCCTGACCAAGTTCAACGTCAGCATCCGCATTTCCAGCGTCTGGCCTTGGTTGATCATTGCCTTGGCGATCTGGATGACCTCGCCCCGGCGCAGTTCGGTCTGGGCCATTGAAATTGGCAGTTCAATGGTGCGTGCAAGTCGTGATGGCGTTACGTAGCCCGTCATAAAATTATGATCCCAAATCCAGTCGGACTTGGCCGGTGATAGTGACCGTGTAGTCGATGGAAAGCGCCGAGTTGATCAAGGACGACGCATCCGAAGACGGCTGGCAGTTGTTGGCCACGATCCACGAATAAATGCCCGGCGTGGTCAACGTCACGATGTTGGTCACGTTGCGCTGAAATGAACCCAACGATGAAGCAATGAGCACGTCCAGCGCCCCCGCCGCTCCCGGCGAACTGCCGGAGGAATAATTGAGCCACAAGGACAGGTACACGAGGCCCAGATTACCGAAAATCTTGTTGACCGCTTGGATTTGCGTCGTGTCCACTGTGCTGTCCAGCAGATCGAGATTGGCAAACTTGTAGGTCAAGGTCATGGGAGACAGTATCTGGATAGACCCGACCACCAGCCAGTCGCCCTGTTGCAGGGTGGTGGAGGGCAGCGCCAGCGGAATATCCATCACGCTGTCGAGTCGAGCTTCAGTCAAATAAGCCATAGTTATTGTCCTTTCTTAAAAAGGCGGTCGTGTATTTCAATTTGTTCTTCCGGTGTAAATCCAACAAGATGAAAACTTCGTTCTTCATCCTCGCCGGTGCGGTAATCAACCGTGCGCCAATCTGTTGAGAACCAATCGCCCGGTGAAAAATGGCTGGAAGAGGCGGTGATCGCGCCTTCATCCCGTAAAAATTTTACCGTCTTGTCGACGGCGGTGATGCCATCTTCAACGTCATACAGGTCAGGGGTCATCTCGACACCTTCTTCGTCGATCCAGCCGCTGGAGGAAAAGTCACCCTCGACGGCGGATTCCGGTGTGGTGCGGCTGAACGTGATGCGTATCCGTTTGTCCGGCCCGGTCAAATCCTTCAAGTAGCGGACAGGGTCTACCACATCCGGGTCGTCTTCCAGCAGTACGGCTACCAAGCGGGTTGCTTTCATACGTTCAGCACTCCGGCGCTGGCCAGTCGGTCTTTGGTGGGGATGCGGATCGTGGTTCCGACCGGGACGCCGACCAGCGCGTCTTGGATGTTGTTTACGCGGGCGAGTACCCACCACAGTTCCGGGGTTCCGTAAAATTCATCGGAGATCAAGTCCAGCCGATTGACACCTTCCAGCGGAATGATGAAAAGATTGTCCGTCAAGTCGGGGACAATCACGTCGGCCATGAGGCCGAAAACGATGGTGCCGCCAACGTCGTATACAGGCGTTTTTGCAAACATCGAGTAGGGCGGCAGTTCAATTCTTTGTCCAGCCATGCTTTAACTACGGTCTCGTTCGAGCAGGTCGTCAACGGCTGCCGACACCTGTGCGCTACACCATGCGTCGAGTTCTTGCCAGATGGTTTCAAGGGGCACTTGCCGGGCAAATTGTTTTAAACGCCGTATTCTTGGCCCGTCGTGCGGGTTGGGATCGTGATAGGCGTGGCGCAGCGCGAGTTCCAGATGCCGGGTCATACGTCAAAGACCTTGGAGCGTGTGTAGCCCTTGGGCGGCAGCGGAATTTCAACCGGCAGTCCCGGTTTTTGTTCGGCGTCCATGGTCTGGCCCGAATAAATGGATGGGACATTATGACTCATCATCGTGATCTTTTCATCCGCGCTGATGGCGTTCCAGAACGCCCCGGCAGCGGCGTCGGTAATGTCTTTGCTGCCCGTCGGCGGATGGTCGTACTTCTTGTCCATCTCCAGCAACTGCTCGGCTTCATGCAGCATTATTTCATTGCGGTGCAAGCGGATGCGGTGTTCCTCAAACCCGGCGCGCCACGCATGGTATACGCTTTTGTCTTTGTCGATGGATAGGCGGTCGGTTTCAAACCCACGGCCATCGAGCATTTGCAGGGGCATGGCCGATTCGTACATGTCCGCCGTGACCATGCCGAACCGGTACCCGCACATGTCTCGGAGCCAGAAAAAGAAACGCTGAATTTTTTCCAGATTGATGGGCTTGGTCGGCCCGGCGATGATGCTCAGGATAAAATCGTACTCGACGACCAACCGATACTCGGCGAAGGGTTCGCCGTCCTTGACCAGTCCTTCAATCAGTTGTGCGCCTGCCAGATGACAGATGGCCAGCCCTGCTTGGGTCTGCGTGGCCAAGTCCAAATGCGCGTAGCGCTGATGGTAAGGATGACGCAGCGGTTGTACGCGGCTCATGACCCGTGTCAGGAATGCTTTGTGGTTGAGATAGTCCCAGATGTTTTTGTCGTCATCGGCGGAAATGGGGATGCGCTGGATGCCCGGCAGCAGCGGATCAGGAACTTTTTCCTGTTTGGATGCGGTCAGGCATTCCTCGATGTCCACCAGCGACGGGAACAAACGGTGCGCGCCGCTGACGCTGATCCCGGAAATGTCCTGTAACTTCGCTTTGCAATTGCGCCGGTACTCGTCGTAGTACAGCTTGGGCACCAGTTCAGTCTTGGTGCCGTTGGGAGATTCTTCGTGCGGTTCTTCCCCAATGGGCGCGCCATCCTCGGTGTACCAGCCTGTCAGGATGAATGGCTCCATGTTTTTGAGGCCGTAAGCAACTTTGAACCAGTGATGATCCGGGCCGATGGCGGGCAGCGCGTGCCGTTTGATATTGTATACGGCGTGCCGAAACACCATTTGTTGCAGTGGCATCCGGGCTTGAAGATTGTCGATCTTGGCATTGGATGCCTCGCGCTCTTTGTTGTGCTGCTCGATCTCCGTGCAGATTTTCTCCGTAAAGCTGGATTCGTCTGCTGCCGACGAAGCAATGACTGACAACGCCGGGAGGTAGGATGCAATCTTCTGGAACCGGTTGGAGATGCGCGTGCGCACCTGATCGTACAGGTCGTAGGCGGCCAGATCAGGGTCTTTTTCCAACCGGAAGTTGCCTTCGTCCAAGCACACGCCGATCAAATTGCGGCCCAACACGTGTTGGCCCTTGGAACCGGCAGTGAGCCATATCCGTGAAGCTGCCCCGTCGGGTAAGGTGTTAAGCATGGGCACGCGATAGCCAGAATACTTCATGTCAGGGTCGAACTTGCAAACCTCGACGAAGTACGGGCTGTCACCCATGTAGGCCAGCGCGTTACCAAAGGCGGTCTCCATAACCTGTTCCTTGGTCACGGACAAGACGTTGTAGACGATGTTGGAGTTGCGGGACAGGCCGAAGAAACCCACCGGATTTTTCAGGTAAGTGGCGATACAGATGCGGTACAATAGTGCCGTGACGGCCATCGAGGTTTTGCCGATGCCCAAACTGCCGGTGATGACCATGTTGTGGATGCGCGAATTGAAATCGAGGTACTGTTTGAATATCTCCAGCCACGCAGGCCACATGCCTTCGTTTTCACCTTCGATGTGCCGCCACGTGCGCCCCAGATAATAATCGTCCAGCAGGAACTGTTCGACGCTCGGCGGTTCCTTGATGTAATCCAGCCGCCAGAGGTCACCGTCCACGTCAATCTTGCCCATGCGCACCTGTGCGGCCAGTTCCTCGTAAAGAGACTGTTCGATCTCGGTTAACGCCGGGTCACGCCCGCCGTGCAGCACGTCCGTTATCGCGGCCTCAACCCGTTCGGTGGTGGTACTCACAAATTTCGCATCCTTCGTCAGACAAAAAGTAACGACATTGGGCCTTGAATTTCAGCGGGTTGGCGGAATATCTGATCCGCACCAGACCCATGTTTTTGAGCCGCCGCAGATATTGTGCGGCCAGCAACGGCGGTTTCATCTTTCCGCTGCCGGGGCGCAGATGCGGCCACGCCAACCCGGCAAAGGTGGTGGCGCTGATGCCCGGATGTTTTTCCAAGACACCGAGCGCCCGCACGGTGGCGGGACTGGCACTGTACTGTTGTCTCGAACGCATTAAAACGGTTCATGTTCGGGGTCGTTGGGTTTGACCACCTGCGTAAAAAGGTCGTATTGGCCGTCATCGTCAGGCCGATCCCGTGGATCACCCTTTTTAGAATTGTGCGTCTCGCAAAGAACTTGGAGTTTGCCTTCTTTGGCTTCCCGGCGGTAAATGCTGATGCGGTGAGACCACTCAATATCCGTGTGCTCGAACTCACAGCCGTCGATATGGTCGATGGTGAGCTTTTCCGTGGTGCCGCACTCAACGCATTTGCCGCCTAATTGTTGAATAAGGTTGTCATAGGCGCGACGTGCCCAAATTCTTTGGCGTTTGCCCATTTACCTACAAAGAACAAATTCAGACCGGGATGGCGGGCGGTGTGGCGGCGGCGCGGATTTCCTTTTTAAGCTCGAAGATTTTTTTACGGATGACTTCGCGGCCCTGTGGTGAAGTGCCTTCCCATTTTTGCTGGATGCTGCGCTCCATTTTTCGTTGGGCGTAATCAACTTTTTCAACGATGGTAACAGTGTCTACACCCTTGGTGTCTTCGGTTTGTTTTTGCCGGACATCCTGAATGATGCTGTCGGTCATCTTCCACACCACCATGGCTTGGGCCGTGTTCAAATCTCCGCGCTGGACAGCCCGTTTGATCAGTTTCTCGATTCCGGCGCGCATTTCGACGGCATCGGCTACCCGCTCCTGATCAATCAGGTTCATCACCGCGTTGAACACATCGGCCTTTTCCGGTTGGTGCTGTACAATGCGCAAGATGTCGTTTTTTATGGCCGAGATGTCGCTGCCGTTGGTCAAGCCCACGGTCAGTTTTTTCAGGATGCCGATGGTCGGGCTGAGGGGTTCGGTCGGGCCGGAGGGATCGCACAGTTCGCGCACAAGGAGATTGTTGAGCACGGCTTCCGGCGTGGTCGGCTCCATGGGCACCGGGTTAAAATGCACTGGCGGCGGTTGAGCTTCGGTGGACGTTTCCGGCGGCAGGACTCTGGTTTCCTGCTCTGGGATGTCCAACTTCAATTCGACCGGCTGATCGGCGACGGGTTCGCGTTTCTTTGGCATTAGCGCATTAGCCCATTAAAATGGTTTTGACCTGCGCTCGCTTATTTTCCGGGACAGGTTGCCCGGTGGATTCAGCCAGCTTGTTGCGCCGGGCCGCTTCCAATTGAGCTTCCTGTTCCGACAGGGGGCCGCTTACATGTTGGCCATTTTGAATGATGACCTTCTGCCCATCGGCTGGATTTGCTGGATTTTGCATACTATTGAGAACTTATTCTTGTTTAACTTTCCAACAAATTAGTTACGATTCGCTGGGCACGACTTTCAGTGGCAAAGCGATAGGCATTTTTCAGGAAACGTTTTTTATCGGCAGGCGCGTAGTTCATGCCGGATGAACGCTTTCCCTGCTGTAACCGCCGCAAAATTTCTTTTTGGGAAAAACCCATGGCGCGCATCACATCAACCTCTGATCTGGCATACGCCATGTTTTCGTGCGGGTCTTCGGTATAGCGCTCCCAGTTTACTTGTCCGGTGGTAGTCTGTAATCTGCCGCCTTGATCTGCCAGTTTGCCAACATCTCCAGTTTTTTCAGCCGCTTGGTGTTGAGCATGATGAACTAATTCGTGGGAAATCATAATACGAGTCCCCCGCGCTACAGAATCTGCACCAAGTTGCGGTTGATAGATGAAATTCGTGTTAAGCACTACGGCTGTGCCGTCGTACATGGCCGGTGCGCGAGTGCTGGCCAAGGTTGGATGTGAACTGCTGAACCGCACGTTAAAAGGTTCCAACTGTCGGTTGGTCAGTCGTTCAAAATCGGCGGCGCTGGTGGCGCGTTCCAAGGAGTCCCGGATGATCGCTTCAATTTGATCCAGTTGTTCTTCGCTGGCTCCTCTGGCTAATTCAAAAATGTGTTGCATCAGCTATTTATCCTATTCTTCCGGTGCCCAGCCAAGAAAGACACCGGTTTCGTCCGTCCACACGTTGCGCCAAACGTTGCAAAAAGCGGTTTCATCGGTATTACCGCGTGGATTTACCAACTCCTCAACGTCATCGGCTAGTTTTTGAATTTCTTTCGGCACGCCTATCGTTCCATCATCAAATTTATTTGTGACGATGCCATTCCTGTAGACAATAACGTCTGTTTGTTCTTCATTGTCGAATTCCACGCTACGGGATGCTCCGCCTTCTCCAGTTATTACGTTGGCGACGAGTTCGTCGTAGCTGTGGCAGTTTTCAGGCTGCTGTAGGTCAGCAGAGGAAAAGCACCAGCGTTCCTGTTTTCGCGCTGGAAGTTGGCGCAGGTAATCCTTTGGACGAATCACGTCGGGATCGTCTTCCAGCAGTTTAGTCACTAGAGCGACAGCGTTCATACGGTTTGAGATGCCGTTAATGCGGCTTTGGCGGTGGCATACGTTTTACCTGCCGTTGAGCCAAGACCTTGAATATGGCCGATTAACGACGTGACCAAGTCCGCTTTATCCTGTTGTGCCTGTGACAACACTCTGGCTGTCCCGTTTGTAAAATTACGCTGGTACATCTGGGCTTGTTGCTTGAGATTATCCGGCGCAAGGTCACTGAAAAGAATTGTGCTGCACGCCTGCTGCATACAGCGGGTGAAGTTGGTTGCCAGTATATTTTTAGCGGCAAACTGGTTGATGATGTTGTCCATTTCACCCTGAAGCTTTTGCATCCGGCTGTAGGGATGATTGAGCAGTTTATTGATCAGATTGTCGTATGATTTCATCACCGTGGCTTGCAATGATTCCACGCTGGAAGCGGCACTGGCGCTGGTACCCTTTGGCCCGGTGATCGGATTGGTCAGGAAAGGACAGGCTGCAACCAGCTTGTCGTACAGGTCTTTGTCAACATCCGTGATCCGGGTCAAGCTGTCCGTCGAATTGTTAAGCTGAGTTACGAAGGATGCCGCGCTGTCGCCGTTGCGCTCCAAAAGCTGCGCCGTATTTTGCAGGCTCATGAGCTTTTTGTTCAACTGCGTCATGGCGTCCAGTTGGAACTGGGATACCGTGTTCAGTACGTTGCAAGGTGTTGCGGCCATATATCTCTAATAGCTACAAGTTGTATTTAAAGGCGATGACGCCTGATCTTATACGTAGAACGCGCAGCCCGGTGGATACCGAGGACTTGGCCTGTCAGTTCATGGAGGACGAAGTCGGACGTTTCGATTTCAGGAACAACTGGGCCAAGGTCAAAGAAAAGGGTGACGTACGCCTGCGCATCCAGCAATGGTTGGAAGCCTTGAACGCCGACGGCAATCCCGATGAAATCATCGAGTATCTTGATCGTTTGGTTACTGACCGCGCAGGAAACTGGAGATGACGCCATGGATGTGCGTTACTTTGCAGTCGAGCCAATTTAGCCCGCGCCGGAAAGTCCGAATGAATGGCGTCGGCCCATCCAAATAAACGCGAATTGCGGTGGGAATCGCGATTTCGCCGGGAACCGGCCCAATATCAGGATTGATGGCGATTGTCGGGCCTTCCGGTGCAAATGCCCGCGTATCCGCAGGTGAACCCACTTTGTAGCCGGTGGTTTCCTGAAAAAATGATCGCCAGTGACGGTGGTTGGCACCGTGATGGTATTGGCCGTGAATAACTTTCGCGCTCATATCGTAAAAAGAACCCATTTTTAATCCGTTCTTTGTCGTGTAGTTAACAAGCAAAAATATGAAAAGCGTATACATCAAAACAGCAGGTGCCGCGCTGCTTCTCGGCGGCTTACTGGTCACGGCGTTGGTAACGCCGGGTTGTGCAATCCTCGGTGGCGGTAGTTTGATCACCAGCACCAATACCATCAACACGGTTTCCAATTACATGTCAACAGCGGTGGCTGAAGGGGTGGCTTACGGCATGACGCAAAATGCGGCGGAGACCACCAATTACGCCAATCTTGCGGCGGCTGCCATTGGCGACGTTCTGGGCGGGACAGACTACTCGCCGGGTGCCTTGGAAGCCGCGCTGCAAAAGCTGCCTGTAGCCGTGCTCCAGACGCCAATCGCAGGCATCCTGACGACCACCATCGAAAGCATTTATCAGATTTACTGGGCATCCGATGTCAAAGATGCTGTGAACGGCAGCTACGCCGCCAAGTCGTACTTGGGGGCGATTGTGGCCGGGATCAAACTGGGTGAATCGGGCAATGCGCCGGTAATGCCTTTGGCGACGCTGAAACGTCCGGCAGTACGCTCGGACAACAAATAATCAATCAGTCTGCTTCGGCAGTCGTCAACTGGCCAGCGTGAGTGCGCTGGCCAGTTTTATTTTTGTGGTTGTTCTGGCAGTCGGCGGACAGCCCGCTGCATCCGGGTTAATTCAGCGTGAATTTCCGGTGGCAGATCGACCAAGTCATTCAAGGTCACGCTCCGTGTGGTCAGGTCAGCGTTGAAGATCAAAATCTCGCCGCAATTAAGACAGATGGAAAAATCATCGGGTTTGGGTTGAACCGTTTCATCCTGCAAATACGTGGCAGCGTCGTTGAGGTATTGGCAGGTGGGACAAATTGAAGGCGGTACTTTCATGTCGGTTTTTTGGCTGAACAGGCGCGGTATACGGCGTCCATTTGTTCACGCGTTTTTGGCCGGTAGGCGGTTTTGACCACACCATCTTTGAGCACCACGATCCAGCCCCGCGCATAATAGCGGTTGTTGCCAATGGGTATAGCTGATTCGGCAAGGCAGAACAGTGTGTTCGTAGCCCGATGTGCTTTCTTGCCACCCGTCCGCTCCAAGTAGCGGTCGATGGCGTGTTGAGTGACGGCGGAGACGACTGCCGCTTTGACGGCGTCGGGCATACGCTTTAATCGATGTTATGCTGATCACCGGAGATCGTCCAGCCCATGTCGTTGAAAAACCGGCGGATGTACGGCTGGTAAATTGGTGCGGGCTTGTGATTGCTGTTTCCTTTGCACTGGAGTACGGCTCCCCGGCGGCGCATATCCACCGTGACTTCGACCGTGGCATGGGGTTTGTTGTGCTTGTCGCGCAGCGAGTAGTACTCTGACTTGGCGTTGCGCCAGCGCTCGTAATAGGAACCGTTGCCGACGCAATGGTTCATCAGGCGTCCTTCGCGCTCGAAGTGAAGGGCAGTCACCAGTCGCACCCAAAAGAAGCCGTGCTCGTAGGTTTTCATCACCGGCGGCTTGTCTTTGACGTACTCCCAGATGTTTTGCTGAACATCCTGAAACCACATGGCGGCTCCAGCCAA
>Ga0187873_1000198_pt1 | contig 70263 bp, 57 predicted proteins | sample June2016WEW_16_1_2_FD_133012 | JGI IMG/M metagenome (GOLD analysis project Ga0187873, IMG submission 133012) | Peatland microbial communities from SPRUCE experiment site at the Marcell Experimental Forest, Minnesota, USA - June2016WEW_16_100 | ecosystem: Environmental > Terrestrial > Soil >...
CTCCGTCAAGGATCCCCTCGATACCAACCGAATCAACGTCGATGGCACCTTGAACGTCCTCCTGGCCGCCCGCGACAATAAGGTCAAGCGCGTGGTTTTTGCCGCCTCCTCTTCTGCTTACGGCGAAACCCCCGCGCTTCCCAAGACGGAAGACATGCAACCTTTCCCTATCTCTCCCTATGGCGTCTCGAAATACGTGGGCGAGCTTTACGCGCAGGCGTTCCAACGGTGTTACGGCCTCGAGTGCGTCTCTCTCCGGTACTTCAACATCTTCGGCCCGCGGCAAGACTCTGATTCTCCCTATTCCGGCGTACTTTCCCGCTTCGCTACCGCTTTCCTCGATGACGGTCAGCCGCTCGTCTATGGCGACGGCGAGCAGACCCGCGACTTCACCTTCGTCGAAAACGCCGTCCAGGCCAATCTCCTCGCCTGCGAAGCCCCCGGCGCATTCGGAAAAGTCTTCAACGTCGGCACCGGCTCTCGTGTTTCGCTGAACCATACCCTCGAGCTGCTCCGAACTATCTCCGGCAAGAATCTTCAAGCCAAATACGAAGCCCCGCGCGATGGCGACATCCGCGACTCCCAGGCGGAGATCCGCAGCGCGCGGGACATCCTCGGCTACGAGCCGACCGTTTTCTTCGAGGAGGGCCTCCGGCGGACCTACGACTGGTATCGCGCCCATCACGCCAAGGAAGCCCCGCGCAAACCGGACATCCGGTGAAGGATGCCCGTCCTGGGAGAGCCCGGCGCGGCGCGCGAGTCGCAGGATCTCTCCGGACAACTCGCCGAACGCCTATCTCATCATTCCTAGCGCATGCCCCTCCATCCCGACTCCATGCTTCGCTACAATTCCGCCCGAGCGCGTGCTAGGCTAACTCTTCGATTCTCTGAGCTCATTAGCCGCGTGATCATCCAACCTTCAATCTCCGCCCCGCCTGCCAGGCGCTGCCTTTCTCTCCTCCTCCTTGCATTTTTCGCGGCCCTAATTCCCACTTGCGCCCAACAGGTCCGTTTGACCGCTCCTTCCGGCGGCATCGCGGAGATCTCCTCCAGTGGCCCGCAACAGCGACAAGGCGACCTCTTTATCGCCGATGGCGATGTGGACATCACCTATTCCGGCATGCGCTTGCGAGCCGACCACGCCCAATACAATAACGCCACCTCCGAGGCAAGTGTCCACGGGCACGTACTCTTCGACTTTGAAAATCAGCATCTCGAGGGCGACGATGCCGTTCTCAATGTCGCCTCGGGGCGCGGCACCTTTCGCAACGTTCACGGCACGATAAAGCTCGAACGCAGCCCAAATCCCACACTTCTGATCACCCAAAACCCTCTGTACTTCGAGGCTCGCGAAGTGGAGCGCGTTTCCGCCGATGTTTACATCGTCCGCCACGCCTGGTTCACCATCTGCGATCCCGCGCATTCCACCTGGCAGTTTTATGCTCCGGAAGCGAAGTTGACCCTCGAGAAAAGCGTCGCTCTGGTCAACTCCAACTTCCGCCTCTATCGTGTGCCGCTTCTTTGGTTGCCTTATTCCACTGCTCCGGCCGGCGAGCACGTTCGGCAAACCGGTTTTCTCGTGCCCGTCGTCGGCGAAAGCAATAGCAAAGGCTTCATCGGGGGCGATGCCTTTTACTGGGCCCCAAAATCCTGGATGGATGCCACGGTTGGCCTTGAATACTTCAGCCGCCGCGGTTGGTCCCAGCGTGGCGACTTTCGTGCCCGTCCATTTGAGGACACCTCGATCAAATACACTTACTTCGGTGTCATCGATCGCGGCATCCCTGGTCCCGACGGCACGTTGATTAAGCAGGGGGGCCACCAGCAGCAACTCGAAGTGCAATCTTTATGGAAGCATAGCTGGCGCTTCGTCGCCGATGTGAACGAACTCACTTCGCTGACTTTCCGGCTGGCCTTCGCGGATACCTACGGCGATGCCATCAACTCCGAAATCCGCAGCTCCCTCTTCCTCTCCAACAATTTCCGCGGCTTCAGTTTCAATGTCGCCAGCCTGGATGATCGCAATTTCCTCCAGCTCAGCCCGCCGCAAAGCGTCTTTCTGCGCAGCGCCCCCGAAATTCATTTCAGTTCCGTTGAACAAGCCCCTTTGCGGAATCTTCCCATCTATTTTTCGTTGGATTCCTTCGCCGGCGCCCTCCATCGCGAAGATGAGTTCCTGGTCACGCCGAACTTCGTCGCCCGCACCGAATTCGCTCCCAAGGTCACTGTGCCTCTCCATTTCGGCGATTGGCTTGGTGTCACCACCTCCGCTACCTTCCGCACAACCTTCTACGGCGATTCTCTGGCCTCACTCACCACCCTTAGCGGTGAATCCATCACCCGCAACACCGGCGAAGTTGCCGTCGAGCTGCGTCCGCCCACGCTGGAGCGTTTTTTCGACCGCCCGCGCACGCGCCACCGCTACAAGCACACCATCGAACCGACCGTCACCTATCGCTACGTTACCGGCGTGAACAATTTCGCCGATTTCATCCGTTTCGACAGCAACTCCACTCTCACCGACACCAACGAACTCGAATACGGCTTCGCTCAGCACCTCTATGTCAAAAACGGCGACGACCAGCCCGTCGATTTTCTCTCCTGGAACGTCGTCCAGAAGCATTTTTTTGATTCCACGTTTGGCGGCGCACTCGTCACCGGCCAGCGGAACGTCTTTCAGGCTCTCGATTCCATCACTCCCTTTGCTTTCGCTTCTACCCCTCGCAATTGGTCGCCGATCGTCAGCGATTTCCGGCTTACGCCGGGCGGCCGTTATGACGCGGAGCAGATCCTGGAGTACGACCCGCAGCAGAGTAAAGTCACGACCATCGGCACTCTCCTCAAGGTAAAGCCCTACAGCGAATTCTTCTTCACTGTTGCTCACTTCCGTTTGCAAGGTGATCCCGTGGTCCAGCCGTCTTCTAATCAGGTTCGCGCCATCGTCGGCTATGGCAATCTCACCCGCAAGGGTTTCAACGTTTCCTCTGGCCTTAGCTATGATTTCGTTAACGGCACCTTGCAGAACCAGTTCGTGCAAGTGAACTACAACGGCGGCTGCTGCGGTTTGGCCATCGAATATCGCCGCCTGGAACTCGGCACCGTCCGCACGGAAAACCAGTTCCGTGTCGCCTTTGTGATTGCCAACATCGGTACCTTTGGCAACTTGCGCCGCCAGGAAAAAATCTACTGATGCCCGCTGATACTCAGCTCGCCTTCGCTTCGATCGCCGAAATCGCCGGTCTGTACCGCCGTGGCAAGCTCTCGCCCGTCGAGCTCACGCGCTTCCTGCTTGATCGTATCGCCAGGCTGAATCCCCGCCTCAATGCCTACCTCACCGTTTGCGAGGAGCAGGCCCTGGAGCAGGCCGTTCGTGCGGAATCGGCGCTTATTGGCAAACGCCGCGGCAAGAACACCCGGGACCTCGGCCCTCTCCACGGCATCCCCATCTCTCTAAAGGACAACATCTACACTGCCGGCATTCGCACCACCGCTGGCTCCAAGATCCTGCATGACTTCGTTCCCCTGCATGACGCCCCGGTGGTCGCCGCCCTCAAAAAGGCTGGCGCCATCATCCTCGGCAAAACCAACATGCACGAATTCGCCTACGGTGCCACGAGTAACAACCCGCATTACGGCCCGGTGCGAAATCCCTGGGATGAATCTCGCATCTCAGGCGGCTCCAGTGGGGGCTCCGCGGCCGCGCTTGCTGCTGGCCTCTGCTATGGCAGTTTCGGGACAGATACCGGTGGCTCCATCCGCATCCCTGCTTCTCTCTGCGGCGTCGTGGGCTTGAAGCCGGGGCCGGGTCGCGTCAGCGCGGAAGATGTCATCCCCCTTTCTCCCACTCTGGATTTTGTCGGCCCGCTCGCCCGCTCGGTCGAAGATGCGGCGCTTCTTCTTGAGCCTGTTTTCGCTCGCGGCGCCAAGGAACGTAGTCTCTTCCTTCGGAGATTCCCGTCTCCCCGTGCGCGCCGCGCGAAATTGGGCATTCCCAAAGAATTCTTTTTCGATGTTGTGAGCCCGGAAGTCCAGGTCGCGTTCGATCGCGCCATTCGCATTCTCAAAAAGGCCGGGGCTTCGATAAAGGAACTCTCTCTGCCGCTCTTGCCGGAAACCGAGGAAGCCGGCAATCACATTGCCTGGGCCGAAGCCACTCTCTATCATCAACAAGCCGGCTGGTTCCCGGATCGCTCTGCGGACTATGGCCAAGATGTGCGCTCGCGCCTCGAGATGGGGACGAGTGTCTCTGCCGTTGCTTACCTGAAGGCCCTGCAAATGCGCGAAAAATTCATCGCTGCACTTCATCTAGCTATGGAGGATGCGGATGTTGACGCCCTCGTCGTCCCCACGACCCCCATCGTCGCCCCGCCCATCGGCGAAGAATCCACGGCCATCAACGGAACCCTTCACCCCACGCGCGCGCTTCTTCTGCGCCTGAATCGCCCGGCAAACCTTGCCGGAGTTCCCGCCATTTCCGTTCCCTGTGGCCTCACTGAACGCGGCCTGCCCATCGGTCTGCAATTCATCGCCGCGGTCACGGATGAACCGCTACTCCTCGAACTCGCCTGCCACTTTGAGCAATATTCTCCCTTGGAAGCCCGCCCCGTTCTCAATTGATTGCGCCACATCTGCCCTCAGGCATTCCGCGAGAGCGTCGCCACCGCGCCCTTCCATCGCATAATCCGATTGCCAACCACATACCCCAGCGTCCCCGTCGCCATTCCTCCAAAAATGTCCGCAACATAGTGGTACCGCCCCCAGATCGTCGAAACGCACATGAGAATGAAAAACGGCAGCATCACCCAAAAAAGCCACCGCCGGAACTTCCACGCACCCCACAACGGCGCCATTGCTCCCGCCACATGCTCCGAAGGAAACGCCGCGCCTCTCACCCTTCCGAAATGCTCGATGAAATTGATCGTCGCCGTGAACGGCCCCCCCGCCAGTGGCGCTTTCCACGATCCCGCCAACGCAAACCACGGGCTTTCGATCGGGAAAAACATCGCGATCAAATATCCGCACATATACCCTACCATCGAGTAGGTCATCACCGACCAGTACGCTTGCCACTCCCGCCGGTAATACAATATGCCGCCCAGAATCAGCAGGTAGGTGAAGTACGTCAGATAAAAAAACTGCATGCCATCGTTCCGCAGCGGCGTGGCGAACTGTTCCAGCCAGATCGTTGGCTGCGCGCCCGTCAGCCAGCGATCGAAAGCCAATAATTTGGCGTCCTGCCAATCGGGCGTGAACAACGTCATCAGCTGTGCCAGTTCCTCGAAGCAAAACAGGAAAAACAGGTGCGGATACCAGTGCCGCCAGAAATGCCACCATTGCGTAGCAAACGACCTGCCGTACCGCGCCTCCTTCGCCGCCGCTCTCGTTCCTACCCAGCACAGCAGCAGCACCACCAGCGCCGTTCCAGTTTGCACGCCCAGCAGCTGGAATGGGTGCTGCAGGTTTTTCGCAAAGTAAGCGATCAGCGCGCTCGAAATACCCAGGTAGCTCAACGCCACGCGCTCATACGCACCGCTCCCCGCCCACGCCTCAGCAGCTTCCGCGCGCATCCACTTCAGCGCTTTGCCAACAACGGACCCCGCATCTCTCGGGAAGGCATCGCCCTCGCTCGCGCGTCCCGGCCCCTGCCAGGTCGCGGCAATTGTCGCCGATTCCACACTCCGCTCCTTTTTCACGTTCATGCCCGGCTCTCCCCGCCTCGCATAACCGTTTCGGCCAACGGCAAATTCTGCCCGGTCGATTTCTCCACATACCAATGCCAAATCTCCCAGTCGTACTGATTCGCCACCGCCGCCAAGTCCCATTCCGGATTCACCACGTGGGCGTGTCCCACGGCTGCAAGCATCGGCCGGTCGAGCAGTGAGTTTCCGTACGCGTGCGAACCTCGCAGCTCAATCCCGCGCTCCTGCGCAATACGTTTGACCGCGCGAAGTTTTTCCTCTCCATACGTCGCTTCTCCCAGCAGACGACCTGTCCACCTTCCCTCTCGTTCTTCCATCCGCGTCCCACAGACGGGTAACTCGCTGCCAACTCCCCGGGATTCCAATTCACATTCCAGTGCGCATGCCACGATCCGCGCCAGCGGCTCCGGCATCCCGCTGATCAGCACAATCCTGTGCCCTTGCCGCGCATGCCATGCCGCCCGCTCCATCCCTTCTTCAAAAAAGACGATCGCTTCCATCTGCTGCAAAACCTGATCGCACCGCACCCCGCTCCAGTGCCGTTTGTTGGCGTGCACCATCGCCGCAATCCCCTTGGGCAGCAATCGCAGCGCCTCTTGAGCCCAGAGAAAGTAATTTCCGATCGGAATCGCGCCGCTCTGCCGCACCGCGCGGAAGAATCGCCGCTCCAACGACGGCTCCGGAATCAACGTCCCGTCCACGTCAAAGAACGCCGCGATCCCTTGCGTCCCTGCGCATTCTTCGTTCATGCAGCGTCTCCCCGCGTCACTCTTCCCGGGTTCCCGCCGGCCAGGCTCCCCGCAAAAAACTTCCAGCCCTCCAGCAGCACCGGCAGCCCGCGCACAATGCAGAACCCTGCTGTCAGCCATGTCAGTACTTGCGCGCCTGCGCGAATCGCCACGTGCGCGTCCACCGTCATCGGCCCCACCAGCAGCACCGGCCCACGCGTCAAAGCCAGCTCCAATCCCAGGTAGCAGAAGCACACGCACTTCAGCGCCGCATACACGCCGCGGCTCCATCGCGACCCCACCAGCGCGCGTCCCCACCACGTTTGCAGCATCGCGTTTGCGCCCCATCCTGAATGCCCCGCTTTCATCGCCAAGCCGCGCAGGAAATCCGTCACCGCCCCGCGCGCAAAAAACAGCATCGGCAGCCACAACGACACCATCCCCACCACCGCAAAGTACGTGAAGTACATGTTCTCGATGACGCGGTCTCCCAGAATGTCAATCTGCGCGCCCACCGGCGTGGCCATCTTCCGGGTTCGCGCCAGGTGTCCGTCCAACGCATCCAGCGCGATCGACGCCACCGTCAGCGCCACCGCCAGCAGGTTCATCCACGCGCCGTGGCCAAATAAACTGATCGCCGCCAAACCCACCAGCACGCGTACCAACGTCACTTTGTTCGGCGTCCAAACCATACGCACCTGCCCGGTGCTCTGCACACTCATGCACAATGCAAGGTCCACGCCATCACCCATGCAAATAACCCTTTTCCGCCCAATACCTTGCAGATTGGGCAAAACATCTCAACCAAGTCCGCTGCCAGCCTTTCCCGTCACTTGTCTTTCTTTTCCGGCCTTGTGCCCCTCCGACCGCTCTCCGCGTCTAATCCACTTGCGAATGAATAGCTCTCGTCTACGCAGGCCTGGGAAAGACGGATTCATGTGCCCCCAACGGTTCGCCGAAGCACCACCCCCTGCGTAGTTTTGTGCGAGAATAGTTTGTTGGGTCTCAGGTATTTCCAGATCATGCGCAAGCGAGAGCCGCTGCAAATTTCGGCAGGTTCAACGCGGCAGGCAGTGAGGACTTCTACGAAATGACGGATGTCTCTTTAGCCCTCGCCTTTATCGCAGGGTTGTTCTCTTTTCTCTCTCCCTGCGTCCTCCCGCTCGTTCCCGGCTACATCTCCATGCTCTCCGGGATCGGCGTCGAGCAGCTCCGCCAGGGCGAGCAACCCAAAGGCGGAATCTTCGCTTCCGCACTTTCCTTCGTTGTCGGCTTCTCTGTGGTTTTTATCAGCTTCGGGGCATCCGCCAGCGCCGTGGGCGGTTTCCTGCAGCAGCACAAAAACCTGCTTACGCCCATCGCCGGGGCCTTGATCCTGCTCTTCGGCCTTCATCTTCTGGGCGGCCTCATCAAAATGAACGTGCGGGCTGGTATCGTGCTTGGCGCGATTCTGGTGGCCTTGGGCGTGGCAGCACTTCTCCACGGCGGACCGCTTTTCCTCGGCCTCAGTGCCGTCCATTTTTTCTCGCTCTCCATCATTGGCTTCTTTGGACCGCTTCTGGCTCGCTGGCTGAATCAGGACGTGCGGCTTCGCAACACCGATACGAAGCCCGGCATCCTGAGCGGCTTCCTTCTGGGCTTCGCCTTCGCTTTTGGCTGGACGCCCTGCATCGGCCCGATCCTTTCCGCAGTGCTCGTGCTGGCCGCGGCCAGCAACACCGTCGCGCGCGGCGTGCTTCTCCTGGCCGTCTATTCCGCGGGACTGGCTGTGCCCTTTTTGCTCACCGCGCTCCTCCTCGGCACTTTCATGCGCTTTTACAAGAATTTCCGCAGATATCTTCACGCAGTTGAGCTATTCAGCGGGGCACTGCTGCTGTTCATCGGCTTCCTGATCTTCTTCAACAAGCTGACCTGGCTCTCGGGCAAACTCACGTTCTTGAATCGCTTCTCGATGTAAGATTCTTGTAGGTGGACGAAATTGTTATGAAAAAGATCTTGATCATTGTCGGTACCGTCGCGGTCCTCATCCTCCTCACCTGGTATGCGGATAAGGCCACGCGCCTCAAGGGACAATCTGCTTCAATCCCCGATTCCAACCTTGCCGGGAAGCCCGAGCCGGATCTGAAACTCAAGGACCTCGATGGCAAAGACGTCTCCCTCTCCGATTACAAGGGCAAGGTGGTCTTCCTGAATTTCTGGGCCACCTGGTGCGATCCTTGCCTTGCGGAGATTCCCTGGCTCATTGACATGCAAGGCAAGTATGCCTCGCGCGGCTTCACCGTCGTCGGCGTGGCCATGGACGAGGAAGGCAAGAGTGTCGTCGCTCCGTTCATTGCCAAGGAGCGCTTCGACGTCAACGGCCAGCAACTTCCCATGGGCTATCCCATCCTCCTCGGCACCGACGAGGCCGCGGACAAGTTTGGCGGCATCCTCGGCTATCCCACCAGCTTCCTGATTTCCCGCGATGGCATGGTAGTCACCAAGTTCCAGGGCCTCAAGAGCAGCGACGAACTGCTCAAAGCCATCGAATCCCAGCTCTGACCGAGTCCACTATGCTTGCCGAACACGACTTCCAGAAAAAGGCCGACGCCCTCTTTGACGATTTGAAAAAGCGCCTGCTGAACCTTGGCGATAAACACGATTTCGACGTTGAAGGCGAAAGCGGCAAACTCGAGGTCATCTTTGAGGAGCCCGAGCCCGCCAGGTTCGTGATCTCTCCGAACACGCCCATCCGGGAAATCTGGGTCTCCGCGCTCTCCACCAGCTTTAAGCTCGCCTGGTCCGAGCCACGCAACGCTTTCATCCTCCAGAAAACCGGCGAAGACCTTTTCGGCGTCATGAGCCGCGTGATCTCGCAACAACTGGGAACTCCGGTGACCTTGTGAGACACTTCCTTGCTCGGACAAATGACTGCCGGGAGGGCATGGCTTCAGCCGTGCCGAAAGGCTGCGAAGACTCAGGGGTTTCAACCCCTGAGGTGCGCAGTTGGGTTGCTCGAAGCATTTATGGGATGGGCACCGTTCTCTTCGTTGCTCTTTTTCTTTTCCCGCTCGCGGTGATTTCGCAGACGCCTTCCGCCAAGGACGTCGTCGCTCCCACCGCCTTCGCTTCCTACGAGCCCGTCGCTCGCGGTATGGCCTTCCAGGTGGCTGTAGTCATGAAAATTCGCCCCGGCTTTCACGTCAACGCCCGCGAAGTCAGCTTCGATTATCTGATTCCCACGGATTTGCGCGCGAACGTCCCCGCCGGCCTCAAACTCGACAACGTGATTTATCCCAAGGGAACCCTGCAGACCTTCGTCTTCTCAAAGGACAAAAAGCTGAATGTGTACACGGACACGGTGATTCTGCGATTGCCGCTCGCCGTCCTGCCGGACGCGCCGCTCGGCCCCAAGCATCTCGCCATGAAGCTCCGCTATCAGGCCTGCAGCACCGAAATTTGCCTGCCACCGGTAACCAAAGATGTTGAAGTCACCCTTACTGTGGTCGCCGCGCCAGCCGCCGCAAAGCCCGCCAACTCCGACCTCTTCCCCAAGCACCTGTAGCTCAGGCCTTCAGGCCCGAGGCTTTTTCTTGGGTTTCTCTATGGACTGCGGCGGCTCGCCGCCGCTTTTACGGCCGCTGGCCCCGCCGACAAACTTTAATTCCTGAACCGACCGCGCTCCGAAAACTCCGCTCTACTTCCCAGACACCCCCAGCGCCGCCCGCAACCGCCGCACCACTCGCTCCTGTCCGAGCACCACCATCGTGTCGAAAAGCGGCGGCGCCACCGCTTGCCCCACGATGGCCACGCGCGTCGCATTAATTAGCAATCCCGCCTTCACCCCGGCATCTTCCGCCACCTTCCGGGAAGCGTGATCGCACGCGTCGTGATTCCACTCCGTCAATCCCGCCAGCGCATCCGCCAAACTTGCCAGCAGGCTTGGCACCTTTTCGTCTTTCCAGAATTTCGCCTTTGCTGCCGGATCGATCGTGAACGCGTCGCTGAAAAACGCGCGCGACCAACTCCCGAAATCCGGCAGCAGCCGTACCCGCGGCCGCAATAAATCCACCGTCCTCGAAAACCACTCGCGCCCCGCTCCCGTTGCCCATTCCTCTTTCCACAACCCATCTTGTCTCAACTGCTCCTCCACCTGCGGCAACAGGTCCTCGATCGGCAGCTTCTGCAAATACTGTGTGTTGAACCATTCCAGCTTCGCCCGGTCAAACACTCCGTTCGTCCGGCTTACTCCTTCCAACGAAAACTTCTCCACCAACTCCTTCGTCCTGAAAAACTCCTCATCCCCGCCCGCCGCCCACCCCAGCAGCGCCAAGAAATTCCGGAAAGCTTCCGGCAAAAACCCTTCCCGCCGGTACATATTCACGTCCGTGGCCCCGTGCCTCTTCGACAGCCGCGATTTGTCCGGCCCCAGAATCAGAGGCACGTGCGCAAACACCGGCGGCTCCGCTCCCAGTGCGTGGTATAGCAGCACCTGCTTCGGCGTGTTGGAGATGTGGTCCGCGCCGCGAATCACGTGCGTGATGCGCATATCGATATCGTCCGCCACCACGCTCATCTGGTACATCGCTTGCCCGAATTCTTCGCCCTCTTTCCCGGAGCGCAACAACACAAAATCTTCAATCTCGTCGTTGGAGAATTCCCGCTCGCCGAATACCGCGTCAAAAAACTTCGTCGTTCCCCCCGTTGGCACCTTAAAGCGCAGCGCCGGCTTCGTTTCGGGGGACGACGGTTTCCCGTCACGGCACGTGCACCGCACGACCTTGCGAACTTTTACGCCTTCCGCTCCTTCTTCCGCGTGGTCTCCGCCCGCATATTTCTCAGGCGGGCAGTAGCACCGAAACGCGCTCCCATTCGCCAGGCATTTCCTGGCCATCTCGCGGTACAACTCCGTTCTCTGCGACTGGTAGTACGGCCCCTCGTCCCAATCCACGCCGAGCCACTTCAGCCCATCGATGATTCCCGTGACCAGTTCCGGCCTGTTCCGCTCCGCGTCCGTATCCTCAATCCGCAGGATCATCGTGCCGCGCTCTTTGCGCGCAAACAGCCAGTTAAACAGCGCCGTTCGCGCTCCGCCTACGTGCAAATACCCCGTCGGCGAAGGCGCAAACCGCACCCGCACGCTTCTCTTTTGTCTTGTGCTCGCGTCTGTCATGGTCGGTTGCTTCTCGCTCTCTTCTCGGAAAACTTCAGTCTACCGGAACCTCCGGGGGCCGTCCAACACATCGCTTCAAAACCTGAACACTTCCAAGTTCGCAGTTCGTCAAAAGCCGGGCTTCCCCCCGTGCCCCACCTCCTACTACCTCTTTCGCTACCAGTACCCCCGTACCCTCCCTGCTCCTTTTCCCTCTGCCTCATAATCGCAAGTGATTCGTTTTGTGTGTGGTTGGGCACCTTGGTGGCGGCCAGCAGGGGTGTTTTCTCGGGATGTGACTCGTTCTTGGTGTCTCCCGGTGCACTCCGCTGATCTTGCGCTAATTCCGTTCGCCTTTGCCGCCCTCACACAACAGGTGGCGCCTTTGGGCTCGTCGATGGTTCAAAGCATTATTGCGCTCAGTTTCCTCATCGGAACTCTCCTCGTCGGAGCGTTTTTCGCCTACGTTTACTCCCTCAAGCGCCAGCAGTATCTCCTCTTTTGGACCGCGGCCTGGGTCTTCTACGGCCTGCATTATCTCTGCCCGAGTCTCTCGCCCTGGATCGGTGAAAATCCGCTGTTGACCTCTCTCAATCACGCCCTCTTCGGATTTGCAGGTGTCTGTTTCTTCCTCGGCACGCAACTCTATACGCGCAAGAAGCTATGGATCGTTCCCGCTATCGTGGCCGCCGTGATTCTCACAATCTGGTCTGCCGCCAACGCCCTACAAATTCTGCCATATTCCTCCTACGTACCCGCCTCCCTCATCTACGTATACGTCGGCTTCCTGTTCTGGCGCGAGAGCCAGCATCACGAAACTCTCGCCGATCGCCTCCTTAGTGTTTCCTTCTCCGTCTGGGGCCTCGTCTTTCTTGCCTTTCACATCCTGCACATCACTCCCGAAGTGGTGGCCCAGACGGCGCGTCCGATCACTGCAGTTCCCACCGCCTTTGTCTCCATGCTTTTGATCATGTCCGTTTACGAAGAAGAGAAGCGCCGCGTCGAGCGCAATATGCTCGCCCTCTCCAACCTCAATCTCGCCACTTCCAGCTTCGTCGGCGGCGAAATTCAGCGCATGCTTGCTCAGGCCCTCGACCGCGTTCTCGGCGTCGTTCGTCTTCCCGCTGGCGCGCTATTCCTTCATCACGGCGACCCCACCGGGCCGACATCCGTCGTCTCTGCCGGCATTCCCGATGAGTTCTGCCGCGTCGCTCAGGAGCAGGGACTCGACGATTATCTCGTTGGCCTCGTCTCCCGCCTCGGCGGTTTGCTTGGTTTCCGCGATCTCCGTGACGACAATCTCACCGCTCTCGAAAAAGACGAGCCCATCCGCAATTTCCGCGAACTCGCTCTCAAGCACGGCTTGCGCAGCATCGTGGTCATCAGCCTGCAAGCCAAGGAACAAGCCTTCGGCCTCCTGCTCCTCGGCACCCCGGACAATCGGCGGTTTACCCCCGCCGAATTGCGCTTGCTTCTCGCCCTCGGCCACCAGATTGGCATGGCCGTCGAAAACAGCTACCTCATCCAGCAGACTTCACGCCGTTCCGAGGAGCTCCACGTTCTCAACGAAATCGGCCGCGCCCTCAGCTCCACCCTCAATCAAGAGGATCTCCTCCGCAAGATCTGGGAAGAGCTGCGCCGCCTCTTCGATGTGGACAATCTCTATCTCGCCACGCCCGATTCCCTGCGCGACGCCATCCAGTTTGAATTGGAAATGATTGAGGGCGTGCGCATGCCGAAACGCTCGCGCCCCGCCGGCAATCACCTCACCGAGTACATCCTGCGCACGCGCCAACCCGTTCTCATTCGCGAAAGCTTTGTCACCGAAGTCCGCAAGCTCGGCGTCGATCCTCTGCGCACGGGGGGCTCTTTCTGCGGCGTTCCGCTGGTCGCCTACGATCACGCCATTGGCGCGCTGTGCATCTTCTCCGATGAAGATCGCGCCTTCGACGAAGGCCACCTTGAGCTTCTTCGCGTACTCGCCAGCGAAGCCAGCATCGCCATTGAAAACGCCCGCCTTTTCCAAGAAGAGCGCACCAAGGCGCGTCATCTCAATCTCTTGAATCTCATCTCCCGGGACGCCATCGCCACGCTCAACCCCGATGAAGTGCTGGCCAAGATCGCCGAGCAGCTCGAAAACGGCCTCACCTACGACCATATCGGCATCGCGATTCTCGACTACACCACGCGCGAGCTGCACATCCAGGCCGAGGGCGGCAAGCGCCGTGGCGCCGCCGGACTTCGTCTTCCGCTCGACACCGGCCTCATCGGCCAGGTCGCGCGCACCGGCAAGACCGCCATGTTCCGTTCCCTTCCCAGTTCGCAGAACGGCCCCAAGCCCGTCCTCGCCGATTCCCTTACTTCCATGGCCCTGCCGATCTTTTACGCCGATTACCTGCACGGCGTCCTTTACGTGGAAACCCTTGACCGCATCGAATTCTCCGAGGAAGAATCGCTCCTCCTCAGCACACTCGCCGACTTGATCTCCGGCGCGCTCCACAACGCCCTTACCTTTCAGAAAGCCCAGGAGCAGGCCATCACCGACGGCCTCACCGGCGTCAAAACCCACCGCTTTTTCATGGAAGCTCTCTCTTCGGAATGGAAGCGCTCCTCCCGCGCCGGGCGTTCCTTCGCTCTCGTCCTCATGGACTTGGACCGCTTCAAATTCGTCAACGATTTCTACGGCCACCTCGAAGGCGATCTGGTCCTCCAGCGCGTCGGACAAATCCTTGAAGGCAACTGTCGCCGCTCGGATGTCGTCGCCCGCTACGGGGGCGACGAATTCGTCATCCTCATGCCGGAAACCTCCATGGAGCAGGCCCGCCAGCTTGCCTCCAAGCTGCGCGGCTGGGTTTCCGCCGATCCTCTGCTCCGGGAAAAGAACATCACCGCCAGCTTCGGGATCGCCTGCTATCCCCTGCACGGCTCCACGCCTCAGGAACTCATCCAGGTCGCCGACGCTTCCATGTATCTCTCCAAGCATCAGGGCGGCAACACCGTCTCCACCGCCGATCACGTTGACCCCAAGGAAGCCCGGCGCTGGAAGCGCGACGTCCTCGAAGCCTATCTGGGGGTCACCCTCAAGCGTCTCTTCGCCACCGGCCCCGAATCCTTCAACGAGATTCACCAGCGCCTCCGCCAGTTCACCGAGTCTCTCCCGGCTTCCGAAGCCTCGCCCCTTTCCCCCGGGGACGGCCCCGCCTCGCTACCCCAATCCATTCTCGATACCGTCACTTCCCTCGCCTACGCCATCGATGCCAAGGATCAATACACCCAGGGCCACTCCCAAAAGGTTTCCGCTTACGCCGCTTTGCTCGCGGAATCTCTCAGCTTGTCCGAAGCCGAAGTCGAGGAAATTCGTCTGGCCGCCATCCTCCACGATGTCGGCAAAGTTGGCATCCCCGAACACGTCCTAAACAAGAACGGCCCGCTCAATCCCGACGAATGGGACACCATGAAGGCCCACGTGGATTTTGCCGCGAGACTCCTCGAGCCTCTCCCGCAACTCGCGCGCATCCGCCTTATGGTCCTGCACCACCACGAATTCTTCGATGGTTCCGGCTATCCCAACGCCCTCTCCGGCGAAGACATCCCCATTGGCGCCCGCATCATCACCATCGCCGACTCCTACGACACCATCACCAGCGACCGCAGCTACAAAAAAGGCCGCACCGCCGAGGAGGCTCTCGCCGAACTCGAACGCTGCGCCGGCACGCAATTTGATCCGCGCCTTATCGAAGCCTTTGTCCGCGCCATGCGCCTGCTCCCCAACCCCATCATCGAAGCCGCCTCTCTCCTCTCCCGCAACCCCTAACTTGCGGCAGCGGAGTTTCCCTCTCTCTCGCTACTTTTCCACCCAGCTTTTCGCCGCCAAGATTGCCTTTCCACAGTCTTTTGGTCGGACCTCACATGCTTCTGTGCTCGCCGTCACTGACGCCATGTTCATCCAGGAACCATAGTGCCCCGTCCGTTCATCAACTTTTGACGGTCCGCACCAGGGGGTTCTCCCGTGAACAACCTATCTTCGCTGTCCACTTACGATGTCCTGCGTCAGCATGGCGTGGAACGCAGGGACTTTCTCCGCTTCTGTGTCACCACCGCCGCGGCCATGGGCCTGCAAGCCTCGATGGTTCCCACGGTCGTCGCCGCGATGGAGACCAAGCCCCGCATCCCCGTCATCTGGCTCCATGGCCTCGAGTGCACCTGTTGCAGCGAATCCTTTATTCGCTCCTCCCACCCCATCGCCCAGGACATCGTCCTTAACATGATCTCCCTCGATTACGACGATACCCTCCAGGCGGCCGCCGGCTTCCAGGTCGAACAAATTCGCAAGAAACTCATCAAGGATCACCCCGGCGGCTATCTCCTTGCCGTCGAAGGCAACGCTCCCACCAAGGATGGCGGCGTCTATTGCACCGTCGGCGGTGATACATTCCTAAACATCCTCAAGGAAACCGCCGAGCACGCCAAAGCCATCGTCGCCTGGGGCTCCTGCGCCTCCAACGGCTGCGTGCAGGCTGCTCGCCCCAACCCGACAGGCGCCATGCCTGTCCACAAGCTCATCACCCACAAATCCATCATCAACGTGCCTGGCTGTCCGCCCATCGCAGAGGTCATGACCGGCGTGCTCACCTACATCCTCACCTTCGACGACCCACCCGAACTCGATCGCCTCGGCCGCCCGAAAATGTTCTATGGCCAACGGATTCACGATAAGTGCTACCGCCGCGCCTTCTTCGACGCGGGCCAGTTCGTCGAGTCTTGGGACGACGACGGCGCTCGCAAGGGCTGGTGCCTTTACAAAATGGGCTGCCGCGGTCCAACAACTTACAATTCCTGCTCCACTTTCAAATGGAATAACGGCGTTTCCTTTCCCATTGGCTCCGGCCATGGTTGCATCGGCTGCAGCGAGGCCGGTTTTTGGGACAATGGCCCCTTTTACCAGCGCCTTTCCAACGTCGTGGTTCCCGGCGTTGATGCCACTCCCAATACGATCGGCGAAGTCCTCGGTGCCGCCGCCGTCATTGGCGTTGGCTCCCACCTCGTCTCTTCCGTCGTCCGCCAGAATGCCCGCAAGGTTCGTGTGGACGATACTCCGCCCTCCGGCGACAAAGGCGAATAAAGGTGCTCTATGACTGCACGCGTCGTTGTTGATCCCGTCACTCGCATTGAAGGGCATCTCCGCATCGAGGCCATGCTCAATGACTCCGGCCACGTCGGCGACGCCATGTCATCCGGCACCATGTGGCGCGGCCTGGAGGTCATCCTCCAGGGCCGCGACCCGCGCGACGCCTGGGCTTTCTGCGAACGCATCTGCGGCGTCTGCACCACCGTTCACGCCCTTGCTTCCGTGCGCTGCGTCGAGAATGCCCTCGGCATCACAGTCCCCAAAAACGCCGAAATCATTCGCAACATTCTTTTCCTCACCCAGATGGTGCAGGATCACGTCATCCACTTCTATCACCTGCACGCTCTCGATTGGGTGGACATCGTTTCCGCGCTGAAGGCCGATCCCGTGGCCACCGCCGCTCTCGCGCAAAAGGTTTCTCCGAGCGCGCCCAATGCCAGCCCCGGCTACTTCCGCGACATCGCCACCACTCTCAAGAAGTACGTGGACTCCGGCCAGCTCGGCCTTTTCGACAACGCCTACTGGGGACATCCCGCTTACAAGCTTCCTCCCGAAGCCAACCTGATGGCTGTTGCCCACTACCTCGAAGCCCTCAAGTGGCAAAAGGAAGTCATCAAGATTCACACCATCTTCGGCGGCAAGAATCCCCACCCGAATTATCTCGTCGGTGGCATGGCTTCCGCCATCAACCTGCAAGGCGACAGCGCGATTAACATCGAACGCCTCAACATGGTCAAGGACCTTATCACGCAAGCCAAGCAGATTGTGGACACGCTGTACATTCCCGACCTGCTCGCCGTCGCTTCCTTCTACCCCGAATGGACGCAGATCGGCGGCGGCCTTGGCAATTACCTCTCCTACGGCGACATCCCGCAGCACGGCATCAGCGATGTCGCCAGCTTCAAGTTCCCCCGCGGCGCCATCCTCAACAAAAATCTTGCTGAGGTTCGTCCCGTTGATCCAGCCGACCCCGGCCAGGTCCAGGAAGAGATCACCCACTCGTGGTACGAATATTCCGGCGGCAAGGCGGCTCTTCATCCCTGGGATGGCGAAACTTCTCCCAAATACACTGGTCCGAGGCCGCCCTTCACCCAGCTCGACGAAAACGCCAAGTATTCCTGGCTGAAGACGCCACGCTGGAATGGCAACGCCATGGAAGTGGGCCCGCTCGCCCGCGTCCTTATTGGTTTCGCCAGCGGCCGCAGCGATTTCAAGGAAGTAGTCACGGCCGCGCTTGGTGCTCTGAAGATTCCCGCTGCCGCGCTCTTCTCCACCCTTGGCCGCACCGCTGCCCGCGGCCTCGAAACGCAACTTGCCGTTCAGTGGCTCAAGGACGAATTCGACAACCTCATCGCCAATCTTAAGGCTAGCGATTCCACGACAGCGGATACCTCCAAGTGGGAACCTTCCACTTGGCCTGCCGAAGCCAAGGGCTACGGCTTCACGGAAGCGCCCCGCGGTGCGCTCTGCCACTGGATCCACATCAAGGACACCAAAATCGCCAATTACCAGATCGTCGTTCCTTCAACCTGGAATGCTTCGCCCAAGGACGCCAGGGGCCAGCACGGCGCGTACGAATCCGCCCTCCTCGGCACACCCATGGCCGACCCCAAGCGTCCCCTGGAAATCTTGCGCACCATTCACTCTTTTGATCCTTGCCTCGCCTGTGCTTCTCACGTCATCGGCAAGGATGGCCGCAAGCTTTCCGAATTCCTGATTCGCGTCTAGGAGGCGGCTATGGCAAAAGTCATTCAGCCGTTCGATCCGAAAGATGTCGTCGCCCATCCGGAGGCATATTTCCGCCGCGCCTACGTCTGGCAAGTGCCCGTTCGCCTCACGCACTGGGTCAGCGCCCTCTGCGTCACCGTGCTTTTCCTGACTGGGCTCTACATCGCTTCGCCCATCCTCGCTCCCAGCGGTGAGCCCGCGCACCACTTCGTCATGGGCCGCATCCGTCAGATCCACTTTGCCGCGGGCATAATCTTCGTCATCAGCTTCCTTGTGCGCATCTACTGGTTCTGGGCCGGCAACAATTACGCCCGCTCCGGCTTCCCATTTGTGTGGCGCGCCAGTTGGTGGCGCGATCTTTATCGTCAGGCCACCGATTATCTCCGCCTCGAACGCGGCCACGTCCATCTTGGCCACAACGCCCTCGGCGGCTCTGCTTACACCTTCTTCGTCATCTTCCTCGGTTGGGTGCAGATCTTCACCGGCCTCGCTCTATATTCGGAGACGAATCCCGCTGGCACCCTCAACAAACTCTTTGGCTGGGTCATTCCTTTGCTCGGCAATTCCTATAGGACCCACATGATTCATCACCTTGTGGCGTGGGCCTTCCCCATCTTCGCTCTCTTGCACATCTACATTGTCACCTACGATTCAACGCAATACGGCAATGGCCTGATCACTTCGATCATTTCAGGCTACAAATTCTATCGCCAGGGAGACATCCGCCATGATGAGTGGTTATCTTGATTTCCTGCGCGAGCCCGCGCCTATTCTCGTGCTCGGCCTAGGCAACACACTGCTTAGCGATGATGGTGTTGGCCCCGCGCTTCTTGACTATCTTTCCAGCTCCGCCCAGCGCTGGGAAGGCCAAGTCGAATTCGTGGATGGCGGCACGCAAGGCCTCGCGCTCCTCGGGCGCCTCAGCGGCCGCCGAGCTCTCATCATTGTGGATGCCGTAAAGACCGGCGCGCCTCCAGGCACGATCCATCGCATGACTCTCGGCGGACTTCGCAACGCCAATCCCGGCCGCGCCGGCTCCGCGCACGAAGGCAACGCCGGCGAACTTCTCGCCGCCGCGCAACTCCTCGACGAACTTCCCAATCGCTTGTTCGTTGTCGGCGTCGAGCCCGAGAAAATCGCCACCGGCCACGGCCTTTCCGCTCCCGTCAAACGCGCGCTCCCCGAAGCCTCCAAAGAGGTCCACGAACTCCTCACGCAACTCGGCTAATCCCCATCTTCGCCCTGTCATCCCGCCTTCCTCTTCCGTCATTCCGCCTGCCCGCCGCAGGAGGGAGCGGAGCGAGGTACGCTTCTCCATCGCACGTCTTTTGTGCGATGAATCCCTCTTTCTTTCCCGTGCCGTAGGTGCCGCACGCGCCTTCAAATACACGCCGGGTGGCACTCGAAATATCCGCTGGGACACTTGAAGTGCTATGCTCATCGCGTCTGCCATGTCCGCACACTCCGATCCCCGCCAGCCGGACTTCCACTTCGATTGTGTGTTTCACTACGTCTCCCACATGGACTTGGCGATCCGCTTCTATCGCGACGTTCTTGGCTTCAAGCTCATCTCCCGCGACGTTGTGGCTCGCTTCGAGATTGACGAGGTTTTGTTTGAACTCGTGCCCGCTCCAGCCAAAGAAAACCTGCACGCTAAAGGCAACGCGCGGCTCTGCCTGCGCGTGGAAAATGTCGAGCAGGCGCTGAACGATTTGCGAGCCAAGGGCGTGCGCACCAGTCCAGCCGTGGACAAAGGCACCGGCGTGCTCGGCTCGTTTGAAGACCCCGAAGGAAACGAAATCTGTCTTTGGCAGTATCACCAAAAAACGTAGAGGCACGAACCATCGTGCCCGCCCCGCGCCGGCAGGGTACCCGAAATGGGAATGCCGGCGCTCCGACAGTGACACGTTACTCCTAAGTAACGTATGCACCCCCACCCCCTGGTTTTGCGTACGTAGGGGAAACAAAGGAGTTAGCGGGTTTTTTGTTCTGGATGAGGGTGTGGGCGGCCCGAAATGGCACAAAAGCAGCGTCCCCGCAGCATAACAGGCTAAGCATAGCACAGTATTTATCACATGTTAAATATTATTTACTAGGTACTATTTTAGAAACTGGTACGAGGAGGGCGGGAAGCAGTTAGGGGGTCGGACATTTATGTCCGACATGAATCCACCAAAAAACAATCCTCCTTCAAAATCTTTCTTTCACCGATGATTCCACCGGCTTGGGACGCTCCTTGCGCCTGCCGTTGTAGTGGCCGGTCAGCTTGAACTGGATACCCCTAGCCATGGTTGGCGAGTTGTGGCAATCTTCTGGCATGGGAAACAAAGACAGAGGAAAGCGCGAAGTGAAAAAGCCCAAGAAGCAGACTCCGAAGCCCGCCCCTGCAAGGCGTGACTCGAGTCAAATTGCGGCGCAGATCACTCCAAAGCCAGCCAGCTGATTTCCCGCCTTTCCGAACCGGGTGGCGCGACCTGAGTTTCCAAATGTGTTCTCCTGCCCACTGGAGGGTCACAGAAAAGAGAAAGGCGGGGAGAGATCCCTCCGCTCCGCGACCCGACGCGCCAGAATTCGGCGCGGAAGAAAAAATCGGGTCGCTTCGGTCGGGATGACAGAGTGAGGGCGGTGGCTCATGTCGGAGCTCAAGCTCCGACCCCCCAGAGAAAAGAGCGGCCCGGCTCCCCGACCCGGTCGGAGCAGGCACCGGACGGCCCCTTCACAACCTGGAAAAGCCCAAGGGCGGGGCTAAAGCCTGACACCTACAACGGCAAACTCCGTACTGTGAACTGTAGATTTTCGACTGTGAACTCGCCGCTAGTTTCTTCTGCTACATTGGAGGAAGCGATTCTTCATCCGAGGACACTCATGCAAACGGCAAGCGTGCAATGGATTGGCGAACAAAGATTCCTGGCCACGAGCCCTTCGGGGCACGGCGTGCTTATCGATTCGGACCGCAAGTCGAACAAGGCGCCCGGACCGATGGAGCTGGTACTGATGGCTTTGGGAGCCTGCACCGCCACGGACATCGTGATCATCCTGGGGAAGAAGCGGCAGAAGTTGGAGTCGCTGGAAGTGGTGTGCTCCGGCGAGCGCGCCAGCGATCCGCCCACGGTGTGGAAAAAGCTGGAGATTGTTTATCGCTTGCGCGGCGCGCTGGACGAAGGCGCAGTGAAGCACGCCATCGCCCTGAGCGAAGAGAAATACTGCTCCGTGGCCGCGATGCTGCAGAAGACGGCCAAGGTGATTTGGCGTTATGAGCTCTTTCCGGCGAAGTGAGGGCGCCGCTGCGGCGGGTGCGAGGGAACGCCTGCCGCGGCGCTTGTTTCCAGCAAAGTTCCTCGCATACAATCATGTTCTTTGCACCAGGTACGATTCATCAAGGAGCCTCATGTCTCGCCTCGCCGCCAAAATCACGGGTGTAGCCGGCTATGTGCCGCCGCGCGTGCTGACCAACGCCGACCTGGAAAAGATGGTGGACACCACGAACGACTGGATCATGGAGCGCGTGGGCATACGCGAACGCCATCTGGCGGATAAAGGCGTGGCTGCGAGCGACTTGGCGGTGGAAGCGGTCAAGCGCCTGGTTGCGGCGCATCCCTTTGATTTGCAGCAGGTGGATCTGATTGTGGTGGGCACGGTCACGCCGGACATGATGTATCCCTCGACGGCGTGCCTGGTGCAGCACAAGCTGGGAATTGCAAATACCTGGGGCTTCGACGTTTCCGCGGGGTGTTCCGGCTTCCTGTACGCGCTGAACGCGGGGGTGAAGTTCGTGGAATCGGGGCAGTACAAGAAAGTCCTGGTGATCGGCTCGGACGTGAATTCGTCCATGACCGATTACACGGACCGCGCGGTGTGCATCATCTTTGGCGATGGCGCGGGCGCCGTCTTGCTGGAACCCGCGGGAGAGGGCGAAGACGGCATCATCGACCAGGTCGCCCAGATCGAAGGCGCGGGCGGACAATTCCTTTACATGCCGGGCGGGGGCAGCTTGAACCCCGCTTCGCACGCGACCGTGGATCAGAAAATGCACTACATCCATCAGGATGGCAAGAACGTGTTCAAGTACGCGGTGAAGAAAATGGCGGAGATGACGGAGCGCGTTCTGGCGAAGAATGGGATGACGGGCAAAGATGTGGACTGCTTCATCGCGCACCAGGCCAATCGCCGCATCATCACGGCCACCGCGGAGCGCCTGGGGATGCCCTTGGACAAAGTGATTATCGACATCGAGCGCTACGGCAACACGACGGCCGGCACGATTCCACTGGCCATGCAGACGGCGCTGGAAGAAAAAAGGCTGAAAAAGGGCGACATTGTGTTGCTGGCCGCCGTGGGTGCGGGATTCACTTCCGGCGCGACGCTGTTGCGCTGGGCCTACTAGCGCGCGGGAATTCGTCCGCGACTGGCAGACGGAAAACGGCAGAGTTCAATCATTCATTTAGAGCGAGGTTAGCAGGAGCGGATGGAAGCGGCTTGCGCGAGGTTAGCTTGGAGCCGATGCTCGATTTGCACGGCCGCATAACGCGCACAGAGGGCCATTTCGCGTTCGCCCCAATTGGCCACTGCGGGCGACAACCCCCCGAACAGCGTTTGCAGGCCGTGAATGGCTTCGTAATAGACGCGCACAAAACCGAGCCCGCCGTCGCCCCTCTTGAGTTCGGGAGTGAGTTCGTGCAGGCTGGCCAGCTTCGCGAAGTCGGCGCCGCAAGGGCCGGACTCCGCAACCTGAGCAGCTTCCAAGACGCGGTTGGAGATGGTTTGCGACGCCACGCCAGTCAGTACCGCGCGCCAGTAATACAGCGCGAACTGGAATAGCGCAACTATCGCGATCGCGAATATCATGATGGCGAACATCCCTCAGCCTCCATGCACAGTATGGGGTGAACCGCTGCGGCGCCCAATAGCTCGCTGGTACTACCTCGATAGCCCCCGGGAGGCGTTACCTTTCGGTGGCAGTGGGCAGCGCTTGGCCTGGGGGGAGGCGGCCGGAAGCCCTTGTCTGGAAAGGACTTGCTGCGTAAGCTCTACACGCTCTGATTTCACTGGAGGGAAAGAACCGTGTCTAAATTAGCTGTGCTGCTGCTGTTGGTGTTGACTGCGTTTTTGGGATTGTTCCTGAGTTCTGAGGCGCGTAGCACGGATCAGACAAGCGCATCGCCGGAGCATGATCGCGCGGCGATCACGAAGATTCTGGACGAACAACAAACTACCTGGAACAGCGGGGACGTCATCAGCTTCATGAAGGGCTATTGGAATTCGCCGGAACTTACGTTTGCCGGGAGCGGCGGGATCGCGCGCGGCTGGGAGTCGGTGCTCGCTCGCTATAAGCGGGAATATCCCGATCAGGCGGCCATGGGCCAGGTCAACTTCTCGAACGTGGAAGTTCGATTCTTGGGACCCGACGCTGCGCTGGTGCTGGGACAGTGGCATCTTCGCCGGAGTTCTGGCGACATTGGGGGAGTGTTCAGCCTGGTGTTCCAGCGGCTGCCGGAGGGCTGGAGAATCGTGCATGACCACACCAGCCTGGTGAAGGCAAAGGCGGAATAGCGCTGGCTTGGTCCACCGGGTGGCGCTACTTGCTGGGTTTCTGCTCCGTTTTGGTGCTGGGGCTACTTTCCCGCAGAGAAACAGTTGGCACGAAATTTCACCTTGCGGAAAATCGTCTTGATGTGATTTTGGAGCATTTTGTACATCCGGCTGTAATACGGATGGCGTATCCTCTTTAGGTTGCCGCATCCATTGAAGTTCCCCTCCCGGCAAATGATGGAATAGAGGAAGCGGTGAATCACAAGGTTCATTGTGTGTTGCTGTAACTATTTGCGCGGAAACCGGAAGAGCCGGTTTCCGCATTGTTTCGCCAGAAGGCCGCATGAAAGAGAGCTTCATCTATCGGCGTTTGATCCGTCCGATCCTCGAACTGCTGCAACAAGGCGTCACGCCAGAGAAGCTGGCCTTGAGCCTGGCGCTAGGTCTGGTCCTCGGCATCTTTCCAGCGGTGGGCTGGACTACCACGCTCTGCGCACTGGCCGCCCTGATTTTTCGGCTGAATATTCCGGCCATCCAGATGATTAACTATTTCATGTACCCGGCGCAGCTCGCGCTTTTGCTGCCTTTTTTCCGCCTCGGAGAAAAGGTATTCCGGGCACCGCATCTGCCGATTTCAATTCCCCACATCTACCGAATGGCCCACGCCGACCTTTGGGGCGCCATCAAGTTCCTGTGGAGCACCACGTGGCACGCGATTGTGGTTTGGGCTGTGCTTGCGCCGTTGTTTACGGCGCTGATCTACTATGTCCTCGTGCCGGTGTTCCGCCGCGTGGCCCGGCGCATCATTGCGTCCCTGCCTGCCGCGGAGGCCAAGGCCGCCTGATCTTGGCGCAACTCTTCCATTGCTGCTGACGGTTGCTGAGTTGCGGCGGTGTGACGGCGGCAGCGAGAGGATCGAATCGCTTTACAGACTTGCGAAGAGTTGAGGCCTGGGCGATTGGGGTGCAGCCCTTCGCAACTCAGGGTAAAGAGTCCTGTGCCCCTGCGGGGGAGGTCGCGTGTGTCGCGGCAGCCTGGGTCAGAGGATTTCGAGGATTTCCTCGTAACGCTTGAAGGGCGGAATGAGGTAAGCACCTGCCAGCTCCGTGCGCGCCCAGGCGAGCATTTGGCGGGCCACCTTGAAGCCGCGGTCGCGCGCCGCGGCCCCAGCGGCTTCCATGGATTTCAAGAGCGGCTCCGGAATCATGATGCCGGGCACTTCGTTGTTAAGGCGCAGCGCCTGTTTGTAACTGTTCAGCGGCCACACGCCAATCAGCACAGGGATGGCGGGCTTGCCACCCAGCTTTTTCAAGAAGCCGTGCCAGTGCTCGGGATCGAAGAGCGGCTGGGTCATCGCGAAGTGCGCGCCGGCCTCCACCTTGGCGTGGAAGCGCGCGATTTCGTTGTCGAGATCGTCGGCAACCGGATTCAGGGCGACGCCGATAGTGAAATTCGTTTGGCCGCCAAGCGTCTTCCCCGCCCAGTCCGTGCCCTGGTTCAGGCGATTCAGGATTTTCACTAAGCCGACGGAATCCACTTCGTACACGCCGCTGGTTTCCGGATAATCGCCGACGGAAGGCGGATCGCCGGTAATCGCGAGGACGTTGCGCACCCCGCCGACGGTCCACGCGCCCAGGAGCATGGCTTGCAAACCGATGATGTTCTGATCGCGCGTGGTGAGGTGCGGCACGGTTTCGACGCCCCTGGCTTCCAGGGCGCCGGCAACGATGAGCGCATCCATGCCCACGCGAGCCATCGCGCCGCTATTGATGTCGATGGCGTCCACCTTTTTGGAGGCCATCACTTTGTCAACTTGCTCATAGATTCGGTCGAGCGCGAGGCCTTTGGGGGGATCGATCTCCACGCAAACGGCGAATTCCTTTTTCTGTAGTTTCTTCCAGAACTTGCTCTCCGGCTCGCGTTGCTGCACCGGCACGGCGTGTTCCGCAGTTTTCACGACGGTCGCCGCCGCGTGAGTTTTCCCGGGATGCAGTGACTTCACCGCTTCGGCCATGGCGCGGATGTGCGCGGGCGTGGTGCCGCAACACCCGCCCAGGATGCGCACGCCGAGTTCGGCGGCTTCCCGGGCGAATTGCGCAAAGTACTCCGGCGAAGATTTCGGGTAGACGATGCGGTCGCCCTCGCGCTTGGGAAAGCCGGCGTTGGGCATGCCGCTCACGCGGATGTCCCCCACATTGCTGAGTTCCTGGAGGATGGGGAGAAGCGATTGCGGGCCCAGGGTGCAGTTGGCGCCAATGACCTGGACGTTTTTGTCTTTCAACATCGCCGCGGCGAGGAATGGCCGCACGTCGCCGTACGTGGTGCCCTCTTCCGAGTAGGTGAGCTGCGCAATGATGGGCAGGCCAGAGAAGGAGCGGATGGCATCAATCGCCAGCAGCAGTTCTTCGATATAGGAAAATGTTTCCAGGATGAAGAGATCGACGCCGCGCTCCTCGAGGGCCAGCGCCTGCTCGTGAAAAACAGAAAGAATGAAATCGGGCTCGGGATGGCGCGCTTGCACGCCAATGCCGAGAGGCCCGATCGAGCCGGCGATGAGGACCTCGCGCGCGGCAGCTTCCCGCGCTTCGCGGGCGATCTTCACGCCGCGGCTGTTCAGGCGCTGCACGTCGTCGCCGAGGCCATGAGGAGCGAGCTTGAAGCGGTTTGCGCCAAAGGTATTGGTTTCGATGATCTGCGCCCCCGCTTCGATGTAGCTTTGGTGGACGCGGAAAACGGCTTCCGGCTCGGAGGTGTTGAGTTCGTCGAAGCAGCGCACCGAGCCCACGGCTTCGTGCAGCAGGGAGCCCATCGCGCCGTCCGCAATGAGGATGGAATCCTTCAGCCGTTCGTTGAAATCCTGAATTTTCATGAATCGCGTGTCCTGTTCACTGAAATCGTGGTGCGGGCCAGCCGGTCAGCGTTTTTGTTGGGTTAGACTGGCGACGGTACTCATCAAATCATACTTGGTGAGAATCTCGAACTTGGATTCTTCCATTTCCACGAAGATCGCGGGGTTTTCGTGGCTCAGAATATAGGTGATGCGCTCGACGGGAGCCGTCTTGGGAACCAGCGGCAGCGGCTTGCTCATCACTTCGCGCACGACGAGTTTGCGCAGGTCTTTGCCCTGCAAAGCGAGGGTCAGGATCTGGTCTTCATACACGGTGCCGATGGGCACATTGTCCTCAAAAATGGGAATCTGCGAGATGTCCTGCTCCTGCATGGTTTTCAACGCGTGGAAAACCGTCTGGTAGGGCCGCGCGATCACCAGTTCACGAACCTTGCCCGTGCGCCGTTTGGCGCTGACAATTTCCGCTGCAGTGATGGCTATGGTCGCCTCGGTGTAGCCGCGCTCGCGCATCCACTCGTCATTGAAGACCTTGCTGAGGTAGCGCATCCCGGTATCCGGCAGAAGCGCGACAACGAAATCCTGCGCGCCCAGATCCTTGGCGAGCCTCAGCGCGGCGGAGAGGCATCCGCCGCCGGAACCTCCTGCGAAGAGCCCTTCGAGCTTGGCAAGGCGGCGTGCCACAACGAAGCACTCTTCGTCATTCACCTGAATCACATCGTCGAGAAGCTGCATGTCCAATGTGGTGGGAAAGAAATCCTCGCCGATGCCTTCCACGACGTAGGTGCGTGCTTTGGTGACTTTTCCGGTCTTGTGAAAGTCATAGAAGAGCGAGCCCTCGGGATCGACTCCGACAATCTTGACTTTGGGATTCTTCTCCTTCAGAAACTTGGCGACGCCGCTAATCGTGCCCCCTGTCCCCATCCCGCATACAAAATGAGTAATCTTGCCTTCGCTGTCTTCCCAGATCTCCGGGCCCGTGGTGCGATAGTGGGCTTCGGGGTTGCTGGGGTTGTCATACTGATTGGGGTAATACGAATTGGGGATTTCGCGCGCCAGTTTTTTCGCCACGCTGTAAAAACTGCGGGGATCGTTGGGCTCGACGGCAGTCGGGCAAACAATCACTTCCGCGCCGAGCGCTTTCAGCAGATCCACTTTTTCCTTGGACTGCTTGTCGTTCGTCGTGAAGACACATTTGTACCCGCGCACCGCCGAGACCAGCGCCAAGCCCATACCGGTATTGCCACTAGTGGCCTCGATGATGGTGCCGCCCGGCTTCAGCAAGCCCTTTTTCTCGGCGTCGTCAATCATGGTGATGCCGATGCGGTCCTTCACGGAACCGCCGGGATTGAGCATTTCGGCTTTGACCCAGATTTGCGGCTTCAGGTCCTTGGCGATGCGGTTCAGACGGACTAGCGGGGTTCTTCCCACCGCTTCGAGAATGTTGTTGCAGCGCATGCGATCGTCTCATTGCCGGCACAGACACTTCGTCGCGCCTGTGCCATACTGCCCTTCAGTTTAGCATGCAGTTCTGAGACATGAGGAAATACGCGGTTTCCCGCGTATTCATAAAGGAATCGTCATGCCGAGACAAAACATCTCCAGCGCAACGCCCTGGGAGCCCATCGTGGGCTATTCCCGGGCCGTACGCATTGGCAATCACATCAGCGTATCGGGCACGACGGCCACAGGCCCCGATGGAAAAATCGTCGGAGTCGGCGATGCTTACATGCAGACGCTCCAGACGCTTCGAAATATCGAGGCGGCGCTGGGACGCGCGGGAGCCAAGATGGAAGATGTGATCCGCACGCGAATTTTTGTGATCAACATCGCGGAATGGGAAAAGATCGGCCGGGCGCACGGCGAATTCTTCAAGGACATTCGCCCGGCAACGAGCATGGTGCAAGTGAGCAAGTTAATCGCGCCGGAGATGCTGGTGGAAATCGAAGCCGATGCAATCGTTCAGGGCTGAGCCTTCGCAAAGTGTTTTGTCATCCTGAGCGAAGCGAAGGACCTCAACGCCGACCTAAAGCAAGGACTTTGCACCGAGATCCTGAGCCCACGCGTTGAGGAGGGCTCAGGATCTAAAAACTCCTCACGATTACGATGCGCCTGCATTACCACTTGGCGCGAATGCGATACTTCAGCACCGATTCGCCGTTGGCCTTCACCGGGACGTCGAATTGCGCGGCCCAGGCGGAAGTTTTCGTGTACTTGTACGATGACGCAAGCATCTCCCAATCGCCGCCAATCGGTTCGTTCACCTGGACGGTCACCGGCGTGTCCTTGTGGTTGCGCAGGGTGATTTCAAACTCCATTTCCCAGACGCGAGAGGCGATGCTCTTGTAGTCAGTCTGCTTTCGTTCGCACACCACATCGAACGCGTTGCCGATCTTCACGGTGATAAATTCATCCTTGGGCGTGTGGTCGATGTGGTCCTCTCCAATAAAGAGCACCCCGCCCTTGGAGTCTTTCTGATAGACCCGCAGGTTGCCCGCGGGTAGCGGGATGCCCAGCCCGGCCTTCTCTTCATTCTTGAATTTGTAGAAGACCATGACGGGATCCTTAAGGGGCGAACCGGGATTCTGGGCGTTGTGATAGTAGAAGTTCTGGCCATTCACGACGAACAGTTTTTCCACCGGGACGCCGCTGCCCTGCAACAGGCTGATCTGCTTGGACTCCTTGTCTTCGACCGAAGTACGCCGGCCCAGCGAATACAGGTGGTATTCGCTGAAGCTTTCCTGCTGGAATTGCGCCACCGCTTTGGCGGCAGGAGCATTGGCCATCATCTCCATGGCGCGGTACTTGTCACGTTCAGGAAGGCGGTTCAATTCGCCGGCGACCAACTGGAGCTTGGCATTGTGAAATGCGGTGCCAGAATTGTTGACGAGGGTAACCCAGCCGTCGAGGTCGGCAGCCTTGTCGTCACGGCCAACGGTGAGCACATAATCGGCGTTCCAGGAGAGATTGTTGGCCAGGTAGGAAGCCTCAATGCTCTGCTTGCGCACGCCGGAATTTTCCAGCGACATCAACAGCGTGGGCCGGTCGTAGAGATTTGCCGGCACTTCCGGGAAGCGATAGCTCTCGGCGTAGAGACCCGTGACAATGTCATTGCCGATGCGCCAGACGGGACCGTTGTTGTTGGCGAGCAAGGTGGCCTTGATCTCTTCCCGTTTCGTGGTGTTGTTGTCCATGTACGTGCGGACCAGGGTCACTTCCTTGCCGACATATTTGTTCAGCAGCTTGGCGGGCTCCAGTAAATCGTATTCGTAGTTCTGCTCGATGACGCCGAGTTTCTCTGGATCAGTGAGGGACCGGAAATGGACAGTCGCGGGATTCACGGTCGCGGCGATATCCATGAATTTCAGGCGGAAGCCCCCGGAAGGCAATTGCAGTTGGCGCACATCGCGGACCAGGGCGATGTTGGAGTTGTAAACGGTGACGGCGAGATCGGTCTGGTCGTTCAGCGTGGTGGTCTGATCGGCCGTGACCAGGCGGCTTGATTCCTTCTCCTGCGGATCGCCCTTTTTCCCCGCGTAGTAAGCCGGAACAAAAGCGGCAACGCCCGCCAGAGCGATGGCTGCACCTGTAGCCACCCAACGGGAGGAGATTCGCTTGGAGTTTGGCAGAGTGTTCATGAATTCACCTCGACTTGAATTTGCCTTCTCTATTAGAACGGGGCCAGCGGAATTTCTTGCAGGGGGCTCTACTCGTTAGCAACCTGGTTCCAGGTGAGCCCGCCATCGCTGGTTTCAAAGCTTTTGCGCCTGGAGGCGTCCCAGATGGAAGCGTGCTGTTCGTCCAAGGCGTGGACGCCGCCCAGATCGTCAGCGATTGGCGAAGCAACTTGCTTCCAGTGTTTGCCGCCGTCAGTGGTCAGAAGAAGTGTCCCAGCTTTGCCAACGATCCAGCAGACATTATCTGCAGGCGCGGAACCCGCTAGGAGATCGGCGGCCACGCCGCTGTTTTGCGATTTCCAGGTTCTGCCCGCATCGGTGGAGCGCTCGATTTTGCCGGCGGGGCCGACGCGCCAGGCTTGCTTTTTGTTCGGCGAAACGATCATGTTACGATCCGGCACCTGCAACATAGAAAGGTTACGCCCGGCAATGGGCGCCTCTGCTGCACTGACCTCGACACTCTCTGTTATCGAGTAAACAGAGGGATTTTCGCTCTTTTGTTTTTGCGCTTGTTGCACGTCTTTCTTTTCCTCGGCGAGGCGCTGGTTCGTGGCCTGATCGGCGACTTGATTCGCCGCCGGAGTCGGGACCTGATTCGCGTTCTGCGTCACGTTCTGATTCTGCATTTGATTCTGCATCTGATTCGCCACCAGCGGACCCCCGGCGCGCCCGGGTGAAGCCTTGGGAGCGGCCGAAGCGGGAACCGTTGCCCGCTTGCCAGAGACGATGCCCCCAGTAGCCCTGGCGCGGAAGTCCTCGGCGGACTTTTCAGTGTCGAATTGCGCAAGTTTGTCTAGTCTTGGCTCTCCGAGCTCCTTCGCAACTGGAGGCGGTGGCACTGCGGGAGGAGTTGAAGAAGGCGCTTGTGCGTGCAGTGCGGGGCTCGTAAGAGTGGCGGAGGACTTGCGATCCGTGAGATTTTTCGACTGAAGCGCGGCAGTGCCTTCGTCGCGCGCTTCAGCTTTCCCGGATTGTGGAGCAGCCGACAAGGCGGGCGGCGAGGCTTCGCGGTTTTCGGCAACCTGAACATTCGTCGCTTTCTGCATGGAGAAGTTCGTTCTTTCATGCACCGCTACCCAGACCAGGAGTCCCGCAGCCAACGCAGCGGTGGGGGCCAAAATGCTCCAAGGCACGCGGCGGCGCGTTCCCACGGCACCTTTGGGTGCGCTGCGAATTTCCACGGGAGCGGGTGCGGCACTGGCCGCGCGCGTCGCCAAAGCGGATTCCTCTTTCTCAGTATCTTTCGATTCTGACCTGGCTCTGCTGGCCTGCAACGCCGCGGGCACTTCCCCTTTTTCCCAGTCGTTCACGGCAACGGATTCGGTTTGTTCCAGCAGCGCCAGCGTCTCCTGGCAACGCGAACAGGAGACAATGTGCGCTTTCCAGTGGGCCATCTCTTCCAGCGAAAGGGAGCCCTCGTGATAGGCGGCGAGAATTTCCGCGTCCGGGCAAGCCGCATCCGGAGAGGCGCTGCGCAGGTGGCGCGCGAGGGCGCGGTCGAATTGCAGATCGCGATCGTCAGACGGCATGGCGCTCTCCCTTCTGAGAACGTTTCGGGAACCGTTTCTTGCAGGAACTCACGACTATTCCTTTCTGCCAAGGCCGGGTTTGCCAGGCTGCTTCTCCGGAAACAGATTCCGGAAATCTATGGGAGCATCTTCGGCGGCGTATTGAAAGCAAAGCGCAATTTCCGCTTCGCTGAGGGCCGGTTCACCATGCAGATGTTCCTCGATGCGCGCGCGCAATGCATGCCGAATACGTTCCAAATTGCGCGAGACGCTGGACTCGTGTTCGCCGATCTGGCGGCCGATTTCCGCCAGGGTCTTTTGCCGCGCATAGTACAGCTCTAGGCGCTGGCGATCACTGCGATCGAGTGAGGCCAGGGAGAGTTGCAGGGCCGCTACAAACCGCTGCAGGTAGCGATCGCGATGCGGGTCCAGAGAAGGAGGGGTTACATGGCGTTCTGGAAGCGGCTTGGGCTCCTCGCCATCCCCCTGGTCGAAGGATTCCCAGCGACGGCTCTCGCGAAGTCGATCGACGTGGCGCTGCGCCAATATGGCACGCAACCATGTCTTCAGCGAACTCCGCCCGTGAAAATAGCGGAAGAGCGATCGTTCACCGCGCTTGCCATCCACCAGGCCGAATAGCTCAGCGAACAACGAATCGGCGAGTTCCTGGGCATTGGCCCCCGCGCGGCTGCCCTTCGTTATGGCGCCAGCGGCCGCCCGCAGAGGCGAACGATACTCACGCACAAAGTATTCCCAGGCCGATTCGGAACCTTCGAGGCAAGCCGCAGCAAGGGCCAGGTCCTGAAGGTAGAGGGTCTGCAGATACTCGACCAGGTGATCTCTGCTGGCAGGAGAAATCTCCGCGAAGCGTTTGCGCAGGCTGCGCTCCAAGGCCGCTGCAAATTGTGCCAGTGTGAGGCCCCACTGCGCGGCACGAGATTCCACATACAAGGAATCCAGAATCGCTTCGGAAACCCCGCGGAAGTACGCCGGCTCGCGGTCTTCCGGGTCCGGGCGGTCATGGGGACGATGGGGCACAGAACTCCTGGATTGCACTTAACCATCCTATTTCTATACCCTAGGATGCCCAGGAGACAACCAACGGCCAGCCCGTTGGGTGCATCAAAGGTGTTACCCCCTTGGGAGCAACCGGTGCAGAAAACAGCCATAGCCTGTGTCTCTGGATGCGGTATCCTATGGGGTGTTGCGCCCCCCGTCCGCAACGATTTTCGCCTCCGCGGGTTTGACCCGGCAAAGAAGGCGTGTGGAAAGCGCACTCGCAAAGGCATTAGCGAATACGCGACGATAGTACGAAAGTCCTATTCGGACGACTCAGGCCGCCAAAGTACTCTCGTACCGGTACAACACACGTCCCGATTTCAAACACCTGCGTTCCTTTGGAACGGAGGTGTCGGGATAAACATACGCGCGAGGCGGCAGGCGGATGACAACAATGATTTCAGATCCACAACCGAGAACCTCGTTAGGGGTAGGGTTTAGAGCGAGCCGAGGGCGAACTGCGGCTTCGGAAGCCTGGAAGCAACATATCGGGAACAGGCAGGTGCCCGCCCGCCTTGCTCTCCTTCCCGAGGGCGAGCCCCGCTGGGGTCGCCTGGGCCTGAGCGCGGTCGTGCAAGTTTCCATTTTGATATTCCTGCTCCTGGTTCCCTTGATGTATCCGGAACAAATGAAAACGGGGCTGAAATTTGTCAGTGTGGAGATTGCGCAGCCGTTGACCGAAATTCCAGTGGCCCCGGAGCCCCCGCCGCCACCCAAGCCGAAGGCCGTGGCGCCGAAGCCGGAGGTCAAGCCGATTCCTGTGGAGCCGATCAAGCTGAATCCTGCACAGCCGCACATCTTCGCGAACCTGGCGAAGCCCAAGCCGGTGGCACCCAAGGTGGAAAAGATCGACGTCAAAGCGCCGGACGTGAAGCCAACTTTTGAGGCCGCCAAGATTGATGTCAAAGAGAATGGCCCCAAGCGCCCGAAGGACGATGTGAAGGTCGGCAACCTGGGTTCAGGCAGCGCGGCGCCGGCGACGGTGGTTGCCCCTCTCAACAAAGTGCAGACCGGCGGTTTCGGTGATCCCAACGGCTTGCCCGGAAAGGGTAATCCGAATCGTGCGGGGAACGTGAACCGTCTGGGTTCTCCGGCGCTCCCGGTCGGCGAAGGCTACGGGAATGGCACCGGAGGAAAAGAAGGAATTCGCGGCACGGTGGCGAGCACAGGATTTGGAAACGGGACTGCCATTCCACCCACGAGTGCCGGGGCAAAGAAGGGAACGGTAGTTGCCGGAGGATTCAGCGATGCCGCCGCGGCAACCACGGAGGCGCCAAAGAAGAGAGTTGCGGCAGGCGGTCCGGCGGATACTACTCCTGACATATTGGACAAGCCCCGGCCCGAGTATACGGCGGAGGGGCGTAGTCTGAGAGTTGAAGGCGACGTCGTCATCGACTTGGTATTCCTGGCGAACGGCAGCATTCAAATCAATCGAGTGGTCAGCGGCCTGGGGCACGGCCTCGACGAGGCGGCGGTGCGCGCGGCACAACTAATTAAATTCAAGCCGGCGAAGCGCGAAAGCCAGCCGGTGGATTTTCCGGCCCGGGTTCGCATTGAGTTCCGTTTGGCCTACTGAGGGAGAGATGATCATGAGAAAGCTGTCGAACCAAATTCTCGTGCTGGCGCTTTGCGCTTGCACAGTCGTTCCGGCCATCGCCGCGGCGGCTCCAGCGGCCGATCAGCCGCGCACCCCGGACCAGGTGATCGACCGGGTGGTCAGCAACGAGCAGCGGCTCTATGCCCAAATTCGCAACTACTCCCCGCTCGTGGAGACCTATATTCAGAATCTTAAGGCCGACAAGGATCTCGGCCAGGTGCCGGCGGGGGACAAATATTTTCTGGGCCGCGCGAACTTCGCGAAGGGTGTCAGCCTGGTGCCACTAAGCGAAACCCAGAGCAAGGGCAAGAAGGTTTTCGGCTCCATCGGAAACTTCTTCAGCTTCGCCATGCAGTTCCTGCCGGATGGCTTCCTGCAGATGATTTTTATCGATACCAACGGCTTCGACAAGCAGCACTACAAGTTTGATTATGTGCGCCGCGAATTTCTTGGCGAAGTGCGCTGCCTGGTGTTCGACGTGACCCCGACGGAGAAGAAAAACCGCGGGCGATTCCTGGGCCGCATCTGGGTGGAGGATCAGGACTTTCACATCGTGCGCTTCAATGGCACCTACGGCGGCAATGGCCACTCCAGTTGGTACTTCGATTTCGACAGTTGGCGGACCAATGTGCAGCCGGGACTCTGGCTGCCCACGTTCGTTTACAGCGAAGAAAAAGATCTGCATTATGCCATCAGCAAGAAACTGAATTTCAAAGCGCAGACGCGTTTGTGGGGCTATAACCTGGGCGGGGCCAGCCAGGAACAGGAGTTGAGCAGGATTCTGGTGGAAACGCCGATGCAGGACGATACCAAGACCGCGAACGACCTTTCGCCCATTCAGGCCCAGCGCTCGTGGGATCACCAGGCGGAAGACAACGTCACCGACCGCTTGGAGCGCATTGGCCTGATAGCGCCAAAGGGTGAAGTCGACAAGGTTCTAGAAACGGTCATCAACAACCTGGAAGTAACCAATAACATTGACGTCGACCCCGAAGTGCGCTGCCGTATCCTGATGACTTCCACGCTCGAATCCTTCACGGTGGGACACACGATTATCCTGAGCCGCGGCTTGGTGGACGTGCTCCCGGATGAAGCAAGTCTCGCTGCCATGCTGGCGCATGAATTGAGCCACGTGGTTCTTGGCCACCGCGTGGGTTCCCAGTATGCCTTCTTCGATAATTTGATGGTGGAAGACAAGGACACCTTCCGGCATTTCGGTTTCGCGCGAACCAACGACGAGGAGCGCCAGGCCAACGAAAAGGCCATTCAAATACTCAACAATTCGCCGTACAAGAATCAGTTGGGCAATGCCGGACTCTTTCTGCAAGCGCTGGACAGCCGCCAGAAGGAAATTCCCAATTTGATCAGCGGCCACCTGGGCAATCGCGTGCCCCAGATCAGCGACCTGAAATCGACGGCGCCGCTTGATCCGAAGCAGAATCCGCAGAAGATCGCGGCCCTGCCCATCGGCGGGCGAGTCAAGATCGATCCCTGGAACGACCAGCTTGCTTTGATTAAGAGCAAACCGGTAGGAACGGTGGCGGAACGCGAGAAGATGCCGTTTGAAGTGACTCCGTTCATGCCCTACCTGACCAGGTTCGGCTCCGAAACCACCAAGCCCGTCGCCGCGAGTGCTGTGGCACCCCCCGATGTAAAACCCGGCGACGCGCCCAATTCGGCAAAACCCTGACAGTCTTCCATTTCAGCAGCAGAAAGGCCCCCGAACCGTCGGGGGCCTTTTACTTTCTAGCTTGCTGATTTCCGCGTCCGGCCTGACTCGATTACTTGGGGGTCGCGAGTGCCTTCAGGAAGCGGTGCGTGAACTCGACGCCGTCGTAGAAATCCTCCACGACCACGCGCTCGTCTTTGCCGTGAGAGCGGTCATCCTCTGCATCGAAGAACATGCAAGCGATGGCATACGTGGGTATGCCGGCAATACGCAGATATTTGCCGTCCGTGGCTCCCGTGGACATTGAGGGAACGACCGGCAGCCCCGGCCACATCGTGGACAGCGTGCGCTCCAAAGTGGCATGCAATTCCGGCAGAAGAGGGGAAGGGGGCACGGCCACGATGGGGACGATCTTGCCGTCGGAACTTTTCTGCGTCACGAGGGTGATCTTGAGTTTGGGATCCGCAACGACTCGCTCCAGCGTCCTTCGTACTTCCTCGGGATCTTCGCCGGGGAACACGCGGCAATTGACATTGGCACGCGCCGTTTGCGGCAGTGCGTTGGGGGCATGGCCGCCTGATAGCATCGTGGCGACGCAGGTAGTGTGGAGAAGCGAATTGTAATAGGGGTTCATGGAAAGGCGCGTGACCGCGTCCGTGTCGGGCGGGTCCTTGGAGACGCCACTTAGATCGGCGGCCATCGAACCTGCGCTGAGAGCCGCGGTGCGAGAGAAATAGTTCCGCGTGATTTCGCTGACCTTGACGGGAAACGAGGAGCCCTGGAGCTTCGTCAAGGCAGCGGCCAATTCATAGATGGCGTTTTCCGGCCCGGGAACCGAGCTATGACCGCCGGGATTTGTCGCTTCAAATCGAAAATCAACATAGACTTTTTCGCTGGCCTGCAAGCCGGCAAGCAGCCGCTTCCCTTTCACTTTTTCAAATTCGCCGCCATCCAGATTGATGCAATACTCGGCATCGATCCAGTCCCTGTGCTCTTTGAGCAGCCAATCCACTCCGTTGTAGTCGCCGCCTTCTTCATCGGCAGTAAGAGCAAGGATCAGGTCGCGATCGGGCACGAATCCTTCGCGCTTCAAGCGAACGAAGGTTGTCACCAAGAGGGCGTCGCCTTCCTTCATGTCTTGCGTGCCACGGCCGTAGAAGTAGCCGTCCTGCTCGATGAATTGAAATGGATCGGTGGTCCAGTCTTCGCGGTGCGCTTCCACGACGTCCAGGTGGCCGATGAATAAGATGGGTTTCTTCTGCCCCGTTCCACGGTAGCGCGCGACGACGTTCTTCTTGCGATCGACCGGGCCGGCAATGCGGATGTCCTGCGGGGGAAAACCGGCGGCCAGCAGGCGATGAGCCATGGCTTCGGCCGCTACTGTGACGTTGCCTACGGAATCGGTCGTGTTGATCTCAATGAGCTCTTTGAGGATGGCGCGGGCTTCCTGGTTCGCGGCCTCGCGATTCTGAGCGCCAGCAGAATGTCCCAGAAACAAACTGGCACACAGAGCAATGGCGCACCTGAGCATTCGATGCATTCGTGTCTCCTCTTGAAATTTCAGAGTAAACGCAGCGGCGAACGGCGTCAAACTCGGCGCAGTTGCCGCCTCTCGCGGAGTCGCTTAAGCTGAACGGGTTTTCTCTTAGGGAGGACCGTCATGCCTTTTGCGAACCGCCGCATTGCCCCGACGCTCTGCGCCACACTGCTGTTTCTTGTGGGAATTGCGGTGGGGAGCGTGCTGACGCGCCATGTTTCCGCCGTCAACAAATTCGGGCAGCCCAAAACCGTGGTGCACGTTGTGGCTTACAAATTCCGCGACGCCACTTCGTTGAATGACCAGGAACAGGCCATTGCCGGAATCAAGGACATGGCCGCGAAAATTCCGGGCGTCAAGAATATCTGGCTGAAGACGGAGCGCAACCAGCTCCGCGATTTCAGCGGCGTCTACGTGATTGAGTTCGTCAGCCCCGAAGCCGCAGCCGATTACGCGGAAAGCCCGATTCACGATGCGTGGCGGAAGAAGTGGGAACAGCTTCGCGAGAACAGCTTGTCCTTCCAGGTTTCCAACTAGTGCCGTTCCAATTTGTGTCGTGAATTTCGGCTGGCCAAGATGCGAGTCGTTGTTTGAGTTTGGGAGAGGTTCATCGAACCGCCCTGCCATTTGGTCGAGTGAATTGGAACGGCATTAGCCCGCGCTACTCTTCGCGAAAAATGCCGTATTTGCGGCGCAGAAACGAATCCAGGATCGTATCCGGCAGGATGCGCCGGCCGAAGGATGCCCATTTCGCCAACGGCGTGACCGGATAGCGGGCCTTTGGATGGGGCGATTCGATGGCTTCCTGGATGACCCGCGCGCAATCTTCCGGCGTTGTTTTGGAATCGCCGCGGCCCTTGTTCGCGCCGCTCCACGCTCCCGCATAGATTTTCGCGTAGGGCCCCGCTTTGGCTGCTTCGACGTACGGTTCGGCCAGCGCCTTGGCCGTCTGCTGAAAATTCGTAACGATGTAGCCCGGCTCGATCAGGATAACTTCCACGTTAAACGGAAACATCTCCAGGCGCAGGGCGTTGGAGAGCGCTTCGAGGGCGTGCTTGCTGCTGCTGTAGGCGCCATAGGTCGGCGGCGTAAGGAGGCCGGTGACGCTGCTCGTCATCAGGATGCGGCCGCGGCGGCGCTCGCGCATGTGCGGAAGGACGGCCTGCGTGACGCGCAGAACGCCGAATACGTTGGTTTCAAATTGCCGTCGCAGGTCATCAAGTCGCAAGTCTTCAATCACAGCCATGTAGCCGACACCCGCATTATTGATGAGGACGTCGATGGCGCCCGCCTTTTGCAGAACGCTTTGCACGGCGCGCTGGACGGAAGCGTCGTCGCAGACATCCAATTCCAGTGTTTCAATGGGGAGTTTCTTCTCCGCTGCCAGCTTGTCGAGGTCGGCGCGTTTCTCCGCAGAGCGTCCGGCGGCGAAAACGCGATAGCCGCGCTCCGCCAACAAAATGGCGGCAGCCCGGCCGAGTCCGTCGGTGCCGCCAGTGATGAAAACTGTTTGTGATGTGTCGCTCATATTCCTTTTCCTTGGGAAGGGCTCATTGTACGCACGTCGGGGGCGGGATGCCAGCATTCCGCTTAGACCGCAGACGGCTTGCGGGCCACGTAGGTGCTGCTGCCGTAAGTTTTGCGAAGAATCTGAACGGCTTCGAGTGCAGGCCAGAGCATGCGGTCCACCACCGACGCCGGAGAGTAAGCCAAATATTTCAGGCCGGCGGTGGGTCCGCGCTGCAAGTGATGTACCTTGCGAAATTCCTTGCTGCTGAGAGGTTTGTCCTTGTAGGTAAACGGCTTTCGCTGCAGCCGGGTCCTGATCATGTAAGGCAGCCAGCCTGCTGGCGACGACCGGTAGACATTCCCGCGATTGTCTTCCTGCTGCAAAACGAGCCCCGTTTTCTCCAGGTATTGTGCGACGGTTTCTCTTGTGTAGAAATACAAGTGCCTCGGAACGTCTTCCCAGAAAAGGCAGCGGGAAGAGGTGCTTATAAAATTCGGCATTTGAAAAACAAAAAGGCCGCCCTTCTTCAATACTTGCGACGCCTTTTGAAAGTACGCCATGGGGTCGTGGACATGTTCGAGCACGGCCCAGGCGCTTATCGCATCATAAGCAGGCTCATGGACAGGAATCTCATTGAATTCCTCCGTGAAGACAGGAAAGTCGGCGATCCGTCGCGAGACTTCGGAAATCTCCACGCCGGAGACATCCCATCCTCGCGCCGCCATAAAACGTGGAAATTCTCCGTTAAAACAGCCCACATCCAGCAGCTTCCTGGGGCCGGGCCGCTCTTCCACCTCTTTTAGGTAGCGCGCTTGTTGCGTGAAACGCTTCCGAAGATAGCGCGCAAAACTAGCGGACTCCTCGTTTTGGTAGTAGTCCCGCGGATAATACTTCTGGATTTCCTGGCGATCCGGCCGTGGATTTACGAAGCCGAGGCCGCACTCGTCACATTCCACTACGGTGAAATATTCGTCTGGAAAAAGCCGCACATCCGGCATTTCGTATACCGTTGTGTAGCGGCGTGAGCCGCACAGATTGCATGCGACGGTTTCCAAAGTGACCTTCTCTTCCGTTTTCGGGCCACGGATAGCGCGCGCATAAAGGCTCTGCGCGATGGCGCGAGAGACAGAAAGCGCCAACGAGGAACACCCGATTGCCGGGAAGTTTCAGAAAATCACGAGCGCAACCTGAACCCCAATCATAGGTGAACCCTGACCGCAGGCTGGACGGAAGGAATCAATCGTCTTCGTGAATGGTCACGAGCCGCACAACTTCAAATTCCTTCTTGCCGGCCGGCGTGGCGACGTGAACTTCGTCCCCCACCTTGCGATTCAGCAGAGCGCGGCCGATCGGGGAGGTGGTGGAGATGAGCCCCTTTTCGACATCGGCTTCCTCGCTGCTGACCAGCTTGTACTCGACCTCCACGCTGCGCTGCACATCCACAACCACGACGCGCGAGCCGTACCCGGTACGGTCCCTGGGAATGTTCGTGAGATTCAGCATGCCCAGATCGCCCATGCGCTTCTTGAGCTGGTGAATCTTGGCGTTAACGTACCCCTGGCGCTCCTTGGCGAATTTGTATTCGGCGTTTTCGGAGAGGTCGCCGTGCGACCGGGCGACAGCGATCTCCTTGGGGAGCTCGACGCTGAGTTCGTGCTCGAGGGCGTCAATTTCCTTTTGCAGTTTCTTCTTAATTTTTGAGAGTGGATCGGACATAACTTTCCACGTTAAAGAAAAACGATGCGGAGCCCGGCTTGGCCGAACTCCGCTCCCTTCATTATAGATGGGAGAGAAATGAGAGAACAAGGGGGTAGCGTGGGAAGAGGAACGCCGAAGCGGCCCCCGCCAGAATCATCCCTTAACGTATTGTATGTACAGGATTTATACAGCAGATGGACTGTCAACGAACTTGCACTTGCACCGTCTTCGTGGCCGTTTTCCCCGCGGCGTCGGCGATGGTTAGAGTGTAGGTGGTGGTCCGCTTGGGCGAGACCTCGAAACACCGTGTGTGTGAAGGCCATACTGTCGCCACAGGCGGATCAAGGCTGACGCTCTTCGCGTTGGCGACGTCGTAGCAGATCTCCGCGGATCCGCCGCGCCGGATGACCGAGGGGGTAACGTAAAGAGCGCGGATGCCGAAATCTGAGCCACCGAGTTGTTCCAGGGTGAGGCGATCTTCTGCGCGATGCTGCTCGTCTAGTATCTCGGTGTTGCGCCGCTCGAATTCGCGGGCTGCTTCATGACGAGAGACCAGAAGGAAGGCGAAATAAGCAGCAACGACGACAATCCCAATAAACGCATAAACCAGGGGCTTCTTTAGAGGTCCGTCGTGCTGCGTCTGTGGATCGGAGTTCATTCGACACCTCCGGTGAATTCCTGCCTGACGGAGGCATGTGCGCTCCGAGAGGTTCCGGCCAGCGGAGATTTTATTGTACCCAATTCAGGGAAGAGAAGGAACGCGAAGACCGCGAGCGTGGGCGAAACTCAGGCGCTGCCTCAGCAGGAAAAAAGGCCGGGCAAAAGCTCGCCCGCTTTGCCAAGGAAGCACTCGTCAAACGAGGAGTAGTTGGCTGGAGCTTCAGGACCCACATAGAAAGTTCTGGCGCGGCCGGCAACGTGGGCGGCAAAACTGGCGGCGGGCTCCACGCTGCCGGAAGTACCGATAGCGATGAAGACGGAGCTGTCATTGAGTGCTTGAAAGATCTGCTCCAGCTCAAAAGGAGTCTCGCCGAACCAGCAGATGTGCGGGCGGATTTTGCCTCCGCAGGAGCAGCCTGGAATCTCACCGGGCGATTCGTGGAGAGAGGTGTCCGCGAAGGGCGGGAGGCTACAGGAGTCGCAACGGCTCTTAAAAAGCTCGCCGTGCATGTGGAAGACGCGTTGCGCGCCCGCCTGCTCGTGAAGATTGTCGACGTTTTGCGTGCACAGAAAAAGCCGGTCGTGAAGAACCTGCTCGAGAGCAGCAAGGGCAACGTGGCCGGGATTTGGCCTGGCGGCGGACGCCACTTTGCGGCGCATGGAGTAGAAATCCCAAACAAGATGAGGATCGCGCCGCCAAGCAAGGGGAGAAGCGACTTCCTCGATCCGATAATTGCGCCAGAGTCCGCCGGCATCGCGAAAAGTAGGAATGCCGCTCTCGGCGCTGACGCCCGCACCAGTGAGGACAAAAACGCGATCGGCGGGAGAGATGGTGAGCTTTGGCATTGGCGGGACCAGGGAGACTCTAGCACGCCTCGCTCTAAAGATTGCCCTAGGGTCCGGAGCAGGTTCTGCGCGGAGGAATTGCAGGATCAGGCGATGCGCGCGGACTTGAGGCCGGCAAGCCCGCGGATTTCGGCGAGGATGCTGGAAACGACTCCCGGAACGCTTGCGGCGACTTCGGGAGACAACGACATGCCCGCGGAGAAATCGAGCCCCTCGATTCCGTAAACTATCAGAGAAGGCGGCAATTCGCCCATGGTGCGCGCGAGTTCGATGGCTTCGGCCACTCCGAAGGCGTGCGTGGAACAATGGGAAAACCACTTGGGAAGCTTTTCGGTGGTGGCGTCGAGCCTGTGGATGGTGCCCGGGGCCGCGCCGGATTGCACGGCATCCACCAGAATGACCGCGGAAGCGCCTTTCCAGGCTTCCAGCAATTCGGCGCCGTCGCCCGTTTCCTCCATGATGGTGAAGCCCGGGAGATTCTGGCCGCGCAGGCGGCGAATGACGACACCACCCACACCGTCATCGCCGCGGAAGGGGTTGCCCACCCCGATCAGCAGCGCGCTGCTGAGGGGGGCGGTCATTCGCGCTCTACCCGGAGTTTCAGGAAATGCGTAGCGCAGGAGATGCAGGGATCGTAGTTGCGAATGGCTTGTTCACATTGCCATTGCAGGCGATCGTTGGGGAGATGCAGCCGTGCGCTGACAAACTCGGAGAGATCCTCTTCCATGGCCTTCAGGTTCTGGGAGGTCGGAGGAACAATTTTGGCGTTCGTGATGAGGCCGCGCTCGTCGTAACGATAGCGATGATAGAGGATGCCGCGAGGCGCCTCGGTGCAGCCATGTCCAATGGCGACACGGGGAGTGACATCCACGTGAGGCCGATCCGGCACTTCGTAATGGGCGATGATGCGCAAGGCTTCTTCGCAGGCATACACGGTTTCCACTGCGCGCACCAGAATTCCCTGGAAGGGATTGCGGCATGTGGCGGCGAGACCCGCGGTCCGCGCAGCTTTCTGCGCCAGGGGAGTGAGTTTGTCGAAATTCAAATTGTAGCGGGCCAGCGGGCCGACAAAGTAGGAGCCGCGCTCGAGTAGAGCGGAATGCAAAGCGTTGGAATGCTTGTGGTGCTCTTCGGCGAAATGCTGCTCGTATTCCTGGATGGGGATGTCTAGCCCCTTGCTGGAAACGAGGCGCCCTTCGTTCAAGGGGTATTCATCTGGGTGACGCAAGGCGACAAATTCGTAATCGCGCTGAAAATCGGGGAACGTGAAAGTGGAAACCCAGCGGCAGGTTTCCACGGCGGCGTCCCGCGCCCATTTCAGATCCTCGGTCAGACCCTTGAGTTGCTGCTTGGACGGCGCCTTATAGAAGCCACCGACGCGCACGTTGATGGGATGGATTTCGCGGCCGCCTACCACGGTCATGATTTGGTTGCCGATTTTCTTCAAGCGCAGCCCACGCTGCACGGCCTCCGGATGATCCTTGGCCATTTGGATGACATCCTCGTAGCCAAGAAAATCCGGGGCGTGGAGCAGATAGATGTGCAGCGCGTGGCTTTCAATCCACTCGCCGCAGTAAAGCAGGCGGCGCAGATCGCGGATCGGGCCCTCGATGTGGACCCCGAAAGCTTCTTCCGCAGCGTGGCAGGAACTCATTTGATAGGCGACCGGGCAGATGCCGCAGATGCGCGCGGTGATATCGGGAGCCTCGCTGAATTTGCGGCCCCGGAGGAAAGCTTCAAAGAAGCGCGGCGGTTCAAAGATGTTGAGCTTCACTTCCGTGACGCGCTGATCACGCACGCGAACGAATAGGCCGCCCTCGCCCTCAACGCGAGCAAGGACATCGACCTTGATGGTCTTAGCGTTCATGCGCTTCGCTCTCTTTCCGGAACGCTTCGGCGTACGCATTGAAAGAACGGAAGGCGCGCACAAGTTCCGGTTCGGTGACGCCCAGGGCGGTCCACCCCGCGCTCATTGAAGTGGTATTGGGCGTTTCCTTAGGTCCAAAGCAGCCGTAGCAGCCGCGATCGTAGGCGGGGCAAAGCGCGCCGCACCCGGCCAGCGTAACGGGACCCAGACACGGCGTGCCGTTCGCTACCATGACGCAGACCGTGCCGCGCCGCTTGCACTCCATGCACACGCCATGCGCCGGGGTCACCGGCTTCCTGCGGTTCAGGAAGGCGTTTAGCACTTCGACGAGCTGCAGTTTGTTGATGGGGCAGCCGCGCAATTGAAAATCGACGAAGACGTGGTCGTTGATCGGTGTGGATTTGCTGAGCGTTTCAATGTATTCCGGCTTGGCGTACACCATCGGAATGAAATCGGCGACGTTCTTGAAATTGCGCAAAGCCTGGATGCCGCCGGAAGTAGCGCACGCACCGATGGTAATCAAAAGCTTGGAAGAGCGGCGAATCATGTGAATGCGCTCCTCGTCGTGCGGGGTCGTGATGGAGCCTTCCACAAGTGAAATATCGTAAGGGCCTTTGACAACGGCACGGGTAGCTTCCGGGAAATTGGCGATTTCGACGGCCCCGACAACGGCAAGTAGTTCGTCCTCGCAGTCGAGCAGGCTCAACTGGCATCCGTCGCACGATGCGAACTTCCAAACGGCAATCTTGGGTTTGCGCACGGCAGCCATTTCAGACCTCCGACTTGCCAAAAACAGCGGCAATCTGGTCAAAGCGGTAAACGGGTCCATCCTTGCAGACGAAGCCGGGGCCGTACTGGCAGTGACCGCAATACCCCAGCGCGCACCTCATGTTCCGTTCCATCGAGAGATACATCCGGTCGTGGGGCACGCCGCGCTTCTGCAGCTCCATCACGGCAAAGCGCATCATCACTTCGGGGCCGCAGAGCAGTGCCACGGTGTTGGACGGATCGAACGGTGCGCGGGCAACCAGCGGCGTGACCACGCCGACGTTGCCGCGCCAGCCGCTGGCGGCGCGATCCACGGTGACCTGTACCTCCAGGTCGAACTTGCCACGCCAGCGCTCCAGCTCTTTCTTGAAAAGAATATCTTCGGGGGCGCGCGCACCGTAAAGCAAAACGATCTTGCGGTATTTTTCGCGCTGCGCCATCAGAAAATACAGGACGGGGCGCAAAGGCGCCAGCCCGATGCCGCCGGAAATGATCACAAAATCGCGGCCATTTTCTTCGTTCAGTGGCCAGTGGCTGCCAAACGGACCGCGAACGCCGATTTGGTCCCCGGGTTTCAGGAGGCCCATGGCCTTGGTGACGATGCCCACACTGCGGGTGGTGTGCTCCAGCACGGAAGTCATCGCCGGATTGCCGCTGATGGAAATGGGCACCTCGCCGGTCCCGAAAACATAGAGCATGTTGAACTGGCCCGGGAGGAAGGAGATTTTGGTCTCACCGTTTTCGGGAACCAGGCTGAGCGTGAAGGTATCGTCCGTTTCATCCCGCACCCGGTCAATACGGTAGAGCTGCGGGATCATGGGGTCCGCGTTGAGTTCCTGGGGGACTTCATTTTCAATCATTGTGGCCATAAATATCCAATAGCTGCAGACGTGTGGCATCAAGCCGCGACGTGATGATGCTGGCAAAACGTTTCAACATTTCGAACCCGAGGTCGTGGTCTTCCTCGCACTTGGCGCGGAGGCACTTGGCGTCAAAGACCAGCGCACGCGTGCGCTTCAATGTCTTGGCGTTGAAATGCCAGCGGTACGGCGGCGGAACCCACGACCAGCCGAGAATTTCGCCTTCGCCAACGGTTTGCACGGTGGTTGCGCCCAACTGCGGAATCACCATCTCGACCGAGACCATGCCTCCCCGGATGAAATAGAACTCGTCGGCGGGATCCCCTTCCAGAAAAATGAAATGCTTTTCCGGGAACTGGACATTTTTCGCGCAGCCGGTGATGAACGCCAGATGTTTTTCAGGGAAGTCCTGGAAGAATGGATGTTCCTTGATGACGGACTCGAGTGTATGAATCATCAGCACCCTCCTCACCCGGCTGCGTTGGCGAGTGTCTCGCCTTCGCGAATCACGCGCGCCTCTTCAGTGATATCAATCCCCACAGGGCACCAGGTGATGCAACGTCCGCATCCCACGCAACCCGAAGTGCCAAACTGGTCGATCCAATAAGCCAGCTTATGCATCATCCACTGGCGATATTTGGATCGCGGCGTCGAGCGCACGCTACTGCCATGGATATAGGAGAAATCGGTCGTAAAACAGGAATCCCATTTGCGCCAGCGCTCCGCCTGCTGGCCGGACAAGTCGGTGAGATCTTCGACCGTGGAACAGAAGCACGTCGGACACACCATCGTGCAGTTGGAGCAACTCAAGCAGCGGTCCGCCACTTGATCCCAGCGCACATGCTCGAGATTGCGGTAAAGCATTTCCTTGATGCCGTTGACGTCGAGGCTGCGGCCCATATGTTTGGCGGCTTCGGCAACAAGGTTTTCAGCAAATGTCACGTCGCCCGCCGCCGCTTCCTCATGCGGAACCTGCGAGAGAAGATCGGCCCCCGCCTTTGTGCCGGTGCGGACGATGAAATGGTGCCGCCCCTCGTGAAGAACCTCGGTGAGCGCCAGGTCGAAACCCGCAGTGGCTTTGGGGCCCGTATTCATGGACGCGCAGAAGCACGTGCCGCCGGCCTGGACACAATCGACCGCGACGATGAATATATTCTCGCGATGCATTTTGTAGACAGGATCGACGTACGGACCTGTCAGAAATACCTTGTCCTGGATGGTCAGGGCGTGAAGCTCACACGCCCGCACGCCGATGAACGCGAACTTGGTGGCCTTGCGCGTCTCCGGCACGATTTGAAAAAGCCCGTTAGAGCGGTGCGCTTGCCACAGACGCATGGCCGGCGGGAAAACGAATTTCTTCCAGGAATGCGCTCCAACGGCGAATCCGAATAGCGCATCGTCCTCGCGGCGCTTCAGCCGGTATTTTCCGCCCGCTTGCTCGTCGGTCCAGCCAGCGGGGAGGTCTTTCGTCGAACCCACACGGTCGTACACCACGGCGCCTTCGCAGATGGTGGGACCCAGGACTTCGAAATCCCGTTTGATCAGAACCTGGAGCAATTGGTCCAATTGCTGGGGGCTCAGTACTGCGCAATTGTTAAATCGAGGAGCCTTGGGAGTCATTCTCGCTCGCTACTGCTCCGGGCTGGAGCGCGGCCCGGCGCGCGTATAACTTCACACCAATATCATCTGAAGTTTCTATACTCCTTCCCGCTTTTCATTGCAACGGCACGGGTCACTGTTTCCGCCGAGAATTCAGTCGTTGTGCCCAACTTGTGTGGAAGCAAGAGCGGATTCTCCGGAAGAACAGCAATGCAATGAGCAGGGAGTTGAGTGGTGGGAGTAAAATTGTGACGGAGGTCACGGTTGACTGTGATGGCAACCACGAATCCTTGATTCTAATCGTTTTGCATTATTGTTCCCGTGCCACCCCTGTCGTTAAGTGGATGCTATCGAACGTCGCGCCGCACTTGGTTTGGGTAGCAAAGTGGCAATCGGCGCATCCGCTTTTTCGTGGCATCACTTTTGAAAGCGGTCAGGAAGAGTCCAGACTCGGGGTGTTTCGGTGGTTCGTGGGGTGCGCCAAGGGAAGTTCTTCGCCTGCCTTCCTAAAACGATCGCAATCGTGCTTTGCCTGTTTCCCGCGAGCTTGCTTTTCGGCTCCGCAAGGAAAGAAGCACGGACGCAGAAGACCGCCAAGGTGTCACCGCGACCCGACCTTCTCTTCGTCCAGGCGGAGACAATGCTTGACGGGAATGCATCGCAGCACTTTCCGAGCGGAAGCCGCATCGTGCGCCTTGCTTCTGACTCCAAACGGCCACTCGAACTTACGCCCGAGTTTTTCGCCGCGGCTGATCCGCACGTCGATTTCAGCGGAGCGAAGATACTCTTTTCGGCTCAGAAGAATGCCGGGGCGAAATGGCAGATCTGGGAGATGAACGCGGACGGTTCGGAGAAACGCCAAATCACGAACTGCACCGAGGATTGTCAGCGCGCTGCGTATCTCCCCGACGGGGAAATCGTCTTCACCGTGATCGGCCAGCGAGAGGGACGGCCCGAGTCCTTTCTGGCGGTTTCCAAAACCGATGGTTCACAGATGCATCGCATCACTTTCGGACCCGGCAATTTCTGGTTGGAAACGGTTCTGCGCGATGGACGCGTGCTCGCTTCCGCTTCTTCTCCCTTGCAGGAGAGCGAGGCGGCGCGGAAGACGCGGTTGCTCTATACCTTGCGGCCAGACGGCGCCGCGCTGGAAGCGTTCCGGTGCGAACACCAATCTTCCGCCACGAGAGACGATGCTGCGGAACTCGAAGACGGTTCCGTCATCTTTGTGAGGGGAAGTACCGTCAGCGAGACACCGGGTGGAACCTTAGTCGAGGTGCGAAAGGGTGATCCCGGCGAGTCTGCCGTGAGCAGTCGCGCGGCGAAATACCGTTCGCCCCGCCCTTTGTCCGCCGGCAGCCTGATTGTCTCCCGAAATCGCGCGCCGCAAGGGGCATCGATAGCGAAATTTGACTTGTACGAATTCGACCTGAAAAAACAGATGGATGGGAAGCTGATCTACAGCGACGCAAAGCTATCGAGCTTCCAAGCCGTACCGCTCGTCGCCAATGCGGTGCCGAAGCGATTCTGGAGCACGCTGAACATGGACTCCAAGGCAGGCTACTTCATTTCGTTGAACACCTACGTTTCGTCGGAAGGCTTAAAGGGGCGGCTGGCGGCAGGGATTGCGCGCGTGCGCGTGATTTCGCTGCAAAGCACGGGCGCCCGCGAGCGCAGCCTGGGCGAGGCGCCAGTTGAGAAGGACGGGTCGTTCTACGTGGAAGTGCCGGCGAACCAACCGGTGCGTTTCGAGCTCCTGGACGCCAACGGACAAACGATTGTGGCGGAACGCAGTTGGATCTGGACGCGCCCCGGGGAGCAGCGCGGGTGCCCCGGATGCCACGGCGACAAGGCGCTGGCGCCGGAGAACCGCTGGCCACTCACATTGAAGCGTTTTGATACACCGACTGCGCTTTTGGAGAAGAATGATGCGGCAGAAGCAGCACACGCGCACTAAGATTTCGCGCCGCCTGTGTTTGTTGGGCATGGCGGCGATGGTTGGGCTAGTGATCTCATCGCTCGCGTTGGCGCAAAAGCCCGGCGAGTCAGCGAATGTGCCTGCCAACACTGGTTCAAAGTACCCCACCTACGAGGATGTAACCGACAAAGCGCACTTGAACTTTGTGAATTCCTTTGGCGAGCAGAAACTCAGCTCGGTCCTGGAATCGGCTGGACAAGGTTGCGCCTGGTTCGACTACAACAATGATGGCCTGCTGGATCTCTACGTTTTGAATGGCCGCTACCTGGAAGGCGTTACGGACCATTCCAAACCAGATGGCAAGGACGCCACGAATCACCTTTACCGGAACAATGGCGACGGCACGTTCACCGATGTCACGCAAGAAGCGGGAGTGGCCGGCAAGGGTTTTGCGATGGGCGTGACCGTCGGAGATTACGACAACGACGGCTACGAAGACATCTATGTCACCAACTGGAACTCCTCGATTCTCTACCACAACAACGGCGACGGCACGTTTACTGACGTAACCGAAAAAGCGGGCGTGCAAAACAACCATTGGGGCATCGGCGCGGCGTTTGTGGACTACGACCGCGACGGCAAGTTGGATCTTTTTGTCGGCAATTACCTGAAGTTCGATCCGAAAGTCAAAAAGGTCTTTTATTCGGCTGAAGCGTTTGCCGGTCCGCTCGACTACGAAGGGGACTCGAACCGGCTATTCCACAACAACGGCGACGGCACCTTTACGGATGTTTCCGAACGCGCGGGCATCGCGAATCCCCCTGGCAGAGCGATGGGCGTGACCGTGGGCGATTTTGATGGCGACGGCTGGCCGGACATCTATGTGGCCAACGATCAGATGGAAAGCTACCTCTACCACAACAATCATGACGGGACTTTCACGAACGTAGCCATCGAACAAAACGTCGCCTATGGCACCAACGGCGACACCCCCTCGGCGATGGGGCCCATCTTCGCAGACTATGACAACGACGGCGCGCTGGACCTCTTCGTCTCCGACATGCGCTATCACCGGCTGTTCCGGAATTCCCCCAAGGAAGGATTCTTCATCGACACCACGGCGGATGCAGGCATCGCGCGGGTCGCTGGCCAATATGTGGGCTGGGGCGACGGCATCTTTGACTTTGACAATGACGGCTGGAAAGACTTGTTCATCGTCAACGGCGGACTGCACTGGCTCATCCCGATGGAAGATTCCCTGCTGCGCAATAACGGCAACGGGACGTTTACGGACGTTTCCGATGAAGCGGGGAGCTACTTCAGGACGAAGAAAGTCGGTCGTGGCGCATGCTTCGCGGATTATGACAACGACGGCTACATTGACGCGTTCATCGTCGTTTTGGGCGGCAAGGGTATTTTGCTACACGCGAAACCTCCGGCGGGCAGCGCGCGAAACCACTGGCTGACACTGAAGCTGACAGGCACGAAGAGCAATCGCGATGGTTTTGGAGCGCGCATCGAAGCGCTGGCGGGCGATCTACGCCAGATGGTGGAGAATGTGCCGCAGTCGGGATACCTCTCGCAAAACGATCCGCGGCCGCATTTTGGATTGGGTTCGCATACACAAGTGGATCGCCTGACAATCCATTGGCCCAGTGGAACCGTGCAAACCCTGGAAAACGTTAAAGCAGACCAGATTTTGCAGGTTACCGAGCCGGGTGAACGTCAAACGGCGACTCCTGGAGGTTCGAGCCGGTGAGATCGGAACTCACAACTCGATTGCGGAGGCTCGGCGCTGTGGCGGGCTCCCTTGTTCTCGCCGACTTCATTGCCGCGACGTTCGGAGTTTCACCTCTGCATGCCGCGCAAGCGGGAGCGGCATCGGCCGCAACTGCTTCACAGGAGAATTACCTCACCCCGGTGGAGCTGAAATTTTCCCATGACGGCACAAGACTTTACGTTGTTTGCGAAGACGACGATTCATTGCTGGCCGTGGACGTACGCACACAGCGCGTGCTCGCGAAGGTCAAGGTGGGTCACAAGCCGAAAGACGTTGCCGTTTCCCCGGACGGCCGCACGCTTTACGTTTCCAACGAGTGGGACGACACCGTCAGCGAAATCGATGCCGCGAGCTTTACGCAGCGGCGAACCTTAGCGACAGGGTGGGGTCCGGTGGGAGTGACGACCGATCGCACCGGGAAGGTGCTGTACGTCGCCAACAGCATGGGGAATGACGTTTCGCTGCTGGATCTGACCAGCGGCGCGGAAATCAAGCGGCTGGCTTCGTGGCGTTCGCCGCACAATTTGTCGTTGTCTCTGGACGGGCGCCGCGTGTACGTTGCCAACCTGCTCGGGCACCTGGGCTCGCCGAATGAGCCGCCGGTTTCTGAATTGGTGGTGATCGATACCGCAAAGCAAAGGGTCGTTGAACGCATAGAGATTCCGGGAGTGCTGGAGTTGCGGCACATCGCCGAGGCGCCGGGCCCCAAGGGTGGGTATCTTCTGGTGCCGTTCATACGGCCGAAGAATTTGAACCCGCTGATTCAGGTGGCCGGAGGCTGGATCTTGACGCACGGGATGGCGGTTGTGCGGGTCGCTGGAGGGAATAGCACCACACAGGCCAAATCCACTGTGACCCAAATTCTGCTGGACGATGTGGATTCCTACTATGCGGGAACGAACGGAGTGGCGTTCACTCCGGATGGGCGCCTCGCGCTGGTGACCTCCTCCGAAGCCGACATGGTCTCGGCGATTGATACGGCAAAGCTGGAACGCCGGCTGCACCAGGTGCCCGCCGAGGAACTTGCGAACCGCCTGGATTCGGCGAGGGAAATTGTAGAGCGCCGGCTGGAAACGGGAGCGAACCCGATGGGCATTGCGATCTCCCCAGACGGGCGTTCCGCCTATGTCGTAAATCGCTTGAGCGATAGCCTGACCGTGGTGGACATTTCGCGCTTGCAGGTGCGCGGAACGATTGATCTCGGCGGCCCGAAGCAGTTGACCCAATTGCGCCGCGGCGAGCAGATGTTTCACGCCGCGCGCTTCTGTTTCCAGGGCCAGTTTGCCTGCGCGACCTGCCACCCCGACAACCATATCGATGGAGTCGCGTGGAATCTGGAAACACCGCAGTTGGGGCGCGACCGGGTGGCCAATCGCACATTGCGAGGAGTAGCGGAGACAGCGCCCTACAAGTGGAACGGTCACAATCCCGATCTGGAAACCCAGTGCGGGCCGCGCATCGCCAAATTCCTGTTTCATTCCGAGGGGTTCAACCCCACCCAACTAGCGGACCTGGTCGCGTTCATCAAATCCATCCCGCTGCCGCCCAATCGCCATCTTGCCGCAAATGGCGAATTGTCGCCGGCGCAGGAGCGTGGCCGGGCGATTTTTTTCCGGAAGAGTTGCGACACTTGCCACCCGCCCGCAACGCATTACACGGCAAAAACGAGTTTTGACGTGGGCACAGCCAATCAGTACGACACCTCGGGCCTGTTTGACGTGCCGCAACTTGACCGCACCGTGCAGCGGCCTCCTTATTTGCACAGTGGAGAGGCCAAGTCGCTCGAGGAACTTTGGACCATTTACAACCCAGAGAACAAACACGGGGTGACATCGGACATGTCCAAGGAAGAGTTGAACGATTTGATCGAGTTCTTGAAGTCTCTGTAGCGAGACGGTTTTAGCGGAAACGGGAAGCACATGAGTTTGGAGTTGGCCATGGAGAAAAGACAGATGAGGCGCTGGTTCCTTGGAGTGGTGGGATCTCTGGTGCTGCTGGCGCCAGCATGTGCTCAGAAACCTCCGCTTTACACACATTGGGAAAACTACACGACGGCAAATGGCATGCCCGACGAAAAAGTTCTGAGTGTCGCAGTGGATGGCGACCGGGTTTGGGCAGGCACGGAAAACGGCCTGGTCCTGATCGAAAAAGGCAAAATCCAAAAAGTCTATAAGCCGGAAGACGGGCTCGCGAACCGCGTCGTGACAGGTATCGCGGTCGACCCGGTCTCGGGTGATGTTTGGCTCGCGACGTTCGGTGGAGTGAGCCGCCTTTCGGGAGGGCACTTCCACAATTACACCAACTTGACCAGTGGATTGGCGAACGACATCACTTACGGCGTCGCCATCCAGGATGAGTACGTATGGGTGGCAACGACGGCCGGCACCAACCGCTTCAATACGCGGACGGGGGAATGGTCCATCTTCAGCGAGAAAAACGCGCCCATTCAAGAACCTTGGTCCTACGGCATCGCTGTTGCCGAGAAAAAGGTGTACGTGGCCATCTGGGGCGGCGGCATCCTGGAGTACGACATTGCCGGCGGTTATTGGAAACCCTACACGGACCCCGACGGCGAAATGGAGATTGTCCTGTTTAAGAACCAGGGATTGATTCACATCATCGTCAGCAATGTCGCCTGGAACAAAGACATGCAGATGTTCTGGGCGTCCACCTACTTTGGACTTAGCGGATATGACGGACGGAACTGGCACAACTACCTGTCCACGGACAGCGGCCTGGCTTCCGATTTCATCAACGCGCCCAAGTCTCGCGGCGATGAGGTCTGGGCTTGCACGGACAAAGGCCTGAGTTATCTGAACTTCAAGACCAACACTTGGGTCACCTACCGGCCCAACGCAAAAACCGGCCGCGGAGAGATCGTCATTACCGCGCCGGACAAAAAAGTGACGACGCTGGAAACGCCCACTTCACTCGCTCACAACTACATCCTGAATATGGATTTCCATGGCGACGACATTTGGGTGGCCACAGCGACGGGTCTGAGCCACGGCATAAAGGAATCCACTCGTGAATCCAACAAGGAAGGGAAAGTCCATGAGCACACCACAGCTGGCCGTTGATCCAATCGAGGAGGAAACGGAAGTCGTCACCAAGAAGGCCATCACCAACCATTCCGTTTTGAACGAAGCCTTCGAGTACGCCAAGCCGTCTTCGTTCTCGCGCGGGCTGCGGCTGGACATCAAGGGGGTCACCATCCTCCTGATCTCCGGCACCGCCAGCATTGATGAGAACGGCAAGACCGTGCATGAAGGCGATTTCAGGGCGCAAACCTGGCGGACCTACCAGAACATCACCGGGCTGCTGGCGTCGGAGGGCGCAACCTGGAAGGACGTCGTCCGCACCACCTGTTACTTGCGGGACATCGAGCGCGACTACGCCGCCTTTAACGAAATTCGCACGCAGTTTTTCAAGGAGCAGGGATTGGATCCGTTGCCAGCTTCCACCGGCATTCAGGCCATTCTCTGCCGGCCGGATCTGCTCGTCGAGATGGAAGCGATGGCCATTTTCGACGCCAGCAAGCGGTAACACCGGCTGTTCGATTAAGGATTGCCCGTGGCTACCCCGGGCCACGGACCAAACAGGCGAGCCAAACCCTCAAGGGCACGCCTGTTTTGGGAGAACGAGAAGTCGAGGAAAGGTAGATTCCGATGAAGATCGCAGGAATTGTTCGGCTAGAGGATATTCCCAGGCTCTGCCCGCTGATCAGCCGCGCGACCGATAGCTTCCAGGACCAAGATTCAGGGACGCGGCCGGTTCAGGTCGGACGAGTTTGTTTCGGCGGACCGCGGCCAGTGGTGATTGCGGGTCCGTGCTCGGTCGAAAACTACGAGCAGACGCTCGAAGTGGCCCGCGCGGTGAAGGCGGCTGGCGCGGACATGCTCCGCGGCGGCGCATTCAAGCCGCGAACTTCGCCGCACGATTTTCAGGGACTTGGCCTTGAGGGATTGCGGATTCTCCGGGAAGTGTCCCGGGAGACGGGGCTGCCGGTGGTTACCGAAGTGATGGATGCCCGGCAGATCGAGCAGGTCGCCGAACACGCCGACATGCTGCAAATCGGTTCGCGCAACATGCAGAACTACACGTTACTTGTTGAAGCCGGCCGCAGCGGCAAGCCCGTGCTGTTGAAACGCGGAATGGCGGCAAACCTTTGCGAATGGCTGGGCGCGGCGGAATACGTCGCCAAGGAAGGTAACTTCAATATCGTGTTGTGCGAGCGGGGAATCAAAGCGTATCCCGCGGGTGAATACTCGCGTTACGTTCTTGACTTGAACGTCATTCCCGCGGTCCAGGAACACACATTTCTCCCGATCATCGTGGATCCCAGCCACGCCACCGGTGTATCCGCCATGGTCGAACCAGCCAGCCGCGCGGCGGTGGAATTTGGATGCCACGGATTGATTATTGAAGTGGCGAGCGACCGGCCCAGTGCCCCAAAACCGAAGTGTGATGCGGCGCAAGCTATCGGCCCGGCGACGTTGGCAAGAATTGTCGATTTCGTGGCTGCCCACAGTGAGGAGCCGCTGAAGGTGAATGCCCATGCTGTCTGAAGTTGCCGTGAAAATCGCACGCAGAATTGTGTTCGCAGGAGTCCCCTTCTTCTTTGTGTGGGCCTGCCCGGCGCTGCCGCAATCGCCCGAGCCGCAGAAACCTGCCAGCGAAGCCCCATCCGCGCCGCGATACGCCAACATGCCAGACGAAGCAGTTCCCTACGGGAAGTTCACCAAGCCGTACAAGGAATGGTACATCGACAAAGACACGCTCGATTACTACGGAGCAGCGCGCGAACGGGTTGTGGAAGCGATCGACACATCGAAGACGGTAAACATCGGATTTCTCGGCCCGCTGGAAAACAACTATGAGGCGCGGTACGGGCAAGCCATGCTGCACGGAGCGCAGTTGGCGTTGGAGGAAGCAAACGCGCGCGGCGGCTACAGCGCAAGCGCGACGTCGCGTGGCAGGCCCTACGCGTTGAAGATCCACAACGACTCGGCGCAATGGGGCGCTTCGTCCACCGAAGCCGTCAAGATGCTGTTCGACGAGCACGTGGTCGCGGTGTTGGGTAGCGTGGACGGCGCTTCCACGCACATCATGCTGCGCGTCGCTCTGAAACTCGAATTCCCCATCATGGATACAGGCACCACCGACCCGACGGTCACGGAAACGCGCATCCCCTGGCTGATGCACACGTTTCCCGACGACCGCCAGCAGGGGTACACGCTTGCGGACTATGTCTTCAAAAAGATGAAGCTCAAAAGAATTGGAGTGCTCCGCACGCAATCGCGGTATGCGCGCATCGGCGTCGAAAAGTTCTTTGACGAAGCGAAACGCATGGGCCGCGTGCCTCCGCTGGAAGTGAAATTCGAGCGCGGCGATCAGGATTTTTCCACGCAACTCCGCATGCTGCAAAACGCCCACATCGAGGGACTGGTGATCTGGGGCGAGGCGCCCGATGCCGCGCGCATTCTGAAGCAGATGCGCACCATGGGGATGAAGCAGCCGGTTTTTGGCTCCAGCCGCATGGCCTATCCCGCGCTGCTCGAAATCGCCGGAAGCGCCGCGGAAGGCGTGGTGACCACCGCTCCGCTGGATCCCACGCGGACGGATCCGCACTGGCAGGAATTCCGGAAAAAGTATCAGGCGAAATTCAATGAAGAACCCGACGCTTACGCCGCGTACGCTTACGATGGAATGGACATTCTCATGGCTGCGATCGAGAAAAAGGGGCTCAACCGCGGGAAAATCATGGACGGCCTCCGCGAGTATTACGGCAAGTCCTATGACGGCGTGGGTGAGCGCGAAGAATTCGACTACACCTTGAACAACATTGCTCCCCTTGCGCTCGCCAAAGTCGAGGGCGGAAAGTTTGTCTATCTGCCTGCGCAACGCCGCGAGCTCAGCGCCGCGCACGCGGGGGCTGGAGCGCCCTAATGGCAGCGGTCGTACCGCCGGGCCGCTGCGTCCACACACGGGGCCATTCCGCGCGGCAGGCGGTTGCGTCCCTGGTGCGATGGGCAGCGTTGTTACTTCTGGCCGTGGCCGTTTTCCCCAATTCCGCTTCGGCCCAGGACGAAATCACTTCGCAAACTCCCTATGCAACTCTCGACCGCAACGGCGTCGCTTATCGCGGACCCGGGCGCGACAACGCCGCGAATCTTCAGGGCGCAACGGTGAAGATCGGGCTCCTCCTTCCGCTTCGGGGTGCAAATGCGGCGGACGGCCAATCTTTGCTGGCAGCCGCGAACATGGCGCTGGCGGATGAAGAGGCCGCGGGGCCGCTGGTGGACGGGCGTCACCTGGCGCTTGCGGTGCGCAACCAGGCGGAACAATGGGGACAGGCCAGCAGCGAAATGGTCCAGTTGATCGACGAAGAGCGGGTTGCGGCGCTGATTACGTCTACCGACGGCAATATCGCCCATCAGGCGGAGCAGATCGCCAACAAGATCGGCATTCCGATCGTCACGCTGGCGAGCGACGCGACGACCACGCAAATCAACATTCCCTGGATTTTTCGCCTGGGACCGAGCGATGAGGACCAGGCGCGCGCCATCGCCTCGCAAATCTATCAAGCCGGACTCACGAAGAAAGTTTTGCTGCTTGTGGAATCGGATCATGACGGCCGGGTCGGCGCAGACGAATTCGAGAAAGCCGTGAAACATCTGCACGGAACTCCGCCCAAGCGCTTGGGAATTCCTTCATCGGGCGTGGACCTGGAAGCGATCGCCACGCGGGCCCAGGCGAGTGCGCCGGATGCGGTCGTTCTTTGGACGAGCTCGCCGTTGGCCGCACGGCTTCTTCCCTTACTTAGCGCAAACAACTTCGCGCGACCGGTCTATGTGTGCCGAAAGGCGGCCGCGTCGGTCGCCGGCAATGCGTTCAACCTGGCCGATGGCGGGACGCCTGCCCAGAGTGGACTTCCGCAAGGAACTTGGGTAACGGCTCCGGCCGCGGGCGCAACGCACAACGACACGCTGGCGTTCCAGGAACACTATCTTGCGAAGACCGGCGCTTGGCCAAGTTTCGCGGCGATGCAAACCTATGATGCCGTACATCTGGTGGCACAGGCGTTGCGCGTGGCCGGAGCGAACCGTTCCCGCCTGCGAGACTATCTGGCCGCGGGCAATCGATTCGCTGGCGTCAGCGGAGCCATCGTGTTCGATCCCGCAGGCAACACCCTCGGGGACACCCATTTGATTCGCATCGCGTCCACCAGCAGAACACCCGCTCTGTGAACAGGCTTTTCTTGTGCTGGCGTGTTTAACACCGCCGTCTCTCTTGTAGTATTTGTATGCGGCATAAGCCTGTGCGCCTAAGGAAGAGTCGGCGACGCTTCAGACGGCTTCAGGAGGAATACCATGAGTTCCAGGTTGAGCGGTAAGAGTGCCATCATCACCGCCGCGGGCCAGGGCATCGGCCGCGCCGCGTCGCTACAATTCGCTTCGGAGGGCGCGAGCGTTGTGGCCACTGATATCAACGAAGCGGCACTCACCAAGCTGGCGGCTGATTCGCCCGCCATTCAGACCGCGCGATTGGATGTCACCGATCCGGAAGCCATCCGGCAATTCGCGGGCCAACATCCTGCACCGGACATTTTGTTTAACTGCGCTGGCTGGGTGCATCAAGGCACGATCCTCGATTGCGACGAGGCGGTGTGGGAAAAGAGCTTCGACCTCAACGTTCGCTCGATGTACCGGCTCATTCGCGCGTTTCTGCCCGCCATGATCAAACGCCACAGCGGCAGCATCATCAACATGGCCTCGGTCGCTTCCAGCATCAAGGGAACGCCCAACCGCTTTGTGTACGGCACCACCAAGGGTGCGGTGATCGGCTTGACGCGCTGCCTGGCAGCCGATGTCGTACAGCACGGGATACGAGTCAACGCCATCTGTCCCGGAACTGTGGAAACGCCCTCCCTCGAAGAGCGCATCAATGTGAATGCGGATCCCGTGGCCGCCAGAGCAGCTTTCATTGCGCGCCAGCCGATGGGCCGCATCGGCACGGCGGAGGAAGTCGCCCATTTGGCGGTTTACCTCGCCTCCGACGAATCTGCCTATACCACCGGCACGATTCACATCATCGACGGCGGCTGGAGCAATTAGCCGCGCCACGTCTCCCTCCCTCTTTTGTAGTGGCCGGTCTTTAGACCGGTTCTTGGGTTTTCTCCTGCCCGTAGGGGCACGATACATCGTGCCCGCGGCCCCCGGGCTGCTCTTGGGTCGCATTTGCTTGTGTAGGGCCCGTCCTTCTGAGGCGGGCCGTTCTTCTCCCGTTCGTCATTCCGAGCGATGCAAGGAATCTCTCTTGCCTCCTGATCGCTGGTCGCTGGTCACTGATAACTCTCCTGCCGGTATGCTTGCCGTGGAGCGTGCGCTGTGGTTGAATCTGACGGAGGAAATGCCGATGCGGCCACTGCCTGCACTAGTCGCGGACTTTCTGAGCGGAAAGCGCATCGCCGTCGCTGGCGTATCTCGCGGGCGAGATAGCGCCGCGAACGCCGTGTTCGGCAAACTGCGTAAGTCCGGTTACGAAGTGTTTCCCGTCAACCCGAACGCTTCCGAAGTCGAGGGCGCAAAATGCTATCCGGACCTTGCGAGCATACCCGGCAATCTGGATGGCCTCGTCATCGCCACGCACCCCAACGTCGCGGAACAAGTCGTGCAGCAAGCCGCCGCGCGGAACATCAAGCGCATCTGGTTCCATCGCTCCTTTGGCCAAGGGAGTGTCTCGGCAGCGGCAACGCAGGAGTGCGCGCGCGCTGGCATAACGTGCATCGTGGGAGGCTGCCCGCTGATGTACTGTGAGCCCGTTGATTTCGCACATCGCTGCATGTGCGCCTGGCTTCGCTGGCGAGGAAAAGTTCCCCGCTGAGCCAGCCGCGGCGCGTTCCACGCTGAGGCCTCCGCGCCGGTTCTCCGCAAAGCCTTTGTAGTGGCCGACCTTCAGGTCGGTTCCGTCCAATCCCAAAATCGCAGCGAGATCATAGTGGCTGCGCCATGCGCCGAAAGCTCTGAACCGAACCGTCGTGCTGGACTATACTGGCGGCTTTGGTTCCGATTCTGACAGGGAGGAATCATGCCGACATTGACGCGTCGCGATCTGATTGCTCTGTTGCTGGCCGCACCAGCCGCCGCTTACGCATTCCATGACGATTCCGCAGACTGGATTCCGCTGTTTGACGGCAAGTCGCTCGACGGATGGAAACCCAACGAGCACGCGGACACTTTCAAAGTTGTGGACGGACAGATCGTTGTCCACGGCGAGCGAACGCACCTGTTCTATGTGGGCCCAGTGCACAACGCCGATTTCAAGAACTTTGAGCTGAGCGCGGATGTGATGACGCGGCCAGGCGCGAACTCCGGCATCTACTTCCACGCCGCGTTTCAGCCCTCAGGCTGGCCAGCCGCGGGTTTCGAGGTGCAGGTGGCCAACACGCACGAAGGCGCAAACGGATACAAGGAACGGAAGAAGACGGGCTCACTCTACGCCGTGCGCAACGTTTACAAGCAGTTGGTCAGCGACAACGAATGGTTCCGGATGAACATCCTGGTTCGCGGCAAGCAGGTGCAGATCCGGCTGAACAACATGCTCGTCGTGGACTACGTCGAGCCCGACGAGCCTTTCCGCGCCGATCTCAATTTCCAGCGCGTCATTAATCACGGCACCTTCGCGCTCCAGGGGCACGACCCCGGGAGCACCACGTACTTCAAGAACATCCGCGTCCGTCCGCTGGCCGATAACATCGCGCCAATCTCCAGCGAGCGGCCCGAAGTAGACGAGCTCTATCGCGACATCATCCGCCTTGGCACGGAGAACTATCCGCTGGTGGATTATCACGTCCACCTGAAGGGCGGGCTCACGATCGAGCAGGCTCTCGCCAATTCCCGCCGCTTGGGCATCAACTATGGCATCGCCATCAACTGCGGCCTGGGTTTTCCCGTGCATAGCGACGACAGCGTGCGCGACTACCTCGAGACCATGAGTGGCCAGCCGTGCTACGTGGCTTTGCAGGGCGAAGGGCGCGAGTGGATGACGCTGGCCTCGCCTGAGTCTGTCGCGCGCTTTGACTATTGTTTCACCGATGCCATGACCTTCACCGACGACAATGGCAAACGCATGCGGCTCTGGATTAACGAGGACGTCGGCGAAATCAAGGACAAGCAGGCGTTCATGGAGATGTACGTGAAGCGCATCGTGGGCGTGATGCACGAACCTATCGACATCTACGCGAATGCCACGTTCCTGCCGGACCAAATTGCGGGAGAGTACGATGCGCTCTGGACGCCCGAGCGAATGCAGAAAGTGATCGACGCGGCCGTGAAGAACGACGTCGCCATCGAGATCAACAATCGTTACAAAATTCCGAGTGCTGCGTTCATCAAGGCGGCCAAAGCCGCTGGCGCGAGGTTCTCCTTCGGAACGAACAATGCCGACGCGAACCTCGGACGGCTCGAATATCCGATCCAGATGGTCAAGCAGTGCGGCCTCGTCTGGCAGGATATCTTCGTTCCCAAGCCCGCCAACCAAAAGCCCATCCAAATCAAGAAGTAACCCGCGACGTACTCGTCATGGGGTATCCCTGGGGACCCGCCTTGGAAATGCGGACGGGCAGCCAGAAGAAATTGCAATTTATCACCCGCCTGGCGGAGTCACTCTGGCCGGGTTTCCGCACCATTCGCCACTCTTACCCGGATTTCGCGTCGGGGTGGCGCGGGGTCCAGTCTTTCGGCGGGAAGGCCACGCGCCAGAATGTCGGATTGGGCAGCATGAACTCCACTCCCACGTGAATTTGTTCACCCGGAAACCTGTCAACGTGGACCACAACACACTCCAGCGCCGCTTTTGTCTGGACGTTCGACAGAGTGAACCGCTGCCCACGGTACGCCGGCGCCGCGACGACAATCAACGCTCCATGGGCACTGATCGCCAGAGTGTAAGTCTCCTCTTCAAACGTCGATCCGACACCGAGCTGACCTGAGACTCGCACCGGGATTTTTATCAGGACCCGCTGACTCCTGCGGCGATTAGCCGCGAGCCACGAGGTCTCGCGGGACTCGGCAATCCATGTAGCGAGAGTCCCAAGCTGTTCTGGCTCCACGGAAGTAAACATCAGACCCATGCCCTTACTCGGTTGGTTGTAGACGACTCTTGCGCGGGCTTCAAACGATTTTGCGCCCTTGGTGATGCGTACATCCGTGGCTGTTCCTAAAGCGAGTGGACTGTCCGTGTCCACGTAGCAGCCCTGCTGGCTCAAATCGCGCACGCGTGTTTTGACCCGTGCGTCGGGCTCGGCCGCTACGACCTCAACGGAAGCAGTGAAGGCATACCGAGGATGAGTGCGCCGGTCGGCCCCGGATGGCGCCGCGGAATCCAGGGCAGGCTTTTTCGTATCGGCAGACATCACGACTGGACTCGCAGAGTTTTCGATTTCAACCTGCATCGCGACGAGACTCGCAGGCTGCTCGGCCTCACCCCGGATTATGACCTGCTCCGTTGGCTTCGAGTCCTGTTTGGGCTTCCGCTTTCGCTTGCGACGCTTCATCGTCATAAGATCCTGATGCAAACAGGGCGGGTGGGTCGTTTTAGGATGAACATGTCGCGCTAGACCTCCCGTCTGTGCCCAATTGTGCCACTCGAAGTTTGCGTGTTCCAGTACTGAGATGTCCGGCGGGCGGCGCAGGCTTAACGCGCTGGGGCCTCCGCGCTGCTTCTCCCCAAGGCCTTTGTAGTGGCCGCCTTCTGAGGCGGGCGCCTTCTCTGTCCTCCTGCCTCCCTGTGGCACAGTCATTCCTGCTTGCCCCGATCGCAGAGGGGAGCTGTGAAGGGACTGTGCTCTTGGGTCTTCCTTGTAGTGGCCGGTCTTTCAGACCCGTTCTTGGGTTTCTCTTTCTTGTGTAGGGCCCGGCCTTCCGAGGCGGGCCGCTCTTGACCTTTCTCCAGTTTGTCATCCCGAGCGAAGCGACCCGATCTTCTCTCTCGCGCTGAATTCCGGCGCGTCGGGTCGCGGAGCGGAGGGATCCCTCCTACTCTTTAGGGGGTCGGACATTCATGTCCGACATACCCGCCCCCAAAACCAAAACTCCCCAAACTTTTTCTGCTCCCGGCTTGCCCCGCGCCTCTCCCCAGGTGAGGTTCGCAGCAAAATAACAGACGCCGGGACCCTTGAAGATCGCGGGTACCTGCCATGCACCGACTTCTAGTTTGACCCGGACTAGGTCTGAGCGTTAACCTCATTGATAATGGCGTCTTGTGGAGCCACAGCGGGACTTTTAGCCGAAAACTCCATCGACCGAGGGGGTGAAGCATGGCGAGGCCATTCTTGTGCAGATTGGGCCTAGCGCAGATTTCGGTTAATCCGGCATATGCCGACGAGTTGGTCTCCTGCATCCAGGAGCCAAACTTTCCCACGGAAAATGGAAAGACTGGCCTATTTTCGATTTCTGGTCTCGATGAAATTGCTCGCCTCCAGCAGAACATCGGCGAAAAATACGTAGCCCATCTCAACCGTAAGGTCGAGTCTGTCGTCCGGTTCGCAAGCAGCAAAGGCGTAGAGCTGCTCGTGTTCCCAGAGTATTCGATACCGCCTGAAACTCTGCCGCTCTGTCACGCCCTGTCGGAGGAGCTAGGAATAGCCCTGATAGCTGGGAGCCACGTTATAACGCTAACTGAGTCCGCACAGCAGACCTATCGCAATTTGGACCTAGTGTTTGACGTGGGCGTTACACCAAGGGAAGAGCGAGTCCGCCAGGCCGCATGCATAGCGTTTGTGCCAAGGCAAAAACCGATCGCCTTTGTGAAATATTCGCGCTCAAAGTGGGAACAACCCTACCTGATCAAGGGTGATCCAACATCCCATGCGTTTGAGATGAACACAAAAAGGGGACCCATTGAAGTTCAGGTGCTGATTTGCATTGAGGCCCTTTCAGGTAAGCAACCGAAAGAAAAACACACGATCCCGCGCTTGGTGGCGATCACGGCATTTACGCCGAAGATTGACCCGTTTCATGACGAAGGCAAACGGAATTTGCTCAAAGGCAAGTGCACGTTGTTCGCGAACGTGGCGGAATTCGGCGGTTCGAGGATTTTCGCGAGAGCCGAAACCGCGGGGCTATGGTTCACAGAAAAAGACGGCAGCAAGCCTATCCCAAAAGGCTCCGAGGGGCTTCTCGTCATCGAGGCTGACCTTGAAAAGCAGTTCGAGGTGAGACAGTCCCTCATGGAACACACGGCGGTCACCGACCTTCGTGTCTTTCCGATTCTCTACACTGCAGACTCTCACGAAGCTCAACGATATTCTGAAATTAGAGACCTCTGCTCGGCTACCAATCCAACGCTCGCAGAAATCAGCAGTCAAGTCACTCCCTTTGTAACTCTTAATCCAAATGTGTTTCCGATATTGCTCAAAGAAAAGTTGTCTCACTACACGGGGCACCTTGGGCCGGCAGGAACAATTTCACCACAAGACGCGATTGAGTGGATTACGCCCATCGTGGTCCCCGACATTCATTCCACAAACGGGCTGCGATGGGAACTCTGCAATCAATCAATGGAGGCAGTAAACAGTCTCCTAATTTCTGGAAAGTATGTTCACAAGACGAATGAGCTGGTGGAAGTCTACACGTACCTCCTGTCGAGCCGGAACGAACTAGCGGGCACGATCCAGTTGCGAAACGACGACCCCACACGCACGACGCAACCAAGGCCGGCTGCCCAAGAAGCCTCTTCAAAATCGCCGTTTATCGACAGAGACACGGCATTCGACAAAATTCGGCAGTTCTTCAATCAACAGCAAAGCTCTGTCTTTATTCTCGGTGGAATGAGGGGGATTGGAAAAAGCGCCCTTGTACAGGAGGCCTTTCGCCAAGCGATACCGCCGAGGAAGCGGATTTGGTTGCAAATGACCGAGGGTATCTCAATTCTGCGAGTGCTGGCGGAGCTCGGCTCTGCATGTAACCTGCAGCTTCCCGAAACCCTCAATCTGTCCACTCCGGCAACACAAGCCGAGGTGACGAAGCGGATTCTGGCATACCTAGGACAAGGCCCCGGCGCCGTGGTGGTCTTTAACAACTTCGAGTTCTTACTCAACTCGTCTGCAGAAGTTGAGGATCCAGCCGTCCTTGACCTGTTGCTCGGTTTGGCGGAAGCCGGGCAGCGCGGCAAGACGAAGTACTTCATTATTTCTCATGTGTTCCCTCGGCTGGGCGCTAGCTTTGAGAATTACTCCACCACCTATGCGCTTCACGGGCTCGAAGCCCCGTATACGCGCCGACTGCTCATTCAGTGGGCCCAGTCCGAAAGGGACGATCTCGCCGGCCAGCTCGGGAACCCTTCAGAACCGTTGATATCGATTTTGGGAGGCCACCCTCTGGCAACAAAGATTGCTGCACGCCTCTGGGCAAATCATCCCACTGCAAACATCGCGGAAGAATTCTCCATTTTTAAAGAACTGCGCGACACGATTGTAGTGTTTCTTCTTGAAAGGCTCACTCTCTCGCCAGCAGAAAAGGAACTGCTTTCATTCGCTTCCATTTTTCGCGTGCCAGCACCGAGGGAAGTGTTCCTGAACTGGCGAAAGGAGGATGCCAGCGTTCTGCTGAGTTCGATCGCTGGACAGTATCTAATTGAATCGTCTGACATGGGCTATCAATTGCACCCACTACTCCGCAGCTATTTCGGCATTGGGCTCCCGCCTGAGCAAGCGAAGGCATGGCATAAAATCGCTGCCAAATTCTATCTACGTGAGTTTGAACGTCTGAAAACTACCAGCGGCCAAATCATTCCGGAGTATCTGGGGGAGGCTGTCCACCATTTTCTCTCCGCCGGTGAAAGACAAAAGGTTCAAGGTCTTGCATTTTACGGGCAAGAACTGAGGCCGGTGGCGCTAGAGCATTACAGAAATGGCGAGCACAAAGTCGCGTTGAAAGACTACGAAGTGCTGCTCGAACTGGACAAGAATGACGTGGACGCGCATTTTCATCTTTCTCTCATTTTTGCCGGAATGACACGATGGCCCGATGCCGAGTACCATTTCGGCAAAGCTATCTCCCTGAGGCCCCGCGCCCCTTGGATTTTGCAAGGCTTTGGCAAGGCTAAGCTTCGCGCTGGGAAAATCGCTGAGGGGGAAGAGCTCCTTCTTGAGGCGGAGAAAATAAACCCCAATCATTCTGCAACGCTAGTCGAACTCGGCCGATTACGGGAAAAACAAAACCTTTTCACTGAGGCATACGACTACTATCACCGAGCTATTGCCGCCGACTCAAATAACTCGTATGCATATTACTCGCTCTCTCGGCTCCTTTATCATGATGGTGACCTCAAAGAGGCATTTCAAATGGCGCAGGCGGCGCTCGTCAGCAATCCTCTCAACGCCAAAAACAAACTTCTCGTGCAGGATCTAAAGAATAAAATTGCAGCGATAGCAAGCACCCCGAAACAAACAGCTCCGCCGCTCGTGAGAATAAGGTGCGCGGAAAAGAGCAGTCTGACGGCTGCTTATGAGCGCATTCTATCAGTAGGCGGCCAGAACTCGGACGGCAAGCGGTGGAAAATCAAGATCAGTGACGCAGTCGCGAAGGTTGAGAGTGGCAAATACGCTTTTTTTATTGAAAACCCCGGAGGCCAAAAGGCTGAACTCGTGGTCGCAAAGGACACCCTCGGCCACAGGTACCTAAAGACGACTGGCGAAAAAGAACAACCAGAGAGTTTGCTCGCTTTGCCAACATGTCCCTAGGCGGACCGGGTACCCGCGGGCGCGCCGCATGGTAGATGCGCAGACAACCCTGCGCGCCTCACTTTCGTAGCTTGAGAGTGGGTCCTAGGGCTCTCTCCTCTCCATGCCCCTCGTGCCAGTTTCGGACCTAGTACCTCACAATGTCTATTGACAGTTAGTAAATAGTGTGGTAAGATGCGTTGTGAATATTCGGCACAAGCCCGCCGGCCGGGGAATAAGAATTTGGGGTGGTTTTTTGTTTTCGGGCAGCTTTACGCCGGGACTGAAGCCCCGGCCTCCTAAAGAGGAAGAGAGTCCTCCGGCGCATCCGTATCAAAACAAACACTTTATAAACAACGTATTTTCACGCACTTGCGCACACTTGTGCCTCCAAGCCCTTTGTTTTGACACGCTTCACAAAAACACCCGGGGGGAGGGGATGTCTCCTTCGTCAACAATTCCTTCCCGAATCGGGAAGGAAGGCAGGACGAGATATGGAGAGGCCGAGGGATCCCTCGCGTTGCTCGGGATGACGGCGGAGAGGAAGACAAGAGAGACCCAAGAGCGGACCGCCTCAGAAGGCGGCCCCTACAAGACAAAGAGAGCCGCACGGCGGGGCTAATCGGAGGCGGCGGCTGGGGCGGGCTGAGGCACGGGATGAGGAATGGCTTCGCGGATGAGGAGGGGGAAGCGCGGGAAAGAGAAGCTGCCGACGACGTCGTCGATCACGTTTACCTGGCAGAGATACAGGCCGGGCTTCAAGGATTGCAGTGGCAAATCCATCTGGAAGATGACGGCTTTGCGATCGGGCGCAGTGACTTCGTTGGCTTCGACCGGCTTGGACTCGTAGACCTTCGTCGCTGGCTGTACCCTGGCCCTTTGGGAGAATGCCAGTCGCGAGCTCCAGAATATGGCTTAGACTCGTCATGTGAAGTTACACGCATTCAAGCGCCGCTCCGGCGTGTTGTGCTTGCGCTTTGCCGGACCCGGCTTCGGGAGAAACACATGTCAAAGGTCCTTTTAATCAGCGGGAGCCCAAAGCTGGAAGGGAACACGGCACAGCTCATGGAGGAATGCGCGAAAGTGATTCGCGAGAAAGGGGTGCAGGCCGAGATCGTTTCCTTTGCCGACATGAAGATTGAATCCTGCAGGGCCTGCGGGAAGTGCTCCGAAATGGGCAAGTGCAATATCGAGGATGGCCTGAACGGCGTCATGGATAAGCTCCGCGAGTCGCAAGGATTCATCGTGGGCGCTCCCGTCTACTTTGGAACGGCGCGCGGTGACGTGATGTCGGCGCTGCAAAGAATCGGCTACGTCTCTCGCAACACGGACAACTTCCTGTCAGGGAAAGTGGGAGGTGCTGTCGCCGTGGCGCGGCGCGGCGGGCAAACCTTCACACTCCAGGAAATGCTGATGTTCTTCCTGATCAACGACATGATTGTTCCGGGATCAACGTACTGGAATATGGTCTTCGGCCGGCTGCCGGGCGAGGTGTGGAAGGATACGGAAGGTATCGAAACGGTGCGGCACTTTGCTGCCAACGTCGCTAACCTAGTGAAAAAGCTTCATCCCGAAACCACCAACTGACGCGGGGACGCAGCAGTATCTGTCCCGGTGCTCCGCTCTTTCATTTCAAGTTGACGATCCAGATAGTAAATTCGTTTCCGAAATTGCCCGTAAGTGATAGAAAGGCGTAACCTGGGTCCTAGGCCTCCAATTTGGAGTCAAAACTCGAGAGCAATTGTCGGAATCCTCTGGGAGAGCATGGTGCGTTTGAGTAATGCTCGCTCGGCGAAGATGACAACAGACGACACTCAGCACCTCGGGCTACGAACAGAACCACACGAAGATGTTAGCCCGGGCAACAGCTCGCAATTGATCCACGCTCCCGAATCAAGAATGGACGGCGTAAATATCTTGTAACTGCAGGCGCGTGGCATCAAGCCGCGTGGCAATCAGATCCACAAAGCGTTTCAACATCTCGTAGCCCAAATCATGGTCTTCATTGCACTTGGCACGCAGCCAATTCGCGTCCCATACAATTGCTTGCGTGGGCAGAAGTGTTCTTGCGTTGAAATGCCAGCGATAGGGCGGCGAGACCCACGACCAGCCAAGAATTTCCCCTTTGTCCACAGTCTGAACCGTCGTCGCGCCCCGGTTGGGGATCGACAGTTCGACCGAGACAAGCCCATCGCGGATCACGTAGAACTCATTCGCCGGATCGCCTTCGCGAAAGATGTAGTGCCGCTCTGGAAACTGGACATCTCTCGCGTTAGCCGCGATGAATTTGAGATGCGCCTCAGAGAAACCACTAAAGAAAGGACATTCCTGGAGGACCGGTTCAAGTGATTGAATCATGGTGGCCCCTTCTCACCTCGCAATGCTCGCGGGGTTTTCGTTTTCTTGTAGAGTCCGTACTTTTCCCGTGATATCGATGCCGACCTCGCACCAGGCAACGCGGTGCCCGCACCTCATACAACCAGAAACGCCAAAGTGAGCGATGCAATAGCTGAGTTTATGCATCAGCCACGGGCGGCACCTGGCGCGTGGGGTGGAGCGGGGACCAGATCGTCGTTCTGCCTAGGAGCGGCCGGAAGCATTTCCACTCCCTAGTTCTCCAGGCGAGAGCGCGCCCAGAGCTCATGAGGATGGCACTACCTAGGCTCCCTATACTCCTTCCCGCTGCAAGTTGCAACCCCGTTGGTCAACACGAGGGGAGGACGAATTCGCACTGGGTTAAGAACCTATGTGCCTCGCGGAACTTGGCACGGAGGGTTGCGCTGAAGGTAAACAATTCGAGGTCCCCTATGTGATGCTGGTCATTGACATAGGGGGCCGAAAGGCGCATAGAGCGCTTAAGAGGAAATGGGGTGTCATGACAGCTGTTCCAACCACGTGTCCCTTCTGCTCCTGTGGTTGCGGATTTTACCTGTTAACGAGTAACGGACAACTGGTCGGCGTGGCACCGAGCGAAACCCATCCGGTGTCCTCAGGAAAGCTTTGCGCCAGGGGCTGGAGCGCGCATGAGGCTGCGTTGTGGGGTGAGCGGTTGAGGCAGCCGCTGCTTCGGCAGAACGGCAAGCCGGAGTCTGTTTCATGGGATGAGGCGCTTGATCACATTGCAGGGCGCCTCAAGGCGTTGATCGACGCGGGCAAGCCGGTCGGAGTTCTGGGTTCTCCCAGGGCAACCAATGAGGA